>Ga0208623_100537_pt1 | contig 21400 bp, 17 predicted proteins | sample HotLakConsUCCL28_FD_184737 | JGI IMG/M metagenome (GOLD analysis project Ga0208623, IMG submission 184737) | Hypersaline microbial mat communities from Hot Lake, Washington, USA - Hot Lake Consortium UCC-L28 (SPAdes) (version 2) ...
CCCGGGCCCGGGAGGGGCTCCGGCGTGTCTGGGCGGGCTACGGTGACGGGTCGGTCCGTCCGGTGGGGGCGGGGGAGGCGCTGGAGCGGCACCGGCGTCTGATCTTCGCGGCGGGCGCGGCGGACGAGTCGATCGACCGGGAGGCGGCCTTGAAGGTGCTGGAACGGGAGGACGGGGCGCTGCCGAAGGCGGCTGCGCTGCGCTGCCGGGTGCGCTATTTCACCGACGGGGCCGTCCTCGGGACGCGGGAGTTCGTCGGGGGCTTCGCCGCGAACTGGTCGGCCGACCGCGGCCGCAAGCGCCCGCCCAGGCCCCGCGCGCTGAAGGGCGCCGACTGGGGCGACCTGGCCGTCGTCCGCGGGCTGCGCCGGGCCGTGTTTTCTTGAGTTTTCCCCGTCTTCGCTGTCGGCGAGGCCGCCAGCTTAGACGGCCGATTTGATAACGTCGCGGAGGGGGCGAAGCCGACCGTCGACGAGATTATAGATCCAGCTGTGGATTTCGACCGGCTGACCGCGGGACCACGCATCGCGCATGATCGAGGTGCGCCGTAAATTGTCGGTCTGGGCGATCACGTTGAGCTCGCACAGACGGTCGAAACGGGCCGCTTCGTCGAGGGCATCAAGCTCGCTCGAATGGAGTTCCTCAATGTCATGAAGGTGTTTCAACCAGTTGTCGATGAGTCCGAGCGGACGCCGGTCCATCGCCGCGCGGACCCCGCCGCATCCGTAGTGCCCGGCGAGAATGACGTGCTCGACATTGAGCACGTCGACCGCGTATTGGAGAACGGAGAGCATGTTCAAGTCGGTGGAAACCGCCATATTGGCGATATTCCGATGGACGAAGACCTCCCCGGGAAGAAGTCCCATAATCTGGTTGGCCGGCACGCGGCTGTCGGCGCAGCCGATCCAAAGGTATTTCGGGCTCTGCTGTTGGGCGTGAATCTTGAAAAAGTCCGGATTATCCCTCTCGACCGTTTCGGCCCATTCGCGGTTTCTCTGAAGCAGCTTGGAAAGGGTTGGCATTCCGAAAGTCTATGAGCGGGGCGTTTGAGACGAAGTGGCCCCAATTTCAAACGGAGCGCGCGGGCGGCTGGTATCGGGGCGAAACTTTCGCAGCCAACGGACGGGTTTACGATAGCGAGCGCCGAAGCCCTCAGAACGCGAATTCATATTTGGCCAGGCGCCGGGCGATCTCGGCGGCGATTTCCTCTTCCTTCTCGACGCCCTTGGCGGCGAAGGTGACTGAGAAACGGACGAAGCTGCCGCAATCATCCCAAGGCACGGTGCTGATCAGCTCCTTCGTGATCAGCCACTGGCTGAAGGCCTCGCCGGACGGGAATTCCGTGGTGCTCCCGTCGGCGGTCGCCGATTTCGGGGCGGCGACGTAGAGGAAGAAGCTGCCTTTCGGTTTCTTGGCGGAGAAGCCGGCATTGTTCAACGCGGCGACCAGCAGGTCCATGCGGCGGGAGTATTTGGCGGCGATCTCTTCGGTGATTTCCGGGTGGGCGAGGGCGGTTGCTCCGGCTTTCTGGATGGCGAGGAACTGTCCCGAATCGGAATTATCCTTCATGTCGCCGTAGGCTTTCACAATCAGGGGGTTCCCGACGACGAAGCCGATCCGCCAGCCGGTCATGTTGTAACTTTTGGAGAGGGAGTGCAGCTCGACGGCGACCTCCTTCGCTCCTTCGACTTGGAAAATGGAGGTCGGACGCCCTTCGAAAATCAGCGAGGCGTAGGCCGCATCCTGGACGAGTATGATTTCGTGCTTCTTTGCGAATGCGACGGCTTTCTCGAAAAACTCCAGCGTGGCGGAAGCACCGGTCGGGTTGTTGGGATAGTTTAGGACCATCATTTTGGCCTTCTTCAGAATTTCCGCAGGAACGGCGTCGAGATCCGGCAGGAACCCGTTCTCTTCCTTCAAGGGCATGTTGTGGACCCGCCCGCCGTAGTACTTGGCGTGGGTGCCGAGCACGGGATAGCCGGGGACGGTCATCAGGACATAGTCGCCGGGGTCGATGAAGCAGGCGGGCAGCATGGAAAGGGCGGTTTTGGAGCCGATCGAGTGAATGACTTCGGTTTTCCAGTCGATACCCTCGACGCCGAAGACATCGGCCATGTATTTGGCGGCGGCGGCCTTGAAGGCGTCTCCTCCGTTGTCCGCGTAGCCTCGGTTCTCGGGCTTGGCGGCTTCGGTCTGGAGGGTTTCCACCAACACTGGGAAAGCCATCTCGTCCGGCTCGCCCACGCCCATGTCGATCAACTCGACGTCCGGCTTTGCCGCACGGGCGGCTGTCTTGGCGCGCTTGATCTTCTCGAACTTGTAAATGGCGTCGGATTTGCCGTATTGATTGCCGCCGATACGCTCGGCGAAGAGTTCTTGGATGTAGGGATCGCTCATGATCGAATAATGAATGACGGATGAATGGTGGCGGAGGGGCCGGTGCGGTTTGCGAAGACCGGGCTCGTATGTTTAGGATTGTTACGAATTGAAGCGGTTGTTAATTTTCAAAGTTTTAAGTGCTTATGCAGGTAATCCAATCGGTCAACGAAATGCAGTCCCACGCGATCGGTCTGCGCTCGGGAGGGCGCTTGATCGGCCTCGTCCCGACGATGGGGTGCCTGCACGAAGGGCACCTTTCGCTGGTCGATATCGCGAAGGAACGGGCCGACAAAGTCATCGTCTCGATTTTTGTCAACCCCGCCCAGTTCGGTCCCAACGAGGACTACGGCCGCTACCCGCGCGAGCTGGAGGCGGATTTGGAGAAATGCCGGCAACGCGGGGTCGACATCGTGTTCAACCCCTCGGTCGAGGAGGTCTATCCGAAGGGTTATTCCACCTTCGTGGAAGAGCAGCGCTACAGCGCGGGCCTCTGCGGGGTCTCGCGCCCGCACCATTTCCGCGGCGTGGCCACGGTCTGCCTGAAGCTGTTCAACATCACCCGGCCGGACTTTGCGGTCTTCGGGCAGAAGGACGCCCAGCAGTGTGCGGTGATCAAAAAGATGGTGGCCGACTTGAACGTGCCGACCGAGGTCGTGATCGGGCCGATCGTGCGCGAGTCGGACGGCTTGGCGACCAGTTCGCGCAACGTCTACCTTACGGAGATGCAGCGCAACGAGGCGCAAGCCATCCACAAGGCGCTGCGCACGGGCAAAGCGCTGGTTGAAAACGGCACCCGGAACGTCGACCGCGTGGTGGCGGAGATCACTCACCATCTCACGCTTTCCCGCCGGGTGCGGGTGATCTACGTGCAGATCGTCGACCGCGAGACGATGGAGCCGGCGCGGGAGATCGTGCCGGGCAAGCACATCGTCTGTGTCGCGGCCTGGGTCGACGAGACGCGCCTGATCGACAATATGGCTCTCTAGTCGGGCGGCCCGTCAATCATGTCATGTTCGCCTTTCATCTCCCCGCCACTGCGGCCGATTCGATGCCGCAAGCCGACAAGCCTCGATCGTGAGACCAAGTAGGATTCGACCGCCTCTCCGCCGTCGCCTCCACGGTTTCGCGGCACCGGCTTCCAACGCAGGCTTCCTGTCCAACTTTTCCCCCTAGCCCTCCCTTCTCCTTCCATGTCCAAGGTTTACGACGTCATCGTGGTCGGCAGCGGCATCGCCGGACTCAGTTTTGCGATCAAGGTCGCCGAGTCGGGGTACCGCGTCGCGATCATCACGAAAAAGGATTCGGCCGAGTCCAACACCAACTACGCCCAGGGCGGCATCGCGGCGGTCACTTCCCGGACCGACGACATCGAAATGCACGTGGCGGACACGCTGGACGCCGGGGACGGACTGTGCGACGAGTCGGCCGTGCGGGAGATCCTCCGCGACGGGCCGGCCCGCATCGAGGAGTTGGCGAAGCGGGGCGTGGCCTTTACCCAGTTGACCGACGGGCGCGTCTCGCTGGGCAAGGAAGGCGGGCATTCGAAGCGCCGGATTCTCCATGTGAAGGACGTGACGGGCAAGGCGATCGAGCAGGCCCTCCTGCACACGGTGGCGAACCACCGCACTATCGAGACCCTCGAGCACCATTTCGCGGTCGAGCTGATCACGCAGGCGAAACTGCGCCGCCGCGGCCACCGCATGCCGGAGGGCGAGGACCGGGTGCTCGGTCTCTACGTGCTCGACTCGGCCACGGAGCGGGTGGAAACCTTCGCCGCCAAGGCGGTGCTTCTAGCGACCGGCGGGATCGGTCAAGTCTACCAGTACACGACCAACCCGACGATTGCGACGGGCGACGGCATCGCCATGGCCTATCGCTCCGGGGTCGAGATCCGGAACATGGAATTCATTCAATTCCACCCGACGGCCTTCTTCTCGCCGGAGGGGGAGCGCTTCCTGATCAGCGAAGCGGTCCGCGGGGAGGGCGCGATCCTTCGGAACCTGAAGGGCGAGGCCTTTATGGAGAGGTATGACCGCCGCAAGGACCTCGCGCCGCGCGACATCGTGGCGCGCGCGATCGACGCGGAGATGAAGCAGTCGGGCGCACGCCATGTTTGGCTCGACGCGCGCGGCGGATCGGCCGCGGAAATTCGCGAGCGCTTTCCGAACATCTACGAGTACTGCGCCTCGCAGGGCATCCGCTTGGAGGACGACATGATCCCGGTGGTCCCGGCCGCGCACTACCTTTGCGGCGGAGTGAAGACCAACCTGAGCGGCGAGACCTCCTTGGCCGGGCTTTACGCCTGCGGGGAAGTGGCCTGCACGGGTCTGCACGGGGCGAACCGCCTGGCCAGCAACTCACTGCTCGAAGCGGTCGTGATGGCGAACCGCGGCGCCGCGGCCGTCGCCGAGTACATCGGGGCCCGCGATTTCGGCGCGATCGACATGCCGGCTTGGGTGGACGGCGACCTGCGGGACTCCGACGAGCGGGTGGTGCTGACCCACAACCGCGACGAGCTCCGCCAGACGCTCTGGGACTACGTGAGTATCGTGCGCACGACGAAGCGATTGCAGCGGGCCCGGACGCGGATACAGAACTTGGAACGCGAGATCAACGAATACTACTGGAACTTCAAGGTCGACGAGAGCTTGCTCGAGCTTCGAAACATGATCCGCGTCGCCGCCTTGGTTGTCGATTGCGCGCTCCAACGGAAGGAAAGCCGCGGGCTGCACCGCACGCTGGACTACCCCGAGCGTTCGAACGAGCGCATCGACACGAAGTGCCGGCTGGAGGAGGTTTGAGCGAACGCTTCCGGGTCAGTTGCGGCCCCGGGCGATGCCCTCGGAGGTCAGGTAGCGGTAGCTCTTTTGCACGGCCTCGAGCATGTCGCCCTCGTAGGCGTCGAGTTCGACGGCGATGTATTCCGCGTGTTGGGCGAAGGGGGCGGCGGCCTTGAGGTCGACATCGCCCTCGCCGGCGGGGAGGAAGGGCGGCTTGATGCTGCGGTCTTTGAGATGTCCGTCCTTAAAATGGAGCGCTTTCCCGCGCGGGCCGATCTCTTTTAAAAAGGCGGCGGGATCTTTGCCTGCCAAGGCGACCCAGAAGAGATCCGCCTGCCAGAGCACCGTTTCCGGCGTGTGCTCGAGGAAGGCCTTGTAAATCGGACGGCCTTCGGCCTCCGCGAGTTCGAAATCGTGGTTGTGGTAACCGACTTGCAAGCCGTGGGCGGCGGCGTTTTCGGCCGCCTCGCAGTAGAGGTCGGCGATCGACTTGATTGACTCGGCGTCGGTAAAGCTCTCGCGCCAATTCGGCGGGCCGCCCGTGATCAGGTAGCGGTGACCGAGCTCGAGGGCGGTCTCGATCACCTCGTTGCGCTGGTCGCCGATCGGCAGTTGGCAGTGGGCGGTGGGCGCTTCCAGCCCGAGGTCGTCCATCAGCCGGCGGGCTTCGCTGGCCGAGACTCCGGGCAGTCCGGCGGGCTCCACGCAGGCGAAGCCGATATCGGCGACTTTGCGGAGGGTGCCGAGAAAGTCCGTGGCGAGCGCCTCGCGCAGGGTGTAGAGTTGAAGGGTGATTTCAGGCATGGAATAGTCCCTTTCGAGAGGCGAATGTCGAGTGGCGGGTGGGGGGGCGGAGCCTAGGCGTTCAGCTTCGTCCAAGCGGCATTGGCGGCCGAGCTGGCGACGACGGCTTCGATGAAGGCCATGCCGCGGACGCCGTCGCGGATGGTCGGGTAGTCGGTGGCGAACTCCGGGGCTTCCTCGCCCGCGAGGCGGGCCGCAAGGTGAGCGGCGAAGTTGCGGTAGAGGTTGGCGAAGGCCTCCAGGTAGCCTTCGGGGTGGCCGAAAGGGGTGCGGCAGTGGGCGGCCGCGGATTTCCCGAGGTAGTCGTTGCCCGCGCGGTAGATCTGGGTGGGCTGGTCGAGGTGCTTGCGCAGGAGGGTGTTGGGCTCCATCTGGTGCCACTCGAGGCCGCCCTTCTCGCCGTAGATCCGGATGTTGAGCGCGTTCTCCTCGCCCGCGGAGATCTGCGAGGCATGGAGCAGGCCCTTGGCCCCGCCCTTGAAGCGGAGGAGGACGTTGCCGTCGTCGTCGAGCAGGCGTCCGTCGACAAATCGGGTGAGGTCGGCCGCCAGTTCGTCGATCTCTAGGCCGGTGATGTATTCGGCGAGGTTTTCCGCGTGGGTGCCGATGTCGCCCATGCAGCCCGCCGCGCCGGAGCGCTTCGGGTCGGTGCGCCAAGCGGCTTGCTTCTGACCCTCCTTTTCCAACGGGGTGGCCAGCCAGCCCTGCGGGTACTCGACGACCAGCTTGCGGATCTTGCCGAGGGCGCCGCCGCGCACCAGTTCGCGGGCCTGTTTGACCATCGGGTAGCCGGTGTAGTTGTGGGTCAGGCCGTAGAGCAGGCCGGATTTTTCGACCAATTCGGCGAGCGCCTTGGCCTCGGCCAGGTCGAGGGTGGCGGGCTTGTCCGAAAGCACGTGAAAGCCGGCCTCGAGAGCGGCCTTGGCGGCGGGGAAGTGGACGTGGTTCGGCGTCACGATGGCGACGAAGTCCATCCGCTCGCCCTCGGGGAGTTTCGCCTCCTCCGTCATCATCGTCGCGAAGTCGCCGTAGCAGCGCGCCTGCGGAAGGAAGAGTTCGCGGCCGGAGGCCTTGGAGCGCTCGGGGTCCGAGCTGAAGGCCCCGCAGACGAGTTCGATCTGTTGGTCGAGGGCGGCGGCGATGCGGTGGACGGCGCCGATGAAGGCGCCCTGTCCGCCGCCGACCATGCCCATGCGGATTTTGCGGTTTAAGCTCATGATACGGGATCGGGGGTTTGGGATGCAGGGCCCGCGCTTATTGGTTCTTTTTGTCGAAGGCGGCGTCGAAGGCCATGGCGTTGGGCTTGAAGTCGACCTTGCGGGTGTAGGCGGCGGCTTCGGTGCCGCCGTGGACGCGGTCCATCCGCCCGTCTTCCCACTCGATCGAGAGCGGACCGGCGTAGCCGATGTCGTTGAGGGCGACAATGATGTCCTCGAAACGGATGTCGCCGTGGCCGAGGGAGCGGAAGTCCCAGAAGCGACGCGGGTCGGTGAAGTCGGTGTGGCCGCCGAAAACGCCGACACTGCCGTCGCCATGGCCCCACCAAGCGTCCTTCATGTGGACGTGGTAAATACGGTCGGCGAAGCGGCGGATGAAGCGCACGTAGTCGACCCCCTGGTAGCCGAGGTGGCTGGGGTCGTAGTTGAAGCCGAAGCGCCGGTGGCCCTTGACGGCGTCGAGCGCGCGTTCGGCCGAGGCGGTGTCGAAAGCGATCTCGGTCGGGTGGACCTCGAGGGCGAAGTTGACATCGACCTCCTCGAACACATCGAGGATCGGGATGAAGCGGTCGGCGAAGTCGGCGTAGCCTCGGTTGAGGAAATCCTGGGAGGTCGGCGGGAAGGCGTAGAGCGCGTGCCAGACGGACGAGCCGGTGAAACCGTTGACGACCGGGTGGACGACGGTCTCGTCGGGCCGGGCATCGAAGAACTTCCGGGCGGCGCGGGCGGTGTTTTTCATTTCCTCGGCGGCGCGACTCCGGACGCCTTCGGGATCGCCGTCGCCCCAGACCTGGTCGGAGAGGATGGCTTGGTGCCGCTCGTCGATCGGATCGCAGATGGCCTGCCCGACGAGGTGATTGGAGATGGAATAGCAGCTCAGGCCGTTCTTTTGGAGTTTGACCCAAAGCGCTTTGACGTAGCCGTCGTCCTCGAGCGCGCGCCCGACTTCGAAGTGGTCGCCCCAGCAGGCCAGCTCGACGCCGTCGTAGCCCATTTTCTTGACGAGAGGGAGAAGGTCATCCACGGGCAGGTCCGCCCATTGGCCGGTAAAGAGGGTAACTTTGCGACTCATGGCTCGAAGATACCCTTGCGGACTGGAATTGACAATGTCCGCAGCCTGCCATGATTGTGCGGAAATCGTCATGAGCCCCGATGATATCGCCCGTTTCGAGGACCGCGCCTTATGGGACCTGTTGGACGAGGTATCCTTCTGGATCAAGGACGGCGAGGGGCGCTTCGTCTGGGTCAACCGGACGCTGGCGGCGCAGGCGCGGGCCCCTCGCGAGGCGATCGTCGGAACGCGCGACAGCGACTGGTTCTTCAACGAGCTGGCGGCCACCTATATGCACGACGATGCCGCGATTCTCGCCGGCGGACCGGCCTTCGTGAACAAGCCCGAGCTGGTGATGGACTCGGATGGGGGGGTGGTCTGGCACATGACGAGCAAGTTTCCGATCGGTGACGCCGGGGGGCGGGTGATCGGAACCTACGGAATGAGCCGGCCGATGGACTCCTCCGCCAGCCTTCCGGCCGACTATGCCGATTTATCCACAATCGTCATCTACGCCCGGAAGCGGATCGGCGACGGGGTGACCGTGAGGGAGCTCGCCCGGCGGGCCGGAATGTCTTTGGCCACTTTGGAGCGTTGCGTGCACCGGCACCTCAAGCTGACCCCGCGCGAGCTTTTGCAGCGCATCCGCCTGAATCGTGCCCGCCACCTGCTCACGACCTCGACCCTCAAGGTCGGCGAGATCGCGCTGGCCTGCGGTTACGAAAGTTTTTCTTCGTTCTCCCGCGCCTTCAAGCAGGTGCACGGTTGCCCGCCGGGGGCGATGCGCGGGGCTGGGCCGCGCGGGATGAAGAAGCGAAGGTGACGCGGAAGGGGCTAGGCGCGAAGGGCGTTTCCGCCCGGGGCCGACAGCCGCCCGGTCGCGTGGCGGGGGGGGGCGGCGGCGGTGTTTTTACGGCGTGCAATTCTTTGCTTCCGCCGTTTCACTGCCCGGCATGGAAGAGATTCTGAAAACCATTCCCCACCGGCCTCCTTTTCTTTTTATCGACGAGATCGTCGAGCTGCGGGAAGACGGGGCGACTTGCCGGCGCACGATCCGCGCGGAGGAACCGCAGTTCGAGGGGCACTATCCGGGCAATCCGATCATGCCGGGGGTTCTGCTCTGCGAGGCCTGCTTCCAGACCGGCGCGGTCTACCTGGCGAAGCGGATCGAAAAGGAGGGGCGTTCTCTCCATGACGTGACGCCCGTGCTGTCGCGGATCGGGGAGGCCAAGTTCAAGCAGATGGTCAAGCCCGGCGACCGGATTACGATCGAAGTCACGATGAAGGAGACGGTCTCCAAGTTCCACTTCATGAAGGGCAAGGTGCTGAAGGACGGCAAACCGGCCCTCACCATCGAGTTCGCCCTCGCCATGCTGGAGGATTGATTGAAATGAGCTTCCTGGATCTCGAAAACCGCCGCTTCCTCGTCATGGGAGTGGCCAATCGGAAAAGCGTCGCCTGGGCGGTGACGCGGACGCTCGAGGCGGCGGGCGCGGAGGTGATCCACAGCGTGCGCTCGGCCGAACGGCTGGAGAGCCTCCGGAAACTGCTGGGCGATCGGAAGGCCTACCTCTGCGACGTCGAGTTCCCCGAGCAGATCGAGGCACTGGCCGCCGAGGTCGGGGCGGCGCACGGCCCGCTCGACGGGATCGTGCACTCGATCGCCTTCGCCAACTACTCGGAGGGCTTCAAGCCCTTCCACGAGACGGTGCGCGAGGATTACCTGCAAGCGACCGCGATTTCGGCCTTCTCGCTGGTGGAGGTGGCGCGCGCCTTCAAGCCGCACCTGCGGAACGACGCCTCGGTGGTTTCGATCGGGATCAGCTCCACCGAGGTGACGGCGGAAAACTACGGCTACATGGCGCCGATCAAGGCGGCCCTCGAGACCTCCTCGGCCAACCTCGCCAAGTCCTTCAGTGCGGATACGCGGGTGCGCTTCAACACGGTCAACGCCGGCCCGCTCAAGACGAGTGCTTCGGCCGGTATCCCCGGCTACCTCGAGAGCTACCTCTACGCTGAGAAGCTGACCTTCCGGAAGCAAAACCTGACGACGCAGGAAGTCGCCAACACGGCCGTCTTCCTGCTCAGCCCGGCGTCCGCCGGGATCAACGGGCAGGGCATCGTCGTCAATGCCGGAATGGACCGAAACTACTTCGACAAGGAAGTGGTCCGCCTGGCAATGCGGCCGGAATGAGACGCCGGCCGCTCAGGTCGCGTCGGAGAGCGGAACGGCGGGGCTTCCTTGCGGCTCCCCTTTCCCGAGGATGTAGGGCAGGCTCTCCATCAATCCGGGCGCTTCATGGTTGCAAAGCAAGCGCTTGCCGCTGCCGGCGATGTTGCCTCCGCCCACGCCGATGGCGGCGAATCCGCTGAGCCGGATGGAGACGAGGCCGGCGCCGCTGTCCTCCATGCCGACGACCTTATGGGCGCGGCCGGGTTCGATGCCGAGGCCCACGCAGGCGGTTTCGGCGTAGAGCCAGGGGTGCGGCTTGGGCGAAAGCTCGCCGAGGGTGCCGGCGCGGCCGGGGCCGACCTGGGTGCCGGCGGTGATAATGGCGTCGTAGAAATCCACCGGGTCGCCGAGGCCGAGGGTGCGGAAGGCGTCGAGAATCTCGGGCCAAGCCTTTTCATAAAGGCCGGAGGTGACCAGTCCGATCCGGATGCCATGATCTTTCAAGGCGAGGAGAAAATCCTTCAGCATCGGCGCGGGGGTGAAGGCGCCTTCCTGCCCGCGGCCCTCCATGATTTCGTTCATTTCGTGCCGGGTGATGGCGAAGTAGTGCTCGCGGGCTTCGGCGATGGCCGCGCCGGGGACGTAGGTGTCGATACAGTACTGGAGGTGCTCGCTCACCGAGTGACCCGAGACATGGGGCTCGTCTTCCTTCGAGAGGCGGAACCCCGGGTCGCCCAAGAGGCGGGCGGTGGTCTGCTCGATGACCCACATCCAGAAGCTTTCGCTATGGACGCTGGTGCCGTCGAGATCCATCAGGACCGCCTCGGCCGGACCTTCGAAGCGGACTTCGGGGACCGGGTAAAGCGCCGGGTAACCCATGGCGGATTTGACAAAGCAGAGCGTCTTGTCGGCGAACACGAGGTACTCTTCCTTCCGGTCCGCGAAGGTGAAGATCTCGAGCACCCCGTCGGCCCCGCGGCGGAAGGCGCCGCCGCCGGCCCGATCGAGCGGGATCAATTCGGATTCGAGCTCGGCCGGGACCGGGCCGATACCGGGGATATGGCGGGCGCTCATACTTTGGGATCGACGCGGAGGGTGAGGATCTTCTTGGCCGGGACCTCGAGGGAAAGCGAGTTGCCCTCGGGGTCGAGCTTTTCGATCTCCGTGGTCTCGTCCATTTGAACGAGGGCGGCGTCGGCGAGCGTCCGACCGAAGTCGAGGCGGGCCCGGCGGGGTCGTTCGTCCGGGTTGAAAAAGCGGACGACGAGGGAACGGCCGTCTTCGGAACGCTTGATCGCGGTGACGTGAAGGAGCGGGTCGTCAAGCTTCAGGACGGAGGCGCTATGGCCGAGCCCGCCCTTGCCGCGGCCCGCCACCACGATGCGCGGGGGCGTGTTGGCGGAAGCGGCGGCGTTGAGCAGGCCGGCTTCCCTCCAGTCCCCTTGGTGTAGGGCGATCGCGTACTCGAAGGTCCGGCGACCGGGGCACTGGATGCCTTCGTCGGGCAGTTCGGTGACTTTCTCCTCGCTCACCGCGAGCTTGATGCGGCAGGCGCGGACGAGGGTCAGCAGGAGAGTGCGGTCGGCGTCGTCGCGCACCTCGTATTCGAAAAGCCCGCGCGGGAGGACGGCGAGTCCGTCGTGGCCGTCGCTGAGACCGGCGAAGCTGCGAAGCGGATGGGTGCCGAAGGCTTCCTCGACCCATCCGGTCGAGTCCGGCACCTCGATGGGGCGCTCGACCACGTCGAAGTGGGAATCCGCGTAGGAGTGGTCGGATTCGATGCCCGAGGGCAGCGCGACGCGGAGGCGGTGGTCCTTGGCCCGGTTGTCGACGGTTAGTTTCACCCCGATCCGGTCGCTGCCGGCCTCGAGGGAGTATTCGATGGAGACGGGCAGCGGCACGAGCACGTCGGAGCGGCCGCGGCCGTCGCCGTAGTCGCGCGGCACGCGGAACTCGAAGTCCGCGGCGATGGAGGAGCGGAGCGGGCCGCTCTCGGTCACGGCCACATCGGCCCGCGCGCCGAGGGAATGGTAGGTCCGGTCGAAATCCGGAGCGACGTGCTTCCAGGCGTTGCCGCATTCCCCTTCGTCAAGAAGGTAGTTGATTTGCGGATACACCTTCCCGGTCTTCTTGTTGGTCACGGTAAGGCTGCCGTTGCCGTTCACGACGAGGTCGAGAAACTCGTTGCTCATCCGGTTCGGCGCCGTGACGAGGGTGGCCGGCGTCCGGACCTCGTGCGGCGCGCCCTCGATCTGGTAAACGCGGTAGCCGCAGGCGGGCAGTTTGGTGAAGCGGGCGCGGAAGCGGATTCGATTCGTGTCGAGGATGCGCGGAACCTCCCAGATGGAGTCGACGAAGCAGCTCGATTTCTCGTTGGTGATGGGCTGTTGCGCGGGGTCGTCGTCATCGGGATGCCTCAGGCGGACGGCTTCGGCCTTCATCTCACGCGGAACCTCGACATCGACGTAAGCGGTGAGGTCCCGCTCGAACGGCAGGGGGTTGAAGACGACCAGTTGAACCGCCTTCGGGTCGAGACCTTCGGGCGAGAGGTGTTTGACGACGTGGGCCATGGCGTCCTCGGTCACGATATCGGCGCAGTCGATCGACTTGCGGTAGCGCTGTTCCATATCTAGGCAGACGGCGTCCGGCGCGCAGCCGCCGTTGGCGTCGTGGGTGTGGTTGTCGATCAGGAAGTCCCAGCTTCGGCGGAGGTAGTCGGCATCGTATTCGCCGCCGCAAAAACCGGCCAGCACCGCCATCGGCTCGGCTGTGTAGACGAGGCGTTGGTTGGCCTCGAAGTCGGCCAGTTTGAGGTAGGTCCGGGCGCTGATGGTGCCGGGGAAGAGGTATGTCCAGAGACCTTCCTTGAGGTAGGAGCGGCGCTCGCCTTTGAGGTGGGCGATCTTGTCGCGGTCGAGGTGCTTGAGGGCTTCCTCCCAGAATTCCTCGAGCGTGGCCTGCTCGATCACATACTTGCCTTTGAAAATCTCGGCGGCGTCCCTGACGACTTGGGGCTCGAGCGGGTGGGGCGCGGAAATATCGTGCCCGTTCATGGCGAGGAAGACCTCGGTGGTGAAGTGGGGCCCTTCGCGGGCCACCATGTCCTCGACGGCCTGCTTCAGGCGTTCTTTCGAATAGGGCAGGGCGGGGTCCTGGATGTCGAAGGAGAGGTCCTCGCCGGCGAGGCCGTCGGCGATGCGCATGCCGGCCTCGTCGTATTCGCCCCACTGGTAGTCTTTCTCGAAGGAGCGGCCGGTGGTGACGGGGCGGTGGACGAGGTAGTACCAATTGTAGCGGGCGAACATGGCGAAGCGGGAGGCGAAGACCTCGCTGCCGTCCGGCGCGGCCCAGATGTATTCGGCATCGGCTTCGTGGTGGGAGATGCCCCGGTAGAACATCATCTTATCGAGCCCGAAGTTGCGCAGGATCTGCGGGAGCTGCCCGGTCTGGCCCCAAGAGGAGGGCGTGTAGGCGACGGTGACCGGCCTCGCTCCGTATTTCTCCATGTTCTGTTTGCCCTTGAGGAAGTTCCGGACGAGGGCCTCGTGGCCGATCGTGAACTCCTCCGGCAGGGAGAACCAGGGACCGATCACGAGGCGGCCTTCGCGGATCAGTTTGGCCACCGCCTCGCGTTTTTCCGGGCGCATTTCGAGGTAGTCGTCGACCATCACGGAGTGTCCGTCGAGGGTGAAGGACTTGAACTCGGGATCGGCTTCGAGGATGTCGACCGCCTGGTCCATCATGGTGAGGAGGCGGCGGCGCGTTTTCTCGAAAGAGCGGCGGAACTCACGGTCCCAGTGGGTGTTGGAGACCACTTTGATCTGCTTGATGTGGGAGCTGTCGGGATGCATAGGCGGAGCGATACGGAGAAAGTGTTTTTTTTGTTACGGCAAAGTCCTCTTGCACGGCAAGGGAAAAAGTCGTTGACGGAGAGGGTTCAAGGGCGGGGATCAGTCAGCGAATCGGAGGCTGAGGATTTCGTAGGGGCGGAATTCGATGGAGGAGGAGGCGGGAGCTTTCTTGCGGCCGAAGAAATCCAGCCAGGCCTGCGGTCGAGCGGGGCTGACATCACAGCAGCCGCGTCGGCCCCTCAGTTCGTAGGCGCGGAGAATCCACCCGCCGCCCGCGGGCAGGGCCCACTCGGCCTGAAGGCCGGCGGCGGCCAGTCGGTCGAGGCAGTCCGGGCCGGGTCGGGGAGGGCCGCGGTAGGCGAGGGGCGCGGTAAAGGCGGTGGCGGCCGCCGAGGCGGGATGGGGCAGGCCCGGGCCGACCGGTCCGAAGGCGTAGCGCACGGTGAAGCGGCCGATATCGGCGTAGTTCGCGGCTGCGTCGAGCCGTCTGAGGCCGGGAGCAACGACGCTCTCGAAGTCTTCGCCTTCGGCACCGGTATAGGCGCAGGAGCGGAAAAGGCTGAGGGCAAGCAATCCGTCGCGGGCGCAGAAGCCATATTTGCTCTCGCTGGCGACGAAGAGGCCCCCGCGTTCCGGGTCGCCGACGAAGCCCCAGCGGCTGGCGGGGGTTTCCCAGCCCGCCTCGGATTCCGGAGCGCCGGGCTGCTGCGAGCGCCGGACGACGCCGCAGGGCGCTCCGAAGGAGGCTTCATGCAGGCGGTGCGGGGTGGGAAAGACGGCGCGGACGATCCGCTCGGGCTGCTTCCAGTCGACTTCGAGATCGACCTCGATCCGGCTGGCTCCGGCGGGCAGGCGGTAGGTGCTGCGGAGGAGGCTTTCTCCCCAACGGCGCTCGAAGCAGACCGAGGCCTCGGATGCGTCGGCATGCGCGCCCACGCAAGCGGCCGGCTTGTCGAAGCGTTGGGAGCTTTCCCAAGAGCTTGCATCGACATTCCAAGCTTTGAAATTATAGGGCTTGTCGACGCCGATCCAGAGCTGGTTGAGGGGGCCTTCGGCGGGCAGCGGAACTCCGTCCAGCCGGAGGGAATCGACTTCGCCAGACGCATTGAAGCGCGCCTCCAGACGTTCGTTCCGAAGGTGGAGGGCATCTGCGGAAAGAGCGGGATCGGAGACGGTGCGGGCTGTTCGGAGTTCCGCCACGGAGAGGCCGGCCAGAGGTGGAAGGACCGCCCGGCAGGGCTGGCCCGTGCCGGCGTCCAAGCGAATGGCCAGAGGCTCGGGCAATGGGTTGAAACGGCAGTCTTCTCCCCCCGGGGCGGAAAGCTCGGCTTGGGCGGCCTCGAGGGCCCGCCCGGCCAGAGCGTCCAGCTCCGCGAGCGCCTCGACATAGACTTCGGCGATCGAGCTGCCGGGAACGTAGTCGTGGAACTGGGCGAAAGTGAGGCGTTCCCAAGCTTCGGTTGGGATCGCGGCGCCTCCGGTCGCGACGCGGGCCGCCTCCCAGGTCTGGAGGGCGCGCTCGGCGGCGCGGAAGCGTGCCTTGAGCGAGTGGTGGCTGGTGAAGGTGCCGCGGTGGTTTTGGATGCTAATTTCGCCGCGACAGACCGGCAGCTTGTCGGCGATCCCGGCCATGCGCTCGAAAAAGCGGTCGATCCGGTCCCATTTCAGAGCGGGCAGCCCGTAAAAACCGTCAAGCCGCTCGGCGATGCGGATGTGCTCCTCGGTCGGGCCGCCTCCGCCGTCGCCATAACCGGTGGGGACGAGCAGCTCCGGATGCGTGGTGCCCTGAGGGTGCCGGGCCATGGCGAAGCGAATCTCTTCGGCCTCGACCTTCCCGTTGTAGAAGGTGCCGCGGCAGTTGCGCGGACAATGGGCGAGCAACTCGCTGCCGTCCGCGCCGGACCAGCGGAAACTCGTGTAGGGGAAGAGGTCCTGCATCCGCCAACCCGTCTTCATGGTGAAGAAGTAACGCGCCCCGGCGAGGCGGGCGATCTGCGGGAAATTGACGCTGAAGCCGAAGCAGTCGGGCAGCCAGACGACCCCCGAATGGCGTCCGGTCTCGCGCTCGAACCACTGCTGTCCGAGCAGGAAGGAGCGAATGAGGGCCTCTCCGCAGGCGATCCAAGTGTCGCTCTCCACCCAGAGCGCTCCGGCAGCCTCCCAGCGGCCTTCCGTCAGGCGCTTGCGGATCCGTTCGACCAGCTCCGGGGCGACGGCTTCGACCGCGCGGTAGCTGGCCGGCTGCGAATAGCCGAAGCGGAATTCGGGATAACGCTCCAATAGGTAGTCGGCCGTAGCCATGCTGTGAAGCGCTTTCTGCACGCCGACGCGCTCCGGCCAAAGCCAGACGAGGTCGACATGGGCGTGGCCGGTGAGCGCGACCCGCCCGTCTTCGGGATGATTGTGGAAGCGCTGGAAAAATGCATCGAGGGCGGCGGCGCAGTCCTCGAGCCGGTCGCGGTCGAAATCGTTTAGAATCTCGTAGAGGCGGGCGATCATCCGTTTGGCCGGCAGCTCGAGTCCGTGGAGATCGGGAGTCGGGGTCAGGCCCGCGCCGCGGCCGTAGTTTCCGTCAAGCGGTCGCAGGAATTCCTCCACGACTTGAAGGGCGGCCGTAAAATCGGTGCGGAGCCTCCGGCACAGCGGGTCCCGGCGCAGCAGGCTGCATTCGTCGATGCGCGCGCCATCCGGGTCCAAGCCCTTGGCCTCCGGGTGCCAGATGGCCGTCTGGCAGCAGAGCGAGGCGACGAGAAAGTCGCCGGAGGTCTTCGGCAGCTCGAACTCGCGGTGGGCGACGTCGTATCCGGCGAAGGCTTTGCCGTCGATGTAGAGCGTGGCTTCGCCTTGGTCCCGCCACCTCAGCCACCAGCCTTCGTCTTCGACTTCGGGGAGCCGAAGCCGAAACCAAGCTTGGTCGAAGACCTTGCCCCAGCGGTGCGGCAGCTTGATCGGCCGCCCGCTCAGTCCGTCGACTTCCTCCACGCGGCGATGGTCCGGTCCCTCGCAGAGGAGCTCGGGGGGGATGGGGCGCGCTTCCTTCCATTCCCGGGAGGCGAGGCTGCGAACGGCCTCGCGGAGCCGCGGGACGACCGTCTTGTGATCGGGATCGAAAGCTTGCATGGGAAGGGGATCGGGCAGCCTCCGGACGCGGCGGGGCCTGCGGGTCAGTCCGTGTCGCCCGGGTAGCGCTCGTCGCCCACCTCGGCCTGTTTGCGGTAGAGTTCCGCCTTCAAACGCTTTACCGTCTCGGCGTATTCGGGATCCGAATACACGCTTTTCATCTCGCAGGGGTCCTTCTCGAGGTCGAAAAGCTCCCACTCGATCGGGAGGGGCTCGGCCGGCTTGCTCGTGCCGGGCAGGTCGAAACCGTCGTTGTAGTAGCAGATGAGCTTGTAGCGCTTGGTGCGGATGCCGTAGTGGGCGCGGGTGTTGTGGACGTGGTCGCCGTCCATCCAGTAGCGGTAGTACATCGACTCCGGCCAGTCCTCCGGCTCCCGGCCGCGGATCGCGGGCAGGAAGTCCCGACCCTGGAAATCCTCAGGCGCTTCGAGCCCGCAAAGGTTCAGCAGGGTGGGAGCGAAATCGACATTGGTCACGATCGAATCGTTGACGGTCCCTGGCTCGATGGCCCGCGGGTAGCGCATGATGAAGGGCATCCGGAGCGACTCTTCATACATGAAACGCTTGTCGTACCAGCCGTGGTCGCCGAGGAAGAAGCCTTGGTCGGAGGTGTAGATGACGATCGTGTCGTCGGCGATCCCTTCCTCGTCGAGGTAGTCGAGCACACGGCCGACGTTGTCGTCGATCGAGGCGACCACGCGGAGGTACTTCTTGATGTACTTCTGGTAGGCCCACTTGCGCAGCTCCATCTCCGGAAGCTTGTCTTGGATTTCGCAGTCGAGGTCGGTCCGGTTCATGTGGGTGCCGACGCGCATTTTCGCGTTTTTCGCAGCGCTGGAGCGATTCTCGTAGGTGTCGTAGAGGGTCTCCGGCTCGGGGATATCCTCGTCGAGGTACATGGCGGCGTGCTTCTCGTCCGACTCCCACTCGCGGTGCGGGGCCTTGTGGTGGTAAAGCAGGCAGAAGGGCTTTTCCTTGTCCCGGCCCTTGATGAAGTCGAGCGACATATCGGTGATCAGGTCGGTCACGTAGCCGGGCACGACCCGCTCGGTCCCTCCGTCCGGGCCTTTGAAAATGAATTCGGGATTGTGGTACTTGCCCTGGCCGGGAAGGACGGCCCAGTCGTCGAAATGCGCATCGTTCGGGCAGTTCTCCGCGCGCTCCCCGAGGTGCCACTTGCCGTAAACGGCGGTCTGGTAGCCCTGCTCGCGAAGCAGACCGGGGAAGGTCGGAATGCGGTTGTCCAAAGGCGTGTGGAGCGTGGTGGCGCCGTTCACGTGGTTGTAGGTCCCGGTCAGGATGGCGGCGCGGCTCGGGGTGCAAATGCTGTTGGTGCAGAAGCAGTTGTTTAGCCGGGCCCCGCCTGCGGCAATGCGATCGAGCTGCGGCGTGCGGTTGATCCGGCTGCCGTAACAGCTCATCGCGTGGGCGGCGTGATCGTCGGTCAGGATGAAGATGATGTTCGGACGCTTGGGCATGGGAAAATGCGGTAGCTTTGGGAGACCGGAGCTTCGACTCAACCCATAATCTGCGGAACGGGAAGATTCGGATAGAGCTCCCGCCCCGGCGGTGCGGTCGGAGGATCTATCTGCGGAAACGGTCTTCAGCAGGATGAGGCATTTCCTTCGAGGCTCGGTGGTTCCCCATGGCCCGCTCTCGCAAGGGTGGTTCGCAAGGATGGTTCGCAAGGCAGCTTTCCGAAATGGAACGCCTCCCTTCCCCCGCCGCCGCCCTCCCGGGACGTGACGCTAATGGATATGGACCTTGAGGGCTTCCAAGGCCTGTTCGAAGTTTCCCTTTCGGATCGCTTCCAAAATGGCAAGATGTTCCTCGTAGACCTCGATCAGCTTGCCATGGCGCGAATAAGTCAGGCGCATCCCGCCCATGATCGAGAGCCAGACTTTTTCCAAGTTTTCGTGGCCGGAGCAGCGCATCAGCAGACGGTGGAAGCCCATGTCGTAGTGGACGACCGCAGGGAGGTCGCCGTTTTCGCAACCGAGGCGAAGCAACTGGCAGGAACGGTCCAGTTTTTCGACGGTCGCTCCGTTCTTCGCGCAGATCGACTCGACCGCAATCGACTCGATGCCGACACGGGTCTGGAGAAGGAAGGTCCGGGTTTGCGGCGGCCAGGCGCAGGCGACGCGGGCACCGCGGTTGCGATGGCTTTCGAGGAGACCCTCTTGGCTGAGCACAAGGAGGGCGTCGCGCACCGGGCCACGGCTGACCTTGAAACGCTCGGTCAGCTGGATCTCACGGAGCGGATGGCCCTCGGCAATGGCACCGGTCAAGATCTCACTGCGGAGCCGGTCGGTGATGATTTCTGCGGTGCTGCGAAAGTCATCCATAGTGGGGGGAAGTGGATGGTTGGTAGAAGAGAGGGACAAGGATCCCCGCAGACTTCGGCTTCGAGTCCAAGCAAAGGCTTGCTGCGAAAACCGAGTAGGGAAAAGCGGAGGTCGTTGTGTTCGATTTCGACCTTGTTGTCCAACGGTTTTTTATGATCGTCACATGGATATGTCGGAGGCCCTCGGCTCGATATTTCGCTCCGGCGTCGTCGTCGAACGGCATTCGATTCGCCGGAAGCTCGCCATCGTTGGGACAGACGCGGCACAGCCCGCGGGCGGGTCGCAAGGGCTCTTTCTTCCGCCCGTTGCCGATGCAGCGGCAGGGGAGGAGCGGGAGTAGTTTTCGGAGCGTTTCGCGGGCCTGCGAAAACCCGGATTCGAGCGGGGCGCTTGGGGAGACGCCTTGGTCGGACTTCCATCCGAACGGCTCGTTCGGCGGGGGCGGCACCCGGCCCGCCACCGCAGGCCGCGGCAGCGGGGCTTCGGATCGGCTGCCTCAGTCCGCCAAGTCCGCCCGCCCAAGGTTGGGACCCTGCGGGTCGGCTCGAATTAACCCCTGACGGGTAAAACTTGCGTCTGCGAACTTGACAGCCTGCCGCTCCTTCCCAGACTCGCGCATTTCCCGTCGACCATGTCGGCGGATTCGCCTGCTGGATTAGCTCAATTGGTAGAGCAGTTGACTCTTAATCAATTGGTTCGGGGTTCGAGTCCCCGATCCAGTAGGCCTTTTTTATTTTCCGGTTTTTCAGTTGCCCGGTTTCGGTTTTTCGGTTGTTCCGGTATCAGCGCACCGCGCCTTTCCGGCCGCCACCTTAGCTCAGCTGGTAGAGCAGTTGATTTGTAATCATCAGGTCGTCGGTTCGATCCCGACAGGTGGCTCCACTTGATCGAACGCCGGTGTTGCGGTGCGGTCGGAAAGAGCGACCTCCGGAGACCGGCTCGGGAATGCCGGGCCCGGCTGGCGAAGGAAGTTCGAGGGAGCGAAGTTTGGGGCCGGGGAGTTCGGCCTAAGCGCCCGATAGCTGCGACCGATCGGTTTCCTTCTGGCGGACGAGGCCGCCGAGGACGAGGGCTCCGGAGAGAATCATCAGGTTCTTGATGATGTACTGTCCTTCCATGGTGGGGAGGAAGGGAATGCCCCCCTGCTGGAAGGTGACTTCCGGCAGGATGAAGAGCGGCAGAAAGGTGCCTCCCATCTGGAGGAAGAGCAGTAGAATCGCGATCCGGGTGGTCCGTTTGCTTACGAACAGAAGTCCGATCGCGACCTCCCACCAGCCGATGATCGCGAGCCAGGTCCCGGCACCGAGCAGGGGCATCCAGGCCACGGTTTTGAGCACGAGGGGCTCGGCCGCGGATAGGCCGAGCGGCTTGAGCGCTCCGAACCAAACGAAGATGACGGCGAAGGACAGCCGAATGGCGGTCGGGTGGAAGCCCTTCATCAGCTGCGAGATTCTTAGGTCGATGGTATCGATGGACATAGGGCCTGAATCCGTGAGATAAATTATTTTGGCCGCAGGCCAACTTATTTCTGGCCGCGATGTGGGATTTTGAGTCAGCGACGGTTTCAATTACTCAACGAATGGATGCGGTGACAGAGACTTCTTCGTCAATCGCTTACTAAATATGCGTTATTATTGAATCGGGGGCACAGTTGTCCCGCTCGTGCTTGACGAGATTGTC
>Ga0208623_100548_pt1 | contig 20624 bp, 27 predicted proteins | sample HotLakConsUCCL28_FD_184737 | JGI IMG/M metagenome (GOLD analysis project Ga0208623, IMG submission 184737) | Hypersaline microbial mat communities from Hot Lake, Washington, USA - Hot Lake Consortium UCC-L28 (SPAdes) (version 2) ...
TTGAATCGGTCAACCGCTCCTTGCGCAAGGTAATTAAAACCAAGGCCGTCTTCCCTGACGAAGAGTCCGTCTTCAAGTTGATGTATCTGGCCTTGAACAATATCTCAACGCGATGGACCCGACCCATTAAAAATTGGAAGGCCGCTACCTCACATTTTGCTATTCTGTTTCCAGAACGCTTCAAACTTTGAACCGAAAGCGCTTACACAAAAATCAGATCACTCTCCTGTCCCAGGATTCATAGCTGCACCTCCTGCAGTCTCTGCTGTGGAGCGAATGCATTGATCTGCTGTAACTTTTGCCAGTACTCCCGTTCAAGGGTACTCAGCGACTTTGGCGAGACGATTTTGAGCTGCACCAGTTCGTCGGTACGATCCCCGCTGGGATCTCGCCAGCCTTTGCCACCGCTGCTGTAGCCGGTGGTTGCACCTGCTGCGGCACCATCTTGGGTCTGGCGATAGACGGTACTACCGATCTGCATCTGAGCCTGCTGCAACTCATCGGAGAGGGATTTCATACGATCCACATTTTCCTGCTTGATGGCCTCTCGCAGATCTGTAATCAGACCCTCAACCCGAGACTTGTCAGCCGCTGGCACTTTATCGCCCAGGGGGTCTTTGCCTGCGATGCGGCGCACCAGCTCCTGCACAGCGGGAATACGGGTCGAGCCCCCTACCAGGACCACTTCATCAATGTCACCAGGGCTGAGTTTGGCATCCTTCAGGGCCTGCTCGACGGGAATCCGGCAGCGATCGAGCAGATCGACGCCCTCATTCCGCTTAATCACAGCCTGCTTGACCGGTTCTCCCAGGTACTTGCTGGCGTCGTCCGCTAGCTTGCGCAGCACCTGAGCTGAAATCTCCTCTGGTGCAAACTGCTTACTTGCTGTCGGGCAGTCTAATTTAACGTTGCCGTTACCATCTCGCAGCACCTGATAGGAGACTTCAGTCATTTCATTGGACACTTCGTCATACTTGCGACCGATGAATCGCTTGACCGAGTAAAAGGTGTTTTCGGGGTTCATTACCGCCTGACACTTGGCAATTTGCCCCACCAGACGGTCGCCATTTTTGGCATATGCCATCACCGAAGGCGTTGTCCGGGTGCCTTCGGCATTGGCAATTACCACGGGGCGGCCACCTTCGATCACCGCAATACAGGAGTTTGTGGTGCCTAAATCGATGCCTACGACTTTTGCCATGCTCACCCTCCTAGGTAACAAAAAACCATCACCGATTGAAAATTTTGATGGGGAGAATCACAGTTTGGCGAGACTTTAGTGAAGAAAATTCACATTAATATCGTCGGGTTCCATTCCAGGAACTTCGAGTGCATCCCAGTTTTGCAGCCCTCACCCTAAATCCCTCTCCCAGAGCGGGAGAGGGACTTTGACTCCGGCTCCCCTTCTCCCATTTTGGGAGAAGGGGTTGGGGGATGAGGGCAGACTTGCAAAACTGGGATGCACCCAGGAACTTCTAGCTTCGATTGGTAGTGATCAGCAGTTTCTTCCAGTTCAGCTGCTGGAGTAAAGGCCAATCCCACTCCGTCGTGGCGGCTAGCAGGGGTCAGCATATTATCGAACAGTCGGTTCATTTCTCGCTGGATGTCTTCTATTCCTCGGAATGGTTGCCAACGCACAGGTGCCATGGATTATTTCCTCCAAGAAAACTCAGCTAGCTGGCCCTTAACTGGCACTGGTCTGTGAGACGGTGCCGGTCGTATTGCGTGACTGGAGGCTAGATTCACACAATGTTGATAGAAGGCGTTTTCATCCGAGCATCAACATATCTTTTCGCTCGCTTAATGGCTTCTTCTTTGGTTAAAGCGCAAGGAACAGCCACAGCACAGCCTTTGCTATGATTTGCCCAAACGGCATACAGAACTTGACCATCGTCTTCACTCTGGTCTATCTCTAACCGCCATCCCCGGTAAGTAAACGACCAGATGATATGTGGAAAATCAGGGTTCAGAATCATGATTGATATGGATAAGGATACTTAAAAAGCTCTGCCTCGCTGAGACAGAGCCGTATAGCCAGACTTACATGCAACAACAAAGTAAGACTGACTGAGGGAGTTTCAAAAATAGACAAACTCTATGTTGCTCAGGCCGCTGCCAGGTTTTGCGCCGCAAAATCCCAATTTGCCAGATTGTTTAAGAAAGCTCCAATGTAGTCAGGGCGCTTGTTCTGGTAATCCAGGTAATAGGCGTGTTCCCAGACATCCATAGTCAGCAGGGGCACCTGTCCACTGGTCAGGGGGTTATCGGCATTCAGGGTTTTCGTCACCTTGAGGGTGCCATTATCCAGCACTAACCAGGCCCAACCGCTGCCAAACTGAGTAGCACCAGCGGTTTTGAAGGCTTCTGCAAATTTCTCAAAGCTGCCAAAATCTGCCTCAATTTTCTTGGCTAAGTCGCCTGTAGGCATGCCGCCGCCACCGGGCTTCATGCTGTTCCAATAGAAGGTGTGGTTCCAGGCTTGAGCGGCATTATTGAACACCCCAGTTTTTTCGGGATCGCCAGCGATCGCCTGAATAACATCTTCAATCGGCTTGCTATCTAAGTCAGTTCCTTCCACCGCAGCATTGAACTTACTCACGTAAGCGGCATGATGCTTGTCATGGTGAAATTCCAAGGTGCTCTTTGAAATATGGGGCTCAAGAGCGGTGTAATCGTAGGGCAAAGCTGGAAGCTCGTAAGACATAAGTTCTGAGTAATTTATCAGCGAAGATGTTGGTTGCAGGTGAAATGAGCTGAGGGCAGTTTGACGGCCTAAAGGAAGAATGTGATTGAGACAACATTCAGCACATTGAAAATATTTTACACATTGAAAATATTGTAAAAGTAAAAGCGCGCCTCAACTCAGCTATTTCTCTTTCTGCAAATTATCAAATCGCTCATTAAAGTTCTATCCCCCTTAGGGGCATATCTATAATTTATCGGGATTTTCATGTATGAAAAGACTGGCTATACCCCCAGGGGGGATTTCATAAAAAAAGCGGCATCATTTTCAATGCCGCTCGTAACTGGAAAGGAGATGATGAAAAGTATTAACTGCCTAAGATACCCCAAAAATGAAGGAATCCCTGCCCGCTGAAGACTTCAATCAAGATGGCAAAAAGAAAGCCGATCATCGCCAGACGACCATTCCAAATTTCGGCGCTGGGAACAAAGCCCCATCGCCACTTGGTTCCAGGGTCAAAATAAGGTTGCTTCAGTTCTTGGCGAATATCGGTGCGTTCTTGAACGTTTTGCATGACTTTACCTGTCTTTACATCTTGTTTTTAACCTTAAAATCGCAACCTGAATTCACCCTCCCCCGATAGGAATAGTTACCTAAATATACCAGGCCCAGCTCGAAAACTGGGGCTTTTCCTCAGGCAAAACTCCACTTCTAAACTTGGACAAGGTTTATTGTTCTTGTCTTTCCAGTTTTTGTGGAATAGGCATACTTCAGCCTCATACCTTGTAGTATTCAAAAATCACCAATCAACGGTACAGATCTCTCAGACTTATTGCAGAGACCTGCATGAATTTTTCACTCAGGTTTTCTTCTGTAACGAAAAGGAGTTGTTCTACTGGAGCATTCATGCTCATTGACTGACAAAAGGTGTACGCCCTCACCCCTAAACCCTCTCCCAGAGGGCGTAGTTTGCTTCTCGAAGAGTGGGGAGCCGATCAATCTTTCCAGTTCCCTCTCCCAAAGGGCTAGGGCTGGGGTGTAGCTTGCTGCCCGGAGGGTGGGCTTTCAGGGATTTGGTTGAGAAGTTTTGTCAGTCAACCAGGGTGGCCTCCGTGGCCAGCATCACCCCATCCACCCCGCAGGGGCAGGGAGCCGTAGCAGTATTTGGTGTTGCAACTGGTTTGCCCGTGAGGAATTCCTCTGAGCTGCAGGAAAGCTTTATACCTTTCGTCAATAATTTGCAACATTTATTTACATTGTGTTACACTCTTACAAGAAGCAATGGAGAACCCCTATGACATCCCGTGGATACACCACCGAAGACGGCGGTCGCCTGAACAATTTCGCCGTAGAACCCAGGGTCTATGTCGACGACACCCAGCAGTTCGGCTTCAACCAGTACGCTGAAAAGCTCAATGGTCGTCTGGCCATGATTGGTTTTGTTTCAGCCATTGCCTTTGAACTGATGACCGGCCAGGGAATTGTGACCTGGCTGACCAACCTGTAAAGCAATTTGCAATTCGGTCGCAATGCCCCCCACCCCCACTTTTATAAAGAGGAACCCAAGATGAATAGCGATTTCGATTTTTCCAACAAGGACCTGTTTGGTCCGGTTGTGTTCCGTCCCGGTTTCAACAGTGCCGAGCAAATTAATGCCAATCAGGCCTGGTCACTGTTCTTCACCGCTGGTCAGGAAGACAAGGGTTTGGGCTTCAATGCCGAGGCCGGACGCCTGTTCACCAATCTGTTGGCTGGCATCGTGGTAGCCGGCAGCCTTGGGGCGGCAGTGTTTACCAGCATTAGCTAAACCAGTTTTATCCGTAACTAATTCCATGCGCCCAAGGGTTAGCAAGCCTCGGTAATGAATGCCGGGGCTTTTGCATAGCCTTATGCCCCCCGTGCGGATGTTGCAACCGGTTTGGGTTTGCTATTCTCCTATGAAATTAAAACGAGGACCAATTTGGCCCCATCGTTTTGATGGCTACCCCTGAGCATGGAAGCTTGAGCCCCATGACAAGCGATTTAATTCAAAAATGTAGTTTGTACGACTGGGCAATTTGGAGACCTTACGTTAAGATTCGTAAAGATTGATTGCAGTATTTACGTTTTTAGTAGCTAGGGGTATTCATCATGGAAAACCAAGAAAGCAAGTTTGGCTTCGTTGACTTTGCCGAAACCTGGAACGGTCGCCTGGCCATGCTGGGCTTCGTAATCGGCGTGGCTACTGAGTTTTTGACCGGGCAGGGTATTCTGTCTCAAATCGGTTTGATGTAACGCAAGCTTTCTTACACCTCCCACTTACACAGCTAAACAAGTAACCGGAGCAACCTACTTGCTCCGGTTTTATTTTGCATGCAGCTGGGAATGTCATGCTTGCCCAAAAATCGCCATGGTCAACCCCGCCACCCCATAGCTGAGGTGGATGGCCTCGGGTTGCTCCAGGGCTTCGGCTCCCTGCCGCGCGAATCAACCAAAATTATTGATTTGACAGGCTGTCTTTTGAAGTTTCTGGACATTTTGCCTATATTTCGATTGACCCAATCAGGGCAGATTGCACCACAGGTAAACAAACCCCAGTGAAATTTCAATATCACTATCCCCTGGCTCCACGTCTCCCAAAGCCAGCTCTCTGTTGGGCTGGAGGTACCAGTGGCCAGAGCTAAAACCCGATTACTTTCAGGGCCGCTTGAAAGGTTCGTCCTGCCGCTGCTGACGGCGGGCCTGGCCTGGGCCGGGTTTGCGCCTGGGACCCTTGCAGCAGATGTCTCCATGGGTGGAGAGGATATCGAAGCCTCTGCCCTCGAAAGCCCCTTGCCTCAACCGGATTCCCTAGTGGAGGAAGATCCCACCCTATCGCAGACTTCCGTCGAGCAGCTTTCTGACGTTGCCCCCACTGACTGGGCCTATCAGGCCTTGCGCAACCTGGTAGAACAGTACGGCTGCCTGGAGGGCTATCCCGATGGCACGTTTCGGGGCGATCGCCCCCTGACCCGCTTCGAGTTTACGGCGGGCCTCAACGCTTGCCTGAATGCCATCGCCACCCTGACCGCTACAGATCCAGTCACAGAAGAAGATTTACAGGCCCTGCGGCGGCTACAGGAGGAGTTTGCCCCTGAGCTGGAACTGCTGGCCGCTCAAATTACCGACTTAGAAGCCCAAACCGCAGAGCTGCAGGCCAGTGCGTTCTCCACGACCACCCAATTGCGGGGGGAAATGATCCTGTCGCTGGAACAACTCGCCGGAGGGGACCAGGCCAACGGGAGCGGCAATCCTCTGCCCCAGTCCCTGGCGTTCGGCAGTCGAGCCAGGCTCAACTTCGACACCAGCTTCACCGGGCAGGATCTGCTGCGGATACGGCTGGATGCTCTGAATCCCGTCATGCTGAATGCGCCGGTAACAGGCACCAACATGACCCGGCTAGCCTTTGACCGCTCCAATCAGAACGATCTGGACATCGGCAAGTTTTTCTATCGGTTTCCCATTGGTGAGAACCTGCAGATACAAATTGACGGCGGACGCGGGGGGTATACGCCAAATCTGGTCGCCACCTACAATCCGGCCCTGGCCAGCGGCATTTCTGGGGCGGTGTCCCGGTTCGGGCGGTTTAACTCCATCTTCTACCAGGGCTCCCCCGGCATGGGGGCAACGGCCAAGTACGACTTTGGCAATAGCGTGTCCCTGGCCCTGGGCTATCTGGCCCGAGAAAACTTCGCCACTGACCCCAACATTGGGCTGTTCGGCGGCGGCTATGCGGCCCTGGCCCAACTGGAGGTACGGCCCAGCCAGGGGGTTAACCTGGGGCTGACCTATGTTCGGGCTTACTACCCCACCGGAGCGGTGGCGGTAACGGCAGGCACCGGCAGTCGTCTAGCTAATGCGCCCTTCGGCAATCTGGCCACCTCAGCCGACCACCTGGGGGTTCAATCGAGCCTGCGGTTGGGGCCGGGGGTCAATCTTTCCGGCTGGGCCGGACTCAGCTTTGCCAATGCCGAAACCAGCGGTGGGGCCGTTACCGCCGGAGATTCTGCCACCCTGTTTAACTGGGCGCTGACCCTGGGCCTTCCGAATCTGGGGGGCCGGGGCAACCTGGGCGGGGTGATTGTGGGACAGCCTCCCAAAGTGACCGCCAATACCAGCGGCCCGGTGGATGGAGCCTCGGCCTGGCACCTGGAGACCTTCTACCGCTATCGGGTGAACGAATTCGTTTCGCTGATTCCCGGCTTTTTTGTGGTGCTCAATCCTGACAACAACAGCGCCAACGATGCCATCTGGGTGGCCAGCTTCCGCACGGTCTTTCAGTTCTAGTAAGGGGGCAGGGGGCATGGCAACATTTGCAACGGGACCGCTAGAGTTACCCTATTTCTGGACATCCACGATGCCCAATAGTCCTGTTTCCAAAACTCGCCCTGCCGCCGCAATGCCTCCCGCCAGACCCCTGGGGCAGACCCTGCGCCCAGGGCTGATGGGACTACTCTCCCTGGTGATTCTGCTGCTGCTCTGGCAGGGGATTGCTCCCCGCTATCCCAACGTGATTTTGCCGCCACCAGCCGATGTTGCCCTGGCCCTGGCCCGATTATTGGGAGAGGGGCAGATCTGGCCTGCGGTAGGAGCAACAGCCCTGCACGCCCTGGGGGGATTTTCCCTGGCTGTTCTGGTGGGCGGTTTGCTGGGGCTGCTGGCCGGGGCGCAACCCCTACTGCAAGCGGCCTTAACCCCCATTTGCGTCGCCCTATTGGGGACGCCCCCCATCGCCTGGCTGGTGCTGGCCATGGTGTGGTTTGGTCTGGGCCATACCAACTCAATTTTTACCGTTGCGGTGACCGTGGGGCCGATGGTGTTTACCGGAGCCGTAGATGCCATGGCCACCCTCAACCCGCAATGGCTGGAAGTGGCCCAGGTGTATCAACTGCGGGGGCGCAACCGGTTTCGCTGCCTCTACTGGCCCCATCTGATGTCGCGGCTGTTGCCCGTGTGGGTAGCCGGGCTGGGGCTCTCCTGGCGAGTGGCCATTATGTCAGAGGTGCTGGCCACCCCCAACGGCATTGGGGCCGAACTCAACACCGCTCGGGCCAACCTCGACACCGCCGAAGTCATGGCCTGGATTGTGATCACCATTGCTCTGGTACTGGCATCTGACACCCTGCTGCGCCAGGGTCAGCAGCGGTTATTGCCCTGGCAGCAGGAAAAAGCAAGTCAGCAGCGTTTGAGGCGATCCTGTGCAACTGCTCAATCGGATTTATCACCAGTACGGCCCCCGGCTGATTCTTGACGATGTCAGTCTAACGGCTGAGCCGGGGCAGATTGTGGGGCTGATGGGGCCATCGGGCTGCGGCAAAACCACCCTGCTGAATCTGCTGGCCGGGCTGCAGTCCCCCAGTGCCGGGGCCGTGATGGTTGACCCCAGCCGCACGGCCTATGTGTTTCAGGAACCGCGTCTGCTGCCCTGGTACACCACCGTCGAAAATATTGCCCTGGGTCTGGAGGCGAGGGGGATGGCACCCCTGCAGCGGCTGCAGCTGGCCTGCACCCTGGCGGAAACCGTGGGCCTGGCGGATGCTGCCCATCTCTACCCCACCCAGCTCAGCGGCGGTATGCAGCAGCGGGTTAACCTGGCCCGTGCCTTTGCCGTCAATCCCCGCCTGCTGCTGCTGGATGAACCCTTCAGTTCTCTGGATATGGGCACCCGTCGCCAGCTACAGCAGTTGGTGATGGCCTGGGTGCAGCAGCATCAAACTACGGCGGTGCTGGTGACTCACGACCTCTCAGAAGCCGTCACCCTGGTCGATGAGCTGCTGGTGTTGTCGGCCCGCCCGGCCCGCCTCGTCTACCGCTGGCGCAACGAACGATCTCCCCAGGTTCGCGACCCGGCCTACGTTTACCGCACCCTGTCAGCTCTGCAAACCATCCCCGAAATTGCCGCCAGTTTTGGGTTAGAAAATCCCTTCCCAACATCCCAGGAGGTTCGTCCCCATGACCGTTAACCGCCGTCGCTTTTTGCAGTTCATAAGCGCCAGCACCGGCCTGGCTATTGCCGCCGGATGTGGCCAGCGGTCGGGAACTCCCGACCTGACATCCCTGGGCATCGGTGGGTCTCCCATTCTGATCATGCTGCCCCTGGCCTACCTGATGGAAAATAGCTCATTGCCCGAGGTGGTGCCCGATATCCAGTTCGTTCCCATCCAGAACCACGAGCAAATGAAGGCGCTGCTAACGTCGGAACAGGCCCAGCTTGCCCCCAACCCCACCCTGCTCTCCGCCGGGCTGTATCAGCAAGAATTACCGATTAAGTTACTGAATGTCATGATCTGGGGCAATATCTTTGTCCTTTCCCCCGACCCCAGCATCGCCGACTGGGAGGATCTGCGGGGTAAAACGGTACTGATTCCCTTCAAAGGCAGTATGCCGGAGATGATCTTCCGCTTTCTGGCCTCCCAATCGGGGCTGCAGCCAGACCAGGATGTCACCATTCAGTCTACCCAGGATTTTCAATCCACGGTTCAACTGCTGATTGCCGGACAGGGGGATGCCGGTGTTTTCGCCGAACCCCAGGCCAGTAGCGTGGTCGCCAAAGCCCAACAGCAGAATCTCAATATGGTCTACAACCTGGACTTTACGGAAGCCTGGGGGCAGGTGACGGGTCAACCGCCGCGCTTTCCCCAGGCGGGCATTTCTATCCTCAGCCGGTTACAGAATGACCACCCCGACGTGGTGGAGGTAATTCAGACAGAACTGCGCAACTCCCTCGACTGGATTGCCCAGAACCCCACCGCCGCGGCTGCACTGGGGGCAAAATATATGGAAATTCCCCCGGCAGTCATTGAGCAATCGTTGCAGAACAACCGGTTTGAATATGTCCCCGCCGTTGAGGCCCGACCCGAGCTAGAGGAGTTTTATCAAGCTCTGATGCAGGTGAATCCTAAGCTGCTGGGGGGGCAGCTCCCGAACGCAGAATTTTATGCGGGGGGATGACGGCATGGTGTCGTCATCGATCCTGATTTGTTATGCCTTAAAGTAGTTCTGAATGAAACAGGAGATTTCAACCCCATGGCGATGCAACTTAAGGTTCCTTCCATTGTTTGCGATGGCTGTGCCGACACCATCACCAAAGCCATTATCGAGTTAGATTCTGGTGCCCAGGTCAACGTCAATGTTGAGACCAAGGAAGTGTCTGCCGAAACCAGCGCCTCTGAAAGTGCCGTGCGAGAGGCGATTACCGCAAAAGGCCATACGGTGGAGTAAATTAAAGCGATCCACGGCAGGTACCGTAACCGTAGATCGGGTAAAACCGAATATAAATTTGTCTGTACAGGAACTCTTGCCAGAGGCGACTATGGGCATCAGGTACCGGATGCCTAGGCGGTTAAACCCAGATCTGGAACAAAGACGATAGGCACCCGGTACCTCGCCCTGTAGCACCTACCGGCAGCGCCAAAGTTGTCGAGTTCTGTATGGTTGCCGTTTGAAAAGAACAGCTTAAGGGATGTGCATAGTACAGTATAAAAGTTTGCTGTCAACCGTGTGGAACCTTTGGAATTACTAAAGGATATTGGGTAAGGCTTAGAAGTATGTACGATAATAGGTACAGGTCAATTAGCCATCTAGCCTTTCATGCAGTTTGAATGGGATGAGGGAAAGAATCTAGCCAATATTCGCAAGCACAAGATTGATTTCGCCGATGTCCCTGAAATGTTTGAAGGACCAATGTTAATTGAGCTAGACGATCGCTTTGACTATGGCGAAGACCGTTGGATGGGTATTGGCTTCCTGGGAAACGGAGTAGCAGTTGTAGTCTGGGTAGAGCGACAAAATGACTTAATTCGGTTGATTTCAGCACGAAGGGCTAATCGATATGAGCGACAAAGATTCCAACAATACCTCTCGTACTGATTGGGCAGCACTGGAGGCTATGGATGATGAAAGCATTGATTACTCTGATATTCCTCCACTTACAGAGGAATTTTTTGAGAATGCTATTTTAAGGATTCCTGCAATGCAAGCACGGCAGATGGTGCAGATTGAGCCAGATGTGCTGAAGTGGTTTCAAGCTCAGGGTGAGGAGTATAAGGTTTTGATTAACTCGGTCTTGCGTCGATATATTGAAAATCAGGGTGAGAACCCAGCAGTATGATGGATTCGGGGTGCGGTGAAGATTCGCAAGGTTAGCTAGCGTTTGGTGCTGGTAGCTCTTACTCACAGCGCCAGAGTTTTCGAGTTCTGTGGGGTAGCCGTTCGAGACGAACAGCTTAAGGGTCTAGCACACGGGTATCAAAGCTTGTCGTCAACCGTGGGAGGCTGTGGTTAGTGACGATACTGGTATGCTCCTTACCTTCCCACTACTCATGAAAACTTGCTGAAGCTATCGGCATAACACCCCCCAGAGGAGGTGATATGCAACTTTGATTCTGGCTAAACACCCTGTCAGGGAGTGTTAGACGGAATGCAGGAAGAGAAGTCAGCATAAACAGTAGTTAGACCGCTTAGAGTGCATCCCAGTTTCGTAACCCTCACCCTAAATCCCTCTCCCAAAGAGGGAGAGGGACTTTGAATCCGGCTCCCCTTCTCCCATTTTGGGAGTAGGCCGAAGGACGCGCGAAGCAGGGGTTGGGGGATGAGGGGTAACTTACAAAAGTGGGATGCACCCAGTCAAGCAGGACTGGCTCTTCTAAGCTTTTAGTTGAGACCGCAGGAAAAAATATATTCTGCTATTATCAAATGTCCTGAGAGGAAAAGCCAACATTAAGTTAATGTAATTCTAAACAGTGAATTTGGTCGTTACTTAAAAGTTCTTGAATTGCTTTGGCCCCAGACCGTATCAGATTTTCAACCTCCCTAGTTGGTGCATTACCATATCGGAGCCAAACGACTTTGGGTGGAGAACCATAAAGCCGACTTCTTTCAGGGAAATCTGCATCTTGAGTCACTATGCAGAAATCATTGAGCTTAGCAAATTCCCAAATTTCAGTATCTGTCTTCTATTCATCATGCTCGATGTTTAGACTCGCTTCACTTCAGGCCAGAGTCTTATTGAGGTTGATGGGGATCGCTAAAGGCCGGATTCTGCACAAACGATTCATCCGTCAAGGCATTCAGGAACGCCAGCAAATCCTGTCGCTCCTGCTCCGTTAGCTCAAACCCCTGAATGAACGTGCTTTTGAGGGGATTAATGCTGCCCACTCCGGCATAGGGACCCGTTGCAATGGTGCGTCCCCCAGCGGCGTAGTGGTCAATGGCCTCCTCCAGGGTTTGAATGCTGCCGTCGTGCATATAGGGAGCAGTCAGGGAAATGTTGCTCAGGCTGGGGGCTTTGAACCGGCCCATATCCTTCGGGTCGTGGGTGATTTCGTAGACTCCGGTATTGTTGGGGGGATAGTCGCCCTTGGGGTTGAGGTTGTAGAGCCCGGTGTTGTGAAACGCGACTTCAGAAAACGCCAGCCGCTCATGCTGCACTCCCCATCGAAACTGCCTTGCCATCGGTAAAGGCCAGCGCCTAAATATGGTATAGCGCTCGAAGACCTGGTTTGGACACTTGCGAACTTCTGCACTCTCAGCGAATAGGAAGCTTTGGCCTTCAAAGTGTCTTATTCTACCCTTCGCCTGCAATAAATATGGCACGACGCGCAGGACTGCTCCCTATTAACAGACAACCGCTTCTCGTAAAACAGATGCCGCCCCAGCTCCACCTTAGCCTGGGTCATGGGATTATCGGCAGGCACCACCGGCTGCGGTGCCCACTCCGGCAAAGTCCAGACAAAATCTGCCTCTGCCGCTAAAGCCCGTCCAGCCTGGCTCTCCATGGCCAGAACCCGGCTGAACCCCATCGCCAAACAGCAGGAGAGCAGCTCCAGAATGGCCAGGGAAATTAAACGAGAAGAATGCAACAAGCTAATCACTAATGAACGAACAGCGAAAACAATGAAAAGTTTTAGGTTCTTAGTTTTGAATGTTGAATTGGCCACTTATACCAAGTCCAGCTCGAAATCTGTAGTTTTCCCCAAGGAAAAACTCTACTTCTGGACTGGAACAAGGTTTAAAAATCAACACCCCGCTTCAGGTCAATACCCTTTTCGGCGTAGTGTTTGTGGTTAAACACTTCAGAGTGGGCGCTGGCCAGCTCAAAATAGGCGGGCGGATTTTTGCAGCGTCCGGTAATAATCACTTCGGTGCCTTTAGGTTTGCGCAGTAGAGATTGAACGATGGGTTCCTCGGGCAGCAGTTCCAGGTCGACGGTGGGGTTAAGTTCGTCGAGAATGATGGTTTTGTAGAGCCCGGATGCGATCGCGGTGCGAGCAATCTCCCAACCCCGCTCGGCTTCCACATAATCAATTTCCTGCTGTTGCCCTCGCCAGACGATGGCATCTCGGCCACAGCGCTGGTGGTCTACCAGGTTGGGGTAGCTTTTGCGCAGGGCGGCGATGGCGGCATCTTCGGTATAGCCGTTGCCCCCCTTCAGCCACTGCATTACCAGCACCCGGTGGGACAGATCCTGGCTAATGCCCCGACCAATGGCCTGTAGGGCTTTGCCCAGGGCGCTGGTAGATTTGCCCTTGCCTTCCCCCGTATAGATTTCAATGCCGTCTAGCCCCGGAATACCCTGGCTGTGGGGTTGAGGTTTCATTTCAGAATGCAGGTCAGCCACATCCAGCAGGGGACGGGGGGCCGCCCGACCGGTGGCAATAATTTCCAGGTGGTCGGGCTTATTGCGCAGGGTACGAACCACCTCATCTACTGGCAGCAGCCCCAGGTCGAGGACCGGGTTAATTTCATCCAGCACCACCACCGAATACAGCCCCGAGGCAATCGCCCCTTTGGCTACATCCCAGCCCCGCTGAGCTTCTTGCCGGTCGAATTTGGTAATGTCGTCGGGGCCAAAAAACTCGGCCCGCCCGGTGCGAACCTGGTCAATCAGGTGGGGAAAACCCCGCTGCAGGGCTTCAATGGCAGCGTCTTCGTCGTAGGTGCGGCCCGGCCCCTTGAGGAATCGCAGCAGCAATACCCGGCTTTCCATAAAATTCTGAATGCCCAACCCGATAGAGCGCAGCACTACCCCCAGCGCCACTTGCGACTTCCCCTTACCTTCACCGTCGTAAACGTGGATTTGCCCCGTTAGCCGCTCGTTGTTGATTTGCGCTGTGCGAATGCCGATACCGGTTCTAACCATGGTGACTGTGTTGCAATTTATGTAGGGGCCCGATCAAAAATTCTAGCGAAAGCCGAGACAAGGATATACCCTGGGGATTGAATTTGCGGGATTTTTTGACCCTACGGTTATGCCCATGACTGATCTGCTCGCTGATTTAGGAGTGCTGCCCCTGCGGGCCATTGCGTTCCAGAGTCTGCTGCTGATGGTGGCCATTGCCCTGGAAGCCACTATTTTGCGGCAACGCCTGCGGGTAGGCTACCAGACCAGTATGCAGTATGCTGCCACCCTGAATTTGTTAGCCACCAGCCTGGGCTGGCTCGCCTTTTTAACATTAGAGTCGCTGCTGCCCCCAGACTTGCGCACCCAGGTGATTAGCTATGTACTGTTTAATGGATTCTATGACAACTTCTGGGGCGACAAAATTCCGGTTCTGCTGGTTATGGCTGGTATTATCTGTTTCTTTGCCACTTTTTGGGTCAAGCTGCAGGGGCTAAACCTGCTGATGATTGTGCTGGGTCGGGGGGCTATTTCCCCGCAGGAGGATTCAATACCGACCAACCGCCAGGAGCGATACACCCTGGCCCGCAAGGGAGAATTTAGTAATCAGCGGGGGGGCTATTCACCCTACACTCTGGCGGTGTTAGAGGCCAATGCCCTGAGCTTTACAGCCATCCTAATATTGCTGCTACTACAGCAGGCGGCGAGGGTACGGTCATGACGTTTATCGATTTACTGCGCAACCTGTATCGAAACGTTACCGACTTTCTGTTGCCCGACCGATATTTTGCCTGGCAAACGGTTCTCTACATGAGTCTGTTTTCCTGGCTGATGTCGCTAATTGCCAGGACAGTTAATGCTACGGAATTTACAGTGATGTTGCTGGCCACCTTCAGCTGGATTTTTCTGGCTCTGGGGGCCGGTTGGTTCATCAACGACATCGGTATTCGGCCCTTTGGCATTCCCATTGCGCCCTGGGTGTCGGGGGCAATTTTGTGCATCTTCTTGTTTGGCACCCTGACAGAAAGCTGGCTGCGACCCGCCCTGGCCGCCTGGCCGTTAATTTCGTTTCTGGTGGTGGCGGTGCCTGACCTGGTGGGATGGGACTTTAAGCCCAAATCGGTACCATCACCGGTGCGCCAAAAGTTAATTTTGCTATTTTTCTTGAGTTTGCTGTTTAGCAGCTGGTTTCAGTTTTACTTTCGCATTCAGGGCTGGCTAGAGACTTACCCCAGCCTGGCTTCAGATAATTTGAACCGCAGTACCTTTGTCTATCGCCCACCAGGGCAGCCTGAGCCGGTGGCGGCGGGGGTGGCTCAACTATCCACCGCAGAGACCATTCTGCAGTCAGAACTGGGCAGCAAGCCCTGGTCATCGGCAGAACGCTGGCTGGCCAACCTCGATGGCCAGCAACAATATCTACAGCAGGAAATTGATAAAATCCACGGCCATTCCTCCCGGGAGGGTCCGCTGTGGCGGTTTGGCATTGAGACTCCCACCAGTAATGGGGATGGCTATACCTTCAACCTGCAGGCGATCTGGGAGGGGCCATCGGCTTACCCCAGTGGGTACTATCTCGAAAAGACCTGTGAAGTTATGCCCGTCCGGCGGGGTAACCTTACTTCCAGGACAGCGGATTTGGAGAGTGCCCCCACTACGACCACCGCCTGGACTAGCCTGGACTGCAAGCTGGAAACGCCCCGCTTTGCAGGTCCTCCCCCCGGTTAAGGGAGATTAAGCGGAGCAGTCACTGCCTCCGGCTTGCCCCCACCCCCAGCCCCATCTCTATGGAATGTTAAGGACAACCCCGCCATGGTGCTATCTCGAATTGTGGTGATTGCGCGCAACGTATTTTTAGAGGTGATTCGCGATCGCATCCTTTACCTGATCGCCATCTTTGCCCTGCTCATGGTGGCGGCCTCATTTCTACTGCCAGAGGTTGCTGCCGGAGCCCAGGACAAAATCACCCTGGATCTGGGTCTGGCCGGTATCCATCTGCTCAGCGTCATTGTGGCGGTCTTTGTGGGCACCGGTCTGGTCAACAAAGAAATCGAAAAACGTACCGTGCTGGTGCTGATTGCGAAACCCGTCAGTCGGGCAGAATTTCTGATTGGCAAGCACCTGGGGCTATCGGCAGTGCTGGCGGTGCTGATTGCGGCCCTGGCGGCGATTTTTCTGGCGGTGGTGGCCTTCAATGGTATTCAGTTTCCGCTGCAGAGCGTACTGCTCTCCATCGGCTTCATGTTCTTAGAGGTCGTGCTACTGACGGCGGTAGCCATTGTCTTCGGAGTCTTTACCAGTTCTCTGCTGGCCACTCTGCTCACCTTCGCCACCTATCTAATGGGGCACCTCACCCAGGACCTGGTGGCGTTGGGGGAACTCAGCGAAAACCCTGCCCTGCAGCGAGTCACCAACGGTCTGTTTCTGGTGCTGCCCGACCTGGAGCGGTTAAACCTTCGGAACGAGGCCATTTACGGGATGCAGCTGTTGCCCGACACCATGACCATGCTCAGCAACCTGCTCTACGCCCTGGTTTATACTGCTCTGCTGCTCACCATCGCCATTTTGATTTTTTCGCGTCGGCAGTTTTAGTTCTGTGGCAATTATCAAAACCTGCTTTTATAGGCTCTTCCGCCATAGATATGGGAAATAGCTCCCACGCAGTGGGACATAGAGCGGGATTTTCTCAGGTAGCGATGTAGATTCTGAGGTGCTGTGCTTTACAGGGCAGACGCCTTCCTCGGCAGGGACAATGAAACGCTGTCAAGCGACGAATTGACAACTTGCGTGACCGAAAACCTTGCCTACCGCTGATTGCGAAGAATCGGCGGTTTACCTGATTGATCGTCAATGACTCAGGGCCATGATTGATCGATGTTTTGAGTTAACTTTTATAAGGTTTTATCTGCAAGATGTTAAAGGATCTTGAGAAGCCTATCAGAGGCTCTGAATCTTCTGGCGGCATTTTTATACTGAGATCATTACAAACTAAGTCGCTCTTTAACCCTGGAGGTAAGAGTCATGAGCCATGTATTCGAGGCATTCGTGGATATTTTGGAATTCGAAGGAAATCCAACCGCTTCGCCTCACATTTTCACCGAGCGGTACGAAATCAACGCCAACTCTAAACAGTCAGCCAGCGAGGAGGCCCTGCACAAAGCCGAAATGGTACATCCCAAAGCCTCAGAATTAGACGTACGAGTAACCCGCATAATGGATTATTAAAACGGTTTTAGGCCTTAATTAGCCTGAGACCGTTTTTTACGGGTTTCCAACCTCATCTACCCCCTTAAGCCAGAAGGTCTGTAGCTCTCTGAGCCGTCATTTATGGGAGAGCCAGCGGCCTTCTGGCTTATTCTTAGTCTGAACAGGACCCACCGTCGCCAACCTGCCGGTACGGTCGGGTCCGGGTCCTCCACTCAGGCCCAATCGTAACGTCGGGGACCTTTGCTCCCCTCCCCGCATTAGATGGACTGGTCTGCGCAATTATGCAACCGCTTGGGTAGATCGAAGTCTTGGCAAAACACCGGGAGACAGGCGCACCGGGGCACGGGCGACAGAACCGGAGTTTTGGGCGGCACCTCATTGGCGATTATTCGAGGTCGAAAAGTATCGGGGACTCGTTCGCTGGCAGGCCAACGGTGAAAGCCAGCGATGGCAGATAAGCTGTGCGACTTGACCAGAGCTTTTAGATCGTCCGCTGCGCTGAGGTGTTAGACCGTTTACGGCGACTTGAGCTTAACCTCGAACTCCATTTTGGAACGGTAGAAGCACACATCAAATTCCATGAAAAAGTTCGTCTGTCCTAGAATCAATGGTGCATTGGGGCTTTTAGTCCAGGCAAAGGCTAATTGAACTGGAGCAATATCCCCAACTTGAACCATTGCGGAGAATGGTGTAGCTGATTGGTTGCCTAAATTTCCTGCCAGTTGAAGGATGGCTCTGCTGTCGTCCCAGTTAGCCCCAAGCTGTAGACCCAGTTCATAGGGCATAACGTTGACGGTTGCGCCGCTGTCAACCAGACCAAGAACTTCAACTGTACGCCCCTCGGAGCGAAGAATGAGCGGCACCCGTGGAAGACTATCAAACTCGTTTTGGGAGGGATCGGTAGTGGAGTAGCGGAAGCGCATGACAATTTAAGCCTGATCCGCTGACTCTAAAGCTTGCATCAACGCAGCGCCAGCCCCGTAGCTATTGTAAGGAGTCGGCAGATCATAGGTTTTAAAGGGTTCTAGGGGGGAGATATCCTCTGCAGCTTCTAGATCCTCTGCCAAAATCCGAATCAGCTTCAGCTTTTCGATGATGGAGAGCTGGCGAACGGATGGTAGAACTTCAGACAAAGTCATATAGATTTCCACGCTTTAAAGACTTATGTTTTAAGTTTAGTGGCAAACAAGCTGAATTATCCAGTTGCATAGTTCTTACTGCCCCAAGCCGCTTTGAGCGAACTGCCTCGCCTAAACTAAAAAAATGTAAGCCACTATTAGTGGTCAAGTTTTATTGCAACGTTTTTAGCAGTGATTGCAATTGTAAGGGCGCATCATCAGTCATGATTTGACTTCCATAACGCCGCCATAATAGTGCTTCAACTAAGGTAGCTTTCTTCTTTTCACCCAAATTGTTTCCCCAAATAGCCAAATCTGGATCGCCCTTCGCTTTCCATTGCTCGAATACTTTTGCAAGATGCAGATCAGATTCCCATTTTTGCAGTTCTTTCGACTTGTCACTGGCAGTTTTTAGAGATACTGAAAGATATACTCCTAACTTGATCAATGCATCACCTGCTTGTGCTTCAACATATATCTCTTCCCAATTGACTAACAATTCTGGATATGTCTTACTTAGAATTTCAAGGGCTGTCTGTGCTGCCACAATCTCAGCGTCAACCTTACGTTTTCCATTCCCAGTTCCTCGAACCACACGTCCATCTGGAAATGTTACTGTCACAACAGTGGAGTGTTGAGAGTTAGGAGATAGTGATGACAGTCTTGTTTGAAAGTTAGCGCACTCCTCGCGGCACCCAAGATTTTTTAGTATTTCAAAAAGCTGGTTCTTTGCATTCTCGCTCATAGAGATATTTAGTTTATCGGAGCATGTACTATTAATTCTTCAAACAATCAAAAAATAAGAACTAGATTTGCCTGAGGTCAGGTAAAGGTAGGAGGTTGCGGTCTAACGGCTCAAATCAGCGAGAGTGTTCTGATTTTTGTGTAAGCGCTTTCGGTTCAAAGTTTGAAGCGTTCTGGAAACAGAATAGCAAAATGTGAGGTAGCGGCCTTCCAATTTTTGATGGGTCGGGTCCATCGCTTTGAGATATTGTTCAAGGCCAAATACATCAACTTGAAGACGGACTCTTCATCGGGGAAGACGGCCTTGGTCTTAATCACCTTGCGCAAGGAGCGGTTGACCGATTTAATCGCGTTGGTAGTGTAGATGACCCGTCGAATGTCCATGGGATAGTCAAAGATGGGAATGATGTTCTCCCAGTGGCGCAACCAGATTTGGCTGATGGCAGGATAGGTCTCATCCCACTTGTCGGCAAAGGCCTCCAGGGCCGTTTCGGCGTCCTCAGGGTAGCGGCTTGATAAATGGGTTTGAGGTCAGCGGCGACCACTTTGCTGTCTTTCCAAGGTACATAACGGAGGCAGTTGCGAATCAGATGCACGATGCACAGTTGCACCTGGGTCTGGGGGTAGACCGCCTCAATTGCCTGGGGAAAGCCTTTGAGCCCGTCACAACAAGCAATCAGGATGTCCTTGAGGCCTCGATTCTTTTTGGCTGGGATTGTTTTGGTCAAGGCACCCTCAAGGGCATGTATCGTTGGTGGATTCTGGCCTTCATCAGCTATCTGCTGACTCATTGGCATTTCTTAGACTCCCAACAGACGACGCTCGATTGGCAACAGGCCGCCCATCAAGCCCGAGAGCAGTTATTCCCCCACGAAGTGTTGCAATGTTTCCTGCATGAGGTCGACCAGATTCGTCCGCTCTTAGCTCAACTGGGGTGGACTGTAGAAATCTCTCGCCTGCCTGTCGCAGCATGAGACCGCTTTAAGAAACTGCAAGATGTGAGTAGAAGGCAAAAGGCAGAAGGCAGAAGGCAAAAGGCAGAAGGCAGAAGGCAGAAGGAGGTAGGGCTCTGCCCGCGCGAATTAGGCAGAAGGAGAAAGCAGCCGTAGGGTGGAATGTCACTGAAATGAGCTGAAATTAACTCTCGCAGATCGCCGAAACCCTTGATCTGCCGTAGGGTGGGCACTGCCCACCAGCCTTAATTCAGTGACATTCGCCGTAGGGTAGGTTGATTTTCGTCTCACCCAATCGGTGCAGGGGCTGGATAGCACTATGCTATGAAAAAGCCGCAGGTCGAGGATAGGCAGGAGGCCGACGCGATGGTTCAGCTTAAACAACGGTTTCTGAGCTTTGAAGATTACCTGGCCTATGACGATGGGTCAGACAACCTGTATGAGCTGTTTAACGGAGAATTGGTTGAGGTGCCGCTAGAGTCGGGGTTTAACGTTGAAATTGCCACCTATTTACTGCTGCAATTTGCGCGACTGGTGGGTTATCAACGAGTGCGGGGCCATGGGCTAGAGCTGGAGGTTCGGGGAGAACCCAGGAATCGTTTCCCAGACCTGACTATCAAATGTCAATTACTTTGGCGGGTCGCGTCAATTAGATTGGCGGGTTAGCCCCCTCTGAATTGCCCCCTGTGTACTACTTCAGAGATTTGGGACAATTTAGTTGACGCGACAGGAGGGATCGATAGATCCGTTCTCATTGTCACGACAATTACTGGCCTCGGTTG
>Ga0208623_100554_pt1 | contig 20418 bp, 18 predicted proteins | sample HotLakConsUCCL28_FD_184737 | JGI IMG/M metagenome (GOLD analysis project Ga0208623, IMG submission 184737) | Hypersaline microbial mat communities from Hot Lake, Washington, USA - Hot Lake Consortium UCC-L28 (SPAdes) (version 2) ...
CGCCTGGGCGGCCTGGATCGTGGCCCGGCTCGGCGGCTGGAAAAATCATGCCAAGGACCGACCTGCCGGCCCCATCACATACCAACGCGGAATACAACAGTTCTGGACGATGCTGGAAGCATGGGAACTGAAAGATCTGTACCAACCCTAGCGCGCGGGCGGGGGAACCATGCACGACGCCGGGGTGCCGTGGCTGTTATGGGGTCCATCCCCGCGCGGGCGGGGGAACCTTGAAGTGGTAGCCGCTGCAACCCGCAAGGAGGGGTCCATCCCCGCGCGGGCGGGGGAACCTCCCATGGCTTCGGTCATTGGGAGTACGACAAGGGTCCATCCCCGCGCGGGCGGGGGAACCCCATCGATGCCGATGATCCGCACCTCAGGGCGCGGTCCATCCCCGCGCGGGCGGGGGAACCGCGACGACGGGCACCCGGTGGAGGTCCGCGCGCGGTCCATCCCCGCGCGGGCGGGGGAACCAAAGGCTTCTCCAAGAAGGAGATAGCGGCGGAGGGTCCATCCCCGCGCGGGCGGGGGAACCGAGAAGGGGCAGATCGATCGCTCGATCGGGCCGGTCCATCCCCGCGCGGGCGGGGGAACCTTGTGGCTGATCGAGAAAGCCAAGCTGCACGCGGGTCCATCCCCGCGCGGGCGGGGGAACCTCGATCACGCCCCATCCCCCACAGGCTCCGGAGGGTCCATCCCCGCGCGGGCGGGGGAACCAGTGTGATCCAAATCCAGACCGCCGCTGCCAAGGGTCCATCCCCGCGCGGGCGGGGGAACCGTGGTTCGCCAGCACAAGCAGAACGCCTGGCAGGGTCCATCCCCGCGCGGGCGGGGGAACCTTCAGCCCGGTCGCATCCGAGAACCCGGCCAGGGGTCCATCCCCGCGCGGGCGGGGGAACCCGCTGTGGCCGGTCGCTGAAGGTGTCGCCGTCGGGTCCATCCCCGCGCGGGCGGGGGAACCCGCGAGGACGACGGGGATCACCCGGCCGGTCTGGGTCCATCCCCGCGCGGGCGGGGGAACCGCCAGGGGACTGCACCGCCAGAGAGCCAGGCAGGGTCCATCCCCGCGCGGGCGGGGGAACCGCCAGGGGACTGCACCGCCAGAGAGCCAGGCAGGGTCCATCCCCGCGCGGGCGGGGGAACCTTTTCAGCGACGCGGATGCGGCTCTCCAAGAGGGGTCCATCCCCGCGCGGGCGGGGGAACCGGATTGGTCGCCGCCGTGATCAGGTCCTCGGCGGGTCCATCCCCGCGCGGGCGGGGGAACCCCTCCGCGTGCCTGGTCCGGATCGCAAGATCGGGGTCCATCCCCGCGCGGGCGGGGGAACCATGTCGATGTCGACTTCGGCGACGACTATTCGAGGTCCATCCCCGCGCGGGCGGGGGAACCACCCTGACGGTGACCATGCCCATCCAGGTCTCGGGTCCATCCCCGCGCGGGCGGGGGAACCGTTCCACGGCCAGCTCCGCCGCGTTGCGGGCAAGGTCCATCCCCGCGCGGGCGGGGGAACCCGCGCAAGCGCGGACCCGGTTGCGGCGGGTGCGGGTCCATCCCCGCGCGGGCGGGGGAACCTACCGCCGACGCGGAAACCAAGCGGCGGGAGCGGGTCCATCCCCGCGCGGGCGGGGGAACCACGGGCGATCATTCCGGGACCGGCGCGGTCGCGGGTCCATCCCCGCGCGGGCGGGGGAACCAGGGGCTGACCGTCGAGGACTACGACGCCATCAGGTCCATCCCCGCGCGGGCGGGGGAACCAAGTGGGCCAAGATGCGTCCTATCCTCGAGCAGGGTCCATCCCCGCGCGGGCGGGGGAACCGACAAGGAAGGGTGGCAAAATGCATGGGCACCGGGTCCATCCCCGCGCGGGCGGGGGAACCTCAATCGTCATCATTGCTCAGTCCCTCCTATAGGGTCCATCCCCGCGCGGGCGGGGGAACCGCTTGCTCATTAGGTACATAATGACGTTCTCACGGTCCATCCCCGCGCGGGCGGGGGAACCTTCTATCCACCTCACACAGAACTCCATCAGGAGGGTCCATCCCCGCGCGGGCGGGGGAACCAAGAGGATCTGGCGCCCCGAGGCACGTTCTGGGGGTCCATCCCCGCGCGGGCGGGGGAACCTAATCGAGACTGTCGGCAACGCGTCGGATCAAGGGTCCATCCCCGCGCGGGCGGGGGAACCGGTGACGAGCGAAGCGGGGCCGCAATCCAACGAGGTCCATCCCCGCGCGGGCGGGGGAACCCCTCGGGCGTGATCCTCGCCTGTCCATCGGCCGGGTCCATCCCCGCGCGGGCGGGGGAACCGAGAACCAGACCCGGTTCTGCACCTCGCCATCGGGTCCATCCCCGCGCGGGCGGGGGAACCTGCACCGGCCGGATATGAAGCTGGAGCTCGACGGGTCCATCCCCGCGCGGGCGGGGGAACCTATGCATGATAGGTAGCTCCGTAGGCTTGAAGGGGTCCATCCCCGCGCGGGCGGGGGAACCCTGGTGTCCCTTTGGACCGCTTGGAAGTCTGCGGGTCCATCCCCGCGCGGGCGGGGGAACCGGCTTACGGCCGGTCCTGGTGACGCGTTGGCCGGGTCCATCCCCGCGCGGGCGGGGGAACCGTCGTGCCCCTGCCGCCGGCTGGCGTCTACCTGGGTCCATCCCCGCGCGGGCGGGGGAACCATGTAGACCGCCCCGGCGGCGACGGTTGAGACGGGTCCATCCCCGCGCGGGCGGGGGAACCTTACCGCCGCGAGGCAGCCGCCCGAGTGCTTGGGGTCCATCCCCGCGCGGGCGGGGGAACCATATGAGGTGTATACTCGCCAGAGTTTCCAAGGGGTCCATCCCCGCGCGGGCGGGGGAACCCACGGGACGCGACGTGGAAGTCTGGACCCTTGAGGTCCATCCCCGCGCGGGCGGGGGAACCAAGACCGGGCTATCGAGGCAGTCGCTCGCGGCAGGTCCATCCCCGCGCGGGCGGGGGAACCGCTGGGTGGTGTCGGTCATGGTGCCTCTTGGGGGGTCCATCCCCGCGCGGGCGGGGGAACCGAGTTCAGCCCAAACGCGCAAGCGCGGACCCGGGGTCCATCCCCGCGCGGGCGGGGGAACCTAAGTGATTCCGCGCCCGCCATAATGATGATAAGGTCCATCCCCGCGCGGGCGGGGGAACCTGGTACCTGTCGCCTGGGGTGCTGATTTCCACGGGTCCATCCCCGCGCGGGCGGGGGAACCGTAGATCGGCTGCTCTCCCGATCGCTCCATGACGGTCCATCCCCGCGCGGGCGGGGGAACCGATGCGGTCAGGGACGTACTGACCGACGCCCCGGGTCCATCCCCGCGCGGGCGGGGGAACCCCTCACCCCCGCCGGCCGGAGCCGAAGCGTCAAGGTCCATCCCCGCGCGGGCGGGGGAACCCTGTAGAGAGTCCCCGTCGTGCCGCCCTTGGTGGGTCCATCCCCGCGCGGGCGGGGGAACCGTTGCCGATCATCTCGGCATCACGGTGGTGCAGGGTCCATCCCCGCGCGGGCGGGGGAACCTCCGACCAGCGCAATCGCCATTGGAGCCGATGGGGTCCATCCCCGCGCGGGCGGGGGAACCGCGGACACGCCGCCGCGCGCCCCACTACGGACGGGTCCATCCCCGCGCGGGCGGGGGAACCGAGTGAACGATGACCATTGATGCACTACCGAAGGGTCCATCCCCGCGCGGGCGGGGGAACCCCCGTCGTTTTCGCCGCCGCCTCGACCGCCGCGGGTCCATCCCCGCGCGGGCGGGGGAACCATCCTTTGCCGGGGCGACGGGTGGTCGGTGCCGGGTCCATCCCCGCGCGGGCGGGGGAACCCCGCCCCCGCCATATCCTATAGGCGTGCTGCCGGGTCCATCCCCGCGCGGGCGGGGGAACCCTCGTGTCCCATCTCAGTACATCCTCGGTCGGGGGTCCATCCCCGCGCGGGCGGGGGAACCAGACCGGCCCGGCCGGCAGGGGTGAGTGATGAAGGTCCATCCCCGCGCGGGCGGGGGAACCGTGACGGCCGCGGGGTTGACCAAGGTGCTCAAGGGTCCATCCCCGCGCGGGCGGGGGAACCCGTTCTCCAGGACGATGATGCGGCGGTCGCTCAGGTCCATCCCCGCGCGGGCGGGGGAACCTCATCGTCGGCGGCGAATTGAAAGCTTGGCTGAGGTCCATCCCCGCGCGGGCGGGGGAACCCCGCCCCGACCACGACACCACCCGGCCGGCGATGGTCCATCCCCGCGCGGGCGGGGGAACCCGGGGAGCACGACCGGGGCCCCGGCCCCGCCAGGGTCCATCCCCGCGCGGGCGGGGGAACCGATATGCAGGAAAGGAGACACTGTCTGCCAGAGGGTCCATCCCCGCGCGGGCGGGGGAACCCACAAGATGCGCACCGGCGCGGCACCGGCCGCGGGTCCATCCCCGCGCGGGCGGGGGAACCAGGTCGGCCCCGCTCAGGTTGGCGTCGCGCAGGGGTCCATCCCCGCGCGGGCGGGGGAACCTCTGGGACTCAAGGCCTTGATCCTATTCAATTGTCCAAGAGTCGCAACGGGAATTAATCGGGAGGAGATGCCCTCTTTACGAGTATCGTCCCGTCATGTTCCACCAAAACCTTGGGCGGCGTGCCCAAGGTACGGATCGCCTGACCGCCGGGGCTCCCCGGGTCGCGCCAGGTCATCACGACGGCGCCGCCGCCCAGGGCACCATACCACTCCTCCATCACCCGCCACACCCGGTCGCGCACGGGCTTGGTCATCCGCGGCGCCGTGTAGACGCCCGGGGCGAGTTCCAGCATGCATGACGCCAGAAAGCCGCGGAACCGGTCTGCGACGTCGCGCGTGACGACCACCGTCATCGGCATGGCCATGCCCCCGGTTCAGAACGGAATGCCGTCATCGCCGCCCGGCCCGCCGGGGCCTCGGGGGGCGTCGGGCGGGCTGCCGCCGGCCGTTCCACCGTCCCGCCCGTCGTCAGCCCCGCAAGGGGACGTCGTGCCGGCCCCATGGCCGTCCGCCGGCCCGCTTCTGCCGGCGCCGCGCCGCCCCTCGCCGGCCTGTCGGCGGGCGGCGGACGGCGCTGCCGCCAGAGTGGCGTCGTCGAGGTCGAACAGCGCCTTGATCCGCTCGATCATGGTGTCGATCACGCGCTCCTCCCGGAACCGCCGTCCGGCGAGCCAGCGCACCCGGCGATCGACGGTCCAGTCCGACCGCCGCCGCGCGTCGCGCGCCGCTTCGAAGGCGATCGGCAAGGTGACGGTATCCCGGAACAGATCCGCGACATCGAGGACGAAGCTGTTGGCGGAATCCTCGTGGATGAAGCCCAACTGCGGAATTGCCGCGGTGGCCGCGACCGCGACGTGCGCTGCGGCCTCGACGGCCGAGGCGGCGTGGTTGATCGCCTGGTTCGGCAGATCGGCGGCCCCCGGGTTCTGCCGATCGTACCGCCGGCCCGACCAGTCGACGCCGAAGCGCTCGGCGGTGCGGCGATAGGTCTGCTTCATCCGCGCCCCCTCGATGCCGCGCAGCACCTCGATCTCGCGGTGCGGCAGCACCTCGCCGAGGCGCCAGGCATACATGCGACGGGCGACCGCAAGTCGTGCGTCCTCGGCGTCGGCCCACATCCGGGCCTGGCGGCGGGCGACCCGGCTGTCGTCGGGTCCAAGCGGCGGTGCAGTGTAGAACCGCACACCGTCCTGGCCCACCGCCGCGAGCCCGGTGCCGTGGCGGGCCAGCAGGCGCAGCGCATCATGGCTGACCGTGGTGCCCGGGCCGATCAGGACCAGCGTGACCGTCTGGTAGGGCAGGGCATAGTCGCCGGCGTCGAGGTCGGGGCCGGTCGCCGCCGCGAAGCGCAGCGTGCCGTCCTCGACATAGAGCCGGCCGCGGGACAGGAAGACCAGGCCGTGCCGGTCGACATGCGGAATCCGCGCCGTCTCCAGCCCCAGCCGGCCCTTCAGCATGAGCGTTTCGCCGTCGCCATCAGCGCTCCCTTACCGATTCGACTGCCCATCGCCTCGAACATCAGGCCGGCGCCAGCAGCAGCATACCGAAGCCGAACGCGCGGTGTCGGCCGATGCCGCGGGTCAGAAGGGCGGTGAAGGCGACGGGGTCGCCGATCGTCAGCACCCCCTCGAAGGTCACGTCAGGGACGGGTACCGGCGTCGGTGCCAGACGCCGGGGACTGTTTTTCGACCGGCGCGGAGCGCGGGTCCCGGCGGTGCCGCGATCGCGATGGGCGCCGCGGCGCAACAGTGGACGACGCAGCATTGCGGTCACCCGCGCCTCGACCGGCAGTGCCGCGCCGTCCTTTTCCAGCTGCGCCGCCAGCCAGTCGAGGTAGGCGGCAACCCGTGCCTCCGGATCGGGCGGCGGCGGCGGCCCGTCGGAACCGAAGCCGGAGGGATCGGTCAGCCGCCGGTACTCGTAGACGTCGACCTCGCGGCTGGCCGCCTCGCCATGCATCCGCGCCAGGGTGCGCGAGCGGATCACCGGGCATGCGCGGACCCGAAAGGCGAGCGGCAGGCCGGCGGGCAGCGCGGCGGGCATGGGCTTGGTCGCCGGCTGCGTGACGGTGAGCGTGTTCGCCGCGGCGCGCTGCGAAGCGTCGGCGGAGGCCAGCCGTTCCGTCAGTCGATCGGCCAGCGCGGCGGCGTCCGCGGTGCCGTAGCCGAGCAGCGTCAGCCGTCCGTGCCGGGCCGCTCCGGCGGCGGGATCGGCCATCGGCTCGACCGCCGGGCCGTGCCCGGCACCCACCGGGCCGGGATCGACGGCGAACGGCTTGGGCGCCAGATCGCCCAGTCCGGCGGCCAACAGCGCGTGCAGCGCATAGCCGGGGTCGCGATCGACCGCGGTTTCCAGCCCCTGGAGGCGGGCGAACCGGGCGAGCCCGGCCAGCCCGACGGTCAGCCGCTGCATCCGGGTCGGTGCGGCGTCGGCGGGCGGGTCGAGGATCGGGGCGGCGGCGGTCATGCGGCATCCTCCTGCGGGGTCGTGTCGGTGGCGAGCGGCACCCAGAGGCGGCCGCGGCAGACGGTGCGGCTGCCGCCGTGGATCTGATTGGTCCAGTCACGGCGGTCGACGACGGTCAGCGTCTCGGTCGACCGCCCGCGGTCGCCGATCTCCGGCCCGGCGGGCGGCGCCGGCCACTGCACGGCCAGCGCGACCCGGCCGTCGGCCCGCTCGGCCCCGGCGTCGATACGCCCGGCGGCGGGGCTTCGGATAAGCGCGGTCGTCGCCGCGCCCACCGGCCGGGCGGTCAGCGCGTGGAGCAGGTCGGTGCCCTCGACGAAGGGCGCGGCCGGATCGACCAGCGGCGCCGCCGGCAGGCACGCCTTGCGCCCCAGGAACAGCGGCCGCGCCGGCCGGACCAGGGCCGCGGCGACGGTCTCCAGGTCAGGTCCGTCGGAGATCGTCGGCGGGTCGAGGGTCAGGGCGACGCGCGTCAAGGCCCCGGCGCGGTGGTGGCGGAGGCGGATGGTGGTCGCCTCCGCCGCCGTACCGCCCCTGCGCCGCTCCAGGCGGCCGCGGGTCGTCCAGGCCCGGTCGTCGCTTAGGTGAGGCTGACCCAGGTCCGCAGTCTGGAAATCGACCAGCGGCTCGCCCGGATCGACCAGCAGTGCCGCATGGGCCAGCCGGTCCTGGAGCGCCTGCAGTCGGGCCGTATCGCCGTGGGCCCAGCCCAGGGCGTTGCCGATCAACCCCGTCAGCAGCGCGGTGCCGGGGAAGCGGTCGACCACCCCGTGCTGGTCGACCGCCGGTCCGCCATAGGCCTGCAACGGGCCGTCGAGGGTGAGGAGCAGGTAACGCGGCATCGTTCCGGCCCCCCGATCACGCCGCCGCCGCGGCGGGAGCCAGGGCGTCGGCCGCCCAGGCGCCGATCGCCGGCACGGTCTGCCGCTCGCCCAGTGCCGCCACCGGTTCGGGCATGGCGTTCAGCACGGTGGCGTGGCGCCGGTCCTCCTGCGGCCCGTCGCCGCGCCGCCGCCAGCAGCGCCGCCGGGTCGAGGGGTGAGACCGCGCCGCCTTCACGGTCGGCGTCCGCCTGTCCGCGCAGGGGCCGGACGATCGCCACGGCGATCCCGCGATCGGGCTGCGTCCCCGGATCCTGCCAGACCGGCGCGTCCCGATCGGCGGACCACAGCGCCGCCCGCCGTGGCGCCGCGTCCCAGGCGGCCTTCTCACTCGCACCGGCCCCGCGGGCGCTCCGGCGCCGCATCGCCCGCGGCGCGTCCGGCCGCCGCCGGCGCAGCAGCCTGCGACGGGCATCGGCCCCGAGCGTCGCCGACAGGAGCAGCGCGTGCCCTCCGGCGGCGGCAAGGCGATCCAGCACTTCGTCGAGCAGTCCCGTCATGTAGGGATCGCTGGCATGCACCTCGTCGACCACCAGCAGCGAGCGCAGCGCCGCCACGCCGCGAAGGTGGCTCGCCCGAACGTCGAGGGCCCCGAGCAGGACCTGGTCGATCGTTCCGACGGCAAGCGGCGCGGCGAGGAAGCTGCCTGCATGCCTTGCCGGCCAGGCCTCCAGGGACCGCGCCTCGGCATCCGGGAACTGCAGCCGTGGGGAATCGATCGTGGCTGCCGGGCTGTCCCGCCCTTCCTCGGTCGGTGCCAGATAGCCGGGCACGGCGAGCAGGACCGGCGGTCCCTCCGGCCCGTGAACGGCTCTGAGCAGCCGACCGAGCCGCCGGTGCAATTGTACCGCCGCCGCGCGTGTCGGCAGGGCGAAATAAAGGCCGTCGACCACGCACGCCCGCCGGAGCCGCAGAAAGTGGCGCAACGCCGCTTCGGTCTTGCCCGAACCGGTCGGCGCTTCGAGGACGTGGAGGCTCGGGCTTTCGTCGAGGGGCAGCGCGTCGATCGCCGCCTGGGCCGGCCGCGGCGCATTCCCGTCCAGGAGCACCCCCCAGTCAGGAAGGCTCTCGATTGCCGGGGCCGGTCCGAGTGCGCGGGAAACCGCGGCCCCCAGCCGAGCCCGGGTTTCGGTCGGATCGGCGAACATTGCCGTCTCCTCGGCCATGGCCGCCTCGGTCGACGCCAGTCGGTCGGCGAGGATCAGCAGTCCGGCGACGGCGTGCGCGAAAGCCGGCCTCGACGGCAGAGGTGGGGCTGCCGGGTCGAAAGCGGCAGGGAAACAGGCGGCCATTCGATCGACGAGCGCACCCATCGCGGCTATAGGGTCGACGCCGTCCCGCGGCTGCCAGCGCACAGAAAGATCGCGCTGCCGGGCAGAAGGCAGTGGCCGGGGCGCTTTGGCGAGGGCGCCATGATGACCCAGTGCCAGCCGCCAGGCCAGGGCGGGTTCGATCGGGAAGCCATCCAAGCCCATGTCGCCCGCCTGGTCGAACCAGCCGGCGACGGCGTCGTAGCGCAGCGCAGCGCGTGCCCGGTTCTTCAGATCCCTTCCCTCGCCTGTGGCCGTCAGCAGATCGACGAGTGGACGGATATGTCCACCGGGGCCTGGTCGCTCCCCGCGAAGCGTCGCCTGCATGCCGTGGTTGGTCTTGCCGACGTCGTGAAGCCCGCCCAATACGGCCAATCGGTCTAGGTCCGACAGGCGGAGCGCATCTCGCCCGCCGAGTGTCGCCAGCCTGGCCCCAAGAGCCGTTTCGCTCAGCAACTGCTCGATGGCGTAGGCAACATCGAGGCAATGCTGCTCCAACCGGTAGCTGCGGCAACTGCCTCCCTTTGCCAGAAACGTCACCGAACATACCTCATATTCCAACTAAGGCATCGTATCATGCATCAAAATCGCTTCTTACGCTAAAGGTAACACGCATTGAGGCTCCTGCGGCGAATTTCTATCCCGAATGCTAGGGAATCTGGATAATACCGTAAGATAGAAAAATACATTTGATAATCGACAATCTAGGCTTATCGCCGTGTGCAATCACTTGCACACCGCAAGTGAGAGCAAGGCTTGCCAATTTTGGCCTCGCCCATGCCGCGGCCGTGGCGTCAACATTGGACGGGCTTCGGAGCCGTCCTGACGCCCTGGCGACGGTCGAGCCGCCGGATTCGGCACCCGATCCGCGGTGCCGTCTCCGTGCCGGGCGAACGGAGCTGGCCCGCCGGAAGCGTCTCTGGCCTTGGCCCCGACCAGAGTCCGCCCAACTGGTGTTGCACAGAGGAGGGATTGGTTTGGCGTCCAATCTTCCATCAGCAGCAAAATCAGCATGGGAACATGGCGGACGGTGTCAACGCCGCCCCCCACCCTTTGGGGCTTGTCCGGTAACCCAACGAGGCCCCTCTCAACCCGATAGGCCATGGCGCATGGTCGCACCTCGGCCGGCGTCGGCCGCTGACATCTCGACATAATTGGTCTGATAATTAGGAGCGGTGAGGCCCTGCCTTGGCAAATGTGCGCGCTGCCGTGGTGATCGCTTCGGTTCGGAATGGGGTTGAGACCCGGCCCAGCCGAACTGCCACCAGGGCAATCGCTTCGGGTTAACGTCGTTGGACTGAAGGTTGGTGCACTTTGTCGGCCGGCGTGATTCATGGGGGGCTCCCGATGACGAGGAGCCTGCCATGCCGGTTGTTTCGCGTTCGATCAGTCTACTCGACCATTTTTCCGCGCTGTCGGATCCGCGCCAGGGCTGGCGGGTGATCTATCCGCTGCCGGAGATCCTGCTGCTGGCCTTGTGCGCGATCCTGTCGGGCATGGAGGATTTCGTCGAGATCAGGTTCTGGGGCGTGCAGCGGCTGGCCTTCCTGCGCCGGTTCCTGCCGTACGATCGGGGCATTCCCTCGCACGATACCCTCAGCGACGTGTTCAACGCCCTGGATGCCGATCTGCTCAAGGTGTGCTTCGCCTCCTGGGTCGACGCCCTGCGGGACCGGGAACTCGCCGGCGACGTGGTGGCGATCGACGGCAAGACCTCGCAGCGGACGCACGACCGGGGCAAGGATCGGGTGCCGCTGCACCTGGTTTCCGCCTGGGTCAGCCGGCAGCGGCTGGTTTTTGGGCCAAGAAGCGGTCGACGACAAGTCCAAAGAGATCAAGGCGATCCCCCGGCTGCTCGATCGCCTCGAACTGACCGGCGCCCTCGTCACCATCGATGCCATGGGCACCCAGACCGCGATCGCCGAGGCCGTCGTCCGCCGCGGCGCCGACTATCTGCTGGCGCTCAAAGCCAACCTCCCGGCCACCCACGACGGCGTCGTCGCCTTCTTCGCCGATCCGCCGGCCGGCGTCGCCGCGGCGGCCCACGTCACTATCGATGCCGACCATGGCCGCATCGAAGAGCGCCGCCATCTGGTCTGCCACGATGTCTACTGGCTGTTCTCCGACCGCCGCTATCCCGACGAGCCGACCTTCCCCCACCTCGCCATGATCGCCATGGTCGAAAGCCGCGTCGAACGCGACGGCCGCATCCCATCCAACGCCGCTACTATCTCTGCTCGGCCAAGCTCGATGCGCCGGCTTTCGCCGCCGCCGTCCCGCGCCCAATGGGGCATCGAAAACCGCCTGCATTGGGTGCTCGACGTCGTCTTCCACGATGACCTCGCCCGACTGCGCTCCGGCACCGGCCCCGAAAACATGGCCATCGTCAAACACATGGCCATCAACGTCCCACGCGCCGGCGACGACCGCCACAGCCTCAAGGTCCGCCGAGAAGGCGCCGCTCTCAATCCCGATTACCTCGAAGGCTTCCTCCGAAAATGGGCCGCGTTAACCTGAAGCGATTCCCCTGGCCCCCAGCTGTCGTCACGCCACATCGGCCGCAGTCTCCCAAGCCTCAAAGGCCGCGGCTCGGAAGCGGCGGACCGTCGGTCGCGAGATCCGATGGCGCTGGAGATTGAAGACGTTGAAGACGGCGGCGTGAAGGGCGAGGAAGCACTGAGCCGATCCCGTTGACTTGAAACGCCGGAGCTTGCGTTCTCGTCGCCGAACCGGCTGATGCGAGACCTCGGCTCGATTGTTAAGCCTCAGGCCCTGGACATGCCTGGCGGAGAGGCCGAGTTCGGCGAACGCTGCGCCGTAGGACCGGAGCCGGTCGGTGGTCACGCGTGTCGGCGGGAAGCCCTGCCTCTTCAGCAGTCGTCGAGGCAGCTTCAGCGCTGCGGCCCGATTGCGCCGGCGCTGGACCAGGACATCGACGAGGACCTCGCCCTCGTCGTCAACCGCACGCCACAGATAGAACCGCTCTCTGCCGATCCGGACGGTCCTCGCCGACGGCCGGGTGGCGATCGGCAACAACCCGGCCGAGCGCGCCCTGAGGCCGGTGGTCCTGACAAGAAAGAATGCGTTGTTCGCGGGCTCGGACGCCGGCGGCGAGACGTTCGCCGACGCGATGACCCTGATCGAGACAGCAAAGCTCACCGGCCTGAACCCACAGGCCTACTTGGCCGACGTCCTGGCCCGGCTCAACGACCATCCGAACAAGCGTCTCGACCACCTGCTGCCCTGGAACTGGCAGTCCGCGGCCAGACCGCCCGCGTGGCCCAGTCTACGCGACATCCGGCGATCGCGGTAGGGCGACCCTCAGCGGCCGCTTACGCTGTACAGAACGCCGGCAGCCGCCAGCCGAGCACCAGGTCGGCGCCGATGATCGTGCTGCTGGGACATCGGGTGACGAAGACGATCTCGGCTCCGTCAAGCCGGGTAAGATTCACCGTCTCGCCAGTTCGCCGGCTGGCCTCGCGCAGATAGGGGAAAGCCCGGCTGATCAACGGGTCCTTCCGCAGGTAGGCATTGGCGAAGTTGAGCACACGGGGTGTGAGCCCGGCTCGCCGGATCCTGATGCATGTGGCCGAGAGTGGCGCGGCGAACGGCCCAATCGGTAACGTCAATCGGATCATGTCCGCTTTGTATGGAACTCTCTGTATGCAACCATCAATTTCGTTCACAGATCCTGTATCACGTCGTTTTTTCCGTCCCGTCCTTCAGGCGGCTCGTGCGAGGGCTCCTGTGCAGAAGAGGGTCTGTGGCCCTGGTCCATCCAAGATCTTGAGATCGATTGCCGGGCCATCGTCGCTCCTATAGAGCGGTCAGGGGACTGCCATGATCCACCATCCCTCCCGCCAAGCTTCGGCGATGCCTCCGCCTAGGCCTTGCCACCCCAACTCGTCTGCGGCAGAACCAATCGTTTCGAACGGACCTGGCAAGGGCAAAGATAGTCCGGTTTCAAAAGCTACAATGCTAGACGTCACAACGTCATCAGGTCTCACGAAAGGGCGGGTTAAATCTGAAACAACGATCATTCCATCAATGATCTGTCCCACTCTTTTGCAATCCATAAAGACGCAGGGATTATTAGATAAAGTTGTAGAGTCAGATGATGATCCAACGACGGTGATAGTTGGGCTGCTTAGCCCTTCCAAGAATTCCGGTACTTCAAAATCTTCTATTTGGCCTTCATACACTAAGTTGTCTCTGTCGAGGACGGTGTAGTGTATTCCAGCTCCGGCCCCAAGATCAGTCAATGTAACAGTGTGAGGACCGAGCCCCATGTCGTCTCCGCCGGCGTTGGCATGCCAAGCCGACCCGGCGATTGCCGCGTCGAGATGCTCGGGCGGGACGGGAATCAATCCTTCTGGAACAATCGCTGTGATCGATTGAAGCGTCTCAGTGCTCCAGTCGAAGGCTGCGGCACAATCTTCCGTCTGTTGGAACTGAAAGGCAGCCTGCTGGAGGTCCCGCCGCAGACGCCAATAAAGCGCATCATAGACCCGCTTGAGGTCGGCGCGGTCGTCGTGAAAATCGGACCACCGGGACCGCACGATGGCCGCCTCGGCATGATAGTCTTCACGGATAAGGGCCCGTTCGGTCTCCGTTCGCGCAGACTGTTGACGGGAGGTGTGGCGCTGGTGGGCTGCATCGAGGCCGGCATTTATTTCGACGCTGTAGCGATCGTGAAGGACCGCGAGTGCGTCACGTAGTGAGGCCCGGTTCTCCCGGATTGCCGATTGGAACCTCTCGGTGACTTGATGGCGCTGATCGTTGCACGAGGCACTGGCCGCTGGGGCGGCGAGAACAGCCGCCCCAAGAAGTGCGAACAGGAGGGGCGCGGCGAGCCTTGCCGAAGTCATGCCGGCTCCGTGTAATATTCCCCATTGCGCTCGCAAATGCGGTATTGGGTCGTTTCTGTCTGTCCATCCTTGAGCGCGATGGTCTGTTCCTGAAGCTGGCAGGTCGCGCCGGCAGACGTCGCGGTCGCGCCACCGAGAGGCTTGACCGTACCTGACGCACCGGTTTCGGGATTCGACCAGGTCTGGGTGGTGCCCGTCCGGAAGGTCTGGACCGTCGACTGCTGCGCCATCTGGCGATCCCGCTCGTCGAGATAGGCGCCGACCTGTTGGCCGATTATGGCGCCGATGCCGACGCCGACCCCCGTCGCGATCAATTGTCCTGTGCCGCTGCCAAACTGTGAGCCGACCAGTCCGCCGATCAGGCCGCCGGCGCCTGCGCCGACAGTCTGGTTGGTGCTGTTGCACGCGGCGAGAGGCAGCGAGGCGGCGGCGATCAGGGCTCCGGCCATGATATGAATCTTCATCGTGCGAAGGCTCCTATGCAGAAGAAGGGCTCGGCCCTGGATGATCCTAGAGCTTGAGATCGATCGTCGGGTCATCCTCGCTCGCGGTCTCGCCCATCATCGTCAGGCGGTTCCGCTCGACGAGGTCGGCAATGCCGGCAGGGTCGGATAGGCCCGTCAGGAACTGGCTCGCGCGACCGTCGGGGCCGGCGACGATCAGGGCGACCAGCGTCTCCCCGCAGGCCTGGGTGACAGACGGCTGCATCTGAAAGAAGAAACCGGAATTCTCGAAGGCGAAGGCGCCGGCCTGGCTCATTCGGCTGGCTGAACCGTCCTGGACGGCGAGAGGACCGTCGGGGCCGATCCAAGGACGGCGGTCGACCCGCCAAGATCCGCTTCGGAGTTCAATGGTCGAGATGTCGCAGGTAAGGTCATTTGGCGAATTGGCCGCCTCTGGCGACGTCCAGTACATGAAGGTGACTCGCTCAACCGCGTCGTCGAGGTTGAACGGAGGACCGTACTTGTCGATCAGCAGATCGCGAAGTGTGGCCGATGGTGGTCCGTTCCCCGAAGGGAAATGAACCCAGCGGGACGCCGCGGTCACCCGTCCGCCGGCGGCCGGCGGCTCCTGATAGAGAGCCACCGCCTCATTGCCGTCGGCGGCGCGGACGAGGACCCCTTCGTTGAACGGATCCCACAGGCTGTCGCCATCATAGGCGATCCGCTCCGACCGCTTTGCAAAATAGATCACCGGGTCGTCGACCGCGGCGGAAACCGTATCCTGTGCAGCTTCGAAGGCCATGCCCAGGCGCACACCCAGGATGTCGAAGGTGCCAACAGCGGGCTTGTCCGGCGCCGACGCAGCCGATGCCGCCTCATCAGTGATCGCATTCCCCGCCGCAAATTCTTCAATCGATCCCGCCGACTCCAGGATCGCTGCGTAACGGATCGCGGAGGGGTCGGGCGTTGCCGGGTCCGCCTGATCGTCGAGCAGTTGGAACTCGAGGATACGCGCTTGGAGTTCGCTCTGGTTGGTCAGGTCCCGCGCGCCGGTGGCCGCAATTCTGAGTCGCACGACGAAGGACGGAAAGTTCGCCTGGTCGCCCTGCCATCTCTGGGCCTCCGCGGGCGGCAGGCGCACCACCAGGTCGTCGATATTGGCGAAGTCGAAGCGAATCTCGCTGCCGCAATTCCGCACGCGCGGATGGCAGTTGTAATCCTGAGGGACCAAGTAGGGGGTCGCGTACAGTTGTTTCTCGAAATCGTAGTCCCCGAGCCTCAGCCGACCGGTGATCCAGAAGCTCCCATCGGGCGATTCCCATGCGCGAGCCTCGGCGACCAACTCCTCGGCCATGCGGCGCCGCTCGAACGGGTCGTCGATCTGTGCGAGGTATGCATAGAGCGACTCCACCGCGTCCTCGCCCGTATAGCGTTCCTGCAAGACCGCCGTGTAGCCCAGTGGCGGGAAAGGGAAGGGGTCGGACGGCGGCGCCGTGAGCGCCTCCATGTCGAAGGCCACGGAGGAGAGCAGATCGCCGTCAAGGGTCTGCAGACCGGCTCCGACCGGTGTTCCTTCCAGTAAAAGAATGGTCATCTCGTGAGAGAACGAAGAGCGACTCGTGACCAGCCGGGGGTCGCTCAGCGCGAGGTCGAGATAGCCCTCGAAGCGGCTCGGCAGTCGCACCGCAGCCGGATCGACGGGCGTTCGCAGGGTGTCGACGGCGACCGGCAGGACCACGGCGGCAGCGTCGACTGGCACGTCCCACCGGGTCACGTCCTCGCTCGACAAGTCGAAGAGAAGCAGGCGATCCTGCGGGACGTTCAACTGATCGGCCAGATCGTCCTGGACCAAGGAGCGCGATGGCCGAAACGAAGGGTAGCTTCCTTCGGCATCGAACACGTCATTGCGCAATATCGGCCCGGTGGCCCTCACGGTGCCGGGAAGGGCGCCTGCACGTACCGTCGTCCACTCGCGAAATCCGGGGATCAGGTCGTCCCCGACCGCTCGGTCGAGGTGGTTAAAGTTGAATCGGAAGCTCAGCCCCTGGAAAAATCGCGGCCATCCGCCTGGATTTGGCGTGCGACGCTCGTGCTCGCGGTACGCCCGCGCGCCGGCCCATTGGCGCCACTGCTGGTCGGTCGGTTGGTGGAGCCCGCTCCCAAGCATGATCAGCATCAGGGTCTCTGGATCATCGAGTGTTACGATGCCTTCAGCTTGTGCCGCCGCACTGCCAGGAGCGATCTCGGCTGACCAGAGCCGCCGAATGGGAAAGCTGCGCGTCTCGTCCTCGGACGAGAACAGAACGAGGCCCTGCGGCGCGAGTTGCAGGTTGAACCGCCCTTCGCTGCTTCCGGTCCCGCCCTGATCGGCCATGCCGACAACCGCGAATTCGACGCCGATCGAGGCCTCCCTCTGTCCCCTTATCCCGGTCAGATGCGCGGCCACGAAAGCCTCGGCGTCCTCCATGGGAACGGGAATGCCCTCCGGGAGTCCCGAGAAGTCCATTCTTCCGGAGACTGAAATATTCGAGGACCCTCCCTCTAGGAAGCTCGGGGTGGTGCAGCCCTGTGACACCGACCGGAACGGGAACATGGCGCGCTCGAAGTCATACGGTCCGACGGGGACCCGGCAGGTTAGCAGGAGTTCGATCGGCAGCGGGCGTGCGTCTGCCAGGATGGCGGGCAGGCCATGCTCGCGGAGGGCCTGGAAGATCCTGCGCCGATCGAACTCGTCGACCTGCCCAAGACTGTCGAGCCTCTCCGCGGCCACGCCAGCCGCCTGCGCGACACGGCCGCGCTCGGCGTCGTCGAGATGGCGGATGATCGTCTCGGCATTATACTGATTGTCGACCACGTCAGGGCGCCGTTCGAGGATCATAGCGAGCATGAGCCGGCTGAGGACGGGGTCGCCCTCGTACTGGTCGAGCACGATCCGGTTGGGGTTGATCGCGATCTGCGCCTGGGGGAGGGGGCGCGGCTCCGTCGCCAAGTCGAAGCTGGCGATCTCGCGGGTCAGGGTCTCATCCTCGAACAGGGCCAACCGCTCCGGAGTCAGGTCGACCGTGAACCGCGTTGGGGCCTCCAGCGGCCGCTCGCGCCACACGGAATTGAGCTGCACGTCGACACCGGCGTAGAGCGTGCCGTCAGGCAGCCTCAGCCGCAGGTCTTCCGCCTCTTGGGGAGGCAGGACAAGTCGGTCCGGATACTGCTGAGTCGGAATCTGCAAATCGAAACTCAACCGGCCGGACGACCGGCGGCCGAGGCTTCTGCAGCCCGTGAGCGACAGGGGATAGCTGCCGCTCTGAAAGTCATACGACGGCAGCGAGAAGCTGCAGGCGATCGTGAGCGGGAGCGGCAACGGCAAGGCATCACCGATCACCTGCGGCATGCCCCGCTCGCGGAACTCCTCAAGCACACGACCGACATCGAATTCCGTCAGCTGAAGATAGCCCGGCCCGCCCCCGCTGAGCTTGTAGCCATTGCGGTGCAACGGGGAATCGGGCATCGAGGCGAGCCGGGGGACGGCTGACATGAAGATTGCGCGGCGCTGCTCCTCCGGCAGGAGATCCATCAGCAACGCTGAAGTCTCCAGTGACGCGGCGAGATCAGGCGCCGAGCTCGCGGCGAGCCGTAAGAGTTCCGGCGAGATGTCCAGATCGCGAATGTTGGCCGGCGCACTGTTGCTACCAGGTACCACGAGCCGATCCCGCAGCACGGGAAAGCCTCGCGCCCGGCCCAAGTCCACCGCTGCCATCTCCATGGCGGGATCGACCGAGCCCGGACCTGGATCATCGACTGCGACGGACCTTCGAGTCGGCTTCGGCGGCAGCGCGGCACCATGGGTCGGATCACCCTGCGGCGCGAGACCCGACCCGGGAGCGACTTGCCCCGACATCCGAGGGTAGTCGGCGCCGGCGTCGCGCAGGGCCTGGAATTCCTCGGGCCCCGGTCGCGCCGTGACCGGGAGAGCACGAGCGAGTTGGAAGGCTTCCAGCGCCGACCGGGTGCGGGGACCCCAAAGCCCGTCGGGAGGACCGGCATCATAGCCGAGGGCATTGAGTTCGGCCTGAAGCCGGCGCGTGCGCTCGCGCTCATCGAGCGGGATCAAGGCATCGGGGCCCGGCGCGGGCAGGTCGGCGACATCGCCCGACCGCAAGTCCGACACGCCCTGCCAGATCGGTTGGCCGCCCACGGCGCCAATCATCCGCGCGGTTCTCGCCTGCGGGCACTCCAGAGGCATCACGGTCGAAAGAATCGCGGCGAGCCGGCGGATCTGGAAGGCATTCCCGGCGAAGACGTCCGGACTGGGCGCGCGGACCTCGACATGGACCGTCTCGGCGCACCAATCGCCATCGAACACATGCGCCTCGATCGCTCCGTCTTGAACGAGTCGCCGTGCTTCCGACGGCTCCCAAGGCAAAGTCGCGATCGCAACAAATGATGCAAGGAAAGGTCGAGCCAATTTGGCCCAGCTAGACATGCCGACCATCACACGGCCCCCGCCACACCGCAACTTGCCGATGTTGTCTGCCGCCCAACCTTCTTTGCAAGTGTGCATTGGTCGTTTGGTGCTGGCCAATAGGTCTAGGTAGCAGAATCGAAAGTTATCCCGAGGCAACAAGCCAATCCTTCGACAAAACCGCACTCAAGCTGATGGAAATCCTAGAGCGGACCCGGACCACCCGGCTCGTCACCTGACCACCGGGGCGCCGTACCCCAAACCCGAGCCCGTCCCGCCAACCCCAAGCACCATCGACCCGGCCCGCCCAAAGACGGCGGACAGGCGGCCTTGCCCGCCGCTACCTGCCGGCGAACTCCTGCGCCGCCCAATGAGCTACTCCAGGACCGTCATGCATGATCCGGGCTAGTATTACAGTTGCGCTTGAAGGCGTCGCCTTCGGTGAGCAGCGGCCGCGGCGGCTTTGTGGGCGGAGCGCCATCGAGACCAGGCCCAGACCGCGGCGACGGCGGCGGTTCGCACCAGGAGCCTGACGAGAAGGCGCCGGATTTCCGCGGTGGTCAGCACACCCAGGGGCACGGCGCTCAAGCCGCCGCGGCGTTCGGACTCGGTTTGTCCCGTTTGCCGAAGGCGAGGTGGCGCTGGTCGGCGGCCAGCCTGGCGAGGAAGGCCATTGCCACCATCACCAGCGTCATGTGGCGGTGCCAGCCGTGCCAGGAGCGGGCCTCGCAGTGATCCAGGCCGAGGTCGTCCTTGGCCCGCAGGAAGCACTCTTCGATCGTCCAGCGCAGCCCGGCCGCTCCGGCCAATTCCGCCAGCGAGGTGCCGGCCGGTGCGAAGGCGAGGAAGTAGGCCAGCGCCGACGCGTCCTGGCGCGCGCGTCGGATCACCAGCCAGCGCTCGAAGCCGGTCGAGGTCGAGCCGCCCAGCGACACCCGCACCCAGTCGTACAGGCGTGGCCCCCTGGCGCCCTCGCCGGCGCTCAGCGCCGTCCAGTCGCCGGACTCCAGCTCGGCGGCCACGGTCGCCGGATCGGTCTGGACGAGCTGCCAGTCCTGCTCCAGGAACCTCAGCGTATGGTTGGAACGCACCGCCAGGACGTAAGGCTGGCCCCGTTCCTCGAGCATCCGACGCAGCGCCGTGTCCGCGCCATGGAGGGCATCGGCCAGCACCCAGGCGCAGGGCAGGCCGGCATCCAGGCACCGGGCGATCATCTCCCGCGCGATCGCCGGCTTGGTCGCGAAGGCGCACTCCTCGGGCACCGCGACCTTGCGCCGCCGGTCCGCATCCTCGGCCCACGGTTTCGGCAGATAAAGCCGGCGGTCGACCAGCGCATGGCCGTAGCGGCTGGCGTAGCTGGCGAACACCCCGACCTGACAGTTCTCGACCCGCCCGGCCGTCCCGGAATACTGCCGGGCGACGCCGACCGACTGCACCCCCTTCTTCAGGAAGCCGGTCTCGTCGACGACCAGGACGCCGTCGGCGTCGCCGA
>Ga0208623_100564_pt1 | contig 19914 bp, 20 predicted proteins | sample HotLakConsUCCL28_FD_184737 | JGI IMG/M metagenome (GOLD analysis project Ga0208623, IMG submission 184737) | Hypersaline microbial mat communities from Hot Lake, Washington, USA - Hot Lake Consortium UCC-L28 (SPAdes) (version 2) ...
CCAGGACCGTGCGCGATTCGGCCATGATGCTCCAGGCCATGGCCGGCCCGGATGCGAAAGACACGACCTGCGCCGATCTCTCCGTCCCCGATTTCGAGGCTGCCGTGGGGCGCGGGGTGAAGGGGTTGAAGATCGGAATTCCCAAGGAATACCGCGTGCCCGGCATGCCGGAGGAGATCGAGCGTCTCTGGGAGGCCGGCCAGGCCTGGCTGCGCGAGGCGGGTGCGGAGATCGTCGAGGTCTCGCTGCCGCATACGCAATATGCCCTGCCGGCCTATTACATCGTCGCGCCGGCGGAGGCGTCATCGAACCTCGCGCGCTATGACGGCGTGCGCTACGGCCTGCGGGTCGAGGGCAAGGATATCCTCGACATGTATGAGCGCACCCGCGCAGCCGGTTTCGGTCGCGAGGTCAAGCGCCGCATCATGATCGGCACCTATGTGCTCTCGGCGGGCTATTACGACGCCTATTACCTGCGCGCGCAGAAGATACGCACGCTGATCAAGCGCGATTTCGAGAAGGTCTATGCCGATGGCGTCGATGCGATCCTGACGCCGACGACGCCGTCGGCTGCCTTTGGCATCGGTGAAAAGGGCTCGGGCGACCCCGTGGAGATGTATCTCAACGACATCTTCACCGTGACCGTGAACATGGCCGGCCTGCCCGGCATTTCCGTGCCCGGCGGCTTCGATGCGAAGGGCCTGCCGCTCGGCCTGCAGCTGATCGGGCGCCCCTTCGACGAGGAGACGCTCTTCGCCGCCGGTCAGGTCATCGAGGATGCCGCCGGCCGGGTGGCCTTGCCGCAGCCCTGGTGGGGGTGAGGGCAGGGGGAAGGGACCCGCCCGGATCAGGGAGTGAGCCAGATCCCCGTGTCCTGCGCTGCGAGATCGAACGCGGCGCGGCGGTGACCCGCATGGTCGAGATAGAGCGTCTCGACCCGCTCCACCGTGACGATGACCGCCGAGAAATTCTCGCGACCGGCATCAATCTCGGCATCGCTTTCCGGCAGGAAAAAGCCGTCAGGAGCATCCATCTGCGTGCCCGGCGCCGGTCGCGTGGCATAACAGGCCCGGCTCATCATCCGTGAGCCCTCCCAGGCCGCTTCAGCGATCTCGCCCTCTGCCAGCACCTCCGCACGGCCCTCCATGCGCAGCTGGAACTTGCCGCGGGCATCATAGACATGCAGCGCCACGCGTGGATCCGCGGCAATTTCCGCGACCTTCAGGCCGCGTATGTCGGTGTGAAAACGGAAATTCCTCGCAGCGACATCGACCGCGCGAAGCACCACGGTGCGCATGCGCGGGCGCCCGTCGAGCCCGAGCGTGGCGATGGTGGGGGTGTGGAAGGGCGAGTGCCGGTCCTTCACCCCGCGCGCCAGGCAGGCCCAGGCGTGGCGCCGGGTGGCATCGAGATCATCCACGAAATCCGGACGATGATAGGGCTGCCCGGTCTCGCGCCGCTTCGTCTTCTCGCTCATCGCAGCCTCCTTACCCCGATTCGCGCTCCCGGTCTGCCCGCTCGCGCGCGATCAGCATCAGGTTGCGCATGTAGATGAAGGTGCCCAGCGCCTGGCCGAGGATGAAGACGGGGTCCTGCCGGTAGATCGCATAACCGAGCAGAATGAAGCCGCCGCCCAGCGAAAAGAACCAGAACGAGATCGGGATGACACTGCGCCCCGCGCGCTCGCTGGCGATCCACTGCACCAGAAAGCGGGCGGTGAACATCAGCTGTCCGAGCAGGCCGATCAAGACGACCATGTCGAAATTGGCGATGAAGATCGTATGCAGCCCGGCCCCGATATCAACGATCAGATTGGCGATCATGAACGCGTCACCTCTTCCACCCGCGGCACGCGCCGCCTGCGCCGGATCAACCACCACACGCCCGCCAGATCAAGCAGGCCGACCCAGAGGCGGTCGAACAGGCCGTAATTCGAGACACCGGCAAAGCGTGGCCGGTCCCGCACATCGACATGCACGATATCGAGCCCCTCGCGCCGGATCAGCGCGGGCATGAAGCGGTGCAAGGCGTCGAAATAGGGCAGCCTCAGATAGGTGGCGCGAGCAAAGCATTTCAGCCCGCAGCCGCTGTCTCGGGTGCCGTCGCGCAGGATCGCGCCGCGCACGGCATTGGCGAGCCGCGATTGCAGCCGCTTGCGCAGCCCCTTGCGCCCGAGCCGCTGGCCCGCCGCGAGGCCGACACCCGGCCCGCCGGCCTCCAGCGCCGCGAGAAGTTTCGGAATGAAGGCCGGATCATTCTGGCCGTCGCCGTCGATCGTGCAGCAGAATGCGCCGGATGCGCCCGTCACCCCCGTGCGCACAGCGGCGCTCTGGCCACAGCTTTGCGCATGGCGAAACACCTTGAGATGCGGCTTCTCAGTCATGGCCTCGCGCAGGATACGCGGCGTCTCGTCGCTCGATCCGTCATCGACATAGACGATTTCGAACCCGTCGATCTCCGCACAGGCCGCCTCGATCTCTGTGATCAGCGGCAGCAGGTTCTCCGCCTCGTTCTTGACGGGGACGATGACGCTGAGGCGCGGTGGCGGGCCGTCTCCCGCGCTGTCGCCGGGCATCGTCTCGTTGCGCGTCATCGGATGCTCCGTCATCTCGCCATCGCTCATCGGGGCCCCGCATCCGGCGTGACCGTGTAGACGCCGATATCAAGGGGACGACCACCATTGATATTGAAGCCCTCGACCCGCGTCAGCAGGGCCGGCGTGATCGCCTCCTCGCGCAGGGCGGCGATGAAGTCATCCTGGAAGCGCCCTTCGACGAAAGCCATCCGGCAATCGCCATCGGCGAAAAAGGCGGCGGCTTCCTTACCGGAGCCCGCCATGACGAGATCCGTCCCCACGAGGAAGACGAGACTCGGCTCGCGATAGCCGAGCGTGGCGAAGGCGGGATCGGGGCAGGTCAGGGTTCGTGCCACGGCTGCGAGGTCCGGCGAGACCTGCAGCGAGCGCAGCAAGGGCTGCACGAACTGGAAGACGCCGACCGAGAGCACCATGGCCGAAAGCACGCCGGTCATCGCGGCGGAGACCACTGCTCCCTGCACGAAACGCCGCCAGGCCCACAGGCCTGTCAGCGCGGAGAGGAGCACGAGCGGCATGCCGAACAGCAAGGGCCCGTCACCGAGATGCATGCCGGCGATCGGCAGGCCGATGACAAGGCCCAGCGGCACGAAGGCGAGGAAGATGGTGAAGGGCCGTGACAGCGGCCGGTGCGGCCCCACGAAGCCGTGGCTGATCGCGATCGCGGTCAATATCGCGATGGCGGGATAGACCGGCATCACGTAGTGCGGCAGCTTCGTGGGGACGATCTCGAACACGATCCAGGCCGGCACGATCCAGGCGACCAGGAAACGCACCACATCAACCTGCCGGTTGGCCCAGGCGAAGGGCACGGCGATGGCCGAGAGCATCGCCGCCGGCCAGAAGGTGACGAAGAACAGCGCCAGATAGGTGCCCGGCGGCGCCCAGTGATAGATCTGCGCCGTACCAAGCTTGCCGAGCATGTCGTGACCGGCGGATTCGGCGAAGAAATCCATCCCTGCCCGCCAGGTGATGGCGATGAACCAGGGGGCGGCGATGGCGAGTGCAATCAGGATTCCAGGGCCGGGGCGCAAGGCGCCGAGCCAGTCGATCCGGCGGTCCTGAATCGACAGGGTCAGCGCTGCGAGTCCGGCGAAGAGCGCGATCACGGGTCCCTTGATCAGGATACCCAGCCCGATCGCAGCCCAGAACAGAAGGGCCGTCGGCCAGGGCAGGCGTGCGCCCCCCTTGACCAGATAGGCGCGGGCCAGACCGCCCATGGCGATGACGATGCAGGCGAGCAGCATTGCGTCGGTCTTGGCCAGCCGGGCCTCAACCATGAGGATCAGGCTCGCCCCAACCATGGCTCCGGCGAGAAAGGCTTCACGCCGTCGGGCCACGGCCAGCCCGGCCCAGTAGGTCGCCAGTACCGCACCGAGCGCGCCCAGAAGCGAAGGGATGCGATAGACCGCCACATTCGTGCGCGCATCCTCGATGCCGAATGCCTCGGCTATGCTCACGCTTGCTGCCTGCATCCAGTAGATGCCCACGGGTTTCTTGTGGCGCGCCTCGCTCTGGAAACGGATATCGATGAAATCACCGGTCTCCAGCATCTGCTTCGTCGCTTGCGTGTAGCGCGGTTCGTCGCGATCCATCGGCTGGAGGCCGGTGATACCCGGCAGGAAGCAGAACAGCCCGATGATCAGCAGTATTGCGCAGGCGCGGCCATGGCCGCCCTCGACGAAGAGCAGGAGCTTCTCGGAAAGCGAGCGCCCCGGGTCGGAGCCGCCGCCCTTGCCGGGGACGTCGATCACGTCGCGGGGGAAATCTGTGGCCTGGCGGGACGTCGTCATGAAAGGCTCCGGGCGCGCCGAGGGGACGCCGGGTCATGTCTCCAATCCCGTGCGAAAAGTCAAATCCCCAGACGATTCGCCCGCGCTTGTGAAGGGCGCTGCGGCAGGGTCACATGGGCGCCTTGGGATTGCTGCCGCTTTCCGGTGGTTGACCGCTTCCCGCGACCAGGATTTCTGTCACCTGGGCATATCGCAGTCGATTGTGATGTCCGGGTGAGGCAGAAACAGCCTGCTTTGGAGAATCTGATGGAAAACCTGCCGCACATGCCTTCCTTCTCCCTCGATGGCCGACGCGCGCTCGTGACCGGGGCCGGTCGCGGTATTGGTCTTGCGGCGGCATGTGCCCTTGCCGAACACGGTGCGCATGTCGATCTCGTCGCGCGCAGCCAGGAGCAGATCGAGGCGGCGGCACAGGGATTGCGGGATCGCGGGCGTCTTGCGCAGGCGCATGTGCTCGATGTCACGGATATCGACGCAGCTTCGGCTTTCGTCGCGCAGCATGGGCCCTATGACGTCTTCGTCAACAATGCGGGCATGAACCGGCCAGCGCCCCTGGTCGAGACGAAACCGGGTGATTACGACGCTGTCACCGATCTTAACGTCCGCGCGGCGTATTTCTTGATGCAGGCGGTTGCAAGGGGAATGATTGCGGTGGGGAAAGGCGGTTCGATCATCAACATGTCTTCGCAGATGGGGCATGTCGGCGGAGCCGGACGAACGGTCTATTGTGCTACCAAGCACGCCGTGGAGGGTTTCACCAAGGCGGCGGCCTGGGAACTGGGTGCGCATGACATTCGCGTCAACGCGCTATGCCCCACCTTCATCCGGACACCGATGACGGCGGGTCTGCTCGAGGATTCCGAATACGCGCGGAACGTGGTTTCGAAGATCGCCGTCGGGCGCGTCGGCGAACCGGAAGACCTGATGGGTGCCGTGGTCTTCCTCGCCGGGGACGCCTCCCGCCTCGTCACCGGCGCCTCGCTCCTGGTGGATGGCGGCTGGACTGCGCAATGACGGCTTCCCGGATCATCGAAATTCGCAGGGGCAGGGGCTGGACAAGCGTGCCCGCCATCGCTAAATACCCGCCAACGCACGGCGCTTCACACCCGTTCGCCCCTCGCGGTTTCTCCGTCCGCGATTGCTGGGGGATAGTTTAACGGTAGAACCGCGGACTCTGACTCCGCTAGTCCTGGTTCGAATCCAGGTCCCCCAGCCAGTTTTCTCGGATAAAAGACAACGAAATCAGACACTTGAGGTTCCGGGCTCCGCACCATCTCAAGGGGCTTGATTAGTGTTGTCCACCGCATTGTCCACCAGGCTGTCCACAGGCACAAATCGCCGTGCAACCGCCGGTCACGGCGACCCTTCTGCGAGCCGGATGGCACGTTCTTGCGCCGGGCTGTCCGTCGGAGCGAGGGACGTATAATGCCGAAGCGTCACTACACATGCCTGCGTGGGCGGGTGACGTATTTGCGGAGAAAAAATTCCTTCGGATCTGCGTAAAAGACTTGCATCCAGCGAAATCTGTATCAGAATTGGTGTCATTGCGACCATTGATGCAGAACAGATCGGGCGACGCTTGGCCGTTGAAACTGATTTGTTTATCGAGAATGCAAGAGTTGACCCCATGATCGACGACGCTGCCTTGAGACAATTCGTGACAGCGACGATTTCAGATTGGAAAATCAATCAAGAGCAGCAGACGGCTCAACTGCAAAAGGACTTTGGGCGTGCAACGGGCATGTCTGCGCGGAATCAGGCGCTCATTCAGTTTGAGAGCGCCCAAGAACTTCTTGTGGCACATGACCAAGGCCGCTCTCTCTACGATGACATTTTCATCAAGGAACGTTTTGAAACTGCGAATCTGCCTGTTCCAGATGATCAGCTTGTGCTTGGTGCAGCCGGTCGCCGTCTCAATCTTGCACTCGCCCTGCATTACCTTGATACCGCCAGTGCGATCGCCCGCCGCCACGGTCCTGGCTCAGGTTGGAGGGCGTTGCCGATACATGAGTGGCAAGAGCGGGCAAAAGGTGTCCGTGTTGCGCTCGGGCTTGCGAGAGACGGTGAGACACCCGGCTTGCGTTCGTCCGACATCGCTGACCCTGCACATATGCTCGGACATGCCATCGTTCCGTAAACTTGTACAGGCACCACTCATTCGGATAATCTGCGTTTCGTTTCCGACAGAACGCCTCGCGATATCTCGAACAGCGATACCGAATCGCAACGGCAGACGGTTGCTCGGCAGGATGCGAACAGCCATGACGAGCGCCTGCTCTTCGGCAAGCTCTTCGCACAATCTCTCGATATGCGCGCCGAGGAAGGTCGCATCGGCGACAAACAACGACACACGACAAATTCATCCCTTCGAATCTGGATCGAAACGATCGGCGACCGCCCCGTCACAGCATATGCCAGACAGGATATTGCGGCCTATCGGTCTTTCCTGAAAACAATTCCAAAGCTGTATTGGCGCTCGGTCAGTGAACGGCGGAAACCGATCCAACAGATTGTTGCAGAAGCCGATGCTCAGGAGAATGAACCGAGAGAAACCCGCAAACTGTTCCCATAATTGTTGTCGATTCATTTGGTTCAGTCCGAAGCTGGTGCTGCGACAAGACTACGCTTCAACAAGCGGGCAAATTCCTCCACGATTTCATCCGGAGTGTGAGGGCCATATTCACGATACCAGAGCGGTATCCAATTGACGGCACCGAGAATGAACAGGGTGGCAAGCTTGGAATTTGACGGTTCGATGCTTCCGTCGCCAATACCCTTCTCGATCAGGGCCCGCGTCGCCTCGCTGATCTCCGAACGGCGGGCGACGACAGCGTCACGCTGTTTCTCTGTCAGGGAATCGACATCCGTCAGCACCGCGCAGGTGCCGAATTCCCCGAAGATGCCCTGCATGTATCGTCGCAGATAGACGATGACTTTCTCGCAACCATTGCCGTGATGGTTCTCAGCCAGATTCAACCCGGCCTCGCCATGATCCATGGCCCGGTGGTGACACTCGAAGAGAATGTCCTGCTTGGTGGAGAAGTACTGATAAACGGTCGGTTTCGTCACACCCAGCGCACGAGCGACATCATCCATCGACGTATTGGCAAAACCACGGCGATTGAATGCGGCAGCAGCGACACCGATAACCGCCTCGCGCTTCTGACGTCGCTGGGCGTCCTTATCAAAAATCAATGACGGATTTGCGGAGCGGACTCGTCCCCGTTCTGAAAGATTCATTCGTTCAGTTCCCATGTCACGCAATTCCTGTCGTTTGGCAGCGGGCTTGCACGATATCAAATTCGTGCTAACCTGACTTATAAGTATACCGACTTTACTCATCAGTAAGGCAAGCTCATGAATTTGGCAAGCCTGATCGAAAACGCCGCACGCAGGATGCCCGAAGCTCCTGCCATCACGGATCGCGGGATGGTCACGCGGTACGGTGTGCTCGTGCATCGGACGGCAGCCATAGCGGGCGCGTTCCGCAGTGCCGGCCTTCGCCGAGGTGACCGTATCGTTCTGGCGATGGAGAATTGCGGGGCCTTTCTGGAATCGCTTTTTGCCATCTGGGGAGCCGGGCTTTGCGCCGTCCCGGTCAATGCAAAGCTTCACCCGCGTGAGATCGAGCATATCGTCCGCGACAGCGGTGCACGCTGGATGATTACGACATCGGGCCTCCACGGCAGCCTCGCTTCGCTTCTCGACGAGGTCGAGACTCTCGAGCGCATCGTTTGTGCCGGCACCGATGATTACGAGCAATTGACGCGCGCCGATCCTCTCGCTCCAGTGAAGGTTGCCCCGACGGAACGGGCCTGGATCTTCTATACCAGTGGCACGACCGGTCGTCCGAAGGGCGCCATACTCAGTCACCGCAATCTTCTATTCATGTGCCATGCCTACTACGCGGATGTCGATCCGGTCGATGAGCGCGACGTGAAGCTGCATACGGGCCCGCTCTCGCACGCATCCGGGCTGTTTGCGCTCCCACACATGTTGCGAGGTGCACATCAGGTCGTGCTGCCGGGCTTCGACGTCGGCGCGATCGCGGACGCCCTCGACAATTACGATCGTGTCACGATGTTCGCCGCGCCGACCATGCTGACCCGGCTCGTGCATTCGCCCATCGCGGAGCATCTGCGAACCGAGGGTCTCAAGACGATCTATTACGGGGGCGGGCCGATGTATGTCGCAGACCTCCGGCGAGCGCTGGATTTGTTCGGGCCCCGGTTGTTCCAGATCTATGGCCAGGGAGAATCGCCGATGACGATCACCGGCCTCGAGCAACGCATGCATGGCACCGGACCTGGCGAGGACGATCTGCGCAGTTGCGGTCCGCCCCGCACCGGTGTCGACGTCCGCGTGGTCGATGACGAGGGGCAGACCCTGCCTGACGGTGAAGTGGGCGAGGTCATCACCCGCAGCGACTGCGTCATGGAGGGCTACTGGAACAATCCCGAAGCGACCGCGGCTGCCCTGCGAGACGGCTGGCTTTATACCGGTGATGTCGGGAGCATGGATCGCCGCGGTTTTCTGACCCTGCGGGATCGATCGAAAGACATGATCATTTCCGGAGGCAGCAACATCTATCCCCGCGAAATCGAGGAAGTTCTCTTGCGGCATCCGGACCTCGTCGAGGCATCGGTTGTCGGGCAGCCCCATCCTGAATGGGGCGAGGAAGTCGTCGCCTTCGTGGTGGCGCGGGAGGGGGCCGTGTTAAACTCGCAGGACCTCGATCAGCTGTGTCTGTCGAACATAGCCCGTTTCAAGCGCCCCAAGCATTACCGGTTTCTCGAGAATCTGCCGAAAAACGCCTATGGCAAGATCCTGAAAACCGAGCTGCGCACCATGCTTGAGGCCAGCAGGGGGGAGGGCACCGATGCGTAGGGTATTTGTCGCCGGTATCGGATCGACGGCCTTTGGAAGGCATTCCGGTACGGATATCGAGGCGCTGGCGATCAAGGCAGCCGACGCGGCCATTCGCGAGTCCGGTGTTTCACGCAAGGAGGTTGGTGCGCTTTATCTCGGCAATTTCGTTGCCGGCCCTCTCGTCGGGCAGGAGGTGCTCGCGGGACTTGTCGCCGATGGTCTCGGCCTCGGCCAGATTCCCTGCACCAAGGTGGAAGGCGCCTGCGCCTCCGGTGGCATCGCTTTCCGGCATGCCAGCCTTGCGATCAGCACAGGCGCCTGTGATGTTGCGATCGCCGTCGGTGTCGAGAAGATGACCGGTGCCGACACACCTACCGTCACCGCTGCCCTCAACTGCGCGATGGACAACCGTGCCGATGGCGTTTCCGGCCTGACCTTTCCCGGTCTCTTCGGTCTCGTCTGGAAATTGCACGCGGCTCGCTACGGCACAACGCGATCCGATGTTTCAAGCGTCGTGCGCAAGAACAAGGCAAATGGATTGCGCAATCCGCTGGCGCAGATGGCGGCTCACATCGATGATGAGGCGATTCTGAATTCCGCCCTGATCTGCGATCCGCTACGCCTGTTCGATTGCTGTCCGGTGAGTGACGGTGCGGCGGCAGTCTTGCTGGTTTCCGAGGAGGTTGCGCGGGCATGCGGCACCCCGATGGTCGAGGTTGCTGCCTCCGTACAAACCCGCGGCAGTGCCCGTATTGCCGGCCATCCGGACCTCTGTTCATTCGATGCCACGGTTGCGGCGGCGCATGCGGCCTACGACATGGCCGGCCTGAGCCCGTCAGATATCGATTTCGTCGAATTGCATGACTGCTTTTCGATTGCGGAAATCGTGGACAGCGAAGATCTCGGCGTCGTCCCGCGCGGGCAGGGTGGCGCCTGGGCACGTGAAGGGCGCACCAGCACCGAGGGTGACGTGCCCATCAACCCCAGTGGCGGGCTGCTTGCGAAGGGCCATCCGGTCGGTGCAACCGGCATCGGACAGATCTATGAAACCGTGCTGCAATTGCGCGGCGCGCATCCGAACCAGGTCAAGGATGCCGCGATCGGATTGACGCACAATCTCGGCGGAACCGGTGTCGCGTGCACCGTCAACATCCTGAGGCGTAGCGATGCCTGATGTGTTCGAGGCGCTCCGAGAGGTAACCGTTCTGGCTTGTCGCGCTTGCGGGGCTCTCGACCCGGGCCCTCGCGAGCTGTGCACGCAGTGCGGGAGCACGGATCTCGAAAGCAAGCGGGTTCCTGGTGCGGGAACGCTGGTGTCATCGACCATGATACGGCGTCCTGCAGCTGCTTTCCGGGACGAGGGCGCCTTCGAGGTCTGTGTTGTCGATCTTGATGCGGGTCCGCGGATTACGGGTCGGCTGATGCCCGCCGGGACGCTCGGTCGAGGCGCCACAGAGCCAGATAAACCCGCACCAGGAGAACGTGTAACTCTCACCGGACAACGTGGTGAGATCCTCTATTTTGCAGGGAGCCGAGATGAGTAACGACATCCTCACGGAACAGCATGGGGACGTGCGCCTGATTACGATAAATCGACCGGCCAAGATGAATTCGCTCGATTTCGCGGCCAACGACGCATTGGTCGAAACGTTTCGTGAATTCGCCGCAGATGACTGCGCACGCGTCGCCGTTGTGACCGGAGCGGGCGACAAGAGTTTCTGCGCCGGCGCAGATCTGAAGACCTATACCATGGACTTTGCCAACCGCAGCGCACCAGAGTTCCGAACGGGCGCCACCGATGGCCCGGGCTTTGGCGGGATCACGCGCAGTCTCGACATCGACAAGCCGATCGTCGCAGCCATCAACGGATACGCCATTTCCGGCGGTTTCGAGCTCGCTCTCGCATGTGACATCCGGTTTTGTTCACCGGATGCCGAATTCGCACTGCAGGATGTGAAGTGGGGGTTCCATGCCTGTGACGGGGGCCTGGTGCGCCTGCCGCAGATCGTCGGACTGGGGCATGCGATGGAAATCGTCCTGTCGGGCGAACGCGTTGATGCCGAAACGGCGTTCAGGATAGGTCTTGTCAATCGTATTCACGAGAAGCCGCAACTGCTCGAGAAGACACTCGATTACGCCACGATGCTGGCACGTCGTGCTCCACTCGCACAGCGTTTCGCCAAGGACGTCATGAGGCGTACCTACGGCATGCCAATGGCGGAGGCGCTGCGTCTTGAATCCCGATCCTTCTACGATCTCGGGCGTACCGAAGATCTCGCAGAGGGGACGACAGCGTTTCGCGAAAAGCGCGAGGCGCGTTTCAAAGGGCGCTGAAGCGTCCGTCAACAAATGAAGCAGGGGAGGAACGTCATGTCAGGAATCGGCAAAGGAATTGCCGCAATCGGTGCCGCAATCGTTCTGGCGAGCGGCGCATCGGCACAGGAGAGTGTACGGGTCGGCGTCGTCCAGGGATTGAGCGGCCCCCCGGCCATCGTGGATTTCGGCGAGTCGTATCTGCAGGGCATTCGCCTTGCGCTCAAGGACTACGAGGCCAGTGATGCGCAGACCGGGATCGAACTCATCGTTTACGATGACGAGGCCAATCCGCAACGCGCGGTCTCGGTCATTCAGCGACTGATCCAGAATGATGGCGTATCCGCTGTCATGGGTACGGTGAGCAGCGGGAACGTTCTCGCCTTTGCGCCGGTTCTCCAGCGTGCCGGCATTCCCCTGATTGCAGGCCCGTCGATCGCCACCAACATCACTGCGCAATTCATCGACGAGGATCCGAGCTATATCTTCCGCTGTTCGATGGTGGAGCGCTATCAGATCGACGCCATGCTCGATTGGGCAGCCGAGAATTTCGATAATGTCGGGCTTGTTCACTCGACGACCGGTTACGGGAACTTCGCTGCCGAAGAGATCCGCAATGGAATGGCGGCCCGTGATCGGGAACTTGCCGCAGTCGAGGGTGCTGCGCCCGGGGTGAATGATCTCACGCCGCAGATGATCCGCATGCGCGACGCCGATGCGCAACTGGTCCTGAATTTCCACGAGAGCTTCGAACTGATCTATCGCCCCATGGCGAGACTTGATTATCGCCCGGTCATTGCCGGAAACTGGGGCCTTTCGTCACTCAATGTGCTCGAGATTGTCGGACTCGATGCCATCGAGGGTACGGTGATGGGGCAGGCGCTCGATCTTTCGGACCCCAAGGCGCAAGCCTTCGATGCCCGCATGCGCGAGGAATACGGCACGTCTTATCGCTGGCCCGTTGTGGCGGCACTCGGCTACGATGCAGGCCAGATCATGTTCGAAGCCGTCGATCGTGTCGGGCGCGCTGATCCTGCCGCAATCCGGGACGCGATCGAGAACATCGATGGCGTCGATGCGATTTCAGCGACCCCCGCTGAGCCGTTTGGGCCCGATAACCACGAATGCCTCAATCCCGAACATGTCTTCCTTGGTGTCTGGCGCGATGGAGATGTCGTGCGCCTGCAGTAAGCCGTGACCGACGGCCGGCCTTGCCGGCCGTCTCCTCGTCGTCGTCGTGGCTCAAGGGGGCGATCGTGTCTTTGACGAACTTCTTCCAGCTTCTCATCAGCGGGATCGCGATGGGAGCAATCTATACGCTGACCGCGAAGGGGCTATTCATCGCGCATCTCGCGACGCACCGCCTCAACTTCGGTCAGGGTGACTTCATGATGGTCGCAGCCTTCCTCGTGATGGCCTTCCTCGTTGCTGGAATCCATCCAGTGCTCGCCGTGATCCTTGTCGCCGCGATCCTGTGCCTCATGGGCTATCTCCTGGAGCGCATTGCGATCCGCCCACTCGATGCCCTTGCAGATCGGACCACGCCCTACGCCTGGATTCTGACGACGGCGGGTGTGGCCCTGATCCTTCAAAACGTCGTCGAACTGATCTGGGGCAAGTCGGCCCAATATGCACCGCCGCTGTTTTCCTCGACCCGCGACAGTGTGGTCAGCGTCTTCGGCGTCGGTGTCTTTCTGGAAGAACTGGCGGTGATCATCGTCGCCTTCGCCGTTGTCGTCGGCCTGTATTGGTTTCTGTTCAAGACGCGTTGGGGCAAGGGGATTTACGCTGTCGCGTTCAACCCCGAGGCGGCGAATCTGCTCGGCGTAGACGTGCGTGGCGTGATCATTCTCGTCTTCGTCATCGCCTCGCTGCTGGCTGGAATAGCCGGAGTCCTGATCGGTCCGCTCGTTTCACTGCACCCGCATATCGGGCTGATCTTCACGATCAAGGCTCTCGCGGTTGCGTCGCTGGGCGGGTTTTCCAATCCGATCGGAATTCTCGTCGGCGGAATCCTCTTCGGGGTCGCCGAATCCTTCTCGAACTATTGGGATAGCGCCTTCGGTGACCTTTACCCGCTCCTTTTCGTCCTCATCTCCCTCGCGATCAAGCCGACCGGTTTGTTCGGGGAGCTGAAGGCCGACGTGCGCTAGGAGCAATGCGATGACGAGAAATCTTGGCTACCTCCTGGCGATCGGTCTCATAGTTGTGTTCCCCTTCGTGGCACCGAACAGCTTCTATCTCCATCTCGCGCAGATATTTGCCTACACGGCCATTGCGGTGATCGGGCTCAACCTGCTTCTGGGCCTCTCCGGGCAGATGTCCCTTGGTCATGGGGGATTCTATGCGTTGGGCGCATATGGTTCGGCCCTTCTCGCAACGGCTTTCGGCTGGCCGATCGGATTTTCCATTCTCGGCGGCATCGCCCTTGCCGTCGTCTCGGGCATCCTCGTCGGTCTGATCTGCCTGCGCACACGCGGTCTCTACCTCGCCATGGCGACGCTCGCCTTCGGCTTCATGGTCGAGATTGCCGCGCAACGCTGGACATCGGTCACGGGCGGGGCGATGGGGCTGTTCGGAATACCCCAGCTGGATTTCGGTGATTTCCGGATGGGGCCGACATATTTCTTCTGGGTGACGGCGGCATTGTTGCTGTGTGTGCAGATCTCGAGCGACTACATTTTCTCCTCACGCTACGGGCGTCGGCTCCAGGCGATCAAGGAAAGCGAATCGTTTGCACGCACCATCGGATTGAACGTCCCCTTGTGGCGAACCGCTGTATTTACGGTAAGCGCAGCGCTTGCCGGACTTGGCGGGGCGCTGTTTGCGCATCAAAGCGGCTTCATCAGCTCCGAGGCCTTCAGCATTCGCCTGACCATCGGACTGCTAATCGCAACGGTGATCGGCGGCCTTGGTCGCAGCTATGGGCCGATCCTGGGTGCCGCCATCCTGATCGCGATCGCCGAAACGATCGCGGCCCTGCACGAAATCGGCTACCTGCTTTACGGCGGCATCTTGCTGATGGTGACGATCCTGTTCCCGGAAGGCGCGATCGGCCTTCTGAACAAGCTGACCCCGACCCGCAAGGTGAAGGAAGACCCGGCGAACCGAAGCGAAACGCGATCGGGCCGTGAACTCGACATCGCCACGATCGCGGGCGCCGAGTTGAAGATTACTAGTATATCGAAAAGCTATGCCGGTGTCCTTGCGCTGGCCGAACTGGATATGAATGTCGCGCCGGGGTCGGTTCACGCGCTGATCGGCCCGAATGGTGCCGGCAAGTCGACCTTCATCAATGTCGTCGCGGGCCTTTACCGGGCTGATTCCGGTTCGATTTCCCTCGATGGGGAGAATGTCGTTGCCCTGAATGCGCATCAGCGGGCCCGCCTCGGGCTAGCGCGCACTTTTCAGAACCTGCAACTGATCCAGGGCGTGAGCGTGGTGGATAACGTCATGCTCGGGTTACGCCCTTCTCAGGCGGCACCCGCCGATTTCCTCCATTGGTTGGCAGACAGGCGGCATGAAGCGTGCGAGCGCACTGAGGCGATGGCAATCCTCACTTATCTGGGGATCGGACATCTGGCTGATCTGCGTCCCAAGGATATCGCCTATGGTCACCGAAAGCTTGTCGAGCTGGCCCGCGCAATCGCCCAGAAGCCACGCATCATGCTTCTCGACGAACCGGTGGCGGGCTTGAATCCGCAGGAAGCCGAAGCGATCGCCAAGGTCATCGTGCGCCTGCGAGAACGCGGTGTTACCATTCTGCTGGTCGAACACAACATGGATTTCGTGATGTCGATCAGCGACCGGATCACGGTTCTCGATTTCGGCCATTGCATCGCCGAGGGCACGCCCACCGAAATCCAGGGAAATCCGGCCGTGATCAAGGCCTATCTGGGAACCGATGAGGTCGCAGCATGATCAGCATCGAGAATCTCCAGACTTCCATCGGGGCGGTCGAGATCCTGCATGACATCTCCCTCGATGTGCCGGCGGGCAAGCTCGTTTGCGTCATCGGCGCCAATGGTGCCGGAAAGACGACGCTTCTGCGCAGCATCTCGAACGTGCTGCCGGCGAAGGCGGGAGAAATCCGCTTCGATGGCCAGTCAGTCCGAGGCATTGCACCGCACCTCTTGGCGCGGCGAGGATTGGTTCAGGTACCGCAGGGGCGTCAGATCATCCCCGATCTCTCAGTGCTTGACAATCTGACGATCGGAGCGACACGGATTGCCGGGCTTGGCGAGGCTGAAATCGCCGAGAGCCTTGAGCGGGAATTTACCCGTTTCCCAGTTCTGCGCGAAAGGCGGTCGATTCCCGGTGGCAGCCTGTCAGGCGGCGAACAGCAGATGCTGGCGCTGAGCCGTGCCTTGATGATGCGACCCAAGGCGCTGATGCTGGATGAGCCTTCTCTCGGCCTCGCGCCGCAGATCGTGAAGTCGATCCTGCAATCTTTGCGTACTCTTGCCAATGACGGTCTCGCGGTCCTCTTGATCGAGCAATTGGCGTTCTTGGCGCTCGATATTGCAGATGATGCATATGTTCTTCAGCGAGGTCGTCTCGTGATGTCCGGCCCCGCCGCTGAACTTCGCCATGACCGCAGCGTGATTGAGAGCTATCTCTCCTGAATGGCCGTTTGAGAATGGGTTTGCAAATCAGTGCGTTTGTGATTCACGATGTCCATGTGGACACGACAGACGCGAGGCCGCATGGCCGCGATCGAGCGGAAGACGAAGCGTTATCCGACCGATCTCACCGATGCAGAGTGGTTGCGGATCGAACCTTTGCTGCCCCGCTTTTCCAGGCGTGGACGCAAGCCGTCGGTTGATCTTCGGGAAGTGTTGAATGCGATCCGTTACATGACGCGTTCTGGCGGCGGCTGGCGCATGCTGCCGAAGGATTTCCCGCCGTGGCAGACCGTCTACTGGTGGTTTCGCCGCTTCGTTCGGTTGATGTTGTTTCGCACCATCCACGACGTGGCACTGATGGTAGACCGCGAGCGCTGCGGTCGCGAGGCCAGTCCCGAGGGTGGCGTTCTCGACAGTCAGACGGTGAAGGCCTCCGCGCACGGAGCCAAGCGCGGCTTTGACGGCGGCAAGAAGACCGTAGGGCGCAAGCGACACGTGGCGGTGGACACCGACGGGCGCTTGCTGATGGTTAATCTGACCCCGGCCGATATCTCCGACAGCGCCGGGGCTCAGGCGATCCTCGATGCCATTCGCAAGCGCTGGCCGTGGCTCAAGCATCTCTTCGCTGACGGGGCCTACGATCGAACCCAGCTCATGGACAAGGCCGCATTCCTGGAGTTCGTCATCGAAATTGTCCGGCGTATCGAGGGGGAACAAGGCTTCAAGGTACTGCCGCGACGCTGGGTGGTCGAGCGAACCTTCGGATGGCTCATTCAATGGCGGCGCCTCATGCGCGATTATGTACAGCGCATTGATGTCTCCGAGGCGATGATCCATGTCGCAATGGGAAGCTTTCTCCTGCGTCGCATCAGCCATTGAGCCAATTCTCAAACGGACTCTTACTGGCTCATCGACAAGATCGCCTTTGCCCAGCTTGAACCGCTCGTCGGAGCCGAGGAATCCCAGGTTTGGGATCTCGCCGTCAATCCGGATCGCACGGCAAAGCTCACCTGTACCGACGGGAACCTGCAAGAGGTGTTCACCGAGAAGCTGGACTTCACCGATTTCCCGCTCGAAAGCATCCGGTTCTATTTCACCGATTCCGTGATCCTTCTCCCGAGCGAGTACTGATCCGCAGCCGCATCCGCCTGGGTCGATGTCCGGGCGGATACCTCGTAAACGAAGGAGTAGACGGTGGATAGGCCGTTTGTAAATCACGCTTACTTATTGGTCAAATAAAGTCAAATCTCTGCAAATACTATCTATAATCTCTTCAGCATTCTCGGCGCGTTCTCGGAGCTGAACCTGTTTATTGAACCATTCGCTTAAAATAGACTGGTCCATTGCGTTAAGAGAGTTAAGCCCACTCGATTCACGTTTATGGACAATCCTGAGGAGCTCAACTGTATCCTCGTCATGATTCGAATGAGCGAGAGCAGCTTGTCGAAGAACGCATAGCCCCATCTCAGCGGCTGGTTCACCTATAGCGCTGTAAAAGCTCCATGCAATCTCGGCTACCGTTACGTCTCCAACAACAAAGACAGCATGCTGTTCATCGTTATTAAACTCTAAAAAATCTCCATTCACTGTTAATGTAGCCCCATCTAAAAATTTTAGCCAAGGCTCGATAATGAACTCTTTGTCAATAGTAGTATCGTCGACGATCACATTATTATTAATTTCTATTTTAGACGCATTGGTACGACTTCCCCAACCGAAAAAACTATTTGATAATGTCAAACTAAGTGGCGTAACAATTTTCTGGCAGTCAATACCATCTGAACATATTACATCATATGGCTTTACAGTCGTAAATTCAATTCTATTTTCTTTTATAGATATATGTATAAAATGAGGAATCACCTCATAGTTTTCTATGTATGAAAAAGGAGAATCTATCAGCAAGTAATTTCCATCTGGAATCTGCATTGAATGAGCAGATTTAACTGAGACTACGGAAAAAACGATCCCACATGCTATAAGGATACTAGTTGATTTTCGCATCTTACCTATCCCGGTCTGCTCTTGGAAGCTGAGAGTGTGTACGGTAAACCCCTTTGTCAAGAACCTCGTAAACGAAGGTTTTTGCAACGGTTTTGCCGCTCCAATCATTTCAATGACTTGGCTGTCGCAAAACCTAGTCGCAAAAATATCGACCGATTTTTCGGTTTCAGACCGTTTTCGCCCGAAATTCGGGGAGTCGCAAAAACTATTGGTTCCTGACCCTTGCCGATGCCGCTGAAAAGTTGGAGGTTTGGCGCAGATACTACAATGAGGTCCGCCCGCATGGGGCAATCGGGCACAAGGCTCCGATCTCGTTGATCAATCCCGATGGCGCTACCAGCCCGCCATCGTGAAAAGGCCGGAAAACTCCACCTTCCGGTGGCCCAAAGAATGGTGGCAGCGCAAAACGGCGGAGACTCCCGTTGCTAATGGATGAAGGTTCGGTGGCAGGTCATGTTTGCGGGCCTCGTAATTGTCGAGGATCACGTGCACAACCTTGCCTGCAGGGATGTCGCGCTCCAGCGCGTTGAGGAAGCGGATGAACTCCTGATGGCGGCAGCGCTGCATGTTCCGGCCCGTGACAGTGCCGTCGAGGATGTTCAGCACGGCGAACAGCGTGGTCGTGCCGTGGCGCTTGTAATCATGGGTCATGGTCGGCCCCCGGCCCTTCTCGAGCGGCAGGCCGGGCCGGGGGCGGTCGAGCGCCTGGATCTGCGACTTCTCGTCGAGGCTGAGGACCACGGCCTGGGCGGGCGGCCGCGTCTTGTCGCGCAGAAGGCCCTCCACGCCTTCCTCCATGAGCCGTGCCTGCCAGCGCTAGACCGTGGTCTTCGCCGTGCCGGTCGCCGCCATGATACCGTTCTTGCCGTCGCCGTTGGCGTTCAGAAGCACAATCCGAGCGCGCCAGACATGCTTCCGGCGCGTGTTGCGATCCACGACCAGCGCTTCATGCCGCTGCCGGTCGGTCTCGCCGAGGGTGATGGATATGTCCTTGCGCATGTGCCAGACCCGCATGCGCCGACGCCAAGGCGAAGCCGAAACGGCACTCATCTGTCCCAGTCATTCCACCAGGAGCGAAGACGAGGGCTGATATCTTCGCTTAAGTCTTTGATTTTATTGGTGGGTGTACTAGGGCTCGAACCTAGGACCCGCTGATTAAGAGTCAGCTGCTCTACCAACTGAGCTATACACCCGTTCGCGCGGCGCGGCGGGGCCGCTCCTGACGAGGCGTGGTCTCTAGCAGAGGCGGCAGGCGCTGGCAAGCCTGAATCGCGCTGCTTTTCCCAACGGGACGGCAGCGCCCGATCTCAGCCGCAACACGATCTTGGTCCGCGCGCTCCGGTGCCGCACTTGCCCGCAGCCACGGCCCGGGCTTAATTGCCGGCCTTGAGGTTTGTGAGGGGAGCAATGCGGTATGGCTTGGGATTTCTGGGTGGATCGGGGCGGTACGTTCACGGATGTGATCGGCAAGGATGCGCAGGGCGCACTCACCTCGCGCAAGCTGCTCTCGGAAAATCCCGGCGCCTATCGCGATGCGGCGGTGCAGGGCATCCGTGATCTGCTCGGCCTCAAGGATGGCGAGCCGATCCCGAAAGGCGCTATCGGCGAGGTGCGCATGGGCACCACCGTGGCGACGAACGCCCTGCTCGAACGCAAGGGCGATCGCACCTTGCTCGTCACGACAAAGGGTTTTCGCGACGCCCTGCGCATTGGTTAT
>Ga0208623_100577_pt1 | contig 19242 bp, 24 predicted proteins | sample HotLakConsUCCL28_FD_184737 | JGI IMG/M metagenome (GOLD analysis project Ga0208623, IMG submission 184737) | Hypersaline microbial mat communities from Hot Lake, Washington, USA - Hot Lake Consortium UCC-L28 (SPAdes) (version 2) ...
ATTCGCACAGATCGACAAGGAAGAGATCGATCCCATCCTCAGCATAACCACAAAAGCCGCCTGATCATGACCTCAGGCCATCCAGAAAATTACACCAGCTTGACGGACGCGACCGCTTTGCCTGCTGCGCGTGGCTCCGGTCCCGCTACGCGCCCTTGCACCGGGAACCCTTACAGCCTTTTCACGGAGCCAGGCGAGGGACGGCTCCGAAAGCAGATCAGCACAACCGCTGTAGGCTCCGTGAAGGACAGGGGACCATGACCGCCCGACCTTCACGGATCAGCGCTTCGACCCCTCTCAGGGGTGTAAGACACATACAGGGGTAGGCTTAGAAGCTAGCCGATATACGGCTATCCACAACCTCTCACCACCATATCTAGCATTATCCTTGACTTCTAGGTCGACATGTCGACACTCAGAACAAAGGAGGAATCAGCCATGCCCGAAACGCACAAGAGCCCGCGCAAGATCGTTGGCTTTTCCATGTCACCGGCCCTTGCCGTCGAAGTGAAAAAAGAAGCCGCCGCACGCGGTATCTCGCTTCGCAAGCTCTTCGAGGAAATGTGGACCCTCTACACCGAGCAGAAAAAGGCCAAGAAAAACTAAATGCCCGTCAATCTCGACAAACCGCAGAACTGGAAAGCCGATATCGCGCAATCGGTCGATATGTATAACCAGTGGTTCATGAATTTTGCGCCCAAAGCCTTCCGGGAAACGCGGATCGAGGCCACTAAAGACGTTGAATCCGCCCTTGCCAACACCGCCAACCTGACAGACGTGACCCCGGACATTCTGCGCCAATGGCCGGGCGTGTTGCCAACCCTTCGCATGTCCACTTGCCCGCCGCTGGCCGTTGATCGCCTCATCGGCCTTGCAGGCGTGTCACCAAACCTTGTGAAGAACCTGGAACAGAACAAGCTCCCCGCACGGATGAAGCGGGCAGACCTGGACGCCGGGCTTACCATGATCGGCGATATCATCGAGAAAATGGCCGATCCTGATATCTTTGTCTGGATAGGCCGGGACGCGCCGCCCGCCGAGGCTGAAATCCACCGCGCCGCCACCATCGTTGCCGACCGGCTTTGCGGCAGCGTGGCAAATCCCATCATCCGCAACGCCCAGGAACGCCGCCAGCTCGCCTATATTGCCGAATGGCTGGAAGCACGCGGCTACACAAGGCTACCGGACGGCTATAACGGCACCTTCCGCGAAATGCCCCCCGGCACTTACTCATTCCGCATGAACGTGCCCGTAGGTGGTGAGAACGGCAACAACACCGTCAATATCCCCGTTGATGCTGTCATCATGCGCCGTGACGCCCAGGAGGGAGAATTCCCGCTCCTGGTCGAAGCCAAATCCGCAGGCGACTTCACCAACACCAACAAGCGCCGCAAGGAAGAAGCCCAGAAGGTCAACCAGCTCCGCCACACCTACGGCGCAGACGTTGAATTTATGCTCTTCCTCTGCGGCTACTTCGATAGCGGCTATCTCGGGTACGAGGCCGCAGAAGGCATTGATTGGGTGTGGGAACACCGCATCGACGACTTCCAGGAGTTTGGCCTATGACCGCGACCGACATAGACGCCCTGGAAGAACAGCGCCTTGCCCTGCAAGCACAGCTCGACGGCGGGAAGACCGCCGAGGATCGCAACCGCATGGGCCAGTTTGCGACCCCGACCGCCCTTGCCCGTGAAATCCTTGCCCACGGCATCCGCCTTCTGCCCGAAGATCAGCCGATCCGCTTCTTTGATCCCGGTATCGGCACCGGCTCATTCTATTCCGCCTTGCGCGCCGTTGCGCCTGAAGAGCGCATCGAGAGCGCCGAAGGCTTCGAGATCGACCCGCACTATGGCGCACCCGCGCAAGCGCTCTGGCAGAATACGCCGCTTGTGATCCATGCCGAAGACTTCACCAGGGCGACGCCGGAAGGGCAGGGGGCAAACCTTCTGATCTGCAATCCGCCCTATGTCCGGCATCATCACCTGGACGGCCCGCAGAAGGCCGCGCTGCAACAGCGCACCGAAGAGGCTTGCGGCGTTAAGATCAACGGCCTGTCCGGCCTGTATTGCTATTTCATGGGGCTATCGCACCCCTTCATGGCCGAAGACGGCATCGCCGCCTGGCTCATCCCGAGCGAATTCATGGGCGTGAACTATGGCCGGATGCTCAAGCGCTACCTTCTGGAAAAGGTCACGCTCCTGCAAATCCACCGCTACGATCCCCAGGACGTGCAGTTTGACGATGCGCTTGTGTCCTCTGCCGTGGTCTGGATCAAGAACACGCCGCCGCCCGCAGATCATGCCGTTACCTTTTCCTATGGCGGCACGCTCGCAAAACCCGCGCTTTCGCGCGAAGTTGCCGCGACAGAGCTTGCCCATGAGCCCAAATGGACACGCTACCCCCAGGCCGACAAAGCCTCTCAGCGCGCCGGAATCTCGCTAGGCGACCTGTTCGATATCAAGCGCGGCCTTGCCACCGGTGATAACAGCTTTTTCATCATGGACCGCGCCCAGATCGAAGCGCGCGGCTTGCCGATGGAGTGTTTTACGCCAGTCCTGCCCGGCTCGCGCTACCTGCCCGAAGACGAGATCCAGGCCGACGAGGAAGGTTTGCCGCTGATCGACAAGCAGCTTTTCTTGCTCGATACCCGCTTGCCCGAAGACGAGATCGGAGAAGCCTACCCGGCCCTTGCCGCCTACCTTGCCACCGGCAAGAAGGGCGAGAAAGCCGTTGCCGATCGGTATCTTTGCCGATCGCGCAAACCCTGGTACGCCCAAGAGAACCGCCCCGCTGCGCCCATAATCTGCACCTACATGGGACGGAGCAGGGCAGGGGGCAAACCCTTCCGCTTCATCCTGAACCGGTCGGATGCTACCGCCTGCAACACCTATCTATTGCTCTATCCCAAGCCGTTCCTGGCGCACGCCGCCGAAAAGAGTCCGGCGATCATGCGCACGGCCTGGGAGTTTTTGAACGAGATCGACCCGGACGAGCTGCTAGGGCATGGCCGCGTTTATGGTGGCGGATTGCACAAGCTGGAACCGAAGGAGCTGCGCGGTTTCCCGGCGGAAGACCTGATCGCCCGCCTGCCGGAGATCAAGCCGCTACACCAGCAGCTCGCCCTCTTCGAGAAGGCCGTTGCCTAGTTGGAATCGTTAAGAATTTATTAAGGGTGTATCGGTACAATTAAATAATAAATTTCGTCTTTCATTTATCCAAGGGTCGTGCGTATGCACGGCCCGCCTAATTTTAAGGGTCTGGAGCTGCATATTGGCGGTTCTCGATATTTCCGAATCCTTACAAGGGTGTATGACAAATACAGGGGTAATCTAAGCCGAGGCAGGGCTGTATAGCTCTATCCCGGCATCAGCGATCCGATCTTTCGTGACCCTGGACCGGTTCAGCCGGTTGATCTTGGTTGTCTCTTCCCTGGTCAGCAGCACCAGCCGGTAATTGTCTTTGATGAAGCGCAGCACCTCATCATCGGTAGCGCCATCGTTCACCAGCTCGATCACCCGGCGCGCATAGGCCCGCTGCGGCAAGACATGCTCAATCAGCAGCGGTTCGCCGCGCTCGCGCGCCTCATGGGCCTGCACCGAAATCTCGGCAGTGGGATCGGTTTTTAGGCCATTGATATGCGTCAGGTGTGGATAGCGAACGTGCATACTCAAAATATCCAGAATCCGCTCGACCGAGTGAATTGCGCCGCCGTTGTCGGTGAATCCGCCTTCGAGCGCTTTGTTCCGCGCCTCGATGAACAGGCGCAACGCGGGAAGCAAGTTTTCCGTGTGATACTTTCGCCCCATCCGCTAATCCTTCAACGCCCGCCGCAAGGTGGACTCGTTGACGCCGAGCAGCTTGGCGACCGAGCGCCGTGTGTGTTCGCCGGAGGCCAGCAGGGCGCGCGCGTGGTCGAGGTGCTCAGCCGTCAGCTTCACAGGCCGCCCAAGGCGTTTGCCGCGCCGCCGTGCCGCCGACATGCCCGCTTTCGTGCGCTCCACGATGATGGAGCGCTCAAACTCCGATAGCGCGGCCATCATGTGGAAGACGAGCCGCCCGCCCGCCGTTGTCGTGTCGATACTTTCCGTGATCGAGGCGAAGCCGATCCCGCGCTTGCCCAGCTCATCGAGCAGGCTGACCAGGTGGCTCAGAGATCGGCCCAGGCGGTCGAGCTTCCAGACGACCAGCACATCCCCCTCGGACAGCGTGTCGAGCGCATCAGATAGCCCTGGGCGGCACGCTTGCCCGCCCGATATGCCGTGATCTTCAAACACCTGGTCACAGCCCGCGCCTTCGAGCGCGGCCCGTTGCAGGTCGAGGTTCTGTTCTTCCGTGGATACGCGGGCATAGCCGATCTTCATGGTGCCCCCTTTAAGTACGCTACGGCCCTGAAGACCAACTCAGAAAGCAGCAGGGCGCGCGTTTCGTCGTCCGGCTCGACGGTTTTGAAGAAGGAGTCACAGCGCGCAGATATCCGCTCGATGGTTTCTTGGTCGATCATACCCAAGATTATGCCGCACCTTTTCGCGCGGTTCTAGTGCTAATGATTTCAGGGACTTAGAAGGGTGTGGAAAAGCCGCGCAAAAGGGGTGCAAAAAGGAGCCTTTTTGCCCGCCACCATATCTTGTGTTTACCTGTTCAGGCAGCACCCATATCAGCAAAAACTTGATGTTTCATGATAGATCATGATATTCTGGACGTAGGAAGGAAGGATCACCATGACCGAGAATGTCCGCGAGAAATTCGCAACCCAGGTCAACGCCGAAATACTGGCGACCGTGCGCGGCATCGCCCAAAGCGAAGGGCGGCAGCTACAGGCGCTTGTTGACGAGGCGCTTGCCGACCTCATCGAGAAGCGCAAGCAGGCACGGCCCCGCCACCATGTCATGACCGCCTACCAGGCCAGCCATGACACCTATGCCAGCCTCTACAAGAAGCTGGCTGAATGACGGACTATCTCACCGTCATTGAGGTTCTAAGCATCCATGCCGATCAGATCGCCCGCTATGGCGGCAGCGACGGCATACGGGATATGGGGCTGCTGGAAGCGGCCCTTTTTCGTCCGCAAACCGGTTACTATGAAGATGAAATCGCACAAGCCGCAGCGCTCTGGGAGAGCATGGCGCAGAACCACCCCTTTGTGGACGGAAACAAGCGCACGGCCTTTGCCGTCACTTACACGTTTTTGGCGATCAACGGCCTTCGTATCACCGCCGCGCCCGACGACACATTCCGCTTTATCATGGACGGTATGGAAGCCCGCGAATTTTCGTTCGACCAGCTAGAAAATTGGCTACGGGAAAATACAGCCTCATAGCCGCGCAAAAAGGTTCGTTAAATGGAGAGATATAAGGGTGTCAGGGAAGGGCGGTTCTTCAGCTCGCCTAGGGGGGGCAAGTCCTCGATTCCAACCACACGCACGATCGAAATCGGGTTTGTCACGTTCGCTTATCGTCGCTCGTTGCGCGGTATCCATGCGCGAGATTCACCGCCGAGCGCGGCGTGAAGTTTCTGTGCCGCCCATAGGACCAGATCATCCTCGTACCAGCGGCCCACAATCTGCAGGCCGATTGGAATGCCGTCGCACGTCCAGCCGCAAGGGAGGGTGACGGCTGGATGTCCCGTCAGGTTCATGGGCCAGGTGTAGGGATGCCAGCCAGCGCGAATCCGACCGGCATTTTCCCCCGCAATGATGATATCGGCATGGGTATCGGTATCGGCCGCCACCCCGGCCGCAGCAAGCGTTGGCGTCAGCAGCAGATCGACCTCGTCGAAAACAGCATCGACGCTGCGATAGATCCGCGAGCGCACCGCCGCCGCCGCGTGAATTTCGCCGATATCGCGCGCCAGTCCGTGCTCGATGGTGCGCACGAGCGTCGGATCGAGATCGTCGCGGTTCGTCTCGAGATGCTTCGACAGACGCCCCGCCAGCGCGGTTTCGAGAAAAACTCGGAAATGCGGCTCGTATTGGTGCAGATCGATGTCGATCTCTCGCACTTCGTTACCGATGACGCCGAAGGCCTCTCGCGCGCGCAAAACCGCCGCCGAGACTTCCGGATCGACGACCGGGTTGCCGACCCGCATGGCGAAGCCGAGTTTCAGGCCCTCGCGCCGAGGCTCCCGCGCGCCCGAGGGGATGCGCTTCGACCAGGGATCGCGTTCATCGGGCCCGGCCATGACGGCGTGCATGGCGCGCAGATCGGCCGCGTCGCGCGCCATGGGGCCGATATAGGAATTGTTGGCGAAAAGATCCGGCGCGTGGATATGCGGCACGACGCCCAGCGTCGCCTTGAGCCCGAAAACGCCGCACACGCTTGCCGGAATGCGCACAGAGCCGCCTCCGTCCGTCCCGACCGTCAGCGGCACCTGCCGCGCGGCCAGCGCCGCGCCCGAGCCGCCTGAGGAGCCGCCGCTGGTATAGGCCTCGTTCCAGGGGTTGAGCGTTCGCCCGAAAAGCGGGCCCTGCGTCATCGCCTTGTGCCCGAATTCCGGCGTCGTCGTCTTGCCCACGATAACGGCTCCGGCAGCTTTGAGCCGCGCGATCGGCACCGCGTCCTCCGAGGCCACTTGGCCGGCGAACAGCTTGCAGCCGAACGTGGTGGCCATGCCGGCCACATGCACCATGTCCTTCACCCCCACCGGCACGCCGACGAGCGGGCCCGGCTCCTCGCCGGCGGCGATGCGCCGGTCGACGGCATCGGCATCCGCGCGCGCCTGATCGTCCGCCACATGGATGAAGGCGTTGACCTCTCCCTCCGTCGCCGCGATGCGCGCGAGACAGGCGTCGGTGACCTCGCGGGCGGAGATTTCGCGGGCGCGGACGAGGCCGGCGATCTCGATCGCGGAAAGATCGTGGAGCGCGCTCATGGGGTTTTCCTCTGCTTTCAGATCATCCAGCGGCCGCCATCGATCAGGACCGTCTGACCCGTGATGTAGCGGCTGCCATCGCTCGACAGGAACAGGACAACGTTTGCGACGTCCTCGGGCGTGCCGACGAAACCCATCGGCACGCTCTGGCGAATGCGGTCCACGATTTCGGGCCGCAGGCGATCGTGCGCGCGGGTGCCGATGGCCCCGGGACCGACTGCGTTGACACGGATTCCCGAAGGCGCGAGCTCTCTTGCGAGCGACCGGGTGAAGCCGATCACGCCCATCTTCGCCGCCGCGTAATCGGCGAGGCCCGTATCGCCGTAAAACGCCGATTCTGTCGACATGTTGACGATGCGCCCTCGGCCCCGCGCGACCATCCCCGGCGCGACGAGGCGGCTCATGCGTAGCGTCGTCATCAGGGAAATCTCGACGACGAAGCGCCAGGTTTCCTCGGAGGATTCGATGAACGGGCCGGCCTTGTCGCGCGCGCTCTGGCCGACATTGTTGAACAGGATCTCGATCGGGCCGAGCGCCTCCTGGCAATCGGCGACGGCGCGCTCCAACGCCTCGGCGTCCGTGCAGTCGATCGCCCGCGCGAACACCCGCCGCCCCGCCGCCGCGACTTCCTCACGCAGCGCCTCCAGGGGCTCGGCCTCGAGATCGAACACCGCGAGATCGGCCCCGGCGCGCGCCAAGGCGAGGGCGCTCGCTCGTCCGATGCCGTTGGCCGCGCCCGTGACGACCGCGAGGCCGGAGACCTGAAAGGGGTCGCTCATTAAAAACCTCCGTCAGTGGAAGGTGCGCCCGCCATCGACCGCCAATGCCGATCCGGTGACATGGGAGGATTCCGCGCAGGAGAGAAACAGCGCTGCATTGGCGATATCCTCCGGCCGTCCGACCCGGCGGATGAGGTAGCGGTCGAGAATCACGGAAAGTTCGGCTTCCGGATCCTCGGCGGTTTCGAAGGATGCGCGGAACAGAGGCGTGTCGATGATGCCGGGGCAGATGGCGTTGACGCGGATGTCGAAGGGGGCGAGATCGACCGCGAGCGCCTTGGCGAACATCACGAGACCGGCTTTCGAGGCGCAATAGGCCGTACGCGAAGCCAGCGGACGCAAGGCCGCGCCGGAGGCGATCTGCACGATCGTGCTGCCGCCGGCGGCCTTCATCATGGGCAGGGCGGCGTGGCAGACATTGAACGGACCGTTGAGGTTCACGTTCAGCACCGCGTTCCACTCCGCGAGGCTCATCTCGTCGAAGGGCTTCAAGAGATCGATCCCTGCGGCGGCGACGATCCCGTCGATGCCCCCCATTGCCTTCCCGAGCGCCGCAACCGCTTTCTCGACGGCTTCCGCGTCGCCGACATCGGCGGGCGCGGCCGCGACGTCTTCTCCGGCTTGCGCGGAGAGCGCGGAACGGGTTTCCGCGAGCCGCGCCGCGTCGCGGTCGATCAGGCCGACGCGCGCGCCCTCGGCGCGGAACAGCGCCGCCGTCGCGCGGCCGATGCCGGACGCCGCGCCCGTGATCACGATATGCCTGCCGTTCAGTCTCATGGCGTCGCCTCCGATGCGGCGATGTCGGCCGCTAGCCGTGCTTCGAGCGCGGGGCGCATCGATTCCGCAGCCTCGTCGCAGCGCGTGAACCACACTCCCGAATGCTCGCCGATGAAGCGGATCAGCCCTTCGAGGGCGACGAGGCGCGAGCCGCGCCCGATGATCTGCGGATGCATGGCCAGGGTGAAGGCGCGGTCCTCGCGATAGAGCGTCTCGAACTCGGCTTTCCAGGCTTCGAGAACGGCCGAGGGGGCCTGCATGGTGCGGCCCGGCAGGGTGATCGAATACTGGAAGAAGGGCGCGTCATCGAGCACCCAGGCGAAGGGGAATTCGACGAGATCCGTCGGCTTGCCGTCCACCACGTGCAGGTAGGGCGTGTCGTCGTCGAAGAAGTTCGAGGAGTAGCGAAAACCCTTCTCCAGGAGCAGCGGCATGGTGATGGGGCTGAATTCCGCGGCCGGAGAGCGCCAGCCGGCGGGTTTCCTGCCCGTGACGCGGGTGATGATTTCGATGCCGCGCTCCATCTCCTCCCGCTCCTCGGCGGGCGCGAGATTGACGATCCAGGCATGCGACCAGCTGTGATGGCCGATCTCATGCCCGCCGGCGAGGATGCGCTCGATCAGCGCCGGGCGCTGCGCAATTACGAGACCCGGCACGAAGAAGGTCGCCTTGATCCCGTAGCTGGCGAGGAGATCGAGGATCCGTCCGGTCCCCACCTTCCAGCCATAGGCCCCCTGCGACAGGACGATGGGACGCTCCGCATTCTTTAGATCGCGGGACGTCCACATCGTCTCGGCGTCGAGATCGAAGGTGAGCATCACCGGAAAACCATTGGGCGATAAAGGCATGATTCGTCCTCACGCGAAGCGATGGAAGCCGACCCAGCGCTCGGCGAGCACGAGGCCGAGGCCGGTGGTGATGATGAGCAAGGTCGAGATGGCGGCGACGCCGGGATCGACGCCATGTTCGACGGCGGTGAAGATCTTCACAGGCAGGGTCTGCTGACGAATGCCGACGAGGAAGATCGAGACCGGCACGTTGTCGAAGGAGACGATGAAGGAAAAGATGCCGCCGGCCACAAGCCCAGGCTTGATCAGCGGCAGCGTCACCTTCCGAAAAGCGTTCCAGGAATTGGCGCCGAGCGTGCGTGCGGCCTCCTCCAGGGTCGGGTCCGCTCCGCCGAGGCTCGCGAGGATGGAGCGCACGACATAGGGGATCGTGATGAGCACATGCGCCGCGACGAGGGCGCCGAACGTGCCGCGCACGCCTACCAGAGTGTAGAATTGCAGGAGCGCGACGGCGATGACGACGGCAGGGAAGACCAGCGGCGCCATCAGAAACGTCGCGATCGCGTCGCCGCCGGGCACCTTGCGGCGAATGAGGGCATAGGCGGCGGCGGTGCCGCAGACGAGGGAGACGAAGGTCGCCGCGATCGCCAGGTTGAGGCTGAACAGGATCGCCCGGATGTAGGAAGCGTCGCCAAGCACGCGCCAGTACCAATCGAGGGTGAAACCCTGCGGAGGCACCGTCAGGTAGGATGTGGTGGTGACGGAGGCGAGCGCGACGATGATCACCGGCACCTGCAGGAAGGCGAGGGCGAGGGCCGCGTAGATCGGCAGGGCGATGCCGGAGAAGCGGTCGCCGATGCGACGGCGGGACTTGGCGGCTGGTTGGTTCATCGCGTCACCATCCACCGCCGCGTCAGGCGGTTCGACAGCCAGATCAGTGCGAGCACGATCGCCGTCAGGACGAAGGCCATCGCCGCGCCGCGCGGCCAGTTCAGGAGCCGGAGGAACTCGTCGAAGATCAAGGTCGACATGACCTGATAGGTCGGCCCGCCGAGCAGGCGCGGGGTCACGAGCGCCGAGATCGTGAGCATGAAGACGAGAATCGACCCGGACATGATGCCCGGCACGGACAGGGGCAGGGTGACCTTCATGAATACGCGGTGGCGCGGCGCGCCGAGCGTTTTCGCTGCATCCTCAACGTCGCGCGGAATGTTCTGGATCGTGCCGATCAGCACCAGGACCATGAAGGGCAGGAAGATGTGGGTCAGGCCGATCAAGAGGCCGGTGAAATTGAACATCAGCCGCAGCGGCGTTTCGATGATGCCGAGCGCCATCAGCCACTCGTTGATGAGGCCGCGATTGGCCAGCAGCACGATCCAGCCGAAGGAGCGCACCACGAGATTGAGAAGCAGCGGAAACACGACGAGGATGATCAGCCAGGGCCTCAGCTTCGAGCGGGTGCGGGCGAGGAAAAACGCCAGTGGGTAACCCACGAGCAGGGCCAGAACCGTCACGATCAGCCCCAGCGAAAGGGTGCGCCCGATAATCTCCATGTAGAATTCGTCGGTGAGGACGCGCGTGTAATTGCCGAGCGTCCATTCCGCGCCGATGCCGCGCCCCGGCACGTAAGGGTGCAGGCTCGTGGGGACGAGAAACAGAAGCGGCGCGATGAAGACGGCCGCCAGGACCAGGAGCGCCGGAGCCACGAGCAGGATACCCGAGCGCCCGATCCGGTTCATCAGCGGTGCGCCGGCGGAGCCTTTCATGGCCGCGCCCTCACGATGACGTCCCGCGCCTGCCAGCAGACATGGAGACGTTGGCCGGGCTCCGGCATGTCGACGCCACGCTCCGCCGGCATTTCGGCGATCAGCTCGGCCCCGGAATCGAGGCGAACGACGAACTGCATGGCGCTTCCCGCGAAGGAGACGAGCTCCAGGCGTCCGGCAAAGGCGTTGTCCCAATCGGCGAGCGGCATGGGGCTCACCGCGATCGCCTCCTGTCGCAGAGTCACCCGCACCGGCGCGCCTTCGGCCAAACCATCCGGCAGATGCGCGGCGCGCATCGCGAAGCCTTCCAGCGCGACCAGCCTTTCTCCGGCCGATGCGATGTGCCCTTCCAGAATGTTCGAACGTCCGAAGAATTCCGCGACGAAGGCGTTGGCGGGCTCGTCGTAGACCTCGCGCGGCGTCCCCACCTGCTGCAGCACGCCCGCATCGAGCACGCAGATCCTGTCGGACATGGTGAGCGCTTCTTCCTGGTCGTGGGTCACGAACAGGGTGGTGATCGACAATTCCTGCTGGAGCCGCCGCAACTCGATCCGCATCGTGTCGCGCAGCTTGGCGTCGAGGTTGCTGAGCGGTTCGTCGAGCAGGAGCAGGGCCGGGCGGATGGCGATCGCCCGTGCCAGCGCCACGCGCTGTTGCTGACCGCCGGACAATTCGCGCGGCATGCGGTGGCCGAGATCGCCGAGCCGAACGAGTTTGAGCGATTCCGCGACGCGCGCCTTGATCTTGGAATCGTCGAGGCGGCGTTCGCGCAGGCCGAAGGCGACGTTCTCGAACACGCTCATATGCGGAAACAGCGCATAGGACTGAAAGACGAGGCCGATCTCGCGCCGATGCGGGGGGGCCCACGTGACGTCGCGGTCGCCGATGCGGATCGAGCCCGCATCGGGGTCGAGCAGGCCGGCGATCATGCGCAGGATCGTGCTCTTGCCGCAACCGGACGGTCCGAGCAGCGAGACGAAGCTGCCAGCCTCCACATCGAGCGCGAAATCGCGCACCGCCACGACGTTGCCGAAGGTCTTGACGAGACCGCGTACCTGCAAAACCGACATGAACCGAGAATCCCTTTGGACGCGGACGGCGCCGCGCGAGCCGCGCCGCCGTCCCCATCGTGGCGTCGCTCTATCAGCGCGCGACTTCGCGCTGCCAGCGCTCGGTCCAGCCGGAGCGCAGCTCGGCGATGCGCTCCGAATCCGGGTACCACATCTGCTCGTAGGTCTCGCCGAAAGGCACGACCGCCTTCACCTTGTCGGAAAGCTCGACCTTGGTGTTGACCGGTCCGGCATACTTCTTCTCGGCGAAGCAGGTCTGGCCCTCGGGCGACAGCAGAACGTCGATGAACTGCATCGCCAGTTCCTTGTTAGCCCCCTTGGGAACCGAGGCCGTCGGCTGGATGCCCACCGCGCCCTCCTTGGGGTAGGCGACGGCGACGGGAACGCCGGCATCCGCCGCCGAACCGATGCGATCGGGATACCAGGGCGCCATGACGATCTCGCCGCGCTCGAACAGGGAGACCAGCTGGTCGGCCTGGGTGTAGAGCATCATGACGTTGGGCATCAGCTCCTTCACGGCTTCGAAGCCCGGGTCCATGTTCTCGAGGTCGCCGCCTCGCAGGCGGTTCATGGCGAGTAGGAAGTGCAATCCGGAAGTGCCGGTGATGTCGCCGAGCGCGATGCGACCCGCGTATTCGGGATTGTACAGGTCCTCCCAAGAGGCCGGGGCGTCGATCTCGTTGGGATTGTAGGCGATGACCGTTGCCGCCGTCATGAAGTTGACGAAGGTGTTCTGGTCGTCGAAGGCCTGGGGCGCGACGTCCGCGTAGTTTTCGAGCGACGCGAAATCGAGGGTCTCGAGCAAGCCTTCGTTGCGGATCTGCTCGACGATCGACGCATCCATGTAGGCGACGTCGATTTCCGGACTTCCGGCGGTGGCACGGATCATGGCCGCGATATCGACCGACGAACCGAGCGTGAAGAGCACGCTGTGTCCGGTCTCTTCCTCGAACATCTCCGCGTGGCAGGTGCGAGTATCGTCGGCGAAGGAGCCGCCGAAGGTCGCGACGACGAGCTCATCGGCAGCCGCCGGTGCAGCCGCGAGCGCGGCCGCCAAGGCGGCGGCCGAGATGGAGCGTTTCCAGAAAACGTGTCTCTTCATGGTTGTTCCTCCTCCGTTAAAGCGCTGACTCGCGCATGCTTTTGATTGAAAAAAAGCGGGACCGCGCCCGATGTGCCCGGCCTCCAGTGCGCCAAGCCGCTGTTGATGACGAGCATTTCGCTCAACATGGCCGACAGGGCCTCCTGCTCGGCGCCGTCGAACATCGCGACGAGATCGCGCTCGACTTTCGCATGGTCCTCCATCGCGGCGTCCGCCAGCGCAAGGCCGGCCGCGGTCAGCTCGACGATGACGCCGCGCCGATCGGACGGATCCGAGCGCCGCACGATCCAGCCCTTCCGCTCCAGCCTGGCGAGAAGATTGGACGTGCCACCGGAGGTCAGAAGCAGCGTTTCCCTGAGTTGCGAGGGCGACAGGCGGAACGGTTCGCCGCTCGCGCGGATCGTCGCGAGCACGGCGTATGCGTGATAGCGCAATCCGTGACGCTTCAGCGCTCCGTCCACCGCGCGCAGGATGATGTCTTGCAGGCGAAGAATGCGTCCGACGATCGCCTTTCCCGAACAGTCGATGTCGGGGCGCTCGCGCCGCCATTGAGCCATGCCGCGATCGACGATATCGTCTCGCGACGCCATCCGACGCTTAGCATCGGTGGAATAGGCGTAACGCTTCGATGCTGGATCGCTCATCGATGGCACCTCTACGGAATGGTTCGGGCCGTGCTGCCAAAAGCATTCCTACCGCTACGTTACTTTCGCAAAAGCTATTATGCAAGCAATGTCGCGCTGGTAGTGGTGGATTGGATCAGGGACCGTACTCGGACCACCTTGCAGCCTGTAGGCGCGAAACCTCGAATCCTTCTGGTCGCATGCAGCATTTATGAATGATTTTCGTCAGGCCTCATGCGCGCGAGCCTATTGCCGCTCTGCCATCCACTCCCGCGCGAGGCGTTGGGCTTCGGCGATTTGGTTGGGGGCATGCGGCGAGCAATTCCATCGCGGCCAGTGCGCGCATCATCGATGCGGCCAGTGCTTCCCGACAGGTTTCTGCGAGGCCTTCACCCATCTCCGCACGGGAGTGCCCTGCGCCGACAGGATCGGGCTGATGAACATCATTCTTGCGGAAGGGATCAACCTCGGCCTGCGCAAGATGGCCGACGCCACAAACACTCACACCTTCTGGGAGTTGATCCGCATTGGACGATGGCATGTCGAAGGCGAAGCCTACGACCGGGCGCTGGCCATGATGGTCGAGGCGCAAGCAGCATTACCCATGGCCCGGTTCTGGGGCACGGACACTTCGGCTTCGAGTGACGGCCAGTTCTTCACCGCCACAGAGCAGGGCGAGGCCATGAACCTGGTCAACGCGAAGTACGGCAATACACTGGGCCTGGGCGAAGCCGTCGCCAACCAGAAGCGCGAGGGAAAGCTGCTATCGCCCGATCTGCTGGCCCATGTCTCGCCGCTGGGATGGGAGCACATCAATCTCACCGGAGAATACCGTTGGCCAAAGCCTTAGCGTAGGATTCCGCCCCCTCCCGCAAGCGACCTCGTCAACAAAAGATGCGGGCTGATGGCGAAAATTGGAATTTACCCACATTTCTACAAATGCGGGTAAGTGGATTTGTTAGTTTCCTCATTTGTGGGTCTGTGGGAACCCTGCTTCCCGCTCGAGCTCTTCGGTTCGTCTCTTTATATAGTGCTGAAGCTCACTCACCATTTTCCGATCGGTCGCACTGCACGCGGTCTTGAAACGTTTGTGCAGGCTCTGGGGAATATCCAGGCTCAGGCGCTTGGTTGGTTCGGAGGCCGGCTTGGCTGCGATCTCGGGAACGGCCTTGGGGTCTTCTCTCGGGGCATCTCGGGATGTGTCGTGGCCGGTTCCGGATCTCTCATAAGCGAGGATCTGCTCTTCGCTCAACGCGTGAGCCTTTGGCTTAGGCGCCACAGAGAATGTCTTCTTCGACATGGTTCTGGATCTCTTTCACAAGTGCTTCGATCTCACGGGCAGCGGCGCTCTCGGGTGCCCACTCGAAGATGGTCTGTCCCATGGTCAGACTCTCGGCGAACGCGACGCGCTGTTCGATCTCGGCATTGAGGATAGGGACGTTGGCTTGGGCCGCCAGGTTCCGGATGTCTCGCCCGATTACCGTCTTCCCTATTTTGCGGGAAACCACAAACCCACATTCTAGGGATGGTTTGAACTCCTGCGCTTCTCGCACCTGCTTCACGGTCAGATCAGATGCCCAGGTCGAAAGCCCGGACGGCTCGATCGGCAGAGCCACGAAGTCCGAGGCAATGATGCATGAGCGAGCGATCTCTTCCGCGTGGGGTGGTCCATCGATCACAGTGTGGGTGTAGTCCTCGGCCATCTTCATGGCGTCCTTGGCCATGTTGGCGCGTGCCAGGCTCACCACCTGAAACGGTGACTCGTCTCGGATCGACGCCCAAGTGGAGGCTGATGCCTGTTTGTCGGCGTCGATCAGCAAGACGCGATGGCCTTGCCGAGCAAGGTAGCCTGCGACATTGATGGAGAGCGTGGTCTTTCCGACGCCGCCCTTCTGATTCAGGAACGATATGATCATGCCGGAAAGCTACCCAATTTTTTGGAATGTGCAAAGGTGGACTCCCGGAAAACCACAAACCCACATTTATGAGATTGCGTAATTCGACTCACAATATGCTGTGGTTGACGCGCTTCGGGCATGGGTTTCCAATGCCGAGCTGGTGCATCTGATGTGCGCCATGATTCGGACTGGAACCAGAAGGGGAACCAGGGACCACAAACACGAAACCCGCCACAAGGGCGGGTGCATGTCCGGCAGGGCCGGGAAACATCATTTGTTTGGCGACAATGATTTTCCCCCAGCCCGCAGCCTTCGTCAAGTGAGAATCGCCGATTCTCGCAACGAAGATGCTTTGCCGCATGAAACCGCCCCTGACCGGCGGGTCTTCAGACCCGGGGGCGAAGCTTTGTTCAAGGACCAATTATGCCGGGCGGTCGAGACCGCTCGTGGAACGAAAGCGCTGGATGACGTGTCACGCCTGATTTGGCGGGGCATGTCGCAGGGCGTGCTCGATGATGATGATGCACAGATGCTCGCCGAGCTGCTCCACGCCAGACGCGAATCACTGAAAGAGCAGCGGGAAACCAGTCGCCCCAAATCCATCTTTCCGCCGAGGCGTCCCCAGCGGGCGCCGGTGCGGGCTGAGGCGATCGCACGCCGGCGGCGTCTGGCGGCATCCGGTCCGCTGCCGCCCTCGATCGCGGCTCGGTTCACGGTGGGGGAGGCGGCGGTGATGCGCATCGTCGGCGATGAATGTCGTGATCGCGGCTTCTGCGCCCTCTCGCTTGCGGCCATCGCCGCCCGGGCCGGGGTGTGTCGCAAGCTCGCCCAGAATGCCGTCCGTCTCGCCAAACGAAACGGGCTTCTCGCCGTCCAGGAGCGGCCATGCCCCGGGAAGCCGCATCTGACCAATGTCATCACCGTTGTTTCGGCGGAATGGCAGCTCTGGTTGTTTCGCAGCAAGGGCGGAGCAATGAGGGGAGGGGGAAAAAAAATCGCCCCCACGGATACAGATTCTATTCGAGATAGAAAGGTTGGGGCTGGATCGACCCGCGAGCCTCTCCGATCCAGGCATCAGGTACGCATGAACGGGGTGAGCCGGGAGTAAAATTACACGCCTTACACTCCACCACAGAATCACGAGGTCTATCATTCCGGTGTGTTTTGACACCGGGCGGGAAAGGCGTGACCTCGGCAATATTCTTTGTGAGGATATGCGGTATGTCGTACGCCTCGAATAAGGCCTCATGGTTGAATGAGTGGGGCCGCAGGAGGCCAGGGCCGTTGCGGCAATGAGTGACACGGGTCCTTTGGAGGTTTGGCATGCCATTTCGGTTCTGGCGCCGCATCCGTCTCGCCCCCGGGGTCACGCTGAACCTCTCGAAATCAAACGCATCCCTGTCATTCGGTCCACGCGGGGCCAAATACACCATCAGCCCACGCGGCAACCGGGCGACAGCGGGCATTCCCGGGACCGGATTGTTCTACACTGTCCATGATCGCAAACGCAGCCGACGTGGCGAGGGGAGCCCCCCGGCACCGCATGTGCCCCGCCGTGACCGGTTGAAGCTCGGGTTCTTCCAGAGGCTCCTGACGCCCGCCGACGAGCGGCGTTTCGTCGACGGTCTTCGTGCCCTCAATGATGACGATCATGATGCCGCTCTCTCTGCCCTTGAGGAAGCCGAGGATCTGGCCGATGCCATCTGGATGGCCGGGATGATCCGCCTGCGGCGCGGGGATTTCGACATCGCCAGGGGACATTTCCAGAAAGCCCTGGACCGGCTTTCTGATCTCGGCACCCTGTTTGGCAAGTACGAGATCGCGGCGGCGGCGAGCCTCGCGATCACGAGCGATGTCTTCGCCCATGTCTTTCCACGTGAACGTGGGACTCGCCTCGTCATGGTGGAAATCGCACAGATCCAGGGCCGCCATGACGAGGCGATGGCGCATATCGAACGGCTGATGGAGATCGATCCGTCGGATCCCGTGGTGCTGCTGTCCTTCGCCGAGCTCGCCCTTGATACCCCGCAGGACCGGTCGCTGATGGATCGCGTGGTGCGTGCGAGTGCCGACGTCGAGAATGAGACCCCGGTCGATACTGCCATCCTGCTCTATCGCGGCAAGGCGCTCGTGGCCCTTGATCTGCCCGATGCCGCGATCAAGGTTCTGACGCTCGCCAACCGCCGCCGCAAAGACCGGCCTGAAACATTGCTGCACCAGATCCGTTACGATCGGGCCCTGCTCTACCAGGAGACCGGTCAGCGTGCCCGAGCACGGCGAGAGCTTGAGCGTCTCTATGCCGCCGATCCGGACTTCGAGGATGTCGCAGAACGCGTCGGTGTCGGCTCATGAGTGATGATGCCCTTGCCGCACAGATCCGCGATACCCTCACCCGGCGGGCCCCAGACGATCCCTGCATCACCTATCGGGAACTGGCCGAGCAGCTCGGTCTGCAGCCACCGGGCACCATTCAGCGTGTCGCGGTCGCACTGGAACAGACCATGCGTGAAGACGTCGCCAAAGGCCGTGCGATGATTGCCGCGCTGGTGGTCAGCCGCGTGGGCGAGATGCCACGGCCCGGTTTCTTTGATCTCGCCGTGGCCCTGGGCCGGTTTCCCGATGACCCCGCGCAGCATCACGATGCCTGGAAAGCGGAATGTCTTGCCATCCGTAGGGAGCAGACATGCAGCCGTGTCGGACCGGTCTGTGGCCCTGGAACGCTTTGACGCGATATGTCAGCATCTGATATGATCGAGCATATATGAGGAAAGCCCATGCCCAATGTTCATCTGACCGAGCCCATGCAGGAATACGTGCAGGGGCAGATCAAGTCCGGAGCCTACGCCAACACCAGCGAGGTCGTGCGGGCTGGCCTTCGTCTGCTGATGGAAAAGGAAGGCGCGCGCCAGTTCTATAACCTGAAGGCCGACCTTGAGGATGCCGCGACAGCTGCGGAAGACGGCGCCTTCTCTGAATTCGATCCCAAAGCGTTCGAGCCCGAAGCCTTCACGTCATAATCCGTATGGCGTTGAAGCTCACCGATCGGGCCCGGCAGGATCTCGAAGACATCCGCACCTACACAGTGGAACGGTGGGGCAGGGAGCAATGGCTGTCCTACTACCAGGGTCTGGTGCGCGCGTTTGAGCAGATCGAAACCCAGCCGATGTCGGGGCGCAGTCGCGATCTGTTTCGCAAAGGGATGCGCTCGGTCAATTACGGCCGACATATCATATTTTTCTCACCGATCGCTGCGGCAGGCGGCGCGCCCGTCGTCCTGCGTATCCTGCACCAACGGCGACACCTGCCGGCGCTGGCGTACTATGATGATCTCGATGGCGTATGAGCGTCGTCATGTCGAAAAACCTGAGCGGATCATGTTTCCGAGCCAGCGCATCTTCACGGTGTCCTTGCGTGCGCGTTTCGGATTTCCCGGACAGTGAATCCACTAAATCCCGGACAGCTGTTTCGCTAATGTCGGGACAGTTTGGCGGTGATGGTCCTCGTGTGCCTGGTTGCGTCGATAGGTGATTGATCCCGGTATTCGTGCTGACGGTCAAGAGGGTGCGTTTTTC
>Ga0208623_100596_pt1 | contig 18467 bp, 12 predicted proteins | sample HotLakConsUCCL28_FD_184737 | JGI IMG/M metagenome (GOLD analysis project Ga0208623, IMG submission 184737) | Hypersaline microbial mat communities from Hot Lake, Washington, USA - Hot Lake Consortium UCC-L28 (SPAdes) (version 2) ...
TTTCCAATTTTAGTCGCTTCATTTTGTCACCTGTTGGGTGTTTCGGTTTTTTATGTTCAAGGCTACTTTAGCCACTGAACCCCAACAGGTTCCATCTTTTTCTTTAACTTTATCTCACGGATTCAGGTGTATGCTGAGTGCGGATTGGGCCACGTTGAGCCGCTCCGCGGCACGGGTGAGGTTGCCCTCCTTCACAATGGCATGAAAATAGCGGAGATGATGGTAATTGAGCTGATTCATGATATATAAAAAAGAATGATTTGTTCGAATACTTGTATTGGACAGATTTGAGTCAATCGGATAGTCTTGGGGGTATGGATTGGATTGTATGTTTACTGACCGTCTGGATTGCCCCGGCATTTTTGCTTTGGGCGCTTCTGCCTGCGTCCTGGCTCAACCGCTCACCGGTGACAGCAGGGAAGCTTGCTGAATGGCTTTCCTGGCTGAGTTTCGTCTCCGTGTCGCTGGCGACGGCCTTCTGGGCGCTGCTGGCGCCCGGGGCGGTGGTGGGCACGGTGACGGAGGCGGGCTGGTTTGGCCTGCGCTTGGATGCGCTTTCGGCCACCGTGCTCTTATTGGTTTGTTTCCTCGGCGCGGTCATCGTGCGTTATTCGAAAAACTACCTGGCCGGAGATGCGGGGCAGGGCGCCTTTTTCAAATGGCTCTGTATCACGCTTGGTTCGGTCATGGCATTGATCGTGGCGCCGGGCCTGGTCCAGTTTGGTCTGGCTTGGGTGGCCACGAGCCTCGGGCTGTATCAGTTGCTGATTTATTTCCCGGACCGCTTGGGCACGCTGCTCTCGGCTCGGAAAAAGTCTCTGGTCAGCCGGCTTGGGGACATTTGTTTGATCGCCGCGTTCTCGGGCCGCTATGCGGTTTATGGGGTGCAGGACTTTGGTTTGCTTTTTGAGGCGATACAAGACAACGCCAGCGCCGGGGCCAGTCATGGATGGATCGCTTGGCTGATCGTCCTGGGTGCGCTCCTCAAGTCGGCGCAATTTCCCTTTCACACCTGGCTGCCGGATACGATGGGGGCACCGACACCCGTTTCCGCATTGATGCACGCCGGGATTATTAACGGAGGCGGCTATCTTGTCGTGCGGATGAGCCCACTGCTGGTTGAGTCGGTCAGCGCACTGCACTTTCTGGCGGTTTGTGGTGCCTTTACGGCGATGTATGGAGCGATGGTTATGCTCGCTCAGACAAGTGTGAAGCGCGCTTTGGCCTATTCGACGATCGCGCAGATGGGCTTTATGCTGCTACAGTGTGGGCTGGGGGCCTTTCATTTGGCGATTCTGCATTTGGTGGCGCATTCGCTTTACAAGGGACATGCCTTTCTTTCCTGCGGTTCGGCGGTGGAAACGGCGAAGAAACTCAACGCCAAGCCGCACTACAGCCGGCCACCGCAAAGCCGGATCTGGCTGGCGGTGGGAGTGTCCATGGCGATTGTTGTGGGCCTGAGTCTGGCGTTTGAAGTCAGTCCGATAGAGAAGCCGGGTATGCTGGTCCTGAGCATGGTTGTGGCCATGGCGCTGACGCAGTTGCTCTGGACGGCAGTGCGGCGCGGTCAGGTGGGCGTGGCCTTCGCCGGCACGGCGGGTGTCGCGGGCAGTATCGCGGCGCTTTATTATCTTTTGGCGATGGGGGCGGAGCAACTGCTGGCCTCGGCATTGCCCGGGAAAATTCCGAGCGCCTTCCTCTTTGAGTCCATTCTAGCGGTCGTGCTGCTGGGCTTCCTCATCACTTCGATCCGCTTTCAGGACGGGGAGCCGGGCTTTCTCAGTGTGGCCTACAAGCGGCGGCTCTATGTGCATGCGCTGAACGGGTTCTATATGAATACCATCGCCAATCGATTGGCGCGGGCGATGGGGCTCATGTCGAAGTGAGGCGGGATACGGGATAGGGGATACGGGATATGGGATAGGGGATACGGGATGCGGCGATGTAATAATTAAACGGAGGTCTTTTATGAGTGATATGGTTCAAGAGAGAGAAAAGGATTTGCTGGAGCGGGTGCGGTTGACTTGTGGCAAGGTGGCACCCCTGTGGCCGCTTTCGCATTTTGTGGCGGTTAATCCCTTTGTCGGATTCGTCGAGCAGCGTTTTGAGCGGGTGGCGGAGTCGTTTAAGCGTATCCAAAAAGCGGATGTGCTACTGCCGAGGGAGTGGTTTCGGGGGAAGTATGCGTCCGGTGCGATTGGGCTGGGGGATGTGCGTGCCGCCGTGGCCGGGGCCTCGCCCGAGGTGGTGGAGAGCTTCGAGGCGGCCGGAGTGGCACTCACCGTCGACCGGGTCGTCGCGCTGCTGGGCGAGGCGGCGGAGACGGACGACGCTTATGAGCAGTCCTGCGCCTTCAGTGCCTACATGGACTCGCGGGAGGGCTCGCAGTGGCAGCATATTATACGTGAAGAGGTCGCGAAGTGGTGCGCCGCCTATGACGATGAGGGACAGTCTTCGTGGAAATTTCCGTGGAAGGACTTGAGTTTGTATAAGGGGTGGAAGGCCGCAGCTTCGATCGACCGCAATCCGGAGCTGAATGGTTTGGCTGGATTTCGCCGGTTTGTCATGGACCTGCCAGAGGAACCCGAGGCGGTCTTGGCGCTTGCCGTGAAAACGCTGAAGGTCCCGGAGAACCGGATCGAATCCTTGCTCTACCGAATCCTAATGACACTGCCGGGCTGGGCGGGGCACTTGCGTTACAAAGATCGGGAGCTGGAGCTGCGTGGGGAATCCGGGTCCTCGCTGCTGCAATTGCTGGCCATTTTGCTGAGCTATGACCTGGCGCTCTTTTCGGTCTATGGTGCCGATAAGGACCGTCTACTGGGCTGGCAGCGGCACTTGGAAGAGGCCATCTCTGAGGACGGATCTTTGCCGATCCCCTTCGAATTGGCACAGCGAATACTTTGGCAGGAGGCGCTGGAGCATGCCTTTGAAGAAAAGCTGCGGTTTAGCTTAAAGCCCGACACAGCTTCGGACTCGTCTAAGCAACGACCCGAGGTGCAGGCCGTATTTTGTATCGACGTGCGGTCGGAGGTCTTTCGGCGTTCGCTGGAATCGACGGGCGCTTCAATTCAAACGATCGGCTTTGCCGGTTTTTTCGGGATGCCGATCGAACACAGCGTTCCGGGCCTCGGTGGCTCGCAGGCGCGGTGCCCGGTATTGTTGGTCCCGCCGGTGCGCACGACGGACAGCAAGGCTGGCATGGAAGCCTCGGAGTTTGATCAGTTGATGTTTCAACGGGTCGATGCGCGGGAGAGCAAGCGCACCTGGAAGCGCTTCAAGGAGGCCGCCTCGTCCTGCTTCACCTTTGTGGAAACGATTGGGCTCAGTTACGGCGTGGAGCTGGTTAAAGACGCTTTTGGTTTGGGCGGCAAAAGCGAGGCTGATCGGGGAGCCCCCGACTTTTCGGATACGTTGTCACTGAAGGCGCGCTGCGATTTGGCGGAAGGTATTTTGCAGGGCCTCGGGCTCTTGGAAAATTTTGCCCGTGTCGTCCTATTTTGCGGGCATGGTTGTGCGACCCGAAACAACCCCTATGCGTCCGGCTTGGATTGTGGGGCCTGTGGCGGGCATGCGGGTGATGCCAATGCGCGATTGGCCCCACAATCCAAAAATCAGCCCGACGTGCGCGCCGAACTGGCAGGCCGAGCCCTCGTGATCCCGGACGATACGGTATTTATCGGGGGGCTTCATAATACGACTACGGACGTGGTTACGCTTTTTGACCAAGCCATTGCGGATACGACGGTGATCGAGAATCTCCGTGCTTCACTCGACCAGGCTGGTATGCTCTGTGCGATGGAGCGGGCTGCCCGATTGGGGGCGGCTGCCGCACAGCCGGATGTCGTTGGCGCAGTCCGGTCCCGCAGCCGCGACTGGTCGCAGGTGCGTCCGGAGTGGGCACTGGCGGGCAACGCCGCTTTTATCGTGGCGCCGCGGGCTTGGACGGCTGGGGCCGACCTGAAAGGGCGCGCATTTTTACACGAGTATTCGGCGGCAAAAGATCCGGAAGGTCAGGTCCTGGAAGCCATTTTGGCGGGTCCGCTTGTCGTGGGGAGCTGGATCAATCTACAGTATTATGCATCGGCGACCGACAATGCCTACTTCGGCAGCGGACACAAATCGATCCATAACGTGGTCGGCGGGATCGGTGTCGCCCTTGGGAATGAATATGACCTGCGCCCGGGGCTACCCTTTCAATCCGTCCACGATGGTGAAAAGCTCGTGCACGAGCCGCTGCGCCTGCATGTCTGCGTTGCCGCAGAGCGGGAAGTGCTCGATGCGATACTTGGGCGACAGGAGCACGTGCGTCAACTGGTCGAGAACGGATGGATTCATCTCTTCGCCCTCGGGGCCGGCGGACGACTCTGGTCGCAGCGGCAGAGTGATGGGGCCTGGGCAAATGCCGGCCACCGCGCGGCTGTTTGATTCAATGGGGGATGGCCTTGAAAACGCCCGATTGGATTGCGATTCAGGTATGATTTGAAAGCGCTTAATTCTTTTCCGGCGGATGCTTGCCAGCGGCGGCGGGGGCGTATAGACCGTTGAAGATGAAATATTCTCTTTTTCTGCCCCTGCTAGTGTTTTGCGGGTTTGTTTTGGGTAGCGTCGCGCAAGCTGCGGCGGTTGAGGGTCGGGTCTTGTCAGTCCTATCGGACGCCCGCTCTTTTGAGCTTGAGCTGACTGCATCGGAGGAACCGCAGTTGGCGGTTGGAAGCCGGCAGACCTTCCGGGTGGGGGCTGGGGACTTGTCGATTGGCTATGCGGATCGCACAGTGAGAGCGAACGCCGTCTTCTACGCCGGACGCTGGAATCTGGAGCAGATATTCCCCGTCGATGGGTTGGGGGCGAAGGCAGCGCGGGATGTAAACGACCAACTGCACCGGGCCACAGCCAGCTTGAGCCGGCGCAAGTTCGTGCGGCAGGGCGAATACATCCCAAACTTCGCCATGATCGATCAGCGTGGGGATTTTCTGCAGATTCGCCAGCTACAGGGGAGGCCCTTTGTGCTGAATTTTATCTTTACCCGTTGCACGATACCGACGATGTGCCCGGCCTCCAGCATGCGTATGGCCCAACTTCAGGATGCGGCGCGGGCGACGGGCATGGAGGATCTTCAGTTTGTTACGATCACCTTCGACCCGGAGTTTGATTCGCCCGGTGTTTTGAATCAGTATGCCGACGGTTTCGGTATGGAGGGTGACAATTTCTATTTGCTGACCGGCGACCAGACCGTCGTTGACGATCTGCTACGGCAATTCGGAATTTTGACGATGGACGAAGACGGAACCGCTGATAGGAATTTGCTTTTGGGCGGCGGTAGCCGCTAGCGGGGTGAGGGTTGAGAAACAGAATTCTACATTCTGTTTCATTATACAGGTAACCAATTGAAAGGCAATAGGATGAAAATTTATTAAATGCATCTCATCAGTGATCCTTATGATTCACTGTTAAATCTGCTGAGTTCGGAAGTTTTCCTCGGCCTCACACTCTATCCACGATTATTTCCTGTCCGCTGGTCGGTCGAGTCCTCCAAAACTTACATAAATCCATGAAAATATTTTTAAACATCACTGTGCTCATTGCCAGTTCTCTGGTTAATCCGGCTTTCGCTCAGGAACTGCCCAAGTTGCTCTCTCCGGCAGAGGCTCAATCAATCGTCGAGGATCGGAGGGCTAAAAACGATGCGGCGGAAGAAGCCTACCGCCGTGAAGCTCTTGGACAAGCCGCTTTAGCGGAGCGAACAATTACCAAGGGCGGGCAGAAGATACGCTTTCGCAGAGTCGCCGCTGGGGAGCGTATCGAGGTCGCCGATGCTATCGAACCGAAAAGTGCAGATTTGACCATGGATAGCCGCTTCGCGGAAGCCGCTGAATACGTGCATGAAAATATTTCCTTGGGCGCGAATGTTTACGGAGACGAATATTCAGAGATCACATGGCGTGATACTGATACGGGTGAAACGGTCTCAGTGTGGACAAACATTAGCCTGAATTACCTCAAGCCTATCGTGAGTTTTACTGAGGACGACATTCATTATGATTATTTCGGCTTTGTCACCAATTACACACGTGAAGGCGACGAGGCTCGTATGAAAATGTTTAAGGAACTTGGTTACGAGGCCGAAAGCCAATGGAAATACCCTCCGGTTCGTTTATCCTCGGATTATAACGAATATTACGTGGACGCTCCATGGGATGCTGAAATTCCGGAAAAGCTCCACCGTCAGCTTAGCGCTTTGCTTGGCTTCTACTCGGCGAACGAGGAAAAATTCAAGCGTGAGTATCTCAATTCTCGAATGCTTCAAGCGGCTCGTGAGGCTGACTTAAAGTCGAACCCACCAAAGGAAGTCAAAGAAGTCATCATGAACTACTCCCCGCTTCGTGGCGAGGATGCCAAATAACCCCTTTCAAACGCAGAATATGAAACACACCACGATTTTTGGAATACTCGCATTAGGATGCAGCACGGCGGCGGTGGCTGCGCCGGAAGATTTTCGCATCGAAAAAGACCCGACGACTCCCTCACAACCACTCAAATTGAAATTTTGGGGCAACCCTGATGTCTACTACGTGATTGAGAGCACGACAGACTTAATGCAGCCATGGGATCAATACTTTTACGCGATAAAAGGAGTCTCCGGCTCGGGCGGAACAGGACAGGCCGAAGCCGTGCAGTTCGCCCCCTTCGCCGGAACCGATAAGGCCTTTTTCAGACTTTTATACGATTCCGACCCGCTGGGTCTCCTCGGATTGACCGATCACGACGGAGACGGCATCGCAACAGCGTTAGAGTTGGACGCAGGTATGAACGCCACCGTGGCCGAAACTTTCGTCGATAGCGACGGCGACGGCCTGCCGGATTACTGGGAAATCTTCTATTTTGGCGATCTAAGCCGCGACGGTAGCGGCGATTTCGATGGAGATGGCATTTTGGATAAATTCGAGTGGCAGGCACGAACAAACCCTACTGTTGACCAAGCTGCTGACCACATTGCAGAGAGCACCGGACTCGTTGACTTTGGCTACCATGTCACAGGCAGGCTTTTGAGCGCATCCGGTGCGATAAGCCTCACCTACGCTTACGACGATGAAGGAAATCTTCAATCAGCTGAATAGCCCTGATTAAACTTTGACCCAAAAAAACATGTATTCCATCCGCACAATCATAACCATTACAGTTGCCTTTATTGCTTCCGTCCTGTGGGCCGGAGCAAACCCCATTTGGGAGAACGTCGATTGGGAGTCAATAGACTCTGATTTAACACCCATTGACGTACAAGCCAGTGCTGAAGGGGGAGTCGCCGAGATGCCCGCCATGTTTCAAATGTTGAGCAGCTCGGTGACTGTCAGTGAAGAATTCGTTGAATTGGCGCACGCTCTTGGTAACGAACCCGTTGAAATCTTTAATTATGTGCGCAATCAAATCGATTATCAGCATTATTACGGCATACGAAAGGGCGCTAAGCTTACTCTATTGGAGGGGAGCGGCAACGATTTTGACCAATGCCTTCTCCTCGCCGAACTGTTAAAAGCTTCTGGCATCTCCGAGTCGGACATTCAATTCAGGAGAGGGCGTCATCGCATTGCGCTCTCCGGGCATAACGGTGTCAATGCCATGGCAATGCTGGGCTTGGATGAAGAACCTTTTCCGGGAAAGACTTACGAGCAGGCTTTTGGAGAAGCAAAGCCGTCTGTATTTGATCATCTCACAGACTTAGAAGCGAAACAGATGATGACTGTTTTGAACTTTGTAGGATCTCGCGGCACGCCTGGAGGCGGGCCATGGCCGGGTTATTCAGAGCTTTCATTCTTTAGGTTTTGGTTGAAGGTAACTGTAAATGGAGTCTCTTATGAACTCGACCCCGCTCTAAAATCCTACGAAAGGATCGACGGGTTGTCGGATATTCTCAGCAGTCTTAACTATTCGCGGTCCTCGCTTTTGACCTCAGCGGGAGGTACGACTGGCACCGGATATGTTCAAAACCTCCAGTCCGCTAACGTTGATACTTTTCTTGAAAATCTCACCACTACTCTAATCGCTTGGCTGGATGGCAACCACTCCGATTTGACAGTTAGTGAAATCCTGAGTGGGCGCAGCCTCGTGCACCAAGAAATAAGCGATTTAAGCGAAGCCTTCCCGATGACTGAGATATACCCTATGGGAACTGGGGTGACGAATCGCTACAATGATTCTGACGTCACAGGCTCGTTTTCAAGCTACCAAACAAAAGTTCGATTTAGATCCGGAGCGTTGGACTACACTTTACCTACTTCCGAGCTTGAGGGGCGGAAAGTGACCTTGACTTTCGGAGACAATCCTACCAGCGGACTAGCTGAACTGCGCTTCGACGATATTCTGCCTCCCGTTGAATCAGGTAGAAGCCCGTCAAGGACGGGCGTCGGCGCGACGATGGATTTGACTATCACCGTCACACACCCCGGCGGTTTGATCAGTTCAAAGTCGGAAACGAAGTCCTACAAGCGAAACATCAATTTCGCCTACTCGATTATTTATGGTTTCAATCCATCGGGACGTTTGTTGCAGCAGCGCTATAGTGTGCTTCAAGACTACCTGAATGATCCTGCATTGGACGATGATTCAATGGAGATTCGCACCGAGCTTCTTAATGTCATGGGGCTGACGTGGCTCTATCAAACGGAATTGACCAGTCGCTTACTTGCTGCCCAGAACAACATGCTGGATCTTAGTCAACACAGATTCGGGCGAATGGCGCAGGAGGAGGGCTACTATGTCGATGTTGGTTTACAACTGTCTGGGGTTTATCCTGCCGATGGTGACAGAGGCCAGACGCGTTTCGATAATGTGTTTCACTTCGGTTCTCTCTACGCGAGTGCGCTCGAGCATGGTATCATCGAACAGATGCAGCCGGGTGCTTCAGCTGTTTCCACGGTGAACATCATTCGCGAAGCCAATGCGAGTGGCCAAAAAATCTACCGTGCGGATATCAATAACTGGAGCACGGTCAGAAGCCAGCTTCAGAATGGCAGTTACCCTAGTACGACACTGAGTAATGATTTCGATATTTATCTCGATCCGGCAGACCCTGCCTATGCGCCAGAGACGAAACTGTTTCTTCCGCGCAATTATTCTGTCAACCCAAAGTTACCCGATGGAAGCAGTGGAAACTGGACAGGCTCGGGTTGGGTCATTCGAAATCGTAGCGCAGCGGGTATGATAATCAGCGGTGGTTACAGCGGCGGCTATTCCTACTGGCCCCCGAACACAGGAAACCACTATGTCAGCTCACCCCCGGTTTATACCAGCAGCTACTCAAACCCATCTTATACTTACAGTGCGCCCTCAATGCCGTCGTTGAAACCGCTACCCAGTCTGCCGACATTGCCAAAAATGTATGGTAGCGATCCGGTGGATATGGCTACAGGTGCCTTCATTTACGCCCATGTTGATTTGGAAACCGGCACGGAAGATGCACCTTTAGGGTTAAACTTCTCCCGCCACTATTCCAGTAATGCGCGCAGTCGTGACAGCCAGAATCTCGGCTACGGTTGGTCGCATCCGACGCATATCCGTGCAGCTGTGCGCACGGCGACGGAAGAAGCCCTTGGACTGGGTACGGTTGAGCATGCGGCTGGGCTAATCACTAGCACGCTTGTCGGTAGCGACCTCTACCGCGATGATGCCTCTCCCAAGGAATGGGGCGTCACCGCTCTCACGGTAGGTTGGTTCGTCGATCAGATGACAAACAATGCGGTCTCCATCACCATTGGACCAGACACGTTCCAGTTTATTCGGCAACCGGACGGCAGTTACTCGCCTCCCGCTGGTTCAACCATGGAGTTGACCGAGTTAGGTGGGAACTACCGCCTCAAGCAGCGACTCGGCAACGTCTTGCAGTTTGAGCCCACGGAGGATCCTGACGACGACGGCCAGCGTATCCATAAGATCGTCAACCCCGATGATAAGGAGATGGTTTTTCATTATCATTCCGATGATCGCCTGGATTACATCGAAGACGCCTTCGGGCGAACTTACACCTTTGCCTATGATGCCAATGACCGGATCGAGCAAATCACCGACTCTACGGGTCGTGATGTGCACTACCGCTACGATTCGCACGGGAATCTTGACCGTTTCACCGACCCGGAGGACAAGTATTTCTACTTTGTCTATGAGGCGGCTACCGACCCTGACGGCACGACTCCCACCGATCCATCGCTCACCTCGGCCGAAGAGCACCGCATTGTGCGGATGCGCAATCACGACAAGGAGATTGTCACCCAAAACGTATGGGATCCGCTGGGGCGGGTGGAAGCGCAATACCTGCATGGGGACACCTCCCAAACTTGGTCCATGCGTTACACCGGTCGGATCAACTATGAGGAAGACCCTGAGGGTGGCGTGACCGCTTATCTCTATGACGACCGCGGGCGCTCTGCTGGGAAAATTGATGCCGAGGGGAAGCAAATGACCCGTCGTTACGACGGTCAGGACCGGGTGGTCGAACGCATCTCGGGAACTGAGGAAGTGACCACGTATCATTACGATGTTTTTCACAATCTCGAACAGATCGACTACTCTGGTGGTGGCGGCAGCACGATCAATGAATATGATGCTTTGCACCGACTGGAGCGCACCACCGACCCGGAAAACAAAGTCACGGAATTGGTTTATTTTACTTCCGGTTTTAATGCGGGGAAGAATCGTCCTGAGTTTCTCATCGATCCTGTCGGCACGACCACGTTCACCTACTATGAGTCCGGTCCTGGAGCCGGTCGCGTCCATACGGTGACTGACGATGATGGCTTGGTCACGGAAAATGCCTATGATGCTTATGGGCAGCCGCTCTGGACTGAGGCGCCCGGTGGCCTCCGCACCTCTTTCACCTACACCCCGCGAGGCGATCTCGACTATGTTGACGATCCGAACACGATTCGCACCGACTACAGTTACAATGAGCGTCGGCAGATCACCCAGGTCGTCTCCGATTTCGGCGGTGCCGATGCCGCCACGGAAGAGCGCTTCTATGATAATCAAGGGCGCTTGGAGCGCGTCCTCGCCGCGCCGCACAACGGGAGCCAACGCCGCGAGAAGCGTTTTACTTACAGCCCGACCGACCTGCCCAAAGCTGAATTTCTAACCAACGACACTGTCACCACGGCAGACGACTTGACTGTCGATTACCGCTATGACGGGCGCGACTTAGTCGATCTGGCGACGGATGCCATGGGCCGCGAAACGCATGTGCGTTATTTCGCGAACCGCGAACTGGAAGAGGTTGAGCGACCCGCTGCCCGGCTGGCTGGCTACGGCTACGATGCCGACAATCGGCTGGTCGCCCGCACCAAACCCGGCACGCCTGAAGTTCGCGACTACAGCTATGCTTATGGGGAGACCGCTACCAGCGAGGGCGACCTGACCGAGGGCTATCCCCGCACCGTTTTCACCGATGCCGACGGGTTGACGACTACGACCGAGCACAACCGCCTCGGCGAGCCGCGCCACTATCACAACAAGACCGGCCAGACCTTTGAGTTCCGCTACGATGGACTCGGGCGGCGCACACATACCATCACTCCGCTCGACGCGGCGAACAACCGCGCCACGGTCACCGACTACAATCATCGTGGTGAAATCACGACCCTGACCGAGCCCTCCGGCCAGACCGCCACTTTCGGCTACCATCCCACGACTGGACGGCTGCAAACCGCCGCTTTCTCCGATGGGGCGACTACCGAAACCGTCAATTACAGTCTCTATGACTCGAACGGGAACCTGAAGGCGCTAAACGAAGGCACGGACACGGTCAGCCGCACCTACGACAACCTCAGCCGAGTTAAAAGCTACACAGACGTCAACGGAGAAACCATCGGCTACCGCTATTACGAGAGCGGCGACATCGCCAAAATTATCTACCCCGGCGGCTCGGAAAGCGGTGTCGGCCACGTCGAGTATACCTATTGGAAAACCGGCCGCCTCAAGGAGGTGATCGACAAGCTCGACTCGACGACCAGTCCCCGCATCACCACCCATTATTGGAACAACGACGGACGTCTCGACCGGATTGTCCGGCCCAATGGCACGGAGCGGAAGGTAAAATACGATTCTGCCGGCAGGCCGGAAATCGTCGAGGAAACCACGTCAACGGGCCAGCTGATTACCCTCTATAAAAATCAGTATTACCCCTCCGACGACATCCAGTCGGTTTATCAGCTTCCGCAGTCGCAGACATTCGGAACCAAGCCCGCAGTGGTCAATGCGATGACTCACAACGCGGACAATCAGCTCGCAACCTTTGAGGGGCAAACGGTCACGCATGATGCCGACGGGAACATGACATATGGGCCGCTGCTTGATGGAAGTTTCGTCGTGTATGATTTCGACATCCGCAATCGTCTTGAATCGGCTGGCGGTGTTTCCTACGGATACGACCCCGAGGGCGAGCGCGTTTCAAAGAGTGACGGCACCATCAGCACGACCTACGTCAACGAAAACAACTTAGGACTGACCAAAGTTCTTCAACGCGAGAAAGACGGAACGCTGACCCGCTACGTCTGGGGTGTGGGCCTGCTTTACGAGGTCAACGATTCCGCCGAGGCCACCTATTACCATTACGACAACTACGGGAGCACAACCGCGCTGACCGACGAGACCGAGACGGTAACGGATAGGTGGGAGTATTCACCCTTCGGGCACATCACTTACCGCGACGGCTCGCACGATACGCCTTTCCTTTTCACCGGATTCTTCGGCAACCAGACCGACGAAAACGGACTCGTTTATATGCGGGCACGTTTTTACAACCCGCTGATTCGCCGTTTCGTCAACGCCGACCCGGCACAGCAAGGCTGGAACTGGTATGCGTATGCAGCAGGGAACCCGCTCGGCTTCGTCGATCCGACCGGCCTCGGCAACGCCTCTATTCTCGATGCCGTGCAGACTGGCTTGAGCTTCCTCGGGATGGCACCCGTCGTAGGTTTTGTCGCTGACGTGGCAAACTCGGGAATTTCAGTGGCGCGGGGGAACTATGCCGATGCGAGTATTAATCTGGCTGCCGCCGTCCCTGGCTTCGGGCAGGCTGTGACGGGTGCGAAGTTTGCAGCAGCGGGTGCTGGAGTATTCGGAGCGATTCGGACGGCAGATCGGTTTGGGGATTTGGGACGTAGTGCGAACAGGATAAAGTATATTGGCAAAGTTGATGACTTAAGAGGGTTGCCACGTAACCAAACCTTCTTGGATGACTTGCCTTACCAAGGAAATCCCAGAGCTGATTGGAAACAAAATTCATCTGTTGTCCGCAAAGCCCGACGAGATGGTTTTGAGATCAGAGACGCATCTGCTCATCGAAGAAATTTCGATGCGGACCCGATGGTTGATCGACTAGATCGAAAAATTGGGCAAAGTTTCTTGGGTGCGGAAAGAAATCTACTCAACAACTTAGGCGGGAACTTTGATTCAAGCCGTGCAGTTCCAAGGAGGTTGCCATAATGAGTGAGGAAATCCAGAAAATCTTCAAGGAGGTCGTCGAATTACAATATTCGTATAGCTCGCAAATATTGGCGCTGAGTTCTCCTTGCTTTGATAATATTGGTTACTTAACAAAGGCCACGCTTACCGGCACTGGAGGGGTTGTTGAAATCTTGTGCGGACCTCCTGAGTATCATGCGGATTTATTTATTGAAAATTCTGATTTGAAACAGAGGTTTGGCTTGCCTGAAATCTTATCGAGTGAAGCTGTTCAGGTATGGGCAAAACATAACAGACCCGATCAGAGTGAACCTATTCGAATCAAACGCGAAGTAGCATGGTTATTTTCACTTTTAACCGATATTCTTTGCCAGGACGAACGGTTTACATGGCTCTTCAATTCCTAATTTCAAATCAGTCTGTGAGGCTACGATGAGATACGAAGAAGTAGATCCGGTAATTCGAGATTGGGCTCGTAAATATAAGCTTCATCTTTACGAAGAACACTACGACGAGGAAATTCGCGCCGCTGATATAAATGACGAATTAGGTAGAACCTATCAAATTGGAATTGAGCCACCTGACACAGCTGGAAAAATAAAAGTTCGTGCCTGTGCGTGGGACTACAAAGAAAGAAATCGACTTTACGAAATTGAAACAAATCGGCTTCGAGAGGTTCTTGAGGAAGTTATCGAACTAATAAATTTATGGATGAAAGAATAGGCCCCGAAGCCATCCGGACTTAAACTATTTACCACCTGAGATGAAAAGTATTTTACATGTTGCACTCTGCGCCCTCTCACCAGTTTACGTTATTTACGGCAACCAGGCCGTCTCAGAACTCAACGGGAAGCTGGACGCTTCCTACGGTAGTTTCAATTCCTCGGAGGGCCTGACCATTGAGGCTAGCGCGTCGGTGCCAGTCGCTGATGAGCTGGGATTTCAGTTCGACGCGCTTCATGCCGACATCGAAGAGGTCGAATTTAGTGGCTTGGGTGCCCACTTCTTTTGGAGGGACAACCAAGTCGGATTGCTCGGTCTGTCGGCTGGTGCAGTCTTTGGTGAACGAGTTGATTCCTACGAACTGAGCGTCGAGGGGGAATACTATATGGATTGGCTGACGCTCGGAGCGAAGGCGGGATTTGCGGCCATCGAATATGATCAGGCGGTTCCTTTCATTGAAACCGATGAGTCCGGAGCTTTTGGACTCATTTATGCGACGCTCTATCCGCTCGACGATCTAAGCGTGACGATTGGCGTGGAGCAGCGTTTCGATAACAGCTCTGTTCGGCTCGATGCAGAATACGAACTCCCAGTCAATGGACTCAGCCTGTTTGCCCGGACCATGGGGCTTCGCGAAGGGGTCATTTCCTTACCTTTGCATGGGGCTTCGCGAAGGGGTCATTTCCTTACCTTTGTGGTCGCTTCTCGTTTCAGCTGAACAGCTCAACCCTCACCCCGCTAGCGGCTACCGCCGCCCAAAAGCAAATTCCTATCAGCCGGCTACCGCCGCCCAAAAGCAAATTCCTATCAGCAACTTTATAGACCCAACCGGAAGGAAGGACTTTGGCTTGCTGAACAAAGATCCGTCATTTGTGAGGCCAGAGGTGGAAAGCTTTGGGGATTTCATGGATATCATGTTCACTGACTTCCCTTATGCTGTTTATCGAGGTGTAACAGGTATTCCAAGCCAAGTAGCGCAAAAAGGACATGAAATGAGAGCTGGGGCGTTTGACGGGCTTGAAGCTGGAGGGGATGATCTAGCAACTTCGCCCTCAACTTACCTCGCGGGGTTAGTCTACGAGGCTGGAGGAATCGTTGCTCACAATGTCTTAAATCTACCGGAGAATGCATTCAAGATCGTTGATCATGGCATAGGCATGAGCGGACTAAGGGGAGCTAGGACTGAGTCAGAAGCAAGATTAGTCAATGCGATGATAAAAGGTGAATCCGCTGTATTTTTCGGCGAAGTTATACCGGCAATGTTCGGAAATATTGGTGAGACTACTTATTCGATTGTTTCCGGTGACCCGATGCCTTTCAACGTTTCAACTGTTATTACTACCGAGGGGATCTCTTTTTCTGGTTCGTATTCGAGTGAGTCGCAGTTTCTTACGGACTCGGCCACAGGTCTTCTGATTGGAACGTATACAGCAAGTAATCTTGGTTATCAGGGCGTAAATGGAAAGCTTACGCCGGGTAGTTTTATTTTACCGGTAGCAACGGGAGCTAGCGTCGCTGCAACACTAATCGACAAAAATAAGGGTTTTCTCAAGCACATAGAAAACCAGTATGGCATAAGCGGAGGAATCGGGGTCTTGCCAGACGGGAGAATCGTTTTTGCAAATGGCACATGGCAGAAGCTGTCGGTTGATCCTGTAGCTGGAAATAACCCCAAAGAGTCTGATTAAATGAGTTATATATTAAAGTATATTGAATCCTCCATTGCCTTATGGCGTTGGTTATTGATCATAAGCTATTCCTTGGTCTGTGTCTTTTTTGTTTTATTTCTCACATCGTGGAACTTGGTCTGGCCGTTTCTAGCAAGTTGTTGCTTTTTTTTAAGCTACTACGGCATAGGGTTTTATGTGACACGAAACAACTGGAAAGAGATTTACTGGAACGCAGGCTATTTAAGAGCAATTCGAGGTGGTTTTGTCAGTATTCTGATTTATTTTGCTTTTCCGGGCTTTTTCCTTTCTTCAATGACATCGATCATACTGTACCTATCCCTTTTAACATGCATGATATGTCTAGCTGCATTTCGAGGAATCCATGGGAATACGTAAAACAACGCTTGACCTTATTTCCTACCGCAATTCGGAAGTCGTCTACGCCGACAACGGCTACCGCACGGGCGAATCCATCAGTTGGAACAGCACAGTCCTTCAAACCGCCACGGTCGATCCATCCACAGGTCGCGACCTTCGCGGACGCATTTTAAATCGCAGCGTCAAAGACAGCTCGAATAGCTCTGTTTTGGCTGAGGCCATGCAGTATCTTGATGATGGTCGAGTATCCGCCTGCGGCGTCGTGCGCGGAGCGGGCACCGGCGGCGCGTGGGGCAACTTCACCGAAAACCGGGCATACGATTACGACCCCGAAAACCGACGTTTAAGCTCCGAAAGCTATTACACGGATCCCACCGCAGGCGTCTCGACTGAGGAGACTATCGATTACACCTTCGACGGCGACAATCTGGGAGTCCGCATCAAGGCACAAATACAAGGCGGCAACACACCTTGGGAAGTCGACAATCCTACAACCACCGGCCTCGATGCCTTCTTCCGCACTGCCGAAGAATCCAGCGACAGCGGCCTCCGGGGCGTCATGATTCAAGGGACTACCACCGGCCCTGCGGACTATTCACTCTTTGTCGATGGCGAGCTTTCTGGTTCCTTCCGTCCTGATCCCGAATACGGCAGCGGCAACTGGAGCTACCCGCTTCAGCTCACCACTGGCGAAAGCCATACCATCGAAGCCCGCGCCAAGCATCTGCACCCAGACAGCAGCCACGAGGTCTCTTCGACGTCCACCTTCACCGTAAACTCCCAGACCGACGAGGTATACACCGAATACGATTCCAGCGGAAAGACCCTCAGTCGTTCTTGGGCGTGGGACGGCGGTGAGTACCAAGTGGTGCAGACCTTCCAATGGGATGCTTCGGGACAGCTCAGAGAAATCACCCAGACAGACAGCCACGCCCAGTCCGAGCTTCCGAATCTGGATTGGACCGCCGTCTACGATGGCCTCGGAAGACGCGTTCGGACGATGACGAATTATTCGGACAACAGCGTGATCGGCCCCGTTACGGTGAATTCCAGCTACGACCCGCAAGTCGAGTTTCTGGAAGTGGCGATCTCCGTGAATGGCAAAAAGACATGGAAGGTTTACGGAGCCGATTCGGATGCAGGATACGGTTCGTTTCAAGGTGTCGGCGGCCTCAAAGTTCTGATCGACGACGCCACCGGCGAAGTGACTCCTGTCCTTCACGATAGCTATGGGCATGTTCTCGGCTACCTAGACTCCGGCAACACTGTAGCGACTGGCGACGACGCCTACGTCTGGAACGAACTTCAAATGAGCGGCTACGGCCCACACCATGGCTACCGACAGCCCACCATCGAAACCGGAGCCGCCTACCGCGACACGATCGCCTGGCAGGGCCGCCGCCTCGACCCGACCGGATTCTATGGGATGGGTGCTCGGCTTTACGATCCGAGTGGAGGGCGCTTTCTCAGCCCGGATCCTTTGGGGCACATAGCTTCAATGGATCTTTATTCATATGCCGGGGGCGACCCGATCAACTTTATCGATCCAACGGGACGAAAAGACTTTGGCCTCTTGAATGACGATCCTACTTTTGTGCGCCCGGAAGTTGAAACGTTCGGGGACTTCATGGATATCATGTTCACCGATTTCCCCTATGCAGTCTACCGGGGCGTGACTGGAATCCCTAGCCAAGTCGCCCAAAGAGGGCATCAGATGAGAGCGGGAGCGTTTGACGGGCTAGAAGCGAGCGGAGACAGGCTTCCAACTTCACCGTCCATTTACGCAGCAGGGTTAGTGTATGAAGCCGGAGGAATCGTCGCTCACAATGTGGTGAATCTACCGGAAAATGCTCTTAAGTTATGGAGACACCGCAGAGATACGACTGGAGCTAATGGGGTTGAAGCCGAGGAGCAAGCGACCCTTGTAAACGCAATGATCCGAGCTGAATCTGGGGCCTTTTTCGGCGAAGTGTTGCCCGAGCTTATAAGAAACCCAAGGCAAACAGCTTATTCAATTGTTTCGGGAGATCCGATCAACCCTCACCCCGCTAGCGGCTACCGCCGCCCAAAAGCAAATTCCTATCAGCTGCGATCAACCCGCATCCATCCTTCAAAATTTCGCCTCTTCAGAAAAATTCGTGGGTGGATTCCGGTTCGGGAAGGTCTCCCATGGTCTGGAATAGAGCGGTATGGAGGGCGTCGAAGGTTCTATAGCCGTATGCTTTTCTGGTGGCGAGATTTACTTTG
>Ga0208623_100598_pt1 | contig 18227 bp, 17 predicted proteins | sample HotLakConsUCCL28_FD_184737 | JGI IMG/M metagenome (GOLD analysis project Ga0208623, IMG submission 184737) | Hypersaline microbial mat communities from Hot Lake, Washington, USA - Hot Lake Consortium UCC-L28 (SPAdes) (version 2) ...
AGAAGGCTTTGAAAAAGGTCATGAATTTCCCTTGGGATTAAATTGCACCGGATTTTTTGAATGAAATAGTCTCTCCATAGTGAGGATTTTTAAAATTCCACTCTCAAATTGCGTCATATCGAGCACATTACCCCCTTTAGGGAGTCTATTTTGGCCTGATTGCCGGTTTATAGACATACCAATCCCCCGACCGGTTTCTGTTTTGTCAATAACCATATCGCCCGGGTCACGTTCCAACAGGCACAGTTGTTGGCAAAGGTGAAAGCATTACGTGCTTTGTTCTTGGCTCGCATAGCTACCAAACCAGCCTTGGATTTCATCCATGCAAACGGATGTTCTACCTGAGCACGTACACTACTGTATTTTTTGTTCTTGTCTTTTTGTTTTTGAGAAAGTTTCTCGCCTCTGTGAGGTTTATCCAGCACTCCATAGAACCAACCATCTTTTCTGGCAGCGACTTTATATTCTTCCAAATAATAGGCTTTATCACCCCACAAGCTCATTTCATCGTAGCTAATTAGCTCGGCAAGAGGTACCAGGTCATTACGGTTAGCCGGTGTAAATCGTTGCTTTCGAATAAGTTTTGTGCCCACATCTACGCCAATATGACCTTTATATCCAAAATAAAAACGTCCTCCCTTTTTTGTTGAATGCGCATCGGTATCAATTTGAGAGGAGGGTTCTTTCTCTAATTCTTCGCGTCGTTCTTTCTTAAGTGGTCGATTCACGGAATTAATAATAGTGGCATCCACAACGGTTCCCTTTTTAAGCATCATGCCTTTTTGCTCGATCTGAGAGGTAATCTGGTCAAAAATAACATCTGTCAACCCTTGCTGAATAAGGGCTTCTTTAAACCGCCAAAACGTGGTGAAATCGGGAATATCATTGTCTAGGTTTATACCAACAAAGCGTTGAAAGCTTAGCCGGTCAATGAGCTGGTCTTCCAATTGTGGATTACTTAAATTGAACAAAGACTGTAAAAACAAAGCCTTTACCATCCAGCTAACGGGCTTGCGAGGACGGCCACCTTTGGTTTTACTGGTTTTATCAATACTGGTAAGCTTGTTGTAAATAGGTTGCCAATCGACCATCTGCTCAATCTGCTTTAGTTTAGCAGCCATTTGAGAGGATTTGCGCCTGCGCGCAAGCAGTTCGTCGGAAAAACAAAGTTGATTTAAAGAGTCCATATAGTTAATTATAACAATTATTTAAGTACTACTGAAGATAGTCAGATTATTACTTAGATACAAGCATATATGGAATAATATCAATATTTTATAACGTTTATTTTAGTGAATTAGGTTTTGCAAAGCTTTCTATAAGCTATGAAGTATTAATAAAAAGAGAAATGGAAATTCTTTTTGTATTACTTGGTATGATGGTTGTTGGATTCCGTTGCTGGGGTATGTTAGGTAACCTTGTAAGGTTAGATTATCCAATAATTAAAGAAAGAAAATTAATTACTATAGCAGAAAATATAGAGCTGTTTTTGGCAATTGGTTTTGTTTCATTAATATTTATAAGTGTATATTTTCCAAGTTTATCACCACTATGGGAAATTTTATTTGTATCATCCTACAGTTCCTATTTGGTATTCCACATGTATTATCTATTCCATAGAAGAAAAATTATGAATTTATGATAATAATATGCACTTATTAAAAATAAGATTATCATTGCCATTGTGAAATGTAACAGCCATTACCTCCAACAGGAGGGCGGTCACCACGCCGTTGGGAGTATGTCACGTCCGACTACCGGCGGATACGACCCTGAAAACGGGTCGGTTCTGGGGGGTAGATGTTATGGTGGAAATGATTTCTCAAATCGTTTTCAGAGGAATAAAGATTGAGTACATCAAGAATCGTTTCCCAAGTGGTTCATTTTCGATGTACACCAAAATACCAAGTGAGAACGATCTAACTCAACACGTTTTCGCCTGTTAGAATCTTATGGTTCTTACCTTTTGAAGTCTTTGAGGATAATAGTGGCTACACTATGCAGTATTTTGGAATGTGAGGTGAAATCATTATATTGGTTCAAATACAAGGTCAATAGAACTTAATGACCTTGTGAACGAACCGAACGTATGGTGAATTCAATTGTACAATTTATGGAATCTCGTAGCGGTTATGCGACTATGGGTGCATTTAAAAATGCGGGAATTCATACGCGTACTATTCGTAATGCACTTGAGAAGGAGATTATCACCAAGATTAAGCCGGGTCTGTATAAACTTAAAGAGTACCCGCGTGATGAGTACGAGAGTTTTATAGATATACATACCGCCAATAAGAATGCCATTATTTGCCTTTCCACCGCGCTTGCTTATCATGAGCTCACTACATTTAATCCTTCAAAGGTTGATGTTGCTGTTCCGAATAACACAGATACATTTGAACTGATTTACCCGCCAATGAATGTCTATTTCTTCCGGGAGCGCATGCATAACGCTGGTATTGAAACAATTGAAAAAGATTACGGCGAATTCAAGGTGTATAATATGCCGAAAACGGTGTGTGATATGTTTCGTTACAGAAATAAAATCGGTGAAGACCTTGCACTGGAAGGGCTTCAGAATTATCTGAAAAGATCAAAGAATAATCTTAATGAACTGGCTGAATTCATGAATATTTGCAGAGTCAAGTCTGTAATGGTGCCATACATAAAAGCGATGGTGGCAGGATGAATTCCAACCAAAATCAATCCATAAAAGACAGGTTAAAAAATCTTGCCCGAGCATCTGGAATTGATTACAATTTTTGTTGTATTCAATTTATGCAGGAGAGGTTTTTGGCCCGATTAGAAAAGTCGAAATACAGAAATCATTTCATTTTAAAAGGAGCACTTTTATTGCTTGCTTATGAATTGCCACAGGTACGCCCATCTAAAGACATCGATTTTCTTGGAGGAAAAATTTCAAATCACCCCAACTACATTAGATCTGCTATTAGAGACATTACCGGAATGGATTTAAATGATGGTGTTATTTTTTACGAGAATGAGATTCAAGTTGAAGAGATAACCAAAGATGCTGATTATACAGGATTAAGAGTTAAACTGAAAGCTTCAGTTGGTGGAGATCAGCATCGCATCCAAATTGATATCGGTTTTGGTGATGTAATGGAATATGGTCCTGTGCAAATAAGTTATCCGTCCATGTTAGATTTTGAACCGCCACAAATATTTGCTTATTCACTTGAATCAGCCATAGCAGAAAAGCTTCAGGCAATTGTGAGCCTGGGACTTTTTGGGAGTCGGATGAAAGATTTTTATGATATTTGGTTTCTCTTAAATAACAGAGATTTAGATAAAGAACGGTTACGTAAAGCTATTGAATCGACCTTTAAAAACAGAAATACGGACATTAATACTATTAACTTTATTTTTAAGGACGAGTTTATTCGCGACGTTACTAAAGCCACACAATGGACAGCTTTTATGAAGAGAATCAAAATGAATCAAAATGTGAGTTTTGAGTCAATCATGCTTGACCTGAAAAACTATTTCAGGAATATAGTACATTTAATTGTATGAAAATGCTTTGATTGTAGCCTACCACTACGACCGTGCCAACCGATTAGTCAAATCGGAGTACACCAATTTCGATATTGTTTCAATATTAGCAGAAAATCTTTAGCTGAAAAAGCCTCGACCTTGCCTTGTGTAGATACTATGGAAAATTTGTGATATATATAACTGAATCACTCTTAAATATTTTTTATCTTTGTAGTACATGTATTACATATTAGCCAAACCTATTTAATAATGTCTGTTACAATACGTTTAGATAATTCCATCGAACAGCGCCTAAATGAGCTGTCCAAGATTACCGGACGCACAAAATCCTACTACATTCGTTTGGCTCTTGAAGAAAAACTGGATGAGTTGGAAGATTTATACATCGCGGAGCACCGGCTTGAACAACCGATGGGACGGCGATGGAGTCTTCAGGAAATAGAGCAAGGCGATGACCTGGAGCGTTGAATTTGATGACAGAGCCCGTAAGGAGCTTCGAAAGTTAAATCCAAATATACAGGATCGGATTCTTAAATGGATACGCGAAACCCTGTCTGTAAATGAAGATCCCCGTCGGGTAGGCAAATCCCTAAAGGGTAATATGAAAGGCTTATGGCGGTACAGAGTTGGAGATTATCGAATAATTAGCCAAATTCAGGATGATAGTATTTTGATTCTTGTGATTCGCATCGGACATCGAAAAGATGTTTATGGAGATTGATAATGGAACAGAGTCATTCCTTGCATTGATCAATCATAAACAATTAGTTTACTACACCAACCACTACGATCGTGCCAACCGGTTGATTAAATCTGATTACTCAAACCCAACAGAAAATCTCGGTATGTTCTCTGTTTCTTGATGCCATTACTCAAAGTATATTATGACGATTCCCCGGATGAGCTATTCGAGAATTCTAAAACTTACCGAATTAATTTCACTATAAAATGAACCGAAACAGACTCGTTTATGCATTCCTGACAGCGCTTGTGGTGCTTACCGGCCTGATAATCAGGTATTTCACAGATGGTTTGCCGGGGGGGTTAGATTTGTATCTTGGAGATGCCCTTTGGGCTGTTATGATATTCCTGATCATTGGTTTTATCTTTAAGCAAAAGCCGGTTTGGAAGGTGGCCATCATAAGCCTGATGTTTTGTTATCTCATTGAAATCAGTCAGTTATATCAGGCATCATGGATTCTGGAAATCCGAAGTACATTACTTGGTTCGCTTATTCTTGGTCATGGATTTTTATGGTCAGATATAATGTCATATTCAGCAGGAATTGGAATTGCCGCGTCAATAGAGTTTGCTGGAAGCAGGTTTTTCATTGGAAAAAGGAAAGGGAAATAATTTATACATGAGGATTATCTTGCCGGTATTTTCTAACTTTAAAAGCGCTGAGAGATTTTCCGGTTACTGTCTAATTGAAAAACTTTTATAAGATATTCGTTAAACGGTTAATTCTCCTGCAATTGAATGCATAAATTTATCTCGGATTTGATGCGGATTCGTATAGTTACCCAGCAGGTACATCATTTTGGTGATGGTGGCTTCCATCGTCATATCGCCGGCACTCATGCACCCCATATCACGGGCTAACCGACCACTTTCATACTTATTCAAATCTACCGAATCGTGTGTGGCCTGTGATGCTATGGCTACAAAAATATTTTTTTTGAAACAGGCTTCCAGAAAGGGAATCATGGAGCTATTACCGGTAACCGGGAAATTTCCTGAGCCAAATGCAGATATGATAACGGCCTTTATACCACTCTCTAAAAGGGGAAATAAATGGGTGGGATTGATTCCAGGGTAAACACGAATAACAAGAATTTCATCGCTGAAGGCCGCCTTTGAACGGAATGTACCCGCGCTTGGAGAACTCATAATCCGCAAATCTATGTTCAGGCCAATTTCTGCCAGTGGCGGAAAATTGGGAGAGGAATAGGCGTTAAAATCACTAATACTGACTTTGGTACATCTATTTCCCCGAAATATTTTATCACTAAAACAAATCCCGACTTCATGAAATGCAATGGTCGCCATTTGAACGGCATTTATCAGATTGCGCCCCGCATCGCTTCTAAGCACACTCAATGGCACCTGACTTCCTGTAAAAATAACCGGTTTATTCAGGTTACGAAAGCAATAGGAAAGGGCGGAGGCCGAATACGCCATCGTGTCCGTTCCATGTAAAACTACAAATCCGTCAAAATTAGCATATTCATTTGCAATTTCGGTTGCCAGCAATTGCCAATCATTGGGGTCAATATCGCTGCTATCCTTAAAAAATAGCTCCTTTACGGTAATATCAGCGAGTTCACGTAACTGCGGAATCATAGAAATCAAATTATGAGTAAATGCCTTATTGGAAACTTCACGCTCCTTATCTTTTCTGATTCCCATGGCAATGGTTCCACCGGTTTGTAAGAGTAAAATTCGCTTCATTTTTTCAGATAATGGTTGATAATGACAAAATCTAATATTAATATCGTATTATTAGAAATGAACAATTGTTTTAATATAACAATCATGCAACTCAGGATTGAAAAATCATTCTATGAATTATTCAAAAAGAAACACAGCATATTCGGGCGGATTAAAAGCCCTTTTTTGATAAAAAAATCATGATAATATATAAAATCAGGCTTGTGCATTTCAAAAATAAACGATTAATTGCAACAACCGGCTCAAAGTAAAAAATTGGATTACAATATAGCCGGAAAAGATGTGGTTAGTTTTAGATTCACATCAGGTGCCTGCGGGACTCTGATAAAACGTATGAGGAATTAGTTATGCAAGTGTATGAAACATCAAGGATTCGGAACGTAGTTCTGCTGGGGCATTCCGGATCCGGAAAAACAACTCTGGCAGAAACCATGGCTTTCGAAGCAGATATGATAAAGCGAAGGGGGAGTGTAGAAAACGGTACCACGGTTTCGGATCATCATCCTTTAGAAAAAGAGAAAATGAAATCGGAATTTACCAGTTTTTTAAATCTGGATTGGAGAGGACATAAAATCAATGTTATTGACACACCGGGTACATCCGATTTTATTGGCGAAGTAGTTGCTCCGCTTAAAGTTGCAAGAAACAATATTTTTGTACTTGATGCAGAACACGGAGTTGAAGTTGGTACTGAATTACTTTGGAATTATGCCAGAGAATACGACACAACTTCCATAATTGTAGTAAACAAATTAGACCATCCAAATGCCGATTTTGATAAAACCGTTGAACAGGCAAAAGAACGGTTTGGCCGTGAAGTTGTGCTCATGCAATTTCCCTACAGCACAGGCGAAGATTTTAATGCCATTGTGGATGTTCTGAAAATGACTATGTATGAGTTTCCTGAATCGGGTGGAAAGCCGGATAAGCTCCCCATTCCGGATTCTATCAAAGCTAAAGCTGAACTTCTCCATAACGAACTTGTTGAAGCTATCGCGGAGAATGATGAGTCATTAATGGATATCTTTTTTGAAAAAGGAACCCTCGATGAAGATGAAATGATAGATGGCCTTCGCGCCGGAATGATGAATAATCAAATTTATCCTCTTTTTTGTGTTTCTGCGGAGCGAAACATGGGGACGGGGCGCGTTATGGGATTTATAGATGCCGCCATTCCATCACCTGAAATTGGACGTCCAAGCAGGTTGTCAGACGGCTCGGATTATGTTATTACGGAAGATAATCCTCCATCTTTATTGATTTTTCGCCACACTTCCGAAGATCATGTTGGTGATTTAATGTACTTTAAAGTATGCGGTGGAGCTGTAAAATCAGGAGATGATTTATACAACAGCCGCACGAATTCAACTGTCAGGTTAAGTTCTCTTTTTGTCAGTCAGGGAAATAAACGTGCTGAAGTGAATGAACTCAGAGCCGGTGATATGGGCGTTGCGGTAAAACTCAAAGATTGTACAACAAATGATACCCTGCGTGATAAATCACTTGATTTGGAATTCAGAAAAGTGACGTATCCCGAACCTAATATGCGGGTGGCTGTTAAACCCCAAAAAAGTGGTGAAGAAGAAAAATTAGGGTCAGCCTTGCATCAATTGGAAAAAGAAGATCCCACGCTACTCGTTGATCACAATGCGGAATTAAAGCAGCTAATAATATCCGGTCAAGGCGAAGAACATCTGAACAGGGTGAAATATTTGTTAGAACGCCGCTTTAAACTCGATATTGAATTCTATGAGCCACGGATTCCTTACAGAGAGACCATCACTAAAGCCGTTAAGGCTCAATACAAACATAAAAAACAATCGGGTGGTGCAGGCCAATATGCTGAGGTGTATCTGCTAATTGAGCCTTACACAGAAGGAATGCCAAACCCGGCAGATCTTAACGTCAGAAATACGGAAGAAATTGACTTACCCTGGGGCGGCAAACTCGTGTTTTTGAATTGCATTGTTGGAGGCGTAATTGATACCCGGTTTTTACCTGCTATCCTGAAAGGGATAATGGAAAAAATGGAAACCGGCCCGCTCTCGGGTTGCCGTGCACGTGATATCAGGGTTTCTGTTTATGATGGATCGATGCATTCTGTTGATTCTAATGAAGCAGCTTTTAAAACAGCCGGTTTAATGGCGTTTAAGGAAGGATTTCTGAAAGCCAGTCCGCAGTTACTCGAACCGGTCTATACTGTAGATGTATTTGTTCCGGCTGATTACATGGGTGATGTGATGAGTGATTTATCCACACGTCGCGGTCAGATTATGGGAATGGACTCAGAAGGAAGTCTGCAAAAAATTTCAGCCAGAGTTCCACTATCAGAACTGAACCGTTATACCACTCAACTGAAATCTATGACACAGGGCCGGGCAACGCATTCCCGCAGTTTCGCTGATTATGCTCCTGTTCCAAGAGATATTCAGGAAAGGGTTATGCAGGAAACGATGGAACTGGAAACCGCAAGTTAATCATCAATGGCATCATCAATCCGGGATTAGTATTAATCAGGAAAAAGCCTTGTACAATGCGAGGCTTTTTTTATTTGTTCATTCGTATATGACAACATAGTTTGTTAAATTTGCCACATCATTGAGTGCCGGTATGATTCACAGAAATCATACATTATTAAAAATTAAGTTTTACGTGAAAAAATCGATAAAAATTGCTTCAGGACAGGGATTTTGGGGTGATTTACCCGTTGCTCCCATACATCAGGTTAAGAACGGGCCCATAGATTATTTGATGATGGATTATCTTGCTGAGGTCACCATGTCCATTATGCAAAAACAAAAACTCCGTAATCCGAAATATGGTTACGCCCGTGATTTTGTTGAAGTCATTCGTGCTATTTTACCTGAAATTGCAGCCGGAAAAGTAAAAGTTATGTCAAATGCCGGCGGGGTGAATCCGCTTGCATGCAAAGATGCCATACTTGCCATTGCACAGGAAACGGGTGTGAAAAATCTTAAAATTGCTGTAGTTGATGGCGATAACATCCTTGACGATTTAGATACCTTAATTACAGCGGGGCATGAACTCAGGAATATGGAAACCGATGAACCGGTTCTTACAGTAAAAGATCAGTTACTTTCAGCAAACGTCTATTTTGGAGCTGAACCTATGGTGGAAGCACTTAAACAAGGCGCTCAGATTGTCATTACCGGTCGTGTAACTGATACCGGATTATGTTTGGCGCCAATGATACATGAATTCGGTTGGAGTCTGGATGATGTTGATAAAATGTCAGCAGGTACCGTAGCCGGACACATCCTGGAGTGCGGGGCTCAGAGTTCCGGTGGAAATTTTACCGATTGGGAAGCAGTCCCTGATATGGAGCACATTGGTTTCCCCATAGTTGAGGCGTTTTCTGATGGAACCTTCGATGTCACCAAACATGAAAAAAGCGGTGGATTGGTTCATTCCAAAACGGTAAAAGAGCAGTTACTGTATGAAATAGGAGATCCCAAAGAATACATAACACCTGATTGTATTGCCGATTTTACGAGCATACATTTAAAAGATGTAGCACCAAACAGGGTTCGGGTTTCAGGAATAACGGGAGCAGACAAAACACCATTTTATAAAGTATCGGCCAGTTATTTATCCGGTTTTAAAATCACAACATCACTCACGTACGCCTGGCCCGATGCGCTTAAAAAAGCTGTCAGAGCCGGTGAAATTTTGAAACAGCGCGCACTTGATCTCGGTTTGGCATTCGATGATTTCCACTGTGAGTACATTGGATACAATGGTTGTTCAGAAAAACCAACCGGCACAGAGTTTGACAGAGATACGCCAGATGAAGTACAACTCAGGGTTTCGTTGAGCGGACCCAATAAAAAAGATCTGGACAGGTTTGGTATGGAAATAGCTCCACTGATCCTTACGGGTCCGAGCGCAGTTACAGGATTTGCCGGAGGAAGGCCAAAAGCAAGTGAAATTGTAGCATATTGGCCGGCACTTCTAAAAAAAGAGGCTGTTAAACCAAGAGTACGTATCTTCAACACTTAACATAAACACATTAATAAACAGTACGGTTTGAAAAACTGTGCGTGATTACTTTATAATAAACAAGAATAAACGTATGCTGATAGGAATTATAGGTGCAGGTATTTCCGGATTAACCGCTGGCAGATTATTAGCCAAAGCCGGACATGAAGTAAGAATTTTTGAAAAAAGCCGCGGTTATGGTGGACGCCTTGCCACCCGGTATGATGAGGATAATCATGAAATCAGATTTGATCACGGAACACCTCATTTCAGTGGTACCGATCCACGGTTTCAGGGCTTTATTGACGAATTGACACAAAAAAATATATTGAAAAAATGGGCGGAAACGTTCAATTACTGGGATGGCAAGAATCTGCAAAGTATGCATCCTGAAAAGGTCAGTACAAACTATTATTACGCTCCGGAAGGCTTAAACACCATTGGTAAATATTTATCAAGATGGTCTGATGTCCATACGGAATCCAAAGTGATTGGAATAACATATCTTGGCGCTAAAAACGATAAGAAACGTGCCTGGATGCTAAATTTCGAAAATTTTGAAACCGTAGAAGTGGATGCTGTAATTGTAGCGACACCTGCAGTTCAAGCCTATGGGTTAATCATGAATTCGCAGGATGAAACCATTTTCCGTTCGGTAATCAGTAAAATTGACGAGATTTCATACAATCCGAAATACTCACTCATGCTCACGTATGATGATGCCCCGAAACCCGATTGGAAAGGTATTTTTTGCAATGATGATACAATCCATTGGATATCGAATGAAAGTTCAAAAAGAGACAACGCAGGAAAAACGACGTTGGTTTGTCATTCAAAAGGTGAGTTTACACGTGACCATATCTTGAATTCGGGTGATTTAACGATCATCAAGAATGAAATGATTCTGCGTTTGCGTACCATAATTGGGGATTGGGCCGGTAAATATGACCAATCTCAAATTCATTTATGGAGATATTCTCAGCCTCGAACGTTTTTAGACAGAGATTATGTTGAAATTGGAGTTGATAATGCTCCCGTTGCCATTATTGGTGATTACATGCGAAGTGGTGGCACGGTTGAACAAGCATACATCTCCGGAATTGAATTAGCCAATGATTGGGCGGAAAAACTCCCGCGTTAACTGTATCTGTGAAAGAATTATTAAAATTAAATCGGTTTTTCTATAAGTATAAGGGCATCCTGAGTTTGGGTGTCCTTTTTCTTGTTGCAGCTAATGGGTTTTTAGTATGCATCCCTATCTTAATTCGTCAGACCATGGATAAGGTTGAGGAGCTTGCCGAAACGACCGATTATTCAGGTTCATCTGTTTGGGATATTATTTTTTCTGAACAAGCGGGAATGATTCTGGCCGTTAATTCACTCTATCTTATTTTGGCTGTCGTCTGTTACGGTTTGCTGCTTTATGCTACGCGCCAAACCCTGATTGTAACATCGCGTCGAATTGAATTTGACATGCGAAATGAGATTTATGACAAAATTCAAAAATTGCCTCAGAGCTATTTTTCCCGAACCAGTACCGGAGATGTATATGTAAGAGCAACGGAAGATATCGTAAGAGTCCGGGAATATTTTGGCCCGGCTTTTATGTACACTATCCAAACGATATCACGGGCAAGTATTATCATCACGATAATGCTTTTGGTTAATCCCGTTTTAACTATGTGGGCGCTGTTACCCCTTCCGGTACTTTCACTTTTTGCCTATTGGGTGAGTGGGTTTATCCATAAGCGCTCCAATGAAATACAGGAACAATATGCGCGGCTTGCCGGCAGAGCTCAAGAAGCTTTTTCAAGTATTCGCCTGATAAAAGCCTACGCCCGTGAAGCATACGAATCAAATCGATTTGCTGTTGAAAGTGAAACATACAGAAAAAGAAAACTACGTTTAGATGTAGTAGAGTCCCTTTTTCACCCTATGCTAAGCTTACTCATCGGAATGTCCGTACTTCTGGTTTTATGGCAAGGTGGAGTTATGGTCATTGAAGGCGCCATTACGGTTGGAAATATAGCCGAATTTATCATTCATGTTACGTTTTTGACGTGGCCGGTTGCTTCTCTTGGTTATACCATTAATTTAATTCAGCGCTCCGCCGCATCACAGGAACGTATAGCGAAAATGATGAGAGAATCAGAAGAAATTTTAGATGATGAAGAAACAGATACGTCAATTAATACTATCCGCGGCGATATTGAATTTCGGGATGTGACATTCAGATATCCAGAAAGTGAAATTGCGGCTATTAAAAACATCTCCTTTTCGGTTAAAGCCGGTCAAACGGTTGCTATTGTTGGACGTACCGGAACGGGAAAAACGACATTGGTACAATTAATTCCACGGTTATTTAATCCAACAACCGGAAAAATTTTAATAGATGGAACCGACTACCGAAAAATACCGTTAAATGTACTTAGGAAAAACATTGGTTTTGTTCCTCAGGATACTTTCTTATTTTCAGACACAATAGGAGAGAATATATCCTTCGGTATTGAAAATCCTACTACTGAACAAATTTCTGATGCAGCGGAAAAAGCACAGGTGCTTGGAAACATTCTTGAATTTGAGAAAAAATTTGATACAATTTTGGGCGAACGGGGAATTACCTTATCAGGTGGCCAAAAGCAAAGGACTAGTATAGCGCGCGCGCTCATAAAAAAACCACCCATACTTATTCTCGATGATTCACTAAGCGCTGTAGATACGAATACTGAAAATGAGATTCTAAAACATTTAAAAACAGAAATGACCAACAAGACTACATTTATTGTAAGTCACAGAATTTCGAGTGTAAAAGATGCAGATCATATTCTTGTGATAGATGATGGCAAAATTATTCAATCCGGAAATCATCAAAATCTACTAACCCAAAAGGGATATTACGCTTCTATGTATGAGAAGCAGCTGCTCGAGAATGAACTTGCCGAACTATAAATAAACACCAATAAACAGCTGTATGCCTGACCGCTACAGATTTAAAATAAAAAACAGGAGATAACATTATGATTATCGTGCCACTTGGCGTTGCGAGTGCAACTCCAACAGCTAAACGACATCTATCGTCAGTAGCACTTTGGAGGGACGGACGAGTATTTTTGTTCGATTGTGGAGAAAATGCTCAGATGAGGGCTTTACAAGCCGGAATAAAACGTTCCAAGATAGACTACATCTTTATATCACATCTTGATGGCGATCACTTTTTTGGACTTCCGGGTCTCATATCAACTATGCAATTACAAAGGCGCGAAGCCGATTTGCAGATTATCGGACCGGTTGGACTCAAGGAATTTATTGAGGCATCACTTAAAGTCGCAAATATTGACCTGAGTTTTGACATTCACTTCACTGAAATTGAAGATGGATTTGAACATCAGGTGGTAATAGATGATCCCGACTTTTATGTTGAATGCCGTCCGCTTGAACATAAAACACTTTGTATCGGCTATCGTTTGCAAGAAAAGGATAAACCGGGTAAAGTAGATGCTGAAAAAGCCAAAGAAATGGGTATTACCGAGGATACTCAATATAAAGATCTGAAAGCAGGCAAAGATGTTACTCTTGCAGACGGCACTGTAGTTGCATCATCTGATATTGTTGGTCAGCCTAAAAAAGGGCATAGTTTTGCTTATGTAACCGATACACTATTTTCTGTAAATGCTCTGAAACTTGCCTACAAAGCTACCATTTTATATCATGAGGCAACTTTTGATATATCACTTAAAGACAAGGCTGAAGAAACCTATCATTCCACAGCTGAAGATGCCGCTACAATAGCATCCAAAGCTGAGGTTGAACGACTGGTGATTACCCACTTCTCCGCGAGATATACCAATCAGTTTGTCTTACTAAAAGAAGCCCGGAAAATTTTCAGTGATACCTGGGTTGCTACGGAATTACGACCTATCATGACAGACCCGCAACATGAACGTGGAATAATCAAAGCGAAAGTCAGGATTGAACCTATTGGAAATCAAAAAGGAAGATCCGGAGGTCACAGAGGTGGCGGCGGACGCAGGCCTTATAATAATCGTGGCGGTGGTGGTGGCCGTCCGAAATACTTCCGTCAGAGAAAATCCTACGACGACCGTGGTGGCAGACCGTATGATAATCGAAGAAGCGGTGGCAGTGGTGGTGGAAGACCTTATGACAACCGTGGGGGTGGTGGGCGCCCGTATGATAACCGCGGTGGCGGTGGTGGCCGTTCGTATGACAACCGAGGTGGTTATGATAACCGTGGCGGCGGCGGCCGTTCGTATGACAACCGTGGTGGCGGCAGTAGTCGTCCTTATGAGAATAGAGATAACAGAGGCGGTTACGATAATCGTGGCGGAAGCGGCGGCGGTGGAGGGCGTTCCTACGATGACCGTGGTGGACGCAGATACGATGATCGCAGACCACCGTATGATAATCGTGATAACAGAGACAATCGCAATCCTCGTGACAACAGAGATCCTCGCGATAACCGGGATTCACGCGACAATAGGGATTATGATCAGCGTCGCACCAATGATTATCGTGACAGAGATAACCGTCCGAAGGATAAAGACAGGGATAAAGATTCTGACCAATCGAATCTACCAATAACCCCAAGAGCTCCTTTTGACGATTTTGACCGCTTCTAAGTCAAATAAAAAAGAATCCAAAACAAAAGCCGTCGATTCAAACTTGATTCGACGGCTTTATGTTTACCTTAAACCGTACAAGTGGTTTCTTGTACTGGCGTTGGTAATTACGTTAATATCATCATTTCTCGGCCCACTCAGGCCCTATCTTGTACAGGTTGCAATTGATGATTATATAGCCGAAAAAGATATTCCCGGCTTGGGACGTATCATTCTGCTTTTTTTCTTTGTATTGCTTGCAGAATCGGTATTGATGATCGGAACCACGTTTCTGACGCGCTGGGTTGGACAAAACGCACTCTACTCGTTAAGAAACGCTGTATTTAATAAAATACAAAGCCTGCATGTTCAGTTTTTTGATCGAAATCCCATTGGGCGGTTAATTACCCGCACTACAAACGATATTGAAGCGCTTAGCGATCTGTTATCGAGTGGGGTAGTTAATATTATTGGAGATTTATTCCGCATATTCTTCATCATGTTTTTCATGTTCTCCATGAGTTGGGAACTCTCGTTGGTGTCCCTTTGCACATTACCGCTTTTGTTTTATGCGACTTTCTGGTTTAAAGCTAAAGTCAGAGTTGCTTTTTTAAATGTCAGAGATCAGATTGCACGGATAAATTCCTTTGTTCAGGAGCACATTAATGGCATGAGCATAGTCCAATTATTCAGCAGGGAGGAAAAAGAAGCAGAGCGGTTCAGGGTCATAAACAACGATCACACAAAAGCGCACATACACACAATCTTTTACTTTGCTATTTTTTGGCCAACCGTAGAGGTGCTATCAAGTTTAGCAATGGCATTGGTTATTTGGTATGGTGGAGCAAGTACCCTGGCAAGTGGTTTAACATTTGGGATTTTAGTGGCTTTCATTCAATATGTTCGGCTATTTTTTCTGCCTATCCGCGATTTATCCGATAAATTCAATACGCTGCAAAGTGCGTTGGCATCTTCTGAACGTATTTTCAATGTGATGGATACCAAGAATGTAGTAAAAGAGGCAGAACATCCGGTTCAGACAGAGCGACTCAGCGGATTGATTGAATTTAAGAATGTATCATTCCGATATAATAAAAATGAAGAGTATGTTTTACGGAATGTAAGTTTTACAGTTGAGCCTGATCAAACAGTAGCTGTGGTTGGTGCAACCGGAGCGGGAAAAAGTACGCTTATTAATTTGGTTACGCGTTTTTATGATATAGAAGAAGGAGAAATTCTGGTTGACGGACACAATATTAAGGATTTGTCATTGAAAAATTTACGTACTTCTTTTGGCTTGGTCTTACAGGATAACGCACTATTTTCAGGAACCATACTCGAAAACATAACCCTCGGCAATCCGGATATTACTGAAGAAAGCGTTTTAAATGCGGCCAAACTGGTTCAGGCGAATCGTTTTATTGATAAACTGCCCGGAAAATATTCCTATGTTTTACAGGAGCGCGGAGCATCTCTGTCTATGGGGCAACGTCAATTAATTTGCTTTGTTCGGGCAATGGTATATGATCCTGCCATTTTAATACTTGATGAAGCAACATCGAATATTGATTCAGAAACTGAGGCATTGGTAGGGAATGCCATAAAAAAACTACTCAAAAAACGAACGTCTATTGTAATTGCGCATCGTTTAGCCACCATACAGCATGCGAATATAATATTGGTGATGCACAAAGGTGAAATCAGAGAAACAGGTACACATCAGCAGTTATTAAAAAAGAAAAATGGTATTTACCGCAAACTCTACGAAATACAGTACAAGGATCAGGCTGTAGCTTAACACGGAAATTTAGAAGCATTTTTCTACACCAAATTTTGAGTGAGCACAGTATTTATCTACATTCATAGCATACAATGATTTATGCCTTGATTATCTAACAGTCGTGAATAATTCGTGTTAACACGGATTATTCTCCCTCAATAACAGAAATCAATTCTGATAAAATCATAGCTGTTGCTCCCCAAAGTGGTGTATCAAACAAATTCCAGAAAGGAACAATTACATCATGTCCATGCAGTTTCCAAATCTCTTCTCTGATATTATTTCGATTCTGAAGCTCCGTAAGTTGTGGTGTCAATATTGCGGATACTTCACCCGGGTTGGGGACTAAAGCAGGTAAGTGGTTCAAAAAACCAATGGATGGAATCAGTATATTATTTGTAACTGGGATATACAGGTTGCTCAATTTTCCAATTATTTCGATAGCTGAATGAGGAATTCCTGTTTCTTCTTTGGTTTCACGAATAGCTGCCTGAAGCGGTGTTTCGGATTGTTCTATCCTGCCTCCGGGACAACAAATTTCGCCTTTATGAGTTGGTAAATGATGGGAACGTTGCGTTAGTATAATGCGGTAATCTGTATCATCTTTAAAAAAAAGCAACATAATTCCATTTCTTCTGCTTGAATCTGAGGGAATTCGATCATGTAGCAATGTTCCGTTTTGTAACCTTGGCCCCATGCGCTTTTGAGCTTGAAAACCCGGTAGAGGTTTTTCCAACCGCTCACTTAAAAGTTCTTTTAAATCCATCTTCAAAATCAACTGTTGTCATTAGGTGAATGAGTGCATTATAACACTTTATCCTGCTTCAACCGTTTACCGGGTATTGGAAAAAGACGAGGCACCTGTTTTTGATAGTTTTTATACGACTTACCAAATCGCTCTTCCAATTTCTGTTCTTCCGGATACGAACCCAACCAAAAGTATAGTAAGCTGCAAATGGTAAATAATCCCCATTTCAAATTCATGTAGGGATGAAAAATGAGTATAAGAAGACTAAAAAAATACAATGGATGTCGTACATATTTAAAAGGCCCGTTGAACACAAGTTTGTTTGAATCGGGTTCATCTAAGAAGTAAGGCCTGTCTTTATGTAAGATTCCATCCTTGAGTTGTTGAATTCCCATAAATGTTCCACCTCCGAAATGACGAGCCGACCAAGCTAATCCAAGTAATCCTATGGCCTGAATCCCATGAAATAACCAATTTAATGGCGCGGATACGTGATACCATACAGCAGAGTCAACCGGAACGGTAAACCAAACAAATCCGAGTGAAAGAACTGAAATCAGATTATAGACTGATCGATACCAAAATTGAGCGGACGGCATCTTGGTTATAATCGCTGATTTAAAGCGGTGAGATGCAAAAAGGGAGTGCGTTACAGCAAATAACAGAAAAGCTAAGACAAACGTCATACATCAAGCCAACTTAACAGCAGTTCTTTATACGTCATTAATGCTGTATAACCTTTGTTGGTAAGTGCCATATTGGTTTGCGCGCGACCGGATTGGCGTGATTTATTGATCGTTAAAAATCCGCTTTCCTCAAGTTTCTTAAGTTGAATACTCAAATTTCCATCCGTCGTTTTAACCGCGTTTTTGAGGCTCATAAAATCCACCTCATCTGAATGCGCTACAGCGCTTAGTATGGCGAGTCTCAACCGGTTATGAATGAGAGAATCAAGTCGTTTGTGATTGAAATTCTTATATTTAGAATTCATTTAATTTTATGATGTTTATATTGAATCACTACTAACCGACTAAAAAAATAAATTAGGAGCTATCCAATTTACAGATAGCTCCTTTTTTCATACTTTGGTTTTACCACAAACTAAAGATATGAG
>Ga0208623_100601_pt1 | contig 18055 bp, 22 predicted proteins | sample HotLakConsUCCL28_FD_184737 | JGI IMG/M metagenome (GOLD analysis project Ga0208623, IMG submission 184737) | Hypersaline microbial mat communities from Hot Lake, Washington, USA - Hot Lake Consortium UCC-L28 (SPAdes) (version 2) ...
CTCTGCTCCATGGTTGGGTTGCAACTCCATGGAATACCAGAATGGGCAGCCCCTGCTGGGGCGCGCCCCAGCAGGGGCTCATGGCCCCCAACTCGAGCGAATTTCCAGACGTCAGGTTACAGTACCGCCCGAACGGAGGAGACCTTCAGATTACCCCAGTTTCTCCGGCTGCCAGTTTCATGGGCATGAAGCGCGTGACAGAGCCTTATTTTCAAAAGGCTCAGCCCAACGGTCCAAAGCCGCCCCGTGGTCGATGGACAAGGCAGGCCATCAGTTCAAAGCCCCAGAACATCTCAGGTGCGATCGGCGGCCCGCGGGTTCGCTTTCTCGCAACCATGCCGCCAGGTCTGCGCCAGGAGGAAGTGGCTCTATACCGGTACATTAGAGGCGGCAGCTTTCCCCGTTGGACAGACGACAGCGTTGGCACATCGCTTTTGCGCTATGCGGATATGTTGGAAAGGGATGCGACCTTCAACAACAGGGACACCAGACAAGCTCTCGACAGCATGGCCGACCGGCTTATCCGAGAGGCGGACGAATTTATTGGAGCAACATTCACGGAAGCGCGATTCCTCGCTGAGCGCCATGGTTTTTCGGAAGAGAGTTTACCGGAGCCACCGGACGCCCCTGTCATCCTGCTTCGGCGGTTCTGGGCGAGTGACAAGGATTATGACCGCGCCCGCTGGGTCCTCTCCAGCTCCCATTTCATCCATCGGCTGCAAGTTTGCCGGAAGGCAAAGGAGGCTTGACCATGGCTGAGCTGCGGGACCTCTATGCGGTGAAGAATCTTCGGGCGAGTCGTGTCAATCTGCTGATGAATGATTTTGCCGCGGGACTACCAAGCCCACTGTCTTTTCTAGGTCTCGCCGATCTGCTTGTACGTCGTATGGGGCTCACGCCCTGGAGCGCCAGAGTTCTGCCGGTTCTGCACCGGGTTCAGGTTTCCGAAGGTCGAACGAAGCCGGAAATGGAGAATAAATCCGGCCTCTTCAGCCCGATCGAGACGATGGAAGATCTGATCGGGACCGTCGATGTTTCCATGCTTCTGTACCTGCCTGGCTGTGACAGCGAGACGGCCTTGAAGCAGGCGCTGATCGGCACACGTGTCGCCGGAGGCCTGATCCAGAACGAAGATTATGTCGTCGATCGGGTTACCCCGGATGGTTCAGCCTTTCGCAGCCTGCGTCGGGGCTATGCAATGATCCGTCCCGAACAGCCTGAACGATTGCAGATCACGACCGGGGATGAGATCGGGCTCCACGCCATCGCGAAAACGCTTTTCCCAACAGAGCGCCTACCAGGATCCGGATGGATAATCCCGGTTTCAGCCGGCTATCGCCTCATCGAGGATCCGGGAACGGCTCCCAAGCGCCTTCGCACACGGAGCAACGATATTCCACATGTCTTCGCTGAGCCAGTCCTCGGAGTTGCCGAGTTGATTTCGGTTCGCAATTCCCGCCTCACGGAACTTGATGGAGGGGGACTCGGAGCCCTCCTTTGGTCCTGGGAGGCACGTGGCGACTTTGTGCTTGGTCACCCTGATTATCATCCCGGAACGTCGAAGGAGCACGTTGCTGATGTCTACGAAATCTGAACCCTTTTCGCTCGAAACGGGGATGCTCGCCTATGCCCGATCGGTACAGATCACGGAAGGGCTCTTCTACGCAACGCGATCAGGAACCTCCGATACACAGGTGCCGATCGAGGTCCTTGAGAAAGGAGTTCGCGGGCAATCATCGGAAGACAAGGCGAAAAACCCCGGTCTGAGCAATCCTCAGTCTGTAGAGTATGCAATTGTCCCACAAGGGTATGATGGGGTGGAACTGCGGTTTTCCATACGCTTCATGCCTCTATCGCTGCGGCCACACGCCTGTAACAACACCGATGTCGGTGATGCCTATCGCCGCTTCGCTCAGGGGTATCGATCCGCAGGTGGCTTCGAAGTCATTGCGGCACTCTACATCTGGAATATCGCGAACGCCCGTTTCGCATGGCGCAACCGGTTCCAGTCGGATGTGATGGCCGTGCGCGTCGCCTTAAATGAGCAAGTCTTGGTCTTTGATCCCTTCCGACTAAGCCTCGAAACGCCACCCGATGAAGCGGCCCTCACAGAAGCACTCCTTGAAGGGGATGCGGAGAGCCTGCGCAATCTGATCAAGGCGGTGGCATACGGTCTCTCTAACGACAAGGGTGATGCCTGTACTGTCCATGTGAGCTGGCGGGCAAAGATGGATCCGGGCCAGGAGATCTTTCCTTCGCAGGAATACGTTCGCGAAGAGAAGGCTGATAAACAACTGAGCAGGGTTTTCGCCAAACTTCCAACCTTTCACGGTGGTCGTGATGTGCAGCAGGCCTCGATGCATTCTCAAAAGATTGGCGCTGCCTTGCGGCATATCGATATCTGGCACGGCAACGACGAGCATGCCTTCCCAATCGCGGTGAACCCCTACGGCGGCGTGCAGGAAACCAGTGCAGTCCTGCGGGATCCAAGGACAAAGAAGAGCTTTTATGACCTGCGAGCCAAAGCGACAGCTCTCATCGAAGGTGTCGAGGGTGCCGGAAATCCGAAGGAAATTTCCGGGGATGCGCATTTCGTCATGGCCAACCTGATCCGTGGTGGAGTCTACGGCGCGAGTGGCAAGAAGGCGGAGGCGAACGGATGAGTGATCTGAATGATGGTAAGGGGCAATGCCAGAGTACCGCTCGCCTCTTGGTCAAACCAGTGCAGGCTGTCATTGATCTGGGAGCTGCAAGCGATGTTTTGACGAAGACACTCAATGCGGTTCATCACGCAAACCGTCACGGCTCTGCGGGCGATTTTATAGCCGTCGCACTGCCCAGCATGACAAAGGGACGAAATTGCATGCTCCCAGGGCATGAAATCGAGCTCATAGGCTCGGACGCCTCTCTCAACAATCTTCTGCAGCTTGAGGGAATGATAGCCCTGCGACGTCGTGGAATGCTGCAGGAGATGGAGGTTGGTGAGACATTTGCCGAACCGGGTATGATTGGGGCCGCCTATGTTCGTGATAGAAATTGCGAGAAACGGACACCCGGCTGGATACGACGCAGCCGGATACGGGCCGAGAAACGTGGAAAGCCCCTCGGAAAACCGGTCGTCCCGCAGAGAAATGATCTCTCAGCCTTGGCACTGTATTACGGTCAAACCGTCATCCACGTCCGAGAGCGGGTAGGAGAGTTCACGCAGGCGCCTCTCATGGTCAGCACCTATGGCTTCTCTGGTGCAAAAGATCCGGCGATCCTCCCGGTCATGCCGGAATCCGCTCGAGGCGTTGGTGATGCAGCATAAAGGCGGACCACGTCTTCTGGTCACGGATCGGGAAAGTGCGGTTTTTCTGGAACGTGCACGGATCCATGTAGAGGGTGAGCGGGTCGTCTACCACATCACAGATGACGAGAACCGGCGGGAATACAACATCCCGCATGTCAATCTCGCGGTTCTCTTCATGGGCCAGGGAACGTCCATTTCCCAGGATGCGATGCGACTTCTCGGGGATGAGGGGGTCCACGTTGCGGTAACCGGCACCGGGGGGACGCCCTTACATATGGGCGCGCTGACGACCTACAGTGGAACGCGGCATTTTCGTGAGATACTCCCGATCTATCTTTCAACTGAGAAATCCGTTCTTGCCGCCAAGGCGCTCATGCGGGATCGGACCACCCGCATGCAGAAACTGGGCGGAGCTTCTGCACAGAGATGGTTGAAGGTTCGCGATACCTCGTCTCTGACCAGGCTGTGTTCCCGGTTCGAGACCAGCATGCGTGGCTGTGATGACATCACACAGCTTCTTGGTTTCGAAGGGCAGTTCTCGAAAGCCTGCTATGCCGAATTTTCCCGCCTCTCAGGCTTGGCCAAGACGCATGAATTTCGCCGTGAGGCCGGCATTGATGCTGGGGATTCGGGTGCCGCCGCGCCTGTTCGTCTCGTGAACCAGTTGATCGATCACGGCAACTATCTCTGTTACGGAATGGCGGGCGCCGCTCTCTGGGCGCTTGGGATCCCCCCTCACATGTCTGTTTTTCATGGGAAGACCCGGGCTGGGGGGCTGGTCTTTGATCTTGCAGACAGTTTCAAGGACGCCCTTGTTCTGCCGTTTGCCTTTGCAGCCGTTCTGGAGAGATCCGCAGATGACCCTCAAAAGCTCTTCCGGGCCCGATTGATCAGCGCCTTCAACGACCAAAAAATCCTCAAGGAGGCAATCGGGTCAGTCGAGAGGATGATCTTGGATGCTTCCCCTGATCTTCAGGTCGAGCGATCCGATGCGTGAAGTGATCGCAATCTGCCGCTCCAGCAAGAAATCGCGAGATCGCACAGCCCGGGTTCTCGATCGCTACTTCTGGCGTATCGGTGATCGCACATGGCGAGGTCGGGCCACGAACGCATGCCTGGACCGGGTTGCCCGGGAGCTCCGCAGAAAAGCTGCCCGGAACACCGCAGTCGTTATTCACGAAATCCGCAGCAGCCATGAAAGCCGTCGCCCTCTGATCCGGATCGGGACAAAGTCGGCATTTTCGGAAGATGGGCTTGTACCGGTCGCTTCTCACCCTGCAGACTACCGCAGCATATCATCACGGATTGGCGCGGAACGATCTGGTCTTGCAGCGGTACGGATCGCTGCCCTGTTTCATGATCTCGGGAAAGCGACAAACCTCTTTCAGAAAAAGCTGCGATGCGCCTTGAACGGTGACGAGCCAAAAGGTGACGCAATCCGTCACGAGCTATTCTCTGCTGCGGTTTGGGACGTTCTCTTCGGCAGTACAAAGGATGGGGATCTTGCGTCAGCCCTCCAACAGACTGTTCCCGAGCGAATTGATGCGGCCTGTCGGGAGGTTAGAGACCGGGTCACGAGTATCCATCACAACCCCGAAGCAGATATGGGCTTTGCCTTTTCGTTGCGTGAGGGCTCCCTCACGCATATCATCGGGATGCTCATCCTTACACACCATCGGCTTCCGTCAGGTGCATCCGATCATGTGACCCTCACTGGTTCACGTCATACGAGATCAGATTCCGTACTTGACCGACATATAGATCTTGCGATCGCATCGGGTGTTCCCTTCTGGCATGAAGAGTGGTGGCTATCCTGCCTTCACCGTGAGGCACAGCAGATCAATCCCGGGGCTGTACCAGGCTGTGCAGATATTGCCTTGCGGGCCTCTTTGATGTTTGCGGATCATGTTGGGTCTGCTCTCAAATCTGTCTCTGACAGGATGCCTGAGCATTTGGCAAACACGAAGCGCGACGAGAAATCTGGGAAACCATATCCCGCCGACAGCCTCTCAACGCACGTAAAGCTGGTCTACAAGCGGGCACGTGCGGCGTTTGATCTGACGCACCGTCTTCGGGAACGGTTCCCGGCTCTCGACGATTCCGTTCTGCCTGACGATCTCCTTTCCGCTTCCACGTCCGTAGATCCGAGATTTACCTGGCAGGGGGAAGCGGCACGCGCTGCACGGGTGATGTGCGAGAAGCGCGAGGGTGGATTTTTTGCCTGTATCCTTGCTGGAACCGGAACCGGAAAAACTCGGGGAGCCCCGGCTATTCTAGTGAACGCTGCGATGGGAGATTCCCGACCGGAGCGGCGCTATCTGCGGATGAGCCTTGGGCTCGGCTTACGTGTCCTGGCAACCCAATCCGCCAGGGAGTATGTCGAGGATCTCGGGTTTCGCGATGAGGACGTCTCTGTTCTTGTGGGTCAACCACCCTTGCGCTTTCCAGATGAGGATGCAGGGGCAGCCGAGGGCTCCGAGAGTCTTCTTCAACTGCCTGAATGGCTAAAAGTGGAGAATCCAGGTCCACGTATCCCGGAACCAGGCAGCGCAGCTGAGGAGACCTGGTTGCGAGGTCTCTCTCTCGATACTGATCGAAGCCTTCCCGCTTTCCTCGAAGTCATCCTCTCTCACGCTGGCAAAAAGAAGGAAAGCGGAAGGCGCCTACTTTCAGCGCCGATCATGGTGGGGACGATCGACCATCTCATGGGTGTGGCTGCGCCAGCCAATTCCCGGTTTCTGTTGCAATCCCTGCGCTTGCTGACTTCCGATCTGATCCTCGACGAGATCGACCAGTATGATGGAGAGGATCTCGCTGCAATCGGACGACTGATCTACCAGGCCGGAGCAGCGGGCCGGCGCGTTATCATCATGTCCGCCACCCTGACGTCGGATATCGCAGAGGTGTTCCACCAAGCCTATAGCTCTGGCTGGAAGGATTATGCTCGGGCTCACGAGTTGAGCTCGCATGTGAATCTGCTTCTGTGTGGTGATGCGTCGGGCTCCGTCATCACGAATATGGCCGATGGTGAAATCCAAGATCTGTTGAAGCGGTGTCAGGAGGCGGTTCTATGTGGAATCCATGCCGCCAAACCACTGAGACGTGCGGAAATCCTGCCGATCTGTGGCCATTGGAAAGAATTGACTGAACAGGTTGATCGGAGCTGCTCACGGCTTCATGACCTCAATGCCGTTGAAATCAACGGGTTCAGGGTATCGGTCGGGATGGTCCGAATGACGCGGATCTCCCATGTCACGGCACTCGCAGCACAGATACGCTCGGGTGTTGTCGAGGGGAGGCTACGAGTTCTCGCCTGCCTGCATTCCCAGTTTCCGCGACTGCACCGGGCCTATATTGAAACATGTCTGAAGCTGGCTCTCACCCGAAAGGGGGCAAACCCGGAAGCCGGGATGCGGGCACTCTGTCAAGCTCAGGGCGTTTTCGATAAAGCGGTCAGTGCTGAGGTTTGCGACATCGAGATTGTTGTGATCACCTCACCCGTGATTGAGACAGGCAATGATCTGGATTTCGATTACGCCATCATTGACCCGATCTCGACGCGATCGATCATTCAGACAGCGGGTCGGGTAAGACGCCATCGCTCTTTAAAAGCCGAAAACACGAACGTCCTCATTCTCGGGCGCAGTCCAATCGCAATGCAGGGAGGACGTCTTGCCAGGCCCGGCGTGGAGACGCGGCCTGCACCTCAAACTCTGGTCCCCCGTGAAAGTAGCCTTGAGCAATTTGATGGGCGCAAATTCACAGAACTCAAAGGTGGGGCGGATTTCTCTGTGATCAGTGCGGCTCCCATTTTCTCGGAGGAAGCCAGTTTCCCGCTAAGGGATGCTGAGGCCAATCTGCGAGCGAGAATGCTCTCGATAGAAGCTGATAATCCCCTGGGGCGCTATCTCACGCGTAGCAATGCGCGATGGAATTCACAGTTCATGAGAACGCGCAAGTTCCGGCGGTCGGAGACGGGCGAGGTTCTCTGTCGGATGATTGGGGAAAATATCCATGACGCGGAATGGTTCATGGACTTGGATCCAGGGACTTGCAACAGCAGGCTCTCCCATGCCTCATCTGGAAACTTCCATTTGTCTCAGATTCCAGCTTGTGCCCTTTTTGAGGACATAACCACCTCCGCCTGGGGGCTCCTCTCCGGAGGAGGTCGAGAAATGAGCAGTGAGGAGATCGCAACACTCCTGCAGGCCGGTGTGCCGAGATACAATGATGATCTCGACCCAGAGATAACTTATACAGAGTTCACGGGTTTCACTCGAGGCAAAGCCGAGGATCTTTTTCAAGACTTCGGAAAAGCTACTAAAAAACAATAACTTAGTCTGGCTGTTTGAAAATTTCATAGACTGAAAGATCACGCAGCAAGGCGTTGATACTCTTTATCTTTTGTAAGAGATAGGAGGCCTCCCCGCCGGATAGGCGGCTGAGAGACTGTGATTGAGGGCATGGACCTGCTCGCTGCTCCTCCCCGCCGGATAGGCGGCTGAGAGAACTACGAGGCGGAAGATCAGGCCGACGCCATGCCTCCCCGCCGGATAGGCGGCTGAGAGACATCGGCCACCAGCGAAGCGAGGGCGCCCTTTCCTCCCCGCCGGATAGGCGGCTGAGAGATGCTCGCTGCTGGGGGGGTGTGGCCGGAAGAACCTCCCCGCCGGATAGGCGGCTGAGAGAAGGAACGCTACTGGTGGGGGCGAGCGGGACCACCTCCCCGCCGGATAGGCGGCTGAGAGATGAAAGCCCGCGACATCAGCCGCACGATCACCCCTCCCCGCCGGATAGGCGGCTGAGAGAACGAGGACCATATCCAGCGCGCCGTAGTCCAGCCTCCCCGCCGGATAGGCGGCTGAGAGATTTGGCAGAGCACGCAGTTCTGCCGCGAGGAACCTCCCCGCCGGATAGGCGGCTGAGAGAATGCGGCCCGTCTCGATCAGCGGCGCGGCGATCCTCCCCGCCGGATAGGCGGCTGAGAGAACCGAAACCGGCGCGGACGGGCTTCCGCAGACCCTCCCCGCCGGATAGGCGGCTGAGAGAGCAACTGTGCCAGCTCATTGCTGTGCATCTCTCCTCCCCGCCGGATAGGCGGCTGAGAGACTTCACCGCTGGAGCCGGGGGTTTGGCTTATTCCTCCCCGCCGGATAGGCGGCTGAGAGAAATCAGGATGCTCTTGCAGCGTCTCGACGACACCTCCCCGCCGGATAGGCGGCTGAGAGATCGAAAACGTCGGCACGCGCGAAAATGTCATCCCTCCCCGCCGGATAGGCGGCTGAGAGAGGCTGCAAGATTGGTCGCCTCATATGGCGTAACCTCCCCGCCGGATAGGCGGCTGAGAGATGCATCAGAAGCGCCAGCTCCTCCGCGTTCTCCCTCCCCGCCGGATAGGCGGCTGAGAGATGTGGAGAAGTAGTTAGACCAGAAAGTTCCAACCTCCCCGCCGGATAGGCGGCTGAGAGAATCGCCCCATTCATGCCAAAGGCCGGGCTTCTCCTCCCCGCCGGATAGGCGGCTGAGAGATCACGGATTGCACCCGCGTCGATCTTCGATACCCTCCCCGCCGGATAGGCGGCTGAGAGAATTCCAGAATGATCTTTCAGACGTGTCTTTAACCTCCCCGCCGGATAGGCGGCTGAGAGACCAATGATCCGCCTGACAGCGCATCAAGTTGACCTCCCCGCCGGATAGGCGGCTGAGAGATTGTTCGTATTTCATACATGGCAGTGGCAAAACCTCCCCGCCGGATAGGCGGCTGAGAGACACGGCCAGCACGGCGGCGCTGACGCTTGAGGCCCTCCCCGCCGGATAGGCGGCTGAGAGATTCTACCCGAACCTTTCTTTGCCATGACCTGTCCTCCCCGCCGGATAGTAGCGCTCCGGTGAGGGCCGTCTGACGCTCGCTTGGCCGAAATCTGAAATTCCAGGAAGGCGAGCCGGCGGTAACGGTCGCGGCAGCGGTGGTGTCTGCCTGCTGCGCTACAGGCTCGGCGAGGTCGATGACAAACTGCGCACCGGCAGGTCGCCGTGCGGCCCGGGCGCGTATCGAACACAAATCAGCGAACTCAAAATACAATCATAGGAAGAAAATTTCGCCACCCTACTAATCAAGCAGCGGGTTTCACATTGGAAGCGTATGCAAGCGCGGTGCACCAAAGAGGCCGTATTATGGTCGAGGATTTCAATGTCGTTGTTACGACACTCGACAACGGCTTTACCGCGTCGAAGACGAGGTCATCGATCTCAATATACAACCATAAGAATAAGAGCGCGCCCTCATACTAATCGAGCAGCGGGCAGCAGACCTGGTGACGCGGATAAGTGCAAAGAAGCCGATCGATCGCCGTGATTTCAAACCAGCTTCGCAACGGCTCTCGCCAGCGGGCGTAGCAATCTAGAAACACAATTCAAAGATATCAAGATACAATCATAAGAAGAAAAGCGCCCCCTTGCACAAACCGTGCAGCGGGCGTAACCACCTCAAAACACAACTCAATAAATTTAAAATACAATCAAAAGAATAAAAATACACCCGATCACTAATCGAAAAGCGGGTCTGCGACCTCGAAGCGCGGGCGCGCACAGTGCGTCACAGGAGCCAGAAGATGGTCGATGATTTCAACAGCTTCGCTACGGCACTCGGCAACCGACGTAACCGCATCGAAAACAAGGCGGGATACTCAAGATACAATCAAAAGGAGAAAAGCGCGCCCGCTCACAAACCAAGCAGCGGGTATCTGACCTGAAAGCGCGGCCTCGGAGCGTCAAAGAAGCGGAAAATGGTCGACGACCTTAAGCGGCATTCCTCGACCGAAAATCCGAGGCTGCGGGATCGCTGGACAAAGCGGAGCCGGTGAACGTCCTCGCTGGAATAGTCGCGGTACCCGTTGGCCGCCCGGTCGGCGGTCAGCAGACCGATGTCCTCATAGTAGCGGATCGTCTTGGGCGGCAGGCCCGATTGCCTGGCGGCTGATCCGATGTTCATGGCGGCATCTCCATAGCTCGCTCCCGCTAATATAAGGGTTCCAGCCGCTGGAAGCTCAAGCGATTTCGAGGCGAGCGGACAGAAGGGGCCGCGCGGTCTGCACCGCGCGGCCACTGTGGTCTCAGTTGGCGTTTTCAGCCAGCCAGGTGGTCATCCTCTCGATCTCGGGGCCCTGCGCCGCGATGATCTCCTCGGCGAGCTCGCGCATCTGCGGATCCTCGCCGTGCTCGAGCAGCACTTCGGCCATGTCGATGGCGCCCTGATGATGGGCGATCATTCCGCAGGCGAAGGCCACGTCGGCATCCTCTATCATCATGCCTTCTTGCATCGCCGGCATGCTGATCATCATGCGGCGCATGTTCTCCTGCACATGCTCGGGCATGCTTTCGATGTCCATGCCTCCCATGCCCATCATTTCCATCATGCCTGCATTCATGCCGCCGCCCTGATTGCCGTGCATGCCGCCATGTCCCATGGCCGAGTGGTCCATGCCACCCGAGGCTGCAGTTGTCGTGCACTGCTCGGGAAGTTGGAATTCCGCGTCCTGCGCCATGACGGGCGCTGAAAATGCAGTTGCGGCGAAAGCCGCGGCGAGGATTGTCTTTGCGATAGTCATCTTGATTTCTCCTGAATGTATGATTTGTCGAGCGATCAGAGCTACGAACGTCGCGGAGGGGGGAGGATCACGCCCGGATCGTTGCCCAAACCCGGCACCGGCGTCGCAGCCGTCGTCTCGTCGCCGGCCGTAGCGGTGATCATTTCATGCGCTCCGACTGGAATCCCCGGACAGCAATGAGCCATCATGCAACAGCCTGCTGCCGCAGCATTACAGTCGGCGTCCATCTGAACGGTGAGAAAGCTGTGCTGGCCGCTCGGTTTGGCGTGAGCCTGGTGAGTATGGGCTTCCGCTTGCGCTGTGTGATCATTGGGTGATGGGGAGCCAAAGTTGGCAGGCGGCCAGATGAAGGCTAATGCCAGCGCCAGTAACGCTGCCATTGCCATGTTCCAAATCCGCGCCGATTTTTTCATCAATAGTGATCCACTAGGGAAGACGCTAGCTCAGCAGTTACAACCCGCTTCAGGTGAGCGCGTTCCTCTTGGTGCTGCTTCCGACTATTGGCCGAGCGTCATGCCGCAGGGCGAGGCGAGAACCCGGCATCCTCGAGCACGGCCGCGATGGCAGATTAATTGGCGCCCGACTCCACGGTCACCCGCTTCTGGGGCAGATCGATCTCGACCTTTGCCTGTGGGTCGACGGAATGGATCGCCTTGGTGACGCTATTGGCGCAGCCGCCGCACGTCATGTTGTCGATCTGGAACTGCATGGGACTCTCCTGAACCGACATTCCCCAAGTGGGGTGCCTTCTGACGCCAAAATCGCCAGAATCCGTCCGCTTGACAAGCGTATTTCGTCCTGAGCGGCGCCTGCGGTCGCGCAGGCTACGGAAACTGGGCGGATCAGACCGCGAAACCGCCGTGTTCTGTCCCGGCAGCGGTGTTTTTCATCGCAGTGGGCAGACCTGTCCTGCTGCTTTCGTTCAGTTTGGAAATGGATCGCAGTCATGCGCATGACGGAGGCGTTCGCAATCGGCGGATCGCGGCGAGGATGGCGCGGACCATCGGGCCGGTGACGGCCACCTCTGCCAGTTGGAAGGTGATGGTGCGGGCATGGCGGACGACCCGCGCCCCGATCTTGATCAGCTTCAGTTGCAGGCTGTGCTTCAAATCGGAATGGTGGCCGGCTTCGTTCCGGAATGACTGGCCGGCTTCAAATCGGAATCGGTGGCCGGATTAAATCGGAATCCGCAGGTCGTCGTCTTGCGATGGCCGTGCGGGTACCCCATGCGCAGCCGTTCACCACGTCTGCTGCGACCGTGGCTGCGCATCATGTTCGTGGTCGCCCAGGTTTCGTCGATGAAGACGAGGCGTGCTGGATCAAGATCGGTCTGGAATTCGAAGCACGCTTCGCGTTGGCTCATCACGTCGGGCCGGTCCTGCTCGATTGCGTGACCGGCTTTTTTTTTCCGCGTCAGATCATGACGCTGGAAGAACCGCGAAAGGGCCGAGGTCGAGGCGACCACACCGTGCTCCGCGAGCCGGGCACGCAATTCATCAAGGCTCTGGTCCCGCTTTTCCTCGAACAACTCCATCACCAATGCATGATGAGCTTCCAGCCGGCGTGAGCGCGTGTCGCCACCCTGCTTCCGGGGAGAAAACGTCCCAGTGAGGCGCCGCGCTGCATCCCAGCGGATCACCGAAGAAATGGATACCCCGAAGCGACGCGCCGCCGCCCGGCGGCTCATGCCGCCATCAACCGCCGAAAGCGCTCGCGCCCGCAAATCCATCGAAAGTGACTTTCCCATCATCGCCGTCCCGTTCTCCGTCGTGACAACAATGAATCAGCTCATCACCGCTTTGGGAATCCCCCCCGCGATTCAACAAGGAAGGGAGCCGCTCTAAAAAATGAGCGCCCTCAGCCTCTGTTTATGCGGTTGTATTTGATGGTAGTTCAACTATTACGAGAAACGTCATTGCATGCATCCACCCTGAAATACTTCAAAATATTTCAAATTTCAAAATACCTTCCCCTTGTTAAAAACCCCGGGAAGGTGTTTATTAGAGTATATAGAAACGCCGTTCTCACGTTTGCAAACGCCGGTTATCAATTGGGATTTTCTTTGTGGTGATCTCAAGACCTTTATTTACAAGCCTTTCGAGGATTCGAAAAAGGCGTTTGCAAACCTCAAATTCGGCGTTTCTTTGTGAGGTAGTAACGGGGGACGTTTTCAATTTTCCGGAAACCCTCAAAAAATTATATTCGGCTTTCATTACGACTCCGAGTCGTCGGGAATGCCCACGCCTCCACCACGATGTCAACGAACTCTTGCCGCAACAGCTTCCGGTCCAGCAATAGGAGCCAAGCGTTATCGGATTGTCGATGGTTGGCTCGCCCTCGCGGATATACTTCGTAGGGCACGCCCCTCAGCGACGGGTCTTCGCTGACCACGGTCTTCCAGTGGTCCACATGCCCCGTCTCCAGGGTCCGGAAGCCGCCAATCAGCGGGACATCATCCGCCTTGTCGGACGGCTCCACGAAACGAGAGGTGCCGTCACCTGCTGGTAGGAGCCACAGGATGCCTAGCCGGGGTTCCGGCGCGCCGTACTTTTCCCCACATGCAAATCCCCCTAGGAATCAAAAAAGTCCTCGTCCTCTTTCTTGAGCGTCAGCGTCTCCACGACGCGGCACCCGACCCCGTGCCGGATCATCAGCTTCGCCAACTGCTTTCCGTCTATCAGGACGATCCGCTTGCTGAGCATGTCGGCAGTCTCCTTGGCGGAGGCGGTGAAGGTCGAGGTGGTGACGAACAGCCCCTTTGCCGCCTTGAATCGGTCGAGGCTTCCGAAGAAGTCGCGGATGGCTCCGGAGCCGACGGAATTGCCGTCGGCATACCGCTTGGCCTGGAGATAGATGCGGTCTAGCCCCAGCGGATCCTGGTCGATGACGCCATCGACGCCGCCGTCGCCTGTCTTGCCGACGAGTGCCTTGTCGAGGTCGGTCGTGGTCCCACCATAGCCCATGGCGATCAGCAGGTTGACGACCACTTTCTCGAAGAAGGCGGGCGTGCCGGACCTTACCCGCTGGAGCAGGGCATCGGCGAGGGCGTCCTCCACCTGGCGGTGGGCGGTCCGCATGACCTCATCGGGAGTCAGCAGGTCATCCGCGGCGGCCTTCTCCGCCTTCTCGTCGGACCCGTTGGCGTCACGGAAGCCCTTGAAGGCGTCGAACCGCTCAAGGAACTTGATCGTGATGCGGTCCGGCGGATTCTGGAGGACCCGGTTGCCGTCCTCCGTGATCCGAAAGTGGGCACGGCGGGTCAGTTCGACCAAGCCCGCCTTGCCGAGGTAGCTCTTCGCCCAGTGGACGCGGTTGGCGAACGTCGTCTGCTTACCCGAAGGAAGCAGGTCCGCCCGCTCCTCCTCGGTCAGGTCAAACTCGTCAGCGAGATTCTGGACCACGTCGCCAATGCGGACTTCGCCGTCGGCGGACGCCCGCAGGACGGGGAGCATGAGGGTCTGGAAGTCAGGGATGCTCATCGACTACCCCGCTGTCTCTAATGCGAGTGCAGGACGGCTCCCGAGCAGGGTCTTCACCGTCTGCCTCACCATATCTGCCCGAGCATCGAGGATGCCGGGACTCGTCTTGTTGGAAAGAGCCTCCTTCGGCTTTTCGCCCATGACGTAGGCGATCCTCTCTGAGTTGGCAGGGGACGGGTGTCGTGTCCACATGGACATCGTGAATCACAAACGCACTGATTTGCAAAACCATTCTCAAACGGTCACTTACACTCAAACTTTCGCTGCTCACCCATCGGTCACCTCGTATATGAGCCGCTCTACATCAACCGCCGGATAAACACCGATCCATAATAACACCAACGAGTGTTGCAGATAGGACACATGGGTCTATTTCCTTGATGAACTCAAGCGTTTGGAGAAAAAAGGGCGCCCGTTCGGCGCCCGAGGTCATTGGGAGGAAACCATCCAATGGGATGACCCGATCAGGCCACAGAATCTTGGCCGTTTGCAGTCCGGTCGTGCCCGGTCAGGGGATCCGCTTATCGACGATGGTCTACCCGTTCCGCCAAGCGACCTTCGAGGATTTTCTGAGTGGCAGCAGCACTATTGCAGCGAAAAGGCCCCGGCTTATGCGATGCGAGTGATCCCAGTCTGGGTCCACGTCCGGCTCGAAGTCCGTTCCGTATTTTGCGCGGTGCATTGCGCAGTAGGTGTCCCAGACATCCTGTGGGACAGATGAAGGCTCTCTGGAAGAAGGCGCCGTGTCTCCGTTCTTCAGGTCCTTGAGCACTTGCAGGAACATTTGCTTATCCATCCGAAACGACGCGCGGTCGATATCGACCGAGTTGCCTGACCGAGTCACGACATAGGTGTGGAACATCGGGCTCTCCCTATCCCATTCATGCTTTGTCAGATGGGCGGCGGTTCGGGCGTCTCCGCGATGGGAACACCGTCGAAATCACACGCTGCCTCGATCCATCCTCCCAGAACACGCGACACGAGTTCGTCAATGGTCAGTCCGTAATGGCGAGCGGCGGATCCGAGGCGGAGGGAAACACGAGGCTCGATCCAGCAAGGCATGCGACCCTCCAAGTTCGGCGCTTTTGTCGAGTCAACACGTTCTCGATCCTTGGCGCCGAAAAGCCCGAGTGCATAGAGAAGCATGCGGCGGAGGTTCCGCTCCTCCACCGTTGGAAACCGCTCTCTGGCGATCCGCAGTGCGGCATCCCATGCAACCTGAGGGCTGATCCGGAGCCCATCGCGATATGCCAGCAGGAGGGCGAGGCGCGTCGGGTGGTCAGGCGTTATCCACGGCCTGATGCTTCTGACCATGTAATCTTCAACCATTCGCAAACCCCTCCATCAAAGTCAGGATGATGCCGAAATGAGGGCCATCTGGCATACAAAGAACTATAGCATTTTTGGGCGGACCAACTCAAATCGACACCGCTATAAGTATATGGAATTATTGAATTATTCCGCACATTTTTGGTGGTGTTTTTTGGGAGAGCAAGGTGCTCAAAGGCAACTTCAGGGTGTTCCGACCGCCTCTTGTCGCCAGCGAAGACGACCACCACGCTACACAAATGACGGGTGCCTTCACATAGGCCATAAGAGCGCAAACCCCGCATGAGCATGTCGTTCTGCATGCGCTCGCGGAGCGATGAGATTGGTGCATCAGTCGACAGAATAGTCATGGCAAGTTCCTCTTGTTGAACGGAACTTGATGGTCAGACCGCTACCACCATCCACTCAAGCTCTATGAATATCGCGCAACCGCAAAACCAGGCGGCCCTCCTTCGAAGCGGGTTCGTGCAATGGGGCGCAAAACCGCCTTCACTGAGGTACCTTAATTGACAGACGTGCGAAAGTTGCATTCAAAATATGAACCGAAATCAAGCCGGATGTCGGCATTATCCATTCCTCGTCCAAGGCGGTCAGCTTACCTCAAACCAGCCCACCTTCCGGCTCCGATTTGCGAAAGCCACGAACGAGGCTGATGTCGACTCCTAATTTATATTGCAATTTCAATAAGATACTGGTTCGCATCTTTATTCAGATTGGCGCGCCATTTTCTTCGCAAGCCACTGATTTAAAATAGGTTCATCGTTTTCCAAGGGTTCTTGGTGCGAGCGGCTACACGCGGCCGCTACACTGAAGCCCGATATGGCACGACGGATGACACACCTTCAGCGCTCTCGGGGTTGGCCCGAGTTTCGTTATCGCCTGCCCTTGGACCTCGCCGGCAAACCAGCCCCGGCCTGGTGGTCCAGTGCTCTTGACGACCCCGTGAACAAGTCGCGCGGTCGCTTCAAGCGAGAGATCGCGCGTTCGGATCGTATCCACGACGAGGCAGTCGCAGAGCGACGCTGCGCGGATCACCTCCGAACCGTCGATATCATGGTGGTCGAGGCCCGCCGGCTGATCGCTGAGGGTCCATCGCGAGAACTCACGCCCGACCAGCGCGCCCGCCTCGCCAACCAGATCCACGCCGAAATTCTCGCCAGCGACGAACGGATTTGGCGGAAGGGACTTGGCCGCCGCGTTCTTGCTGAATCCGAGGTTCAGATTCCTGTCTGTCTCCCCTTGCGCAGCTTTGGAATGCGCAGCTCCACGGTCCCGGCCCGCGTCTCCCCGTCCCGGTCACGAAGGCCATTGCGTTGCGCCAGGCGATCGGTTCGCTTCACGCCATAGCCCGCGCCGCTATGAGCGCCAACCTCCATCTCCGCCAGGCGCGCGGCGGCAAAGCCGATCATCTCGCGCAGGATACCCGCGTCAGGCGGCTTCTCCAGGACCCTGAGCAAACCTGCGTGCGAAAGTTCATCATGGAATCGGTCATCGGTCGTCCTTTCAGGTCAGGTTGAGCCTCCAACCCAATCCTGCCGGAAGATCACCGATCACCACCCGTCCCGCGAAGCCGACCGTCCGCTACAGCGCAATCAAAAGCGCGAACGGACGGCTCCGCTCACGACGAGCTACACCATGACGGGTGTGACCAATCAGCTTCGGCTCGCCAGAATCGCGACCGCACCGACGAATAAGCCGTAGATTACCAGGATTCCAGACAACGAGAGAAGTCCGATATCGCCATAGCCGGCAATGTGGAGTGCTCCAATGCCGAAGCCACCTGTAATGCCGCCGAGTGCGCCCGGCACCCAAGATGCTGCAAGGTGTCGCCCAGCTACTGCGGCAGACACAAGACCGGCAATTGCCAGTAAGCTTCCCAATACGATCTCGCTCATGTCAGCCTCCACTCTGTCGAATCGATATCGACGAAGTTCAGCAGGTGCACATGAATCTTATTGAACCTCGCCGCACCCTGAGATTGCTATCAGAATCGGTTGCGGCAGTTTCATATCTCGGATTCCCACACCGCATTAGCTATACGGCCACAAACCCCGACTCGAAGAGAGGTTCCTGGGAAGTCAGAAAAGCTATATTTTTTCAATCTGTTAATTGGGAAACCGAGAGCGGCTTCACTTGCCCTCCAAGATCGGCACCTGATACAATCTCGATTGTAAGTTTTCGGGCGCCGACTTGGTCTCGCAAGCGTGGAGCGCGTTCGAAATGTAGCGCGTCAATCTGGATGAGCCGAGCGCGTCAATCAGGATGAGATTCTGGGACCGCGATTATGTGAGCTTGTCCGATTGATGTGTCGCGGACAAGTGTTTTGTCGGGGCTGATTGTCGGGGAGC
>Ga0208623_100613_pt1 | contig 17611 bp, 6 predicted proteins | sample HotLakConsUCCL28_FD_184737 | JGI IMG/M metagenome (GOLD analysis project Ga0208623, IMG submission 184737) | Hypersaline microbial mat communities from Hot Lake, Washington, USA - Hot Lake Consortium UCC-L28 (SPAdes) (version 2) ...
CCCGTACTTCAAGAACCGCGCCAAGGCCGGGGACTGCGGAATGCATGGAAGGCGCGGAAGGCGGATGACGGAACTATCGGGGTAAGCTAAAGCGGCCTCGAAACAACGGCTGTCGCCGTCGTTCTACCGGGCGGGCCGAGGAGCCGAATCTTCCGGTCTTCCTCTTCCGCTTCCTCTTCCTCTTCCTCGTCATCTTCCTCCGGCTTTTTCCTGCGCAGCGGAAAGAGCGGCCGGCTTCGGCCACGGGGCCGGGGGACTGCGGAATGCATGGAAGGCGCGGAAGGCGGATGACGGAACTATCGGGGTAAGCTAAAGCGGCCTCGAAACAACGGCTGTCGCCGTCGTTCTACCGGGCGGGCCGAAGAGCCGAATCTTCCGGTCTTCCTCTTCCGCTTCCTCGTCCTCTTCCTCTTCCTCGTCCTCGCCCTCTTCCTCCGGCTTTTTCCTGCGCAGCGGAAAGAGCGGCCGGCTTCGGCTACGGGGCCGGGGACTGCGGAATGCATGGAAGGCGCGGAAGGCGGGTGACGGAACGATCGGGGTAAGCTAAAGCGGCCTCGAAACAACGGCTGTCGCCGTCGTTCTACCTTGTGGCGGAGAACCACGAACTCCCCCAAAATATCAACGTCCCTACCCGTTCATTCGCGGTTCCAAATACCCCGGTTCCAGAGCGTCGGCGCTTCGGCTACGGCGCTTCCTCCTGGGCTGGTTTGGGGGCGGACCGGTCGGGAATTGAGACTCTACCGGGAAAGTTCGGGGCGGGATCAGTCCGCTTGGGGCGGGGCGGCTTTGGGGCGGTAGACGGCGGCGCTGAGGCGGGGGAGGCGTTGGGCGGAAGCTTCCGGATCGGTGGCGTGGACGAGTTCGAGCTGCTGGAAGAGCGGGTTGTCGAGGGCAAGGGGCTGCTCGCTGCGGTTGAGTGCGACGACGAGGCGCTCCCCGTCGAGGCTGCGTTCGAAGACGAGGAGGTCCGCTTGGTCGTCGGTGCCGAGCACGCGGAATTCGCCGCGGCGGAGGGCGGGGTGGGCGTGGCGCAACTGGAAGGCGGATTGGTAGGCCTCGAAGAGCTCGCGGTCGAAGGCGACGGATTCGGCTTCGGGCAGAGGACGGTTGTCGGGGCCGATGCGGCGGGGGGCGTAGTCCAGGTCGGGCCAGACCATCGGCATGCGGTCGTCGGGATCGTCGGCGCCGATCATGCCGGCTTCGCTGCCGTAGTAGATCATGGGAGCGCCGACGTAGGTGGCCTGAAAGAGCGCGACCATTTTCCAGATGCGGCGGCCGTCCTCGCCGGGAGCGGTCCAGACGTAGCCGGGGGCGTTCGCATTCACGCGCTTGCTCTCGTCGTAGTCGAACCAGTGGGGCGCGTGGTAGCTGCGGAAGGTATTCCGGTTGGCGATGGCCGAGCCGAGCCGCTGGGTGTCGTGGGAGTCGACGAGGTTCTGCAGGACATGGGCGGTCGCCGGGTCCTGGCTTTGGCGCGCATCCTGGAGGCGCTTGGCGAACTCCGTCGGGCCGATGCGTCCGTCGATCAACCAGCCCTTCACGGGGACGGCGAAGCCGTCGTAGTTCATGGCGGAGCTGAAGCGCCCGCCGCGGATGAAGTCGGCGGAGGACTTCCAGATCTCGGCGCTGGTGAAGGCCTCCGGATTGATCTCGCGGACCAGGGCATGCCATTCCTGCCAGAAGCCCGGCGGAACCTCCTCGGCCACGTCGAGCCGCCAGCCGTCGATCCCGTCGCTAGGGTCGCCGTCGAGGTTCGGGTCCATCCAGCGGCGGGTGGCGTTGAAGATGTAGCGTTTCGGCCCCTCCGCGAGGGTCCAGTCGTTCGGGCCGTTGGCGAATTCGGGCAAGCTCTTGAAGCCCCACCAGCCGTGGTAGTCGAACTCGTTTTCCGGCGTGGCCGGATCGTCGTATCGGATAATGTGATACCAGTCTTTGTAGGGTGATTCGGCCTGCCGCTCGCGGATGTCTTCGAAGGCGAAGAAGTCGCGGCCGGTGTGGTTCCAGACTCCGTCGAGGATGACGCGCATGCCCCGGGCCTTGGCTTCTTGGAGCAGGCGGATGAAGAGGCGGTCGGCGGCCGTGGTTTTCCAAGTGGCGGGATCGTCGGTCTCGCCTTCCATCAAGGCGAGGTCGCCTTCCGGGTCGGGGCCGAAATAGGGGTCGATGTGGTGGAAGCTGTTGCCGTCGTATTTGTGGAGGGAGTCGGCGTAGAAGACGGGGTTGAAGTAGAGGCCGGTCACGCCGAGTTCCTTGAGGTAGTCGAGCCGGTCGATTACGCCCTGCAAATCGCCGCCGTAGCGCCGGTGGTAGACGGTGTCATGAAACCAAGGGCTCTTTTCCTTCTCCCAGTCGGCGCGGGCGTACCAGTCGCCGGTCCAGTCCATGACCGCCCAGTTGGCGGGGACGTCGTCCGGATCGGTAAGGGTATCGCGGGTGGGGTCGTTGGAGGGGTCGCCGTTGGCGAAACGCTCGGGGAAGATCTGGTACCAGACGACGTCCTTGGCCCAGTCGGGCGCCGTATCGGCGGCGGACGCGAGGGAGGGGAGGGAGGAGACTGCGAGAAGGGCGAGAAGCGCTGCTTTTTGGGGAACCGCGAAGGGATGCGAATAGGTGCGAATGGGCATGAACGGAAGGAACTTTGGGTGCTTTGCATCGGAGGGTCCGATTTCTCACGAAATCGGCTACCTCATTCGACAACCACGCGGTAGAACTTTTTCAGTTCCGCGGGGTTCGGATCGGTCCAGCTGCCGGAGCTGAGGCCGGTGGCGACGGTAGCCCAATCGCCGTCGGCCAGGTCGCCGCGGGTCTGGATGGCGTAGCTGCGACCGGGGGCGGGAGTCCAGGTGATGACGACGTCGCCGTCGGATTCGGCGGTGGTGGCGTCGACTTGGAAGCGGGAGCGGGGGTCGAGGGGGTTGGTGCCGGCGGTGTCTTCGTCGGCGTTGGGCGTGCCGTCGCCGTCTTCGTCGCCGTCGGCGGCGAGGAGGGTGACGGTTTCGCTGGAGGCGCCGGCGGGACCGGCTCGGCTGGTGTCGTTCGGATTGACGGCGCGGACCGTGATGGAGACTTCGTCGCCTTCGCCGGCATTGACCGTGTAGTGGCTGTCGGCGGTGACGAAGGTTCCGGCGGGGCTGCCGTTGACGGTGAGGCTGACCTCGTAATGGGGGATGACGCCGGCCGAGTCGGGGCCTAGGTCGTCCCAGTCGAAGGTGACGGAATCGCCGATCTCATAGGCGAAGGGCTTGGGTAGGGCGGGCTGCGCGGGCGCGGCGGCGGGGGCGGTGACGTCGTAGAGCTTGAGGTATTGGGCCTCGAAGGGAGCGGTCTCCCAGGTGGCTTCGTCGGAGGGGACGGGGTTGAGTGCGACGAAGACGCCGTTGTCCCGGAGGTCTTGGCCGCTCCGGCCGGAGGCGCCCCAGAGCCAGCTGTCGCGGCGTCCGGAGAATTCATTGGAGCGACCGGTGTAGGCGGCGATGTTCTTGATATTGTAGTTGCGGGACGGATCGATGCCGAGCCGATCGGCGAGGGCGGAGGGGATGCCGAAGGTATCGGCGGAGGTACTGTCGCGCCGCAGGTTGACGAAGGCGAAGACGACATCCTGTTGTGCGGCCGGAGCGAAGGGCTCGGTGTATTTGGCGACGGCGTGGATCTCTTCGCGCGGCTGGTCGTCGGCCTGGCGGTTGAGGAACCAGCGGTAATTCGAGCGCAGGGCGGGGCTGAACTGCCGCGCTTTCCCGATGGCGGAATAGACCGGGTAGAGGTGCTGGACGCCGAGGTCGTTGTTTTCCCAAGCGGTCCACTGCGGCTGCATCGAATTCCATTTTTTGAAGTGGGGGATGTTTTTGCCGAAGTTGACCTCGTAGTAGTCCCAGGAGCCTTGCGGGAGGGAATCCTGGGCTTTCTGGGCGGCGCCGATTTCCTGGCCGTACATGATCATGGGCGCGCCGTCGTTGGCGCTGGCCGCCGCGTAGCGGATGAGGGGCTGCCAGGGGTCGGCCCAGGGCTCTTCGTCGTGGGAGAGATTGTTCAGGAGCACCAAGCTGTCGCCGTAAGCGTCCCGCCGGCCTTCGAAGATGCCGCGGTAGCCTTGGGTGGTGGTGGCGTCTTTGAAGGGGAAGACGATGTTTTCGTTGAGAACGGCGAAGTGACGGCTGGAGCGGTAGGTGACCTGCTCGCCGTCCAGGCTCTCGGACATGAAGACGAAGTTCCACTTCACCGAGTGGGTGCGGTTGATGATGTATTCCATGGCCTGGGGGGGCAGGCCTTGGCCGAAGTCCTTGCGGAGGCCGTCGATCCCGGCTTGGTCGAGGGTGCGGCGGGTGGCGGCGTCGCCGTCGGCGGGGGTGGAATTGAAGCCGCGGTGGCCGGACCGCTCGATCCAGTAGGGCAGGACCTCGCCGAAGTAGCGCCAGACGTTGATGGTGGCCGGACCCATGGAATCGTAAAACATCAGGTCGTCTTCGTTGCGGACGATGGCGCGGCTGGTTTCGGCGTCCGGATAGCCGGTGACGAGGGTGGAGTAATTGCCGAAGTAAACATCGCGCACGTCGTTCCACTTGCCGAAGTCGTTGCGGTCCGGGGCGACGGCGAGTCCGGCGGCGGACTGGGCGGGGGCGGCGTAGGCGGGCGAACCTTCGCCGCCGTTGGTGGAGAAGAACTGGGGCACGCGGTCGCGCATCAGGTCGCCTGGCTGCCAGCCGCCGGGGTTGCCCTCGGGGGCGAAGATTTCGACGCCCTTCTCGCCCAGGACGACATCCGGGGCCGTGTGGTTGAAGGGGAAGTCGAGCATGAGGTTGACTTCGGCCTGATCGGCGGCGTCGGCGAAATCCTGGAAGGCCTGCATGGCGGCGGCGTAGTTGGTGGGATTGCCGGCCGGATTGGACAGGCCGCCGTCGTATTGCTCGGTGTAGAAGGGGTTGATCTCCCAGAAGTTCCGGATGGAGTAGGGGCTGCCGGGCTCGTAGGCCTGCCCGGTGGCAGGGTCGGTATCGCGGCCGTCGATGCCTTGGGGGTGGAAGGGCTGGAACCAGATCCAGTTGATGCCGAGGTTGTTGAGCCAGTCCAGGTTCACGCGGGCGTTCGGGTCGTGGAGGTCCTCGAAGGTGCCGCGCTGGCCGAAGGAGGGGCCGGTGGCGTTTGCGTTGGTGACGTGAAGTTCATACACCGTCATTTCGCGGGCGAGCGTCGGTGCGACCACCACGGCGAGGTCGCGGATGCCTTCGTCCCGGAGCCAGGTCCACTCGGTCTCGCCGTCTTTTTTGAAGCGGGCGGTGACCCGGTAGGCGCCGGTTTTTTCGACCGGGAGGGTGAGGGTGTAGTCGCCGCTGCCGTCCGGCGACATGGCGTAGGCCTGGAAGTAAGCGTCGGTGTCGGCCGTCGTGATGGTATTGCCGTCGGGCGGGATGATACCGTCTTCGATGCCGTCGCCGTCCCAGTCGTCGTCGGCGCGTTCGCGGTTGTTCAGGTTGGTGAAGACCTGGACCTCGTCGGGGTTGGGGACGCCGGGATCGAGGACGATTTCAAGTTCCGGGAAGTCGCCGTCTTCGATTTCGTCGATGTAGAAGTTCAGGGTGGCGTAATTCGCGTTGGTGCCGTTGACGGTCAAGCTGGCGTCGCCGGACTCGGAATCCGGGCCGGTGGCGAAGGTGTAGGGCGCCGCCTCGGCCTCGCTCTGGGAAAGGGATTTGGCGTTGCCTTGGTCTTCGCCCGACTCGGTGCCCTTGTAGAGGTAGGTGTTGTCGCGGTTGTCGAAGGTGACGAAGAAATAATATTGGACCTGAGCGCCGACGGTCGAGGGTATGCTCAGATCGACCGACCAGAACTGGAGGCTGCCGGCGTCGGAATTGAGATTAAGCGGCACCGATTGCCAGCTTCCGCCGTCGATCCGGTAGTAGAAGGTGCCTCCGGTTTGATTGGCGCCGTCGGATTTATTGACGCCTTGGTAGAAGGTGGCGGTGGTGCCGACGCCGGGGAAGAGCGGGTCGCGCATGGTGGCGCCGCCGAGTTCGGAGCGGGCGTCGGAGGGGGTGTGCCAGATGTCTTGGAACTGGGCGAGGAGGGACTGGGCGGCGAACAGCGTGCCGCAGAGGACGAGGATGAGGTGACGGATTTTCATGGGGAATTTGTAGATGGGGTGCTTCGGCGAAGGGTTCTTGTGGTGGCGGACCTTTGGATTCGCGGTGGGGACCACCCCTGCCCGAGCTTCTGGACGAAGCTCGGGCTGTCCCCTCCTATCCTTTTGGACAGGAGGGGAGTTGGGTGGGCGGAGTGTTTGCTGACTTCGACCGGATTAGGGCGAGAAGCAGCAAACCGGGGTGGTGGGTTATCTGGAGATTTCGATGCGGTAGAAGCGATGGTCGACCGTGGCGGGGTCGGGAGTGGTGGTGCTGCCGTCGTCGGTGAAGACGTGGGCGGGGTTGTCTTGGGCGGCGAAGAAAGCGGGGCCGGCGGGTTGCCAGGCGCCGGCGAGGTCGTCGGTGTACCAGACGCGGTAGGTGCGGCCGGCGAGGACGGGGAAGGTGACGGTGAAGCCGCCGGATTCCGCCGGGGCGACCAGTCCCTTGGGGAGGCCGTCGAATTCGGCGACGTCGGTATCGAGACCGAGGACGTATTCCTCGAAGTTGGTGAAGGCGTCGCCGTCGTCGTTGCCCTCGGGGCCTTGGCTGCCGGTGCCGTCGTCGGGGTCGAGGCCTTGGTCGCGTTCCCACCAGTTGGGGAGTCCGTCGCCGTCGTTGTCGTTGGCGTCGGTTTCGAGGGTGAGGCTGAGGGTGAACTCGGTTTCGCCGTCGAGGTTGGTCAGTTCGACCTGTTCGACGAGGGCCTGGTTGCGCATGTTGCGGGCGTCCCATTCGGTGACGCCGGGGGCGTCGTCGGTGGCGCTGTCGACGTAGGCGGCGTTGGCGTCGTAGCCGGCGATGAGGCCGACGGGGCGGCCGTCGCCGCGGTTGAGCAGGCGGAGTTGACGGGCGGAGGCATCGTCGACCAGCGGGTCGAGGTCGTTTTGGCCGCGGGCGATCAAGTTCCAGAGGTCAGGGGAGAGGCCGTGGCGGACGAAGAGTTTGCTCACCTCGCCGCTCAAGCTGTAGGCGGCCTCGAGGGTGGGCGCGTCGTCGGGCAGGGTGATGGTCTTGACGATCACTCCGCCCGGCGCGGCGAAGGTCCATCCGGTGCCGGCGGCGCTGGTGACGACGCCGTAGAGGGCGTTGACATACTCGGAGGTGCCGCCGCCGCTGCCGTCGGCGAACCAGTCCTTGAAGGCGGAGGTGCGCCGGGCGCCGACTTCGCCGTCGTCGACGTTGCTGCTGCCTTCGGCTTCGGTCAGGCTGTCGGCGTAGGCGGCCTGGGTGCCGATGCACTGGTGGACTTCGCCGGTTTCGGGGTTGCGGACGAAGGCGGCCACGCAACGTCCGCCGATGGCTTCGAAGACGGCGAAGACGGTGGCGTTGTAGAGCAGGTATTCGGGCTCGCCGTCGAGGTCGACATCCTGGGCGAAGGCCTCGGCCTCGACGGGCGGGTTGGCGGCCCAGGCATCGACCCGGTTGTAGAGCGCGGCGAAGCGCATCTGCGACTGGGCGAGCTGGGAGAACTCGGCGAGTGGGTTGAAGTCGGTGTCCGGGTTGATGTAGTCGCCGGTGCTGAACTTGCTGAGGTCGGTGCTCTGCTGTTCGTGGAAGGCGGTCACGAACATGGCGGCGTGGGCGGTGGCGCGGCCGAGCCGGGCGGCGTAGCCGGCGGGGTCGCCGATGGAGTCGACCTCCGTCCAGGCGGCGTCGGCGATGCCGTCGACACCGACTTCGCCGAAGGCTTCCGGGAGAGGCACGCCGGAGCGGATGTCGAAGATCTTGCCGGCGAGTCCTTCTTCGAGGCCGGGTTGACCGTCGTACCAGTTGGCGTAGTCGCCCTGGGTGGCGTAGTCGATGAAGTCTTTGGCGGTGCGTTCGAGGCTGTTGCCCGTGCCGCGGTCGACGGTTCCCCAGGTATCGCCGATTCCGTCGGAGGGTTGGGACAGGTCGACTTCGCCGGCGGCCACGTCTTCGAGGGTGACGAGTTCGATCCAGGGGCGGTTGGCGATCCAGCGCAGGTTCCGGTCGTAGGCGTCGGCTCGGGCCTCATCGCGGAAATCGTTCCAGTCGCTGAGCAGGATGAGCACTTGGTCTTGGGTGCCGCTGCGGGCGCGGCGGCTGAGCAGTTCGCGGAGCGGGAAGTTCAGGCCGCCGTCGTGGTTCTCGAAAAGGAAGGTGCTGGCGAAGTCGTGGATGGGGAAGAGCTTGACCTCGTTGACCTCGTTGATCCGGTAGCCCGCTTCGCCGAGCGCGCTGGTGCGGCCGAACCACTTGAAGTAGTGGCGCATCTGGTCGACCACGGTATGGGTGAAGCCCATCGCCCGGACGGTGGCGAGCACGCCGTCGTCGGCCACGCGCTCGGCGGGCCAGAAGATGCGGGAGGAGGGGGCGGTGCCGTAGATCTCGCCGAGGACGTTTTCGGCGAGTTCGACGCTGTCTTCGGTGAAGTCGGTCGGCGCGAAGGGCACGACTTGGTCGGCGAAGGTGGTGCCGAAGAGCATGGCGTTCCCGTCGAGAAGCAAGCCGGCGACGCGGGAATTGAGAAGGGGTCCATCGCGCCAGGGCTTGTCGACGGCGGGATCGACGGCGGCCCACTGAAGCGCGGAGGCGAGGGTGGGGGTGATGTGCAGGTTGACCGGGGCGTCGAAAGCCTCGTGGGCGTCGATCAGGCGGTAGTAGCCGCTGCCCGCGCCGTCGTTGATGCGCTCGTGCATTTCGCTGGCCGGGCGGATGGGCTCGTTGCCGTGGGCGAGGAGGGCGACTTTGGCGCGCTTGCCGCGGTCGTTGGAGCCGCTGCGGCCGAACCAGTTGCGGAGCACGCTCCTGTCGCCGGCGATGTTGCTTTGGTCGCGGAAGTAGGAGGAGGCGATGAAGTCGTCGTAGATCGTATCACGAATGTCACTACGTCCGCCGATGTCTCCGGCCCCGGGCGTGGGCGAGTTCTGAGTGCCGTCGCGGGTGGTATAGACTTGGAAGTTCAGGTTGTCGGCGTTTCCGTTCCATCCGGCGTCGAGAAGGGCCTGGCGGCTGATCGAGAGTTCGACGGCGTCGAGTTCGGAATTGAAGTAGGCTTGACCGAAGCCGTTCGCGGCCGACTGGTCGCGGCGGACGACGCCCGTCGCGAAGAGGTCTTCGCCGATGGCGGTGGTGTTGTCGCCGGAGTCGGTGTCGACGTAGACGGCGCCGTTGTTGGTCTGGTAAACGGCCACGACGGCCTCCCATTTCATTTCGGTACGGGTGTCCACCTCGTCGGGGAGGGCGGATTCGCCGACGGATGGGTTGCCGGTGTCGATCACGATGTAGGCGTCGAGGTTGCCTTCTTCGGCGAAGGGCTGGAGGTCGTGGAAGTCGAGGCGGAAGTAGAGTTTGCCGTCGCCGCCGCCGTCGCGGAAGTAGAAGGCGACGATGTCGCGCGAGCTGTCGAAGCCGTCGAAGGCCCTGTAGATGTCGGAGCCCTGGTTGTTGGTGCCGTTGCCGTCGTATTCGTCGAGCACCAGCAGGTCGTCGATGGTCCAGTCGGTGAACTCGTTGAGATTATCGGCATCGCCGATGCCGTCGTCTTCTCCGGGGCCGATGATGATGGAGTTGGCGGGTGGCGGCGGCACGTTGTCGGGCACCAGCGGGTGGGTGCCATTGACCAGTTCCTGGGCGTTGGTGAAGCCGTCGCCGTCGGGGTCGCCGGTGGCGCCTTGATCGGGATCGCCGTCGTCGGGGGCGGCGGTGCGGAGGTTATCCTCGTCGCTGACGAGCGGGTCGAGGCCGTGGTCGACTTCCCAGCCGTCGGGAAGTCCGTCGCCGTCGGTGTCGGGGTTGAGCGGGTCGGTTTCGGACCATTCCTCGCTGGCGTCGTAGGTGCGGTCGCCGTCGAGGTCGCCCTCGATGGCCCCGTCGAAGTTTTTGTCCTCGCCGTAGCCGTCGGTAAGTCCGTCGCCGTCGGTGTCGGGGTTGTTCGGGTCGGTCTCGGTCCAGGTTTCACCGGGATCGATGACGCCGTTGGGCCAGTTGCGTTCGAGGGAGGGCGAATCGTCGGTGGCGATGGGGTCGCCGTCGCCGTCGACCCAGCCGTTGCGGTTGGCGTCTTCGACGCCGTCGGGGATGCCGTCGCCGTCGGTGTCGGGGTTGGTGGGGTCGGTCACCGATCCGCGGACGAGGCGGGCGCGGTCGCCGCCTTGGGACTGGCTGTCGACGCCGGGCACGTTACCGAAGTTGTCGAGCGTGTTGTAGAAGGGAGGGTCGAGGTCGCCGATGAAGTTGGGGAACCCGTCGCCATCGGTATCGGCGTTCGGATCGGTGGGCGGATCGTCGGCGGCGCGCCAGCCGACTTCGAGCCCGTCGGGCAGGCCGTCGCCGTCGCTGTCGGGCGAGTGCGGGTCGGAGCGGCCGAAGGCGTAGTAGCGGTGGACCTCGCCGTTGGTCCATTGTTCGGGATTGGGCTTGGGGGCGGGGGTGATGCCGCCGTCGGGGCTTTGGTTGGGCAGGAGCTGGGGCGTGCTCTCGTCGCTGTCGCGCAGGCCGTCGTCATCGTCGTCCGCGTCGTCCTCGTCGTCCTCGACCCGTTCGCGGTAGAGGACGGTGGTGTTGCGGTCGGCGGTGGCGGTACCGTCGGGCGAGGTGACGGTTGCGGTGAAGCGGTAGCTGCCTTCGGCGATATCGGACCAGGTGAAATTCCAGAACTGGCTGCTGCCCTCCTCGAAGGTGGTGGGGGCGCCGACGCTCGATCCCCGGAGGTCGACGAAGTCGATGACCACGTCGGTCGCGTCGAGATCGGTCGCGACTTGGATGGTGAACTGGCGGTCTTCCGGGGCGGGGTTGGCGATGTCGGGGAGGATGATCTGATAGGGACGTCCGTCGGAACCGAATTCGGGCGGGTTGACGATGAGAACGCGCGGAGTGGTGACGGGCAGTGCGCGGACGATGCGCACGGCTTCGAGATCGGTGGCCGGGGAGGGGCGGTCGTGTGTGACGGTGATCTTGTGGTCGTAGTCCGGGATGTCGTTGTAGAGATTAGGCAAGTCGAAGGCGAGGGAGTGGAAGTCGGCCGTCTCGTCGTAGACGATGCTATAGTCGTCGCGGCTCTGGGCGACGCCGGGATCGTCGGTTTCGGTGGAGCCGATCCGGATGAGGAAGCGGTCGATCAATTGCTGCTCGGTCAATCCGTCGGCCAGCGATTTGGAGAAGTAGGTCTTCATCACGTAGCTGTCGTCGACGACTTGGCGTTCCTGCGAGGGGAAGGCGACGAACATGCGCTCGTTCGGGCCGGCGGTGTTGACGGTTCGCACGAGGGTGGTGTAGTGGCCGTCCTCGTCGGAGAGGTCGAAGTCCTCGAAGTCGGCGGAGGACAGTTCGCGGAGGCGGACTTTGATGTCGGCGGTGCCGCTGGCGGGGATGTTGATGTAATCGAAGCGCCACTCCTTCCGGAAGTCGGGATCGGAGGGGGTGATCGCGAGGCTCGGGGTGAGTTCGCTGGCGCGGGCCCAGTTCTCGCTCAGGTCGTCGTCCCACATGCCGTTGCCGTTGAGGTCTTCGTAGGCCTCGCCGGGGTCGCGGACGCCGTCTTGGTCGGAGTCGGTGAAGGGCTCGAAGCCGACGCCGTTGCCGGCGCGGGAGCCGGTTTCGGCATCGTCGTTGGAGGTATCGGAATCCTCGATACGGTACCAGACCTCGTCGACGGTGGCGTCGGTCCGGACGACGACCCCGTAGTTGGAGCCGCCGACGGTGTCGCCGTCGTTTTCGGGGAATCTGATTTCACCCTGCGGGCGTTCGGCGTCGTAGTAGAAGGTCTGTTTGAAGGTGTTGTAGATGGAAGCCTGGCCCGAGCGGTCCAGGAAGGCGCGGGCGCTCAAGATGTGGAAGCCTTCCTCCAGGCCGGTGACGGTGAGCGGATTTCCTCCCGCATCTGCGGCGTAGTCGAAGTGCGGGTAGTAGGTGACGGCGGTGGCGTCGAAGCCCTCGACGGCGTACTGGGAGAGCATCTTGGTCTTGCGCTCGACCGCGCCGGGTCCGCCGGGGAACCAGCTGGGAGCGCCCTCCTTGAAGATGCCAATCTTGTAGCGGAGGGTCTCGCCGTCGGCGGGGGCGGGGATGGTGGCGGACATCCACCAGTCGGAACCGCCGCCGTCGTCGTTGTGCTGGAAATTCATGGGAGCGACCCGGGTGTCGCCGATACCGTCGCCGGCCGCGCCCTCGGGGAAGCTGCCGTCGACGGTGTAATAGACGTGCATTTTGTAGCCGCCGCCGACGGAGTTGGTCTTGGCCCAGAGGGTGATCTGGCCGCCGTCGTTTTCGAACATGTCGTCGCTGACGGCGTCGTCGCCGGTCACGGCGGCCTCGGGATCGTGGTAGAGGAAGTCGGCCACGTCGCCGTCGTCGAACTGCGGGCCGTCGCCTTCATTGACGGTGAAACCGGGCGTGCCGATGACCTTGGAGAAAGTTTCGGCCCCGGCGGAGCCGATACCGTCGCGGCCGTCCGTGTTTTTCGCGGCGAAGCGTTCGGGGTGGATGCGGTGGACGAAGTCCGGCTGCTCGTAGCCGAGGAACATGTCCCAGGAGAGGGCGGGCGGGTGGTCGCGGTTGACGGGGTCTTCGTTGGCGACGCCGACGTTGGTGGAGGCGGGGCGGGTGCCGTTGAGGTCGATGCCGCCGTCGAGGCGGAAGAGCACGTTTTCGGCGGAGCCGTCGACGCGGACGACGATGTCGAGATCGCTGCCGTCGGTGATCCGCGGGATGGTGGCGGTGTAGCTGTAGTCGTCGCTTTCCGGGTTGCTGATGATGGGGCGGCTGGGGGCGGGCAGGGTGTCGCCGTGGAAATCGGCGTCGCCGTTGGGACCGTCGCGGCGGCGCACGTCGACCGTGCCGACTTCCTCGCCGCTCTGGTAGAAGGTGATGGGCCGTCCCCCAGCGGCGGCCCAGAGGTCGGAGGGGTCCGGGTTTTTCCAGGAAAAGGCGAAGTAGCCGCCGGGCGGGACGACGGTGGAGCCATTGACGATTTCGGAGGCATACTTGTAGAAGCCGCCGCCGTAGGTCGAGTAGTTGTAAAGGTAGGCGTCGGAGCCCCCTGCCTCGGAGGGAAAGCTGGTGGTAAAGTTGCGGCCCTGTCCATCGGCATAGTTGTCATTGAGCATGAAGAGCAGGGTGGCGGCGTCGGCCTCGGACATGGAAGGGTTCTCCCGGAAGTCGCGGCGCTCGTAGATGACAACGTCGGAATCGCTCCAGCGGCCGGCTTGGTCGCCGCGGGCGAATTGCTCGTGGATGTAGAGCAGATTTGGGACCCGGGGGTCGTCCCACTGGCCGAGGAAGGAGGTGTTGGAGTGCCGGGGGAAGGCGCCGCCGGACTCGCCGAGGGTTTCGGCCTGGTAGTTGCCGTCGGTGTAGAGCAGTCCGAGTCCGGCCCGCGTGAAGTACATGGCGTGTTGGAGCTCCCGGCGGGCGGCAAAGTCGCTGTCGTGGCTTTGCGCGTGCATCACGGTCGCCCCGGGGGCGAAACCGCCGGCGCCGGGTTGGTCGAAGCCGTTGAGGCCGGAGGAGGGATTGCCCAAGCGGTTGTTGAACTCGGTGCGCAGGGGATTGTCGATGAGCCGCATGCCTGCGTCGATGTAGGGCCCGTAGGCGGGGGGCTCTCCGAGGTGTTCGCCGAAGACCATGGCGTCGTCGCGGGGGCTCTCGGTGTTGAAGACGGTGTCGCGGTGGTTGGCGTCGGAGAAGCCGCGGGTGAGGTTGAACTGGCGCTGGACTTGGCCGAGGTAGCCGTAGTCGCTCGTGTCCTTGTCCGCCCCGAAAGTGGCGCCGAAGAAGTCGGCCCGGATGTGCTTGACCGCGTCGAGGCGGAGTCCGTCCGCCTTAGTGCGGTCCATCAGCCAACGGGCCGCCCGGTTCAGGTAGTCCTCCACGTACTCGCTGTAGATGTTTTCGTTGTCCTGCAGGTACTGCTGGGCGCGGGCGCGAATCTGGCTTTGATCGGGGTTCGGGTTGCCTTCGTCGTTAAGCAGGGTCTCCGCGATTCCGAGCAGTCCGCCGAAACCGACGTAGTTGCCGTCTTTGTCATAGGCATATCGCTCGGGGCGCTCGAGGTCGCGGATGAAGCGGATCTTCGGATGGGTGCTGCCCTCGGTCGGGCCGAAGTTGAAATTGGTCGTGCCGGGCTCTTGGGCGATGTCGATGAGGTCGGCGAGGCCGAGGTTCTGCACCTGCCAGGCGCTGTTCCAGTCGCGGGTATTGTCCCATTTGCGGTAGAAGCCCTCCTGCGTGGTGCGCAGGTGGAAATCCTCCGGAAGCATCCCCGGGTAGATGTCGATCGGGGTATTTTCGTTGAAGCCCGGGATGTCGAAGGCCCGGTGGTTCATGATATTGTCGAAGTAGACGCGGATACCGAAGCGGTGTGCGGTGCGGACGAGATCGAGCAGTTCCGCCTCCGTGCCGTAGCGGGTGCGCACGGTATTGCGCTGATCCTTCGAGCCGAGGTCGAAAGGATCCCAAAGGTCGTAGCCGACGGAGAGGCCGCCGCTCGCCTTGGTCGGGGGCGGCAGCCAGAGCGAGCTATAACCGGCTTCGGCGAGTTCCGGCATCTTCCGGGTGATCTCCGCCCATGTAGTGTTGAAGTACTGTAGCATGGCCTCGCCGCGGAGGGTGGCGGCGGAGGCCAGCAGGAGGAGGCAGGGGAGAAAGTTCCGTGCGAGGGCTTGAGCGAATCGGGGCATGGGAGGGACGGGGGGTGAGAGGAGTAAGGAACTCGCCTTATTTCCTCACCTTAAACAGCTTTCCGGTTCCGGACATAGGCCCCCTTGCTCGACAGTTGACTTGAATGCCTTGGAAGACCGCCCTTTTTTTGACGGATCAACCGGCCGGAGGGCCGCTTAATTACTAAAGCATCACCGGATTAAAATTTTCCACAAAGACCATGCGGTTGCCGAGGCGGTGCCGATCCGCGAGCCGCTTGCCTTTACCCCGGATTATGGTCAACTGTCCACTATGAGCGATACCCCCGTTCGACGCCCCAACATGCAGCAAATCGCCGATACGGCCGGAGTCAGCAAGTCCGCCGTTTCCCTCGCGCTGCGCAACGATCCACGCATTCCCCTGTCCACCCGGGAGCGCATCCGGAAGGTCGCGGAGCAGCTGGGCTACCGGCGGAATCCGGTGGTCGATTCCCTGATGACCCAGCTTCGGGCCGGGCGGCAGCCGAACTTTCAAGCCAACCTCGGCCTGCTCAACTGTTCGCCGGAGAAGGACCTCTCGAAAAACCACACCTTCCGCCGCCTGCGGGAGGGCGTGCTGCGGCGGACCGAGCAGCTCGGTTACGGGGTGGAGGAGTTCTGGCTGGAGCAGCCGGACCTGCGGCCGCAGCGCCTCAAGCAGATCCTGGACGCGCGCGGGATCAAGGGCCTGCTGCTGATCGCCGCGCTCACTCCGGACATGCTCCACGAGGACTACACCGGCTTCTGGAACGACTTCGCCTGTGCGGTGCTCGGGGTCACGCACTTGGACAACCAGCTCGACTGCGCCTCGAACGACCAGTTCCTGACGGCCCGCCGCGCCACGGAAAAGGCCCTCGAGCACGGCTACACGCGTCCTGCCCTTTTCGTGCCCGAACGCGACGACGAACTATTGGACAACAAGTTCAGCGCCGGCTTCCGCAGCGTGAGCCGCCTGCTCCAGGCCAAGAACCGGATCGAGCCGGTGGACCTGGAGATGGATCAGCTCGACCGCGCGGTCGAGAGGGTCTCCAAGCTCAAGCCCGACGTCGTCATCACCAACAAGACGGAACTCTACCGGGCGATGAAGGCCGCCGGCATGAAGATTCCGAAAGAGGTCGGGGTCATCCACCTCGACTGGCACGACGGCATCCCCGAGCTCGCCGGCATGCGTCAGAACAACCGCGTGGTCGGCAGCGCCGCCGTCGATTTGGTGGTCGGCCAGCTGCAAAAGCACGAATACGGCCCCCAGAAGTACCCCAAGGTGGTCCATATCGAGAGTATCTGGATCGAGGGGCCGAGTCTGCGGGGGTAAGCGAGCGAGGGTGTTTTCCGAAAGGGAGACGCCATTCCCGCAATCAATTCCCGTTTGGTTTGAGCTCGAATAGAAACTCGGGAACGCCGGCGTTTATGTTGACGGAGTCCAAAGATATTGTGCCCGTTGCATTCGATCTAAGATCGGTAAACCGAAGGAAAGTTGGGTTTCGAACGTGGTCCCGGCTTTCGGCGAACTTGAGGAATTCGATTCGTCGGATTGGGGTTTCTCCAATGTCCTCCTTTTTTAATAGGATCATTTCAGCGGGAGGACGAACCACCCGCCCTTCAATTTCTTGCTCGGGTTTTCTTGAAAGCTTAACCAGATATCCAGCGAAGATTTTCTCGGGGAGCTCGAACGCCCCCGACGAGCCGATGTGGTAGTCCGGATTCAGCCCAATGAGATCGAATAAAATCTCGGCTTTTGAAGCATCAAGCTCTTCGACTTGCCGGCGATTGCCGGATTCCTTGATCAAATAGAAATTTTTGCCGGAAAGCAGGTAATGCAGCTCCGCCGAAGATCCTGGAGTTTTTATAACCGCGCGAATCTTATCCCTGTCCCGCTTGACGACGGTCAGGTCCAAGAGTTCTGAGCCAAGCTCCATTCGTCCGTGCATTCGAAGTGAATTCACTTCTCTGACGGCTACTGACGGAGGCGCGGCATAAAGCATGGCGCATTGCAGATAACTCGTTCCAAAAAAGACGAGAGTCACCAGCGGAAGGATTATTCTCTGATCGCGCATAGGGAGACAAAAAAGCCGCCGGTCCTTCAACCAGCGGCTTCGGGTATGCGTTGCAAGAGGCCTAGGCCTTCCGGCGCCGCACCATAATGAAGGACAGCGCCATCAATCCGGAAAGAAGGGCGTAGGTGCCAGGCTCGGGAACGACCGTGAACGAGCCGACGAAGTTATTTCCGCTGTTGTTGGAGAAAATTTCCGTGTCGGCATCGGTTCCGTTCGTCGTAATCCGCGAAAAGACTTCCAAGGCGTAAGTCGTGTTAGCGCTGAGAGAACCGAGGCTGATGGTGACACTATCGTCCGTCGCATTGGAACCGGCGACGTCGGTGCCCCACTGCTGGTCTCCAGGTGTGCCGCCGACGTTGTCAATCTGGAAGCTGTAAGTAATTTCGGAAAAAGTGGGCGAACCGGGGCGATTGCCTTCTTCGTAAATTACGTAGAAAAGGGAAGCGCTTTGGACATCGGTGCCATTGTTTTTAAATGACTTCAATTGGCCGCCGAGTTGGAGAGAGTCGGACGGGTCAAAGGAGCCGAAGTTTGAGCCGATGAAGTCAGCGTTTGCGGTGTCGGCTCCAAGGTCGTAGTAAGTACCTTCAACGATCGCAAAAGAGTCGAAGATACCTGCAGCTGCAAATAATGACGAGGATGCAGCGCTTAGGGTTAAGATGGACACGAACTTTTTCATGGGTAGATGAGAATTAGGATGTTTTTTAGGTCGTCCGACGGATGTCGTCAGACGGATGATGTATGTGACATTGATTTCACAAACCAAAGCACTTCCTGATTCAACAGTTCAATCTGGTCGACCGGA
>Ga0208623_100617_pt1 | contig 17498 bp, 6 predicted proteins | sample HotLakConsUCCL28_FD_184737 | JGI IMG/M metagenome (GOLD analysis project Ga0208623, IMG submission 184737) | Hypersaline microbial mat communities from Hot Lake, Washington, USA - Hot Lake Consortium UCC-L28 (SPAdes) (version 2) ...
CGTCGCCGAGCGCGCCGACCGGGCCACGTCGAAGGTCGACGACCTCTCGGGCGGCATGAAGCGCCGCCTCACGATCGCCCGCGCGCTCATCAATGAGCCGCGCATCCTGCTGCTCGACGAGCCGACGACGGGTCTCGACCCTCAGGCGCGGCACATCCTGTGGGACCGCCTGTTCCGGCTCAAAGAGCAGGGCACGACGCTCGTGCTCACGACGCACTATATGGACGAGGCCGAGCAGCTCTGCGACCGCCTCGTCGTCATCGACCAGGGCCGCATCATGGCGCAGGGCTCACCTGCGCAGCTGATTCGCGAGCACTCGAGTCGCGAGGTGCTCGAAGTGCGCTTCGGCAGTGACCGCAACGCTGAGGTGGCGGCGCAGATCGGCGACCTCGGTGAGCGCATGGAGGTGCTGCCCGACCGCTTGCTCATCTACAGCGCGGATGGCGAAGCCGACCTCGTCGCCCTCACCGAGCGGGGGCTGCACCCCATCACGTCTCTCGTGCGTCGCTCGAGCCTCGAAGACGTCTTCCTGCGCCTCACCGGCCGGAGCTTGATCGAATAATGACCTCCACCGACCCGACAGAACTCCGCGATCGAGAGGATGCCCGGCGCGCGCTCGCCGCCGGTGCCGCACCACGCCGCTGGGGCAGCTGGTACGTCGCTGAGCACCGCCTGCTCGCCATGAAGGGCTACCTCGGTGAGGCGCTCTTCCAGAGCGTCGGCAACCCGCTCATCTATCTCTTCGCCCTCGGCGTGGGCCTCGCGAGCCTCGTGCCGCAGGGCGTGGCGGGGGTCAGCTACCTCGAGTTCGTCGCCCCCGCCCTCATGGCGACGGCCGCCATGACGATCGCCGCGAACGAGACGACCTACCCCGTGCTCATGGGCTTCAAGTGGAACCCCATCTTCTTCGGCATGAATGCCGCACCGCTTACCGGCGGGCAGATCGTCAACGGCATCATGATCGCCATGGGCGTGCGCATGACCGCCACGGTGAGCATCTACTACGGGGTGATCGTCGCGTTCGGCGCGGTGCCCTCCCCGTGGGGCGCTCTCGCGATCGGAACGGCCGTGCTCACCGGAATGACCATCGGGGTCTTCCTGTCGTCGTACACCTCGACCATCACTGAGGATCGCGGCCAGATGGCCATGCTCCAGCGGTTCGGCATCGTGCCCCTGTTCCTGTTTTCGGGCACGTTCTTCCCCCTTGGGCAACTGCCGATCTACCTGCAGCCCATCGGCTGGGTCTCGCCCCTGTGGCACGGCGCCGAGCTCGGCCGCGTCGCGACCTACGGGCTCGAGGAACCCCTGTGGCTCACCGTGACGCACGTGGGCTACCTCAGCGGCATCATCCTCATCGGGCTGTGGGCGACCCGTCGCCACTTCGTGCGGCGGTTGAACCGATGACGATCGTGCGCGCGCGGCGCGGCGCCCTCTACGCGGGCAACACGCGGGCGGTCATCCGGCGCGGTCTGTTGGCGACCCGCAGCACCAACTACCTCGTCGTGTTCAGCGGCTTCTTCGAGCCGGTGTTCTACCTGCTCTCGCTCGGTATCGGCTTCGGAGCTCTCGTCGGCACGGTGCAGACCTCGACGGGCGTCGAGGTCTCGTACGCCGCCTACATCGCCCCGGCACTGCTCGCCGTCTCGGCCATGAACGGCGCCGTCTACGACTCGACGTGGAATGTCTTCTTCAAGCTGAATTATTCCAAGCTCTATCAGGGGATGCTCACCACCTCACTGGGGCCGCTCGACGTCGCTCTCGGCGAGATTCTGCTGGCCTTGCTACGCGGGGCCATGTACGCGGTCGGCTTCATGGTCGTCATGCAGGCACTGGGGCTCAACCTGTCGTGGACGGCTCTGCTCGCGCTGCCCGCCGTGCTCGTGATCGCGTTCGGCTTCGCGAGCGTCGGGATGGCCATCACGAGCTACATGAAGACCTTCCAGCAGATCGAGTGGGTGACCTTCCTCATGCTGCCCATGTTCCTCTTCTCGGCGACCTTCTACCCGATCACGGTGTACCCCGACGGCATTCAGTGGATGATCCAGGCGCTGCCGCTGTGGCACGGTGTCGAGCTCATCCGCGGTGTCACGACGGGCGCGCTCTCGCCGATGCTGTGGGTGCACCTCGGGTACTTCGGCGTCATGATCGCCGTCGGCATCGTCGTCGCGACGCGTCGACTGCGGGTGCTCTTCCTGCGCTGACGGTCTACTGGGCTACAGCGCGTTGCATCCGAGTTCCGCCGTCATGGTGCGGGTGATTCCGAGTCTCTTCCTCTGAGAGTGCGCGGGTAGCCCCCCATGGAGCCCGCGCACTCGTCATTCGCGGCTATCGCCGGTTGAACAGGTAGAAGATGCCGGCCACCGCGAGCGCGATGGGCAGGAAGATCGTGAACACTATCGCGGCGATGTCGATGACGCCGAGGGTCACGAGCATCCAGGCCACGCACAGCACGGCAGGCACAAAGAAAATCCATCGAGCGACGCCACGAGCAACGCCTTTGCGGAAGGCAACGATGGCGCCGACGATCGCACCCACACCGATGAGGATGATCGCCACGGTGGTCAGGTCGACGGGAAGGCTCACCCCCAGTACGTCGAGCAGCAGCTGGAGAGCGAGCAGGGCGAAGCCGACGCCGAATGCCGCAAACGCCAGCTTGCCCAAGAGGGCTCCGCCGACCACGCCATTTGATCCCGTCTGGCCGAACGCTAGCGCGAACCCCGCGATCGCTAGCGCGGCGAATGCAGCGATACGCACCCACATCTCGAAGCCACCCAGACTGCCCGCGAGCTCGAGAAGCAGCCACAGGGCGCCTCCCAGAAGTAGCCCTCCACCCCCGAAGAGTCTCCAGTTTGCGCTGCGTGAGGTAACTCGTCCTGCCATGGGGTGCTCCGTTCGTTGAATGGTGAGGTGATTCTCTGTACTACCTTTAGTGACCCTGCGCGGTGCTATTCATGACGAATCGTGCGCACGCAGGTGCAGGCGGGTGCTCACGTGGGCGGCGGTGAGCGACGCGGGGTCACCGTTGGCGTGGTCGCGTCACGAATGGGCATGTGGCGCGTCTCTCCTTTACTCCCCATACGGAACTCGCCCACCCTCGCACTCCGCTATGGCGGGGGTGTGATGCTGAACGTTTCCGGTAGTGAGAAGACCGAGGCGATGGTGTCGCCGTCCACGACGGTGCACTCCACCACCACTACCGAGTACTGCCCGGGGTCGAGGTCACGCAGGGTGAGTGACCACGCGGCTGTGCCCAGTGGCCCGGTCGAGTACGCCCGAGAGATCTCGCCGTTCGGGGGGTGAGGGCACGCTTCTGCGCGGGGCGCCTGGTCGATCGGGTCGGTCTGCGGCCCAGCGAATGCTGCCCACCCCTCAGCCACGAAGGCGTGCACCGTCCACCCGGGTGTTCCGAGTCCCGCGATCTGAGCCGTGGAGGGTGTGGTGCCGGGCGCGAGGGCGAACAGAGGTGCGGCGCGATTGCCCAGACCGGGCGCCACGGGCTCGGGCGCGGGGGGCGGTGGTTCGGGGTCGGGTGACGCGCGCGGTGGGGGTTCTGCGCTCGGCGGGCTGGGGGTGGGGGCTGGTTCGGGCTCCTCGGACTGCTCGGTTGGCGGGGTCGGGTCTGGTCGGCCGACGTCGCGCACCTCACTGACGGTGGGTGAGGCTTGCGTCTCAGCCTCGTTGCCGATGATCCCCGAGAGCGGGAGCGCGAGCGCCGCGATGGTCGCCGCGAGAACAGAGAGCTTCGCGGGTGCGAGTGTGGTCGGTGCCGCGATGAGGGCGGCCGGCGAACTCGCCGCAGAGGCACCCACCGCAGTGGCAGTGCCCAGTGAGACGAGGGCGGGTACAGACCCCGCTCCGATCGCCGCAACCATAATGGTGATGGAGAGCGAGACATCGGCTGCCCCGAGTTCGCCCAGAATTCCCCGGCACTGGGCGCAGTTCTCGCTCGCGTGTTGCGCGATCTGCGCTGGGGCGTACCCCTCTGTGTCTGTACGCTCGCCGATTTTCGCCAGCAAGGCCGGGCGGCATACTGAGCCGGCAGGCAGGTCGGCGCAGGCGACCGCCACCAGCTTTCGTCGAAACCCTCTGCGTGCCCTGAGCGCGAGGGCAGACACGCCGTTGGGCGTGAGCCCGAGCAGAGGCGCGGCGTCGACGGGCGACATTCCTTCCACTCCGACATGCCACAGAACCTGCTGCCACCGGGGTGGGAGAGTTCGGAAGGCTTCTGCGGCGACTGTGTCGTGTGTGGCATCAGGCCCCTCGACAGAGAGTTCTCTCGAGGTTTCGTCGTCAATGTCACGGTCGATTGACACGGTCGTGGCCCGCTTGAGTTGCGTGGCGGCCGTGTTGCGAATGGTCGTGAACAGGTAAGCGCGGAAGGCGACCGACGGGCCACCACCACCGAGAATCGCGCGCAAAACCTTCGCAAATGATTCGGCGACGAGGTCGTCGGCGTCGAGCGTGCGATACGACCGAGCGACCGAGTACGCCGCAGAGGAGTGGCGACGCCAGAGTATGCCGAAAGCGGTGGTGTCGCCGCGGGCGGTCGTAGCGATGCACTCATCGTCGGTTGGCTCGGGGTTAGCCACGTGTCATCTCTCGATTTGGTCCGTGCCGTGATGGGGTAGGTGCTGGGTTTCGGAGGCAACGGGGCGACCACGAACGACCCGCGGATGAGAATCTGTACGTTTTTTCACAGACGCACAGAGCGCATTTCCATAACGACCACGACACAGGATTCTTCCGTGTAAATCCTGAGATGACAACAGACGGCACCAAAACGGCGCCGTGGCGTCACGATACGCGCCTCTGGCGGTCTCTTTCGGTGATCAAGCTCGATCGCACACTCGCTACTGACGCGCACCTGGGGGCTCGTACTCACATGCAGCAGAAGCTTCTCGCCATCGGTTCGACGGTGTTCTCAGCGATAGCGACCATTGCCGTCATATTCCTGCTGATGCAGCTTCCTCAGTAACGCACCCCCACAACGGGGGTCATTTCGGCGAGGAACGTCACGACCTGGCTGCGGACGACTCCCCTTATTGTAGGGGATGAGTCACCTGCCGCGGGCGTGCTTCTTGCCCGGTCGCGGCTCAGTCAGTGCACACGGCTGATCCCGGTCAACGCTGGTCTGATTCTACCTATCGAAGCTCGACGTTCAGGAGTACCCGCCATGGCGCACCCGCCGCACTCGCTCACCACGCGCGCCCGCGGCCCACGGCCCGTGTGGTGGCAACCGTCGACAACGCTGCGGTTCGTGCTCGCGGCGGCATTGCTCGCGCCGGTGGCGGTCGTGAGCTCGGTCGCATCCGCGCCGGCGTTCGCCGTGCCGAACATCTCCACGGTTCTCGACGCGGAGATCGTGACGTGCGAGACCGATGGGACGCTCGACAACGGCGACCCGTTGTACTACGACGGCACGCTGCCCCTGTCGCCGAACACCGCCATCGACCGCAGTTCCACACTGCAGCCCGCGTGGGTGGGGGGCTCCAACGACCCCGACCTGCAGTACCTGTGCAACGACCACATCGGCAGCCTGGACCAGGGGCGTGTGGGGCTGCTCGTCTCCGTGAACCCCGACTCGGCCGGTGACGACCCGACCGACGCGAGTCCGCCTCCGGTCACCAACGTGCGCCTGCAGTTCTCGGTCACCAACGCTCGACTCGGTTCTTTGCCGAGCGTGTGCGGTTCGGGTAGCTCAGTGTCCGGGTCAGGCACCCTCGCGACCTGCGTCATCGCCGGGCCCATCGACTCCGGCCAGGTGCTGCTGGCGCCGGTCACCTACAACGCCGACGCGCCGACCGGGCCAGCCCAGATCGACATGACCCTGACGGCGACCGCCACGCAGTCGCAGCCCGCGACCGAGCCCGCCGGCGGGCCCCTGCAGGACCCCGCACCCGCGACCGACACGCACGCGGTGACGATCGACTCCGCCCCCACGCCGCTCAATCTCGGCATCAATGCCGGCCAGTACCAGCCCAACGGCGGCGCGCAAACATTCGATGACAACGACGACGGTGTGCCGGACCGCGTCCGGGCGACGTCGTGGGTCTCGGTAGGCCCCGACATGCTCGCGGTCGGCGGCACGGGTGTGCGGGCGATCGACCTGCAGAACTTCTCGGTGACGACCGACCCCAGCAACGGGGGGCTGTACCCGTCGGCGACGCTCCTCGACTGCAACGGCAACGGCCAGAGCCTCGGCTACAACACCGGCGACTTCTTCGTGCAGGCCTCGAGCCCGACGTGCACGCAGACAAGCTCCGGCGGCGAGATCGACCTCACCCTGCCGGACGGCTCGTACTGGCCGACATTCACCCGAAACAACAGCGCCATTTGGGTTCCCGGAGAGATTCCGACCCTGCCCAACATCGACCGGTACAAAGACTTTGCGGCGGTCAGCGTCGTTGTCGAGTACGACGCCGCAGAGCTGCGTGCTCTCGACAACACCAGCAGCGACAGTGACCCTCGCGTGAACTTCGTGACCTTCTGCCACCCGGCGCCGTCGGCGACCGTGATCAACGCGGGGCAGCCGGCCGACAACAACGACACCGACCAGCTGGCGTGCCACACGGTCAACCTCACGCCGGTGGCGAACGTCACCCGTCTCGGGAACGCCGTCGGGTTCTTCGGCGAATTCGAGGGCCAGATCGGCGACGCCGGCTTCGCTGCGGGCCTGTGGCCTGCCTTCGGTTCTCTTGCTCAGCAGAATCTCGATATCGTGGTGCCCGGGCAGCAGATGTTCACGGGATTCAACGTCGTCAACCGCAGCGATGGCCCCTCCGCCGGCCGCTACAGCATCCCGGCGAACGTGGCCGCCACCTGCACCGTCTGGGATCCGTCAGCATTGTCGATCGCTCCCCTCGACGGCACGCTGTCGAGTGTCGCAGCGGCGGGTGGCCGCCTCGACGACTGGTTCGCGGTGACCACATCGGGAAGTGAAGCTCCCCCGCTCTCGAGTTTCACGGTGGAATTCGGCGTGATCCCCTACTCGGGCACCTCCCTGCAGCCCTTCACCTGCGATGATGCCGCGAGCACCTGGGTGAGCGACCCCAGCACCCTCCCGGCCGGCACCACCGTCAACGCGGCCCGGCTAGTCTCGAGTGAGCCCATTCCGGGCAGGACGGATGACGACCCCTACCAGAGCGTAAGGGTGTTGCTGCGCCACCAGGTGGACCCCGCGCTCGGCGACGGAGACCGCATTCACGCCGTATCCTCCGTCCGTCAGGAAGACGGGAGTTGGAGGGCGACGGTGGCGAGCCCCGACACGCGGCCCGACAGATCACTCTTCTCCACCTTTGGAAGCGGCAGCTTCGAGTTCGGGAACGGGGGTCGCATCGACCGGGCCCTCGTGTCGACCGCTGAGACGATGGTGACGGTGGACCAGCAGGGTCAGACACCCCTTGCGCCTTTGCCGACCGGTGTCGACCCGCTGTCGCCGGACCCCACCTTGGACCTTGTCGCAGGAGCCGAGACCACCGTTGAGGTTCGGCCGTACCTGCGGACGCCGCTCGCCACGAGCGAGACCCCGACCATCGTCGACAACGTGCGCGCCGTGCTGGTGCTGCCGCCTGACGTGCAGTACGTCGACTCCGACCTGCCCCCCACCGACACCTACGTCGACTGTCGCGCAGCACTCGGAAACGACTGCATCACCAATCCCTCGCTAGCGCCCGACACGGGGTGGACGACACTCGTGTGGAACCTCGGCGCGCAGCCGAGCTCCGACACGTTCACCGCCCTCGAGCCCATCAGTGTGACCACTCGTGTCTCTTCGGTGCTGCCGGCGAACTCCACCCGAACCCTCACGACCTACATCAACCGCGGCGATCGTCCGACCGTTGGGGTCAGTGAGGAATTCGGCCTGCGGGAGAGCTGCTTGGATAGTGCCGCGGGAGCGGACGGTAGTGCCTGGCAAGGCAACGCCTGCTTCGCGGGTCGGTACGACAACACGGTCGTGAGGGCCTCGAACGACGCCGCGCTGGCGGTCGACAAGGCCTCGCTCACACCCGTCGTGGAGGGGGACGGCGAGTTCACCCACCGCCTAGGGTTCATCCACCAGGCGGGTGGGGCGCGCGACATCGATCTCATCGACGTGCTGCCGTACAACGGCGACGGTCGACTTACCAACGACCCTGCCGGGTCGGGGGCTCCGAGCTCGTCGCAGTTCACCGGCACGATCGAGCTCGCGAGCCTGTCGGTCGCGCAGGGCAGCGCCGTGAATCTCGGGTCGGTGTGGGTGTCGTCGGCGGCTCCGGGCACGCTGGAGCGCGATCCGTCGCCGGCCGATGCTGCCGGGCAGACGATCGGGTCTGCCACGTGGCCGTGCACGTATCCGGATGTTCTTGCCGGTGCCGCAGGGTGCCCGGCGTTGGACGAGGTGACCGCGATTCGCGTGGTGGCGCAGGACGTGCCGAATGCTGTCGGGCAAGCGTTGGATGTCACCATCCAGAGTGTGGGCAACGACTCGGCGTCGGTGTTCAACAATGACGCGATTGCACGCGCCGAGAATCTGGAGGACCTGTTCGCGCAGTCCGCGATCGCGACCTCGCTCGTGCCGTGCCTCGGCGTCGGCAACCTGGTCTGGTCGGACGTCGACGGTGATGGCGTGTACACCGCGGGAACCGATGAGCCGATCGAGGGCATCGAGGTCGTGGTGCGCCGCGCGTCGGACGACAGCGTCGCCGGAACCGCGACCACCGACGCCGACGGTCGGTGGTTGGTGTCGTGCCTGGAAGCTGACGACTACTACCTGACAGTCGACAGCGCCGAGCTGACCCCGCTGGGTGCGCTGGTGGCGCCGGGCGGGAGCATCGATGGCCTCGACGAAGATCAGGGTCACGCTGCTCTCAGCGACGGCGTGGGCGGAGCCGTGACCGATGTGTTCACGCTCGCGGTCGGCGCGGCGCCCGTGCAGGAGGCCGACCCGACGGGCCTACTGTCGAGCACGAGCCCGAACATTCGAGACGTCGATGCCGACTTTACGATCGACCTGGCCTTTGAGGTGCCGAGCTACAACGTCGAGAAGGTGTCGTCGGTCGACAGCACCGAGAATCCTGCAACGGTGACGCCGGGTGACGTTCTCGAGTACACCGTGACCGTGACCAACACCGGCCCACGCGACTACACGGCGGCTGTCCCCGCGTCCTTCGACGACGATCTGTCTGCCGTGCTGGACGACGCGAGTTACAACGGCGACGCGGCGGTGACCGGGGGCGGAACAGTCACCTTCACCCCGGCCACGCAAGAGTTGAGCTGGGAGGGCCCGCTCGCGGTCGGAGACACGGTCGAGGTGACCTACTCCGTCACGGTCGACAACCCGGGTGCGGGCGGCAACGGCGAGCTGGTCAATACTGTCGAGCCGACGGGCGTCGGCGGAGTCTGTCTGACAGCGGACGACTGTGTCACCTCGAGCAGCCTGCAAGGGTTCACGGTCGAGAAGGTCGCATCAGCCACCCAGGTGAATCCGGGTGAGTCGGTGACGTACACGGTCACGGTGTCGAACACGGGTGCGGTGGAGTACACCGCGGGTGACCCGGCGGTGTTCACGGATGATATGTCGGCCGTGTTGGATGATGCGTCGTTCAACGATGATGCGTCGGATGGTGCGTCGTTCGATGACACCACGGGTGTGTTGACGTGGTCGGGTGCTGTGCCGGTGGGTGGTTCGGTGACGGTGACGTACTCGGTGACGGTGAATGCTGCTGCGGAGTTGGGTGATGGTGTTCTGACGAATGCTGTTGTTCCGGATGCTCCTGGCGGTGAGTGTGCTGATCCGGATGACTGTGTGACGACGACGGACGTTCAGGCGTTCACGGTGGCGAAGACGTCCTCGGCCACGGTGGCGGATCCGGGTGACACGGTGACGTACACGATTACGGTGGCGAACACGGGCAGTGTGGCCTTCACGGATACAGCTCCGGCAACCTTCACCGACACTCTCGGTGACGTGTTGGATGATGCGTCGTTCAACGATGATGCGTCGGATGGTGCGTCGTTCGATGACACCACGGGTGTGTTGACGTGGTCGGGTGCTGTGCCGGTGGGTGGTTCGGTGACGGTGACGTACTCGGTGACGGTGAATGCTGCTGCGGAGTTGGGTGATGGTGTTCTGACGAATGCTGTTGTTCCGGATGCTCCTGGCGGTGAGTGTGCTGATCCGGATGACTGTGTGACGACGACGGACGTTCAGGCGTTCACGGTGGCGAAGACGTCCTCGGCCACGGTGGCGGATCCGGGTGACACGGTGACGTACACGATTACGGTGGCGAACACGGGCAGTGTGGCCTTCACGGATACAGCTCCGGCAACCTTCACCGACACTCTCGGTGACGTGTTGGATGATGCGTCGTTCAACGATGATGCGTCGGATGGTGCGTCGTTCGATGACACCACGGGTGTGTTGACGTGGTCGGGTGCTGTGCCGGTGGGTGGTTCGGTGACGGTGACGTATTCGGTCACGGTGAATACTCCGGCGTCCGGTGACCGCGTGATGAACAACGTCGTCGTTCCCGGTGCATCCGGTCAGTGCGTGGATGCTGCGGACTGCGACGTGTCGACTCCGGTGCGCTCGTTCGCTGTTCTCAAGACGGCAGACGTCTCAGAGGTGATACCCGGGGACACCGTTACGTACACGGTGGAGGTGACCAATACCGGTGAGGCTGACTACACGGCTCTGTCGCCGGCCTCGTTTGAGGACGACCTGGCCGAGGTGCTGGATGACGCGACCTTCAACGATGACGCGTCGGATGGTGCGTCGTTCGATGACACCACGGGAGTGCTGACGTGGTCGGGTGCGGTGGCCGTCGGCACCACGGTGACCGTGACCTACTCGGTCACCGTCAACGACCCGTCGACGGGCGATCAGGTCTTGACCAACGTGGTGGTGACCCCCTCCTCGGGCAACTGCCCGGAGGGCAGCACTGATGCTGCGTGTACAACCGCGAGCAACTCGGGCACGTACACGGTGGAGAAGTCCGCGTCGGCGGTGTCGGCGCTCCCCGGTGATGACGTGACGTACTCCCTTGTGGTGACGAACACCGGAGACGTCGACTACACCGGTGCCGATCAGGCGACCTTCCGCGACAGTCTGTCGGATGTCCTGGACGACGCGACCTACAGCGGGTCGACCTCGCCCGGCGTCACCTTCGACGCGGGGACGGAGACGCTGACGTGGTCGGGCGACCTGGCGGTTGGTGAGAGTGTCACGGTCACCTACACGGTGACGGTGGACTCTCCGCCGACCGGTAACTCCATCCTGACCAACACCGTCGTGCCGACGACGCCCGGAGGCCTCTGCGAGGTTGCGGCGGACTGCACCACGACGACTGCTCTGCAGTCGTTCACGGTGGCCAAGACGTCGACAGCGTCGGTGGCGAACCCGGGTGACACCGTGACCTACACGGTGTCGGTGACGAACACTGGTGAGGTGGCGTACACCGACAGTGATCGCGCGTCGTTCACGGACGACCTGTCGGCAGTGCTCGATGACGCGAGCTACAACGGTGATGCGTCTGCGGGCGCATCCGTCGACGACTCGGAGCTCTCCTGGTCGGGTGCGTTGGCGGTGGACGAGACGATCACGGTGACCTACTCGGTGACGGTGAACGATGTGGTTGACCTGACCGACGGTGTGCTCGACAACGTCGTAGTGCCGTCGGCACCCGGTGGTCTGTGTGTCGACGCGGATGACTGCGTGACCTCCACGGCGGTGCAGGCCTACACGGTGGTGAAGACCTCGTCGACCTCGGTGGCGAACCCCGGTGACACGGTCACCTACACGGTGTTGGTGACCAACGCTGGTCAGGTGGCGTACACCGACACTGATCGCGCGTCGTTCACGGACGACCTGTCGGCAGTGCTCGATGACGCGAGCTACAACGGTAATGCGTCTGCGGGCGCATCCGTCGACGACTCGGAGCTCTCCTGGTCGGGTGCGTTGGCGGTGGGCGAAACGATCACGGTCACCTACTCGGTGACGGTGAACGCTGCCGGTGAGTTGGGCGATGGTGTGCTCGACAACGCGGTCGTTCCCTCGGAACCGAGTGGGGTGTGCGTCGAGGCTGATGACTGTGTGACCTCCACGGATGCTCAGGCGTTCACGGTGGCGAAGACTGCGTCGTCGGCCGTGGTCGGTGCCGGTGGCACGGTGGAGTACAGCGTGACGGTGGTCAACACCGGCAACGTGGCCTACACCGCCGGAGACCCGGCATCGTTCACCGATAACCTGGCTGAGGTGCTGGATGATTCGGTCTACAACGGTGACGCCTCTGAGGGCGCGTCGGTGGATGGCTCCACGTTGACCTGGTCGGGCCCGCTGGGTGTGGGTGCGACGGCCACGGTGACCTACTCGGTGACGGTGAATGGTGCCGCCGAGCTGGGTGATGCGGTGCTGGACAACGTCGTCGTGCCGACCGGTGACGGTGGCGAATGCGTCGACCCGGATGACTGCGTGACCTCCACGGACGTGCAAGCGTTCACGGTAGCCAAGACGTCGTCGGAGTCGGTCGTGAACCCCGGCGACACGGTGGAATACACCATCACGGTGACCAACACCGGCGTGGTCGAGTACACCGAGGATGCCCCGGCGTCGTTCACCGATAACCTCAGCGCGGTGCTGGATGATGCGGTCTATAACGATGATGCCTCTGACGGTGCCTCGATAGATGGCTCTGTGTTGACCTGGTCGGGCGCGCTCGAGGAGGACGCGACGGTCACGGTGACTTATTCGGTGACGGTGAATGCTGCCGACGAGTTGACCGATGGTGTGCTGGATAACGCCGTGGTTCCCACTGCCACGGGTGGTGACTGCACCGACCCTGATGACTGCACGACCAGTACGGACGTTCAGGCGTTTACCGTGGAGAAGGTGTCGTCGGCGTCGGTTGTTGATCCGGGTGACACCCTGACCTACACCATCGAGGTGGTGAACACCGGTGGTGTTGATTTCACTGAGGTGAACCCAGCGGAGTTTACGGATGACCTCAGCGGCGTTCTCGATGATGCCGTCTACAACGATGACGCGTCGCTGGGCGGCGCGTACGTTGAGCCTTTCATTGCCTGGGCCGTGAGCGTCGACTCCGGTGACACCGTCACGGTGACGTATTCGGTGACGGTGTCCGCTGCTGGTTCTGGTGATGGCCGGATGGTCAACGCTGTGGTGCCGGATGAAGAGATCGGCGGTGGGTGTGCTGCGGAGGATGCGTGTGCGACCGATACGCCGGTGCGTTCCTACACGGCGGTCAAGACGGTGGATGCTGCTGCGGCCAGTGCGGGTCAGGTGCTGCGGTACGACATCGTGATCACCAACACGGGTGAGGCTGACTACACACTGGAGAGCCCAGCCGGGATCGTGGACGACCTCTCTGACGTGCTGGAGGAAGGCGCCTACGGCAACGACGCGACCAACGGTGCGGTGTATGTGGCGCCGGAGTTGACGTGGCGTGGTGCGTTGGCGGTGGGGGAGTCGGTGACGGTCTCCTTCACGGTGCAGCTCAATGACCGCGTGACGGCGAGCACTGATCTGGTCAATACCGTGTTCACGACGACGGGCGGTAACTGTCCGGTGCCTGACGACTTCTCGTTGGGTCGCGGTGCGTTCTCCGGTGGTGTGCACTCGGCGTCGTCGGTGACTGTGGCCTCGGCGTTGGAGATGCCGGAGGACTGTGTGGCGATCACCACCACGGGCGAGTTGGCCTCGACGGGTTCTTCTGAGCTGACAGTGCCCTTGGTGGCCTCGGGTGTGTTGGCGGTGATGGTGGGTCTCGGTTTGGTCCTGATTCGCCGTCGTCGTGACACTGTTGAGTCGTGAGCGAGCTGAGAGCAAACGGCTCTGGCCGGGCCGCCTCGTTGCGGGTGTCGCTGGCAGTGCTTCTGGCACTGTGGGTGATGCTCGGAGGGAGCGTGGTGGCGGCCTCGGCGACGACGGACACTGAAGATGCTGAGTCTGAGCAGTCTGAGCAGTCTGAGCAGTCTGAGCAGTCTGAGCAGTCTGAGCAGCCGTTGCTGTCGATCACGGTGGAGAGCTCTGCGGGCGAGGTGGAATCCGGCGACGAGGTGACCTACACGGCGGTGCTGGAGAACCTGGGTGCGTCGGCGGTGGACGTCGTCGTGGTGTTGAGCGCCCCCGAGTATGTGGCCTTGAGCGACGACCCGGTGGAGGGCGCCACGGTGGAGGGTGCGGAGGCGTCGTGGGACAGCACGCTCGAGGCTGCTGGCAGCGCTGAATTCGAGATCGATGCGGTGATTGGCACGATTCCTGACACGGAGCGTCGAGTGACCACGCTGGTGAGTGTCTTTGTGGGAGACCCCGCTGAGCTGATCGTGCGTACCGCTGATGCGGCGCGCATTGTCGGGGTAGAGGATGGGCCTAACGAGGTGGCCGAAGAGGTTGCCCAGGAGGCGTCGACCGCTGATGAGCGGCTGTGGTTGACGGTCGGGTTGATCGCGGCGGCGGTGGTGTTCGGGGTGCTCCTGATCGTGACCATTGTGGTCGTCGCACGGTCACGCACCACCACGCGCCAGAAGTAGCACGTGGCGTCGTGGCGGCGCGCCTGTTTCCTCACCTCGCGGCCCGGGCGTTGCCCACCGCCCGGCGCGGTGGCCGGAGCACGTCGACATCACCCCCGTTCGGGGGACATTGCGGAGGGTGGCGTCATGAGGGCGCAACTATAGAGTCTTGATAGCAGAAGAACCCACTGCTACCCGTGCCCAACACCCGACAAGAACGGCGCACCCATGTCGACGTCCGAGTATTCGCGATCCCACCCCGCACATCCGCCGGGGAGGACGACGGTGCAGTCTCTCGCCACACCCACATCTCCCTCACGCACAGGCGTCGTCACGAGGTCCTTGCGGTACGGCACGCCGGTCGCGATGCTCGCGGTGGCCGCCCTCGTCGTATCCCTGATGGCTTTGTTTGCGCCGCGCGCCGAGGCCGCGCCCTTGCCCACAAGTTCGACGTCGGCAACGATGCCGGCCGGTTCTTACATCATCGACATGGGTCGCGCCTCGCAGACTCGAGACACGCTCGAGAGCTACGGCCTGATCTACGCGCTGATTGTTCGCCACTTTGTGCCTGTGGAGTGGGTCATCAACACCGAGAAGCCCACTGACGGTGTGGACTTCACGTACAACTCGACCAACTACCGCAGCAGCGCCTTCATCATTCGCCCGGAATATGTGACCCCCGACGTCTTGTCGACCATTAATGCCTTCCGAACAGACGGTGTGAAGGTCGACGGGCCGACGGCGAGCGCGTTCGACGTGCCCGTGTTTGAGACGCTGAATAACTGGCCGAAGTCGATCATCAACAATGACAACGAAGATATCTCAGAGAACTTCTACGCGTTGGCTGGAATTCCTCGAGAGGCCGAGACGCCCACTGGCGCCACCTTCGAAACCTGGAGTGAGAAGGCTCCCAGCGCGCTGAACGCGTGTGACGACCTCTTCGTGATGCCGCATTCCCAGCCCACGTTGTCGACACACAGTAACCTGCTGAACTTCAACGAGCAGGGCGGTGCGATCTGGGCGGGCTGCCACGCTGTCTCCTACCTGGAGAATCTCAATGGCATGAACTTTCTCACCACGGACGGCCTGCGTTCGAAAGATGCAACCCGAGACCAACTGGGGGACGCTCGAACGACTGACGGTGGCGACCCGGCCAACCAGTATCTGGGTACCACCGAAGACGCTCACGACAATGGGTCGCAACAGATCTACGTTCCCAGCAACGGCTCCTCGTGGCGACCGACCACCAACGTCATCCAGTGGGACCCCAACAACAATCAGGCCCCGAACAATCCGGGCCCCCCGGGCAACCGAGCCGCAACGGTGGTGTGGGGTCCGGGGTTCGGTGACCCGACCAACGGTCTCGTGATGTATGAGGGCGGGCACGACATTGGCGAAGGCACGTCGCCCGATGAAGTGGCCGCCGTTCGGGTGCTCATGAACTTCCACCTCATGGTGGGTATCGAGCGTGGGATCGATGTCGATCTCACTTCCCCTGCCTCCGTCGTGGCGGGCGCGACGACGACCCTCACCGCAGATGTCAGCGGCGGCACCGTGAGCGGCGGCTCGGTCACGGCAACCGAGGGCTACCAGTACGAGTGGATCTCGTCGTGTGGCGGCACGTTCAGCCCCTCGGCCTCGGGTTCGAGCATGACGGGAGATGTGTCGGTATCGTTCACGGCCCCCTCCACCGCGGGCGACTGCCAGGTGCGACTGGCCGTTGTCGACGACTGCAACCGTCAGGCGTTCGACGTCGTGAACATTCCCGTGACGCCCCCGACCCCGTCGTACACCGTGTCGAAGGTGGCCTCGGTGTCGGAGGTTTTGCCGGGTGGCACGGTTCAGTACACGGTCACGGTGACGAACACGGGCAATGTTGCGTACACCTCGGGATCGTCGGCCTCCTTCACGGATGATCTTTCCAACGTGCTGGATGACGCGACCCTCGTGGGTTCGCTGCCGTCGGGTGCGTCTCTCTCCGGTTCGACGTTGTCGTGGTCGGGCGCTCTCGCGGTGGGTCAGACCGTCGAGGTGACGTACTCGGTGACGGTGAACGACCCGTTGACGGGCGACCAGGAGCTGATCAACGCTGTGGTGCCGACAGGCACCGGTGGTGTGTGCGAGTCGCCGGGCGGTTGTGTGACGGAGACTCCGGTGCGTGCGTACTCGGTGTCCAAGGTGCCGTCGGCGTCGGAGGCGTTGCCCGGTGACGTGGTGGAGTACACGGTGTCGGTAACGAACATCGGCCAGGTTGCCTATGCGGCTGGTTCGCTGGCGTCGTTCACGGATGACCTGTCGAGCGTGCTCGATGACGCGACCCTCACGGGTCCGCTGCCGTCGGGTGCGACCCTCTCGGATTCGACGCTGTCGTGGTCGGGTGAGTTGGCGGTGGGTGAGACCGTCGAGGTGACGTATTCGGTGACGGTGAATGATCCGATCTCCGGTGACCAGCAGTTGGTGAATGCGGTGGTGCCGTCCGGTCCTGGGGGTACATGTGAGGACCCTGCGGATTGTGTGACGGAGACTCCGGTGCAGGCGTACACGGTGTCGAAGGCCGCGTCGTCGACGGTGGTGGAGCCGGGTGATGTGGTGACCTACACGGTGACGGTGGAGAACACGGGCCAGGTTGCGTATGCGGATGGTTCGCTGGCGTCGTTCACGGACAACCTGTCGAGCGTGCTGGATGATGCGACCTTCAACGGCGCTCCGCCGTCGGGTGCGACTTTGTCGGGTTCGACGTTGAGCTGGTCGGGTGCGTTGGCGGTGGATGAGACTGTCACGGTGACGTATTCGGTGACGGTGAATGATCCGTTGACCGGTGATCAGCAGTTGGTGAATGCGGTGGTGCCGTCCGGTCCTGGGGGTAGTTGTGAGGACCCTGCGGATTGTGTGACGGAGACTCCGGTGCAGGCGTACACGGTGTCGAAGGTGGCGTCGGTGTCGGAGGTGCTGCCCGGTGGCGTGGTGGAGTACACGGTTGAGGTGACCAACAC
>Ga0208623_100622_pt1 | contig 17313 bp, 12 predicted proteins | sample HotLakConsUCCL28_FD_184737 | JGI IMG/M metagenome (GOLD analysis project Ga0208623, IMG submission 184737) | Hypersaline microbial mat communities from Hot Lake, Washington, USA - Hot Lake Consortium UCC-L28 (SPAdes) (version 2) ...
CGCAAGTCATTGTGCTATTCCAAGTGCGTAAATATGCTGAAGCACTCCATCCGTTTGCTACTCCACTATCTCAAATTTGGGGAGGTGCCCGTCCCAGCATAGATTCATACCCTTATTCAGCAACGCCTTCTGGGGATACCGTCCCAACAAAACAGATTTTCAGCAGGTGTTCTCCGCCTATCTCAATCCTCATTTGCCTCCCGCTACACCGTTGATCGAACCGTTACCTACTCTTGAAAACGGATTACCCCAACTCACCATCCATCAACTGGACGGAACGGTGCTGCAATATCTGACTCTGGCCTTTAACGGTCAAACCTACGCCATTGCTCACGTTGACTATCTACCGGTTTCCTATGAGTAGCCCCCCACCCATCTTTCAGCAGCTTGACGCTACGACCACCATCCTGAAGGACGTGGTCCAATCCCTGATGGACTCCGGTATGGGGTTTCTATTGCTGGGAGTGACGATGCTCTGGGCTGCTCTCTCCTTTCTGGATAACGGCTCATCCAACAAACTGGCCACCGGACGTTTTGCCGGTAGCGCCGAACGTCGTACGGCCAGAGCCCTGGGACGGTTGCAGCAGAAACAGCGCCAAACCGCCAAAGTCGCATTGAAAGCCGGTTCACTCGATATTCCCCAGGCTCAGCAGAGCGTGGTTGTCGCGGGTGCGCCCGATTCCGGAAAAACCTACAGCATCATCGATCCAGCCATTCGTTCCGCCATTGCCCAGGGACTGCCTATACTGGTGTATGACTTCAAAGGAAGCCAACTCGAAGCCCATGCCGCCTGGGCGTCCAGCCAGGGCTATCGAGTCGATGTCTTTGCTCCAGGGCAACCCTACACAGGCGTCTTCAATCCCCTCGACTTTCTCGAAGATGAAACCGACGCACTGATGGCGTCCCAACTGGCCTATGTCCTGCAGAAAAACACTCAGCGAGACGGCGGCTATCGGGAAAACGATTTCTTCAACAGTGCCGGAACCAATCTGGTCGAAGCGGTCATGCTGCTGGCCAAGTTGACGCCTTACCCGGATCTGTTGATGGCGAGTAAGATTCTCAACCTCTCGAATCTACCTGCTCGCATCAAACAAGCCTGGGAAACCGGCTACATCCCCGAATGGACCATGGAAAGCTTCAGTCAGCTATTAGCCTCTGACGGAGCTGAAAAGCAAATTGCCGGAATCATCGCCACCGCCCAGCGCACCTTCAAAACCTTTACCGGCAGGCAACTGGTGTCCAGTTTCTGCGGGCAAACCACGATTCCACTGGATATGCAGGGCAAGCGCATTCTGTTTTTGCAGGTGGATATCGAGAAGCGCGATGCGGTGAGTCCCCTGATTGCCGCTATCCTTCATCTGATCATCACCCGCAACTTTGCCCAACGTCGCAAAGAGCCCCTGATCCTTGCGCTGGATGAGCTACCCACCCTGTATCTCCCCGACCTGCCTAAATGGATTAACGAGTTTCGCTCCAACGGATTTGTCGCCCTGTTGGGCTATCAGAACTTTGCTCAGCTGCAGCATATCTATGGTCGAGACCTCTCGCGGGCACTCTTTGCCGCCTGTGGGACCAAGGTGTTCTTCAATCCTAAAGACCGGGAAACGGCGCACGAATTTTCCGGATATCTGGGGGAGAAAGAAGTGCGACTGTTCACCCACTCTCGCAGTCAGGGGCGTTATGGGGGGCAGAGCCGTTCAGAGCAGGTGCAGCGAGTTCCGTTGATGACGGCAGACCAGATTCTGAAGCTGAAGCAGGGGGAATGTGTCTTCATCAATCCGGCCTACCAGGGGCGGGGAGAGGCTTCAGTCCCGCTGAAGGTGCGAGTGCGGCTTTCCAAACGAGAACGCTGGGTGCAGGACCGCAGTACAGAGCTGTGGCACAGCATCGTCAGAGACAAGCTGATCCAGCGCTGTCAGCAGCAAACCCCTCCAACCGATCTGGATGACGAGAACACAACGCGGAAGACATTGGCCGAGCAGCTTTTTTTCCTGCCGGTTCCTGGAGTGAATACAGACACCAGAGAGCTACCGCATATCGACCCCGACCTTACCGAAGACGAGTTTGAAGAAGCGATGACTTAGTGGAGAAACTTACTATGAATGCCCCTGTTTCAACCCATCCAGACCTTACAACTTGGGGACTGTCGTCCCAGGCCATCGAGGTCTTGAGCCGAGAACCCGCAATTCTGGATGACCTGGCTCAGGCCAAATCCTTGCCCCCTTTACCTCCGGGCTACAGTCCGGCAGTCATTGAGGTGCTGTTCGAGGACGTGCCCTACCTGCGTTCAGAGCAGGGGGTGCTCTCCATTCTGCGAGAATGCTTGCCTGATTATCAGCCTCGTTTTATTGAGTATCGAATCGACGATGAGACCGCTTTCTTCCAGATTGGGGGCGAGATTGTCGTGAATCGATTGGAAGCCATCGCTCACCTGATGGGGAGGGTTGGGTGATGCCATTTGTCATTAATGCCCAGGAAGCCCAGGCCATGCAGGAGGACGAGGTTCAACTGGTGATGGCCCTGGCTCAGATAAGTCAGCGATTGTCCATGGCTGTTCATAGTCCAAAACCGCCAGAAGCGAATCAAGAGGGGCAAGATACGTTCCGAATCTTTCTGGGGCGACGGTTAGTCTACGGTCGCCTAGCCGATGGTACCCAGCGTCATGAGCTAGATGCTAACGGCCTGAAGGTAGTTCTCGAAGCCCTGCAAAAGCTCGTAACTGAAGGGATAGAGCCGGATCAATACAAGAATAAAGTTCCAGCTATTGAGATCCGTGATGGAGAAACCCTGCTGTTTCGTGAAGAGCGGGATGGTGCCGTCACCACCAACCAGATTCAGCTTCAGATTGGAGAGGCCGAACAGAAGTTGACCGATGAATCTCCTGCATTGAAAGCTCTGGAGGCTGTAACCAGCCTGAATGGTCACAACGGCTCCAAGCCTGAGGTGGAGACAACAACTCCTTCTATTGATGGGGAACGAGTGGCTCAAATCGCGGCTCGGCTGATCAATCCCCTGAATGAGTCTCAGCCCATGTATGACGCTGTCGCGGTTAGCGACTATCGCATCAAGCAAAATGGCCATCACCTGGCGGTAAGGCGGGATAACACCCTGATTTTGGTGGTACGGGATGGAGAAGTTATCTCCAATCAACTGACAGAGTCCGACTATGCCGCCTTTCTACAGTTGGAAACTCAGCTTTCGACCGTTACAGCGGCAGAGCAATACCAGGAAAAGACAGCGCCAGAAGTTGCCCAAAACGGTCATCATGCTTCGGCTGTAGCCGTTTTAAAGCAGGCCACAGCGCAACTACCCGATAGTCCCACCAAAGCGCTTTTACAGAACACGATTCCGGACTGGCAGCAGCAGACTTCAGAGCAATCATCGGGATGGTTTGCCTCCAGGTTGGAAGACCGACATAATCAGCAGCTGGCGCGAACAGTTCTGGAACTCTACCAGCGAGGCTATGAACGAACTGGGGAACGCGCCTACCAGGTAGGAGACTACACCCTCAGCCAGAAAGAGACCAATCTCTACAGCCTCCGGGAGAAACGGGGCGTGCTGCTCCAGTTTCAGACGTTGCCTGGTAAGGGATTGGGCTGCAAGGTAGAGGTCATGACTGTAAGCGATCGCCTCAGTGAATTTGATCGACTGGAGCTGAAACGGATGCGCCAGAACCGCTCCTTTATGCCCCAGGGAAGGCTGGATAGCGAAGCCACCTATGCCGCTCGCACCCGACAGGTCGAGCATACCGTCCGCGAATTCCTCCAGCACCACGTCTACGCCAATTCCTGGAGCAAAGACGGTGGTCAGTTCAAGCTGGAAATCGGCACCGATGACCTGGTGCGCATCAGCGATAAGTGGGGGCGAGGGGTTGTGTTCCAACGTCACCACAGTGAGGTCAAGTCCCGCCTCACCCAGAAAGACCTGGCCTATTTCGACCGGCTATACAAACGAATGCAGGTCGTCAGGCAACAAGCTCAGAACAAACCCAAGAGACAGCTTGAAATGGGCTGAATCTCAGGCAGAATAGCTCCTTTTCTGCCTTTTGCCTTTTGCATTTCTTCCCTCCTCCGGCATCTACCACCCTGTCCACAGCCCGGAGAGCGCTATGAGCCATCCCGAACTTGCGGAGGCTTTTGCCCAATATTTCATTTCAGATCAGGGTTTCGCGTCCATTGTCGAAGCCCGGCGCTTTGCTGAGTCTGTCCTGGGAGGACCCGTGCGACCGGGAACCGCTCTGGCGAAGGTGGTGGATGAATCCATCGAAGCGGCTGTGGTGCGGGCGGGACGGTGGTGGGTGCAGCAATCTTCCACCACGCACGACACCTATGATCGCCTGGTGGATTTGCTGCAGCGACAGCCCAACCTGAGCGTCAGATCTTCCACCTCCGTACTTCAGCAGGCCTACAGTACTCCGATTCCCATCGCTTACCTGGCTTCCTCGTTAGCGAGGATTGACGGGACGACCACCGTTTATGAACCCACGGCTGGAAATGGAGCCCTGCTGATTGGGGCCAATCCTGACAACGTCATCGCCAATGAGCTGAATCAGGACCGATTCGTAGAACTGAGAACACGGGGTTTTCAGCAACTCACTCAAGAAGATGCCCTATCATTCCAACCCGATGCCCAGGTGGATGTGGTCATCTGTAACCCGCCTTTTGGCTCGGTTAAAGACGAACAGTTCCGCACCCATCGCTTACCTATAGCCGATACCTGGACCACCCAGGTGGATCAGGTCATCGCCCTGAAAGCCCTATCGGTGATGAAACCTGATGGAAGGGCTGTCCTGATTCTGGGTGGGAAGAAAGGAAAAGAGGAGTACATCCGTTCGGAACGCTACAACACTCGCGAGAGTCGAGCGTTTTACTACATCCTTTACCAGAACTACCGGGTCACCCAACACTTCTCCATCTGGGGAGACCTATATCGCAAGCAGGGAGCCGGTTTCCCCATTGATCTGATCGTAATTGAAGGAAGAGGAACATCTGAACTATCCCTCCCCGCCGCCGAAGTCCCACCCATCTACAAATCCTTTACCGAACTCAAGGAGCGATTGCCCCATGAACTCACCCCAAAACACCCTGCCCCGCTGGATGTATCCCTTTATGACCTCCCGCTATCCCAACTTCCCCAACCTCTGGAAGCCAGACGCGATGGGCTCACTCTTCATCGTCAAGGTACCTCCCGACCTGGAGATGCTGGACCAATCCACCTACCTGGCTCTGATGCAAACCCGCCTGGACCGAATGATTCAGGACTCCGTCTCGGAAACCTCCCAGCCCGAGACGCAACAACTGCTAGCGACCCTCCTCAGCGAATTGGACCCGGTCCAGCACACGCCAATCCTGGATCCGGAGGACGACCCGGACTTCGCCCTGGAGTATTGGCGACAGCAGTGGGTGGAGACCTTGATTCGGAGCAACTGGCGGTTTCGGGAACGACTGGGCTATTACGGAGCGAGCTTTCCGGCAACACCCCTAACCCCCAGCCATCCGGACTATCTGGACTGGCTGAACCTGCACGACGAGACCACGCTGGAGGCGTGGCTGGCCGACCTGAGCCTGTAGCCCTTCACCCAGAACTCACCATGAATACTTCTGTTTCAACCGGCGCGACTGAGGTAGCGTCGGCAGACACTTATGATGTCCAGCCCCGGCAGGTGGTCTATGTGCCCAAAAGCAAGGGCTTTTCGACTCAGACCCTGATTCCCTTCAACATGGCCAGTGCCGCCCAGCAGGCGCTGGAGCGATTTGAGCAACAGCACGGCGATATCGATGCCTACCTGGCCACCAGACTAGGCTATGGCTCTGTTTCTGAACTACACCAGTACTTCAGCGCAGAGCAGGTGGATGCTTCAGCTCTGGCCATCAGCAATATTGAGCGGGGGGCTGGGTTCATTACGGGCGACCAGACCGGCATTGGCAAGGGCCGCATCTGCGCCAGCATCATGCGCTATGCCCAGCAGCAGGGAAAAATTGCCCTTTTTATCACCAAGGACAAACCCCTTTATGCCGATATGATGCGGGATGTGGGCGACATTGGGATGCAGCGGTTTACCCCGTTTATTACTGACAGCAGCACTGAGATCCCGTTGCCCAATGGAGCGGCGCTGAAAACGGCAACGGCGGCAAAGCAGAAAACAGAAATGCAGGCGATGATGCAGCAGGGCAATCTGGGCCGCTATAGCGCTGTCTTTACCACCTACAGCCAGCTTCAGACGGTGGGCAAAAAGGAACCCCTGCGGCGCAACTTTCTACGGAAAATGGCCCCTAATGCCATCTTGATTTTAGATGAAGCCCACCAGGCAGGTGGCAGTAAAGGTGGGTGGAAGGAAGCGGGACCACCGGATCGGGCGGACTTTGTGCGCGAGTTGATCGACAAGTCCTCCGGCGTCTTCTACTCGTCGGCTACCTATGCTAAACGGGCTGATGTCATGGATCTCTACGCTCGGCGCACTGACCTGCGCCTGGGCGTCAGCAGCATGACCGCGCTGGAGAATATCCTGACTCGTGGGGGAGTGCCCCTACAGCAGATTGTCGCCAGCAAGTTTGTCGCATCTGGGCAAATGCTGCGCCGGGAGCGATCCTATGAGGGGATTTCCTTCCAGGCCAAGACGGTGTCGGTGGATCGGGAGGTGGCGGATAACTTCTCGGCGGCGATGCGGGCGATTAAGGATTTTGACCGGGCCAAACAGAAAGCGGTAAAGACCATCAGTAAGGAGGTGAAGGCTGAGGCGAAGGCACTGGGGGAAGATGGAGCGATTGGCGAGGTGGGAGCCCGGAGTACTAACTTCACCTCGCTGATGCACAACTGCATTGAACAGGGATTGCTGGCTCAGAAAGCAGATGCCACAGTGCAGGAGGCGATCTCAGCGCTCCAGCGGGGTGAGAAGCCTGTGATTACGGTGGCCAACACCATGGGCAGCTTCATCGAGGCCTATGCGGAGGCCCAGGATTTGAGCCCTGGGGATGTGCTGAGTTTGTCCTTTGGCGATTTGCTAGAGCGGTATCTGGAGCGATCCAGGGACGTGGTGGTGAAAGACTACCGGAGCACCTCCACCCGGATGCGACTCAGCGATGACCAACTCGGGGCCGATGCCGTTCTGGCCTATGAATCCGCCCTGGACTGGATTCGCGAGTCCGACTTCAGCGGCATTCCCATTAGCCCGATTGACTATATCGAGCAGCAGCTAGAGCGGGCAGGCTACCGGGTAACCGAAGTCACCGGGCGGACGGCGGGCATTGAGTATGGGGCTGATGGCACCATGGCCTACAAGGTGCGGCAGGGGGAGGAAAAGAAGGCCAAGGGCAGGATCGATGCCGTGGCCAGGTTTAACGCTGGGGATGCCGATGTCATTCTGCTCAACTGCTCGGGCTCCACAGGGATTTCGCTCCATGCCTCGGAGAAGTTTGCTGACCAGCGTCCCCGCCACATGATTGTGGCCCAGGCAGAGCGGGACATCAATGTGTTCATGCAGATGCTGGGACGCGTACATCGTACCGGGCAGGTGGCACTGCCCGCCTACACGTTGCTGATGGGCGATCTTCCGGCAGAAAAGCGACCGGGGGCCATTCTCTGTCGCAAGATGGCCAGCTTGAATGCTAACACTACCGCCGCACGGGAAACCGATATCTCCCTGAACAACGTGGTGGATTTTATGAATCCCTACGGAGAGCAGGTGGTGACGGAGTTGCTGGCCGATGACCCGGAACTCAACGCCAGGCTGGACTTCCCGTCGGCTCAGGGGGATAGCAGTGCTTCCGACATTGCCCTGATTAAGAAGGTCACCGGGCGGATTCCGTTGTTACCGATTGAAGAGCAGGAAGGACTCTACAGCCTGATTGAGTCCGAGTACCGGGATCTGGTGGATCAGGCCAGAGCCATGGGGGAAAGCATTCTGGAGGCCGACCAGCTGGATCTGGATGCCCGTCCCCTGGCGCGGATGGAGGTGGTGGCTGATGAAGGCAGTACCCGAAGTGAGTTCACCGGTCCCGTCTATCTGGAGATTGTCGATGCCAAGAGCCAGACGAAGCCTCTGACTCAACTGCAGGTGATCAATGCCGTGCGGGAGCAGGTCGGACTGGAAGGAGTAAAGACGGTTGAAGCGCATAACGGGCAAGTGGTCGAGACCCAGGCGCTGGCGCAAGTGAAGACGACGATTGCTCAGCTGGAATCCGAGACGGAGCAGTATCGGCAGGGGGCATTAGCTGGGAAACAGGACGCCAAAGCCATCGACAAGTTGAACAACCGCATTAACCAGCAACTGGATCATGTCGCCAGTGTGCTGGAAGAGTTTCCATCGGGGACGCCGATTCGGCTGATCACGCCAGCCAGTAAGAGCATTTTTTACGGCGTAGTGGTCGGCATTGATGCGAAAAAGCGTTCGGGCAGTCCAGCGGCTCCCAACCGCTGGAAGATGCGGATTCTGGTGGCGGATTCAGCCCGGCAGTTGACAGTGCCCCTATCCAAGTTCAACACGGGACGAGGTGGGTCGCTGGAAGCCACGGTTCAAACCGAAGATTGGTTCGGAAATGATGTCTACTCCCTATTTGACAAGCAGCAGGAAGCGGGGCGAGTCAACCGGCAGATTTTCACGGGCAACCTGATTAAGGCGTTTGAAAAGTACCCCAATGGCAAGCTGGTGAACTACACCGACTACCAGGGGCAGGTGCGTCAGGGGTTGATGATGCCCAAAGGCTTTGATATTCAGGAAGAATTGACCAAAGAACCGGTCGCATTCAGCACTCCCCAGCAAGTGATGACGTTCGTCACAGAGCTGACCAATCGGCGGGGCATCGTCAAAACCCTGGATGAACTGCTGATTCTGAAGACCCAGTTCAATGGCGAGGGATTCGTGCTGCAAACTCCCAAGGCCAAGGAATCGGGAGGCAAGTATTTTCTGGATGAGGGGCTGATTGCGGTAGCCGGGTCTGACTTTTACTCTGTCAGTGACCGGATGGAGGTGGTTATCCCCTCAGAGCGGCTGGAGCAAACCCTGACGGTGCTGATGAATCAGCGGAATTACACCCTGGCGGCGTTTGAGTCGAAGGATATCGCCCGGCAGTTTCTCGGGGTAACTCTGCCAACGCTGGAGAAGGTGGAGGTAGAAGAGCCCAAGATTCAAGCCATCCCTGGACCACAGGTCATTCAATCTCCGGCATCTGGCCCACAGGTTGAAACCCCAGAACCGGGTTCTCCATCAAATGCCCCGACCACAATGTCCCCAACTGTGCCCAGTCGTTCCCAGATGGGGCAGCTCGAAAAGCGTATTCTCCGGTTTTTGAAAACGGCGGGGATTGACCAGACGGTGATGGAGACGAAAGAGTTTCACCAGCGGATTCAGAATGAGCCCTTCATTCCATTAGTAGTCGAGCGGCAGGGAGACGAACTCTACCTGACCCACTACCTGACCCAGAACGGCGACATGTTCATTGATGCCGAGATGGTGTTTACGGTGCTGCCGGAGGGGCAGCTACAGTTTAAGGAAACTGCCGTTCAAGATCCACGGGGAGGTGAGTCGCGAATCCCCGATCGGCAGTTTGCCCAAATCTTTTCGAAGAACATTCTGAAGCAGGGCTTTGCGGAGGCGGCAAGGGCTCAAAGGGAGCAGATAGAGGAAATGACAGAGCCTGAGGCGGAGATAGAATCTCCCACTTACAACTACAAGCCTGAGATTGACCGGCAAGCCTTGCCAGCGGATATCCGAGGGTATATGGCGATCAAGGACCAGTATCTCGATGCCCTGGTGCTGGTCCAGACGTCGGACCAGCGGTTCTATGAAACGTTCTTTGAGGATGCCCAGCAGATGGGCCAGGCCCTGGAGTTGATTCTCACCAGCAAGGAGTCAGGAATTCCTGAAGTGGGCCGAGTGGTGGCCGCAGGCTTTCCAGTTAAGAGCCTGGACAAGTACCTGGAACCCCTAAGAGAGAAAGGGCCGTTAGTCCTTGTGGACAAGGATAGCCAGCCTGTTGTTTATTCTCAGCAAGCGGTTGAAACCGTTGAAGCTAAAGCGGTATCGCTACCAGAACCTGAATCGTCTCCTGATCTGGTCCAGGAACGAGACTCCCCGATTGCTGACGAGCCAGAGTTTCGAGTTCAGAATCTGTTTGATATAGAACAGTTCAGTTCCAGTCCTCACAATGGCCACCATGTTCCATCGGGAGCTGATCCAGCCTGGAAGCCCTCAGCGGAACCGAAACAGGTTTTACCGACAGCAGAACAACCGAAAGCCCGACCGGTAAAGCCATCTATACCTAAAGCACCGGCACCTAACCTGCAAGAAATCGCTGATGAGGTGCGAGAATCTGACCTGGAAGCGGTTGCCGCTAACCTTGGATTGGATCTTGACCGGCACGATAAACACAAGTGGCGGGATGGCGACCATATCATCAGCATCAGCGGTCCCCTGTTTATGGATTGGCTGGCCGATAAAGGGGGACGGGGGGCAATTGACCTGGTGATGCATGTGCAGGAGGTAGAGTTCAAGGAAGCGGTAGAGTGGCTCTCTGGGCGAGATTTATCCCAACGCCCGGCAGATTTCCATACCTATGCCCATGCAGAGGAGCGAGAACCGCGCTCTCTTGAAATGCCAGCAGCGAATGAGGGCAGATGGGATGCAGTTCGAGAATACCTGGTGGAGACTCGCAAACTCCCGGCAGTATTAGTGGATCGGCTGCATGAGCGAGGTTTAGTTTTCGCTGATGATCATCAGAATGCGGTCTTTGTTAGGCATAGCCTGACAGATAACACCTGGGTGCGGGGGGAGGTGACAGGAGCGAGTCTGCGAGGCACCTGGGGAGAAGATAACCACTATCATGGGCTGGCTCCAGGGTCTGCCAGAGATCAGGGTTGGTTCTGGATTGGCACCGGCAATGGTCCGGTAAGGCGGGTACTGCTCACAGAATCACCCATCGATGCGATGTCTCTGGCCTTGCTGGATAAGGAGCGACGGGTTCAGCCAGGGGTAACGATCTATCTATCGACGGACGGCTCGGGTGGGTTTCCAGTTGAAGGGTTAAAACCCATCCTCCAGAATGGGGGAAGAGTTGTCGCGGCATTTGATGCTGACCAGGCGGGAGAGATGATGGCCTGGCGGTTGGCTCACCAGTTGCCGGGGGTAGAGCGGCTGACACCGAGCCAGAGCAAGGACTGGAATGAGCGGTTAATGCATCCTGAGCAGTCGGAAACAATGGCTCAACCATTAGCAAACCAGGCCCAGATAAATCAACTCTGGCAGTGGCATTTAGCGGCTAAAGTCCTCGGTAGGCCAGCGGCTTACTTGAACCGAATTACTGAAGTTGCTAAGGAATCGGTCAAAGGAACTCCCCTATCTGAAAAAGCTGCTACAGCAATGGCTAGAGACATGACCCAGTTGGCTCAAACCCTGGGAAAGCAAAGGCCCGTACCGAAACCTGCCCGCCCTGTAGAAATAGAGCGGTGATAGGAGGAGAGCTTCAAGAGGGTTTGACGGCCAAGGCGACCAGATCATCCTGATCATCCGGTCCCTGGCGGGGGACGATTTCTGAGTGCGCGATCGCAAATCCAACCGCAGTTAACTCTTTAAGAATACCTTCCGCAGCGCCGATATAGCGGGTTGCAATTCCCTCTCGATTGATAGTGCAGCAAGACATTGGATCAAAGTTGGCCTTCATGAGTGATTCCCCCATCACCTCACCACACATGCTCTGTACCAGGAAACCCCCTCCCGGTTGCAGCACTCGATAAACACTGGCGAGGGTTGCCGCTCGGTCTGGGCCAATGATGCAGTGGAGGCACCGCCCATCAACTACCAGATGGAAAAAGTTATCTGGGTAGGCCGCCAGGTCCAACACACTGCCAACGGTGAATTGCACCTGGGACTGCTGGGCTTGAGCTTTCTCCTTAGCCCAGGCGATCGCGCTGGGGGCAATGTCCATTCCATACGCCTCATAACCCTCAAGACCAAGCCAGATGGCAATATCTCCCGTACCACAGCCCAAATCCAAAATACGGCTACCGGATGGAATGGATAGCTGTTCGATAGCTTGCAGGATACGGGGGCGAACCACCTGGGTATGGTCTTCTTCTGACGTCCAGCCATAGGCCCCTTCCGCTTTCAGGCGCTGATAGACGCTGTCATGACCGATATAGTTGGTTTCCATCAAAACTGATACCCCAGTAGGTCAACCATTCCGCTGGGCCAAGCCTTTCCGGAGAGTCCCTTCACCATCAGTTCTGGTAGAACTTCCTCACCAATGCCAAGGATTTGATGCTCATGGATTTTGACCCAGCGTAGAGGATTCATAGGAGCATAAAACCCATTGCGACGATAGAGGTCAGGTTTGAGCGCAAAGAGAATCATGAAATCGACCCTCGAACTCTGCCCCAGGATGCTCCAGCCAGGTCAACATTTGAGTAGCGATGCCCTGATTGCGGCACTCCGGTGCAACGCACACATCAATGGCCCCAAAGATGCGCAAAGGGCCATCTTGAGAACCAAGGACCCGGTATTCAACCCCCATTTGGCCAACCAGAGACTGGTTTTGCCAAACCAGCAATCATCGGGGAGGTACCTGTTTGTAGTAGATTCGCGTCACGGTTTCTCCAGGTGCAGCAAAACAGACCTGTAATAGTTCCAGAATCTGACCTTGCTGTTCCGGCGTAATCCGAAACTCGTCAATTAATTCGAAATTCAGGGGTTCAGAGGGCATTCCGGGTGTGACCGTCTCTTGATCTTTAAGGAGGTATATCAGCTGATTCAACAGCAAACTGTCAATTTCCTGATACAGGCTGCAATTCCCTGAGGATATGTTGTTCACCGTTTTCTAATACCATGAGCATGGCCAGAAGATTGGCTTTTCAATGCTTTCCGGTTGCTCCTGCACCTGCGTTGGTTTTGACCCAAAACTAATTCACCTCTCCATCACAACACCATGGGCTACATCACAGAGTTCACCACCTTCGCCGTCAAACTGGGTAAGGAAGCCAGGGCAGAAGAATGGATGCAAGTTTTACATCAACGCCAGGCCGAATGCGTGGACACCCTTGGACTCCAGTTGGTACGCTTTTTCCAACCCTCGAATCACCGATTCACTGCGCCGATAGTCCCAGGAGTCGCTGATGGTCTTGCCATCGATCAGGCGAATCCGACTGGCAACGATATGAATGTGGTCATGATCCTGATCCGTATGGCGATACACCACGTACTGACATCCCTCAAAACCCATTCCTTTAAGGTAATCCTGGGCGATCGCCATCCACTTCAGCGTATCCAGATATTCTGATTTGGGAAGTGATAACGAGGCATCATATATCGCCCGTTGAACCCGCCGATTCTGTTGGCGACTGGAGCTAAACTACGAGGCTAAGGTTCTAGGATTCTGCCCCACCATATTACCTCCAAGAAGCTCTGCGCCTTCCTTCTCATGGAGATAGTTCAAGACTCCACTAAATGAGGTTCCCTTGACCTGATTGCTAATCATCCCTTGCCCTGGCAATCTCCCCAGGAAACCCTCACTCCAGGGCGCGTTGCACAAGGCTTTGCCAGTATTTTAGCGGCTATTGGTACTTCGGCATCTGCGCCTAAACCTCGCGAAAAATCTCCAGGACGGAGCATGGGCGAACGGCCTTCTCCGCGTCCCCACTATCCAATGGAAAAAACGAGCCTCTAAACGCAAAAAATCCGAGTCATTCCCGGATCATTCCAAGCCAATGACAGTTTAATTTCGAGCTTCTTTGTACTCGATGCCTCGGGTTCAATCGCAAATAAGCGGTTGAACAAATTTTCTATGTCATTCTGCTGGACAACACGGAAAGCCATCTAGTTCAAACTAAAGTTATTACCGAGATTTGCGAATCCACTCCAATACTGTTGGCGTAATCAAGACCCCGCTGCTTGCTTGTATGCCTGACCCACCGTCACTATGAACTGCAACTAGCTTGCGAAATGTCTTCCCCTGATTTTTGAATGTCAACCAAACGGGGCTGCCAGAATGACCATCTTCGGTTTTGATCTGATAGCCTAGCCTCATCCATCCGTTCTTGATCGCCTTAGAACCTGGGGGCAAGTCGGCGTTGTCTACAGATCCGCAGCCCTGCCATTGATTAATGCCGTGATTAGACAGTTTGGAGGTTGGATAGCCTGAGACACACACCGATTCCTTATTCAGAAACGATCGCTCTGCGGTAGCGCCTAACAAGGTGCCATTCCCCCAGCGCGAACTGCCCCAATAACCAAATTTTCCGCCAGCCCAGGGCAAACTACCTACACTGTCAGCTAATTTAATTAATCCAATATCAAAAACTGAAGAACCAGACGGGTTGAATTGGGGATGAACTTTGTAGCTGGATGCAGCAAAAGAACCGAGCGATCGCTGACTTAGCATCAGCGCATTGATCAGATTAGTATCGGTATCATCAGCATATGATTTGGGTGGCTTTCTCAGGCTGTGGTGCATAGGCGTAACAATTACCATTTCTGCCTTGAAGCGACCGTCAGCGATAACCCAATCATTAGATAAGACATGAGCAGCCGTCAAAACATGTCGAAAACCAATCAATGTCCCGCTTGCTGGTCCAAATGTTAGCGCGACGCCCTGACGGGTGGGATGGGATACTGTAACAACAAGAGAGCAAATAAATCGAGAAGGTGCCAAGTTCGGCTTGCTAACCTTCCTTAGCTCTCTTTTTTCCTGAATTTCTTCTTGCATTTCTTCCTGAATTTCTTCTTGCATTTCTGCCTGCATCGTAGAGAGAGCAGTCTCGTTTTGGAACGTTTCGAGCTCAGCAGACAAAATATTGTCATTCGGCTTGAGCAAGGCAAACAAAACACTTTCGGGCAAGTCAACTGCTCTACCTAGTGTTGGATGAGTATAAGTTTCTTCGACTGGGATCCAAATTGTAGCAAAGCATTTCTTTTCTCCCTTACGAGCAAGCCGCTGTTCTTCATTGCAGGTAAAGGCAGGGCTAAACCGAATAATCCCTCGTGAAAAGGACTTTTTTTCAAAGGAATTATCAGGCTTCCTCCAAAATTTTCGGTTTAGGGGATGATTATTAATTTGCTGAGCTCGCTTAAGTCGCTCGGCTTTAGACTTTGTCTTGTACGCTCTCTGAGCAGTTGTCAGAAGCCCTCCTTTGCCGTATTGAATTTTGTAGAAACGGCCTGGTTTGGGCTCGTTCGTAGCAGGGAATTCTGACTCATAAGGAACATTAAAGTTAATGCCTGAACCTTCTTCAAACTCTGTTTCTTCAAACTCTATCGAGGTCAGCGCTTGTAGCTGTAATTGGTCTTCGATTGTATACTCTTCTTCATCTAGCTCAGTGTCGTAGGTGTCTTCGATTTCAAAGCCTATAAAAGAGTCTTCTAGCTCTAGCTCCGTCATTTCATGATCACCTTCACTCGGCCCGTCTTGATTTGACTCACTTAAATCGCCATTTGGCAGGTTGGAGCCTGCATTAAGCTCATCTAAAATCAGTCGGCCTGAAAAGTCGTCGAAAGCTTCGAAAGCCAGCTCTTCGCTGTGGTCGATGTCAAGACTACCTGAAAAGTTTTCAGCGCCATATAGATGTATCTGAGAGTCTATGTTTCTCGATTCATTGGAGATAGCGTAGTCGTTGACTTCTCGCCGCGGTGTTTTTCTTAAATTTTTCTTTGTATGTTTGCGGATAAAGCTCGTAACATCTCTATCAATTAAACGCCCAACCGAAAACTGTCTTCCGTTGATTTCTTTTATTCCAAGCACAATTGCAAAAGCGAACCTGCCGCCTAAATTGTGATTGCGAGTCACCCACAAAGGGCTGCCGCTCATGCCGGGTTGTATGTTGTTTTTAAAGAACAAAAAATTTCTTTGCTCGCCCCTACTGAGGGAACTAAAGTCTCCCTTTGACAGCTCTACCGTATCGTCATAGCAATGCCATTGAGTTTGTCCGTCCCAGGTACTTAACGCAGAGACATTGTTGGGATAACCACTCACATTGAGTTTATATCGTCCAGGCTGCCAACCTGATATTTCACCCACTACAGAACCCCGAGAATCAAACTTGTTTTTAGGCGTTCCCCAGAAGCCAGGTTCTTTAGAGAAATCTCTTTTTGTCTCTAAAAGTGCAAAATCATTAGGCGTGACTTCATCGCCCGGTGTAAAACCAGGTGATGTAATGATTCTAGCGATGTTGGAAGATTCAAACGGAACATCCGATTTATTTAAAGCGGGATAAACTGAAACATTGTCAGGATTGATAAGGCGGCCACCCTCTACGAGAGAGTGAGCTGTTGTTAAAATATGCCTGGCGCCAACCAGTACTCCGGTGCTAATCTCAACATCATTAGAACCGACTAAAGCCGTAATTTGACAAATATACCGAAATGGAGCGGCTTCTGTATCGCTTACTCGTTTTAGCGAGTCAGTCGGAGAATATGCTTGGGGAAGGTTCATGATTCGCACCCAATTAGGCGGCGTCAGGCTTTCTTGAAGCACACCTATTTGACGGCGAGTACTGCTGCCAGCTAGCTGTCTAGGGTCATTCAGGCGCTCCCAAACGACCTCTGGCTCCAATCCCGCCTCCGGATCGGCCCAAAGTTCGGCGCGAGCTTCTTCTTCATTCCAAAACTGTATAGCATCTTCTTCCTCAAACTCTTCCTCAAACTCTGTCTCATTATCACTATCACTATAGTCATAATGTTCATGTTCATCTTGAAACTCTGCTGACGGCCTTTGCCAAAGTTCTGATTCATCAAGAAAAGGGCTTTCTACTTTGCTAAATGTAGAATGACGTGATTCCCAATTTTGTGAGGCTTGTGCAGCAGCTTCATGGGTAAAAAAGTCCTCATTTAGAAACGGTGACTCAAACTCATTTTCAGGTTCATAAGGTTCAGAGTAATTAGAGGAAGTCATCAGCTATTTACCCAAATGCATGAGGATTGCTTGGACGAATCAGAAATGGATTTACGCTTTGATCAACTTTGGACGGAAACAGGGCGAGTTTTAACCTTCATGTTTCGACCTGTCGCTTGTGACCAGTTATGAATTATGCCTCTCATGACTGGTTCAACAGGTGAACCTGGATTGTACAGTGCACTGACAGCGGCTTCATTGTTATAAATTCCAGTTTCGATTTGAGTCAAAAGCCATGACATTGGACTAGCCAAACGAAAGAAGTAATAAGATTTACCGTGAGCTGGCAGCCCTACCCTTTCAGAGATTTTCTTTATACCAATTTAATTTGAGGATGCGCTTAATACAGCATTGGTGATGAACTCCCATCCAGTGACCGAGCGAATGACATCTGTGGTCATTTCTGACAGCACGGTGTTCACTCGCTGACGTAGAGATTTGA
>Ga0208623_100626_pt1 | contig 17206 bp, 17 predicted proteins | sample HotLakConsUCCL28_FD_184737 | JGI IMG/M metagenome (GOLD analysis project Ga0208623, IMG submission 184737) | Hypersaline microbial mat communities from Hot Lake, Washington, USA - Hot Lake Consortium UCC-L28 (SPAdes) (version 2) ...
GCCCTCCCTGATCCCGAGAGGGAGCCGCCTGCTCCGGAAGACCTTCGAAAAGCTCGTCGCTCATGACCCGACCCCGATCCAGATCAAATGATTCTAGCCGGAGTCGGGATTGATTCACAGGCTCTCAGTCGTCGAATTCTATGGAGGGCGGCAGGTCGCCCATCTGCCGCCCGCGCGGCAGGAGGTGCCGGCCGTACCGCTCGGGCGCCGCGGTGGAGGCGGGGTCCGTCTGGAATGTCATCATCTCGTAGACCAGCCGCCGCTGCGACTCGCCGGCCTCCCCGGGGATCGGCGTATTCGGCGGGTCGAGCCAGGCCGGCGGGCCCGAGGGGCGGACCTCGATCGTGAGGCCCTGGGCCAGGGCCGCGTGGGGCGTGACCGAGAGCGCGGCGGCGAGCGCGGCCGCGGAGAGAAGCGTGCGCACCATCGAGAGCACCTCCATGAGCATCGGGGCGAGCCTACCACGTCGACGCGCGCGGCGCGCGGTGGTTCCCCAGCCGCCCTCTCAGCGCAGCCGCTTCAGCCGCGCCGCGACGGCGTCGAGATAGCGGGCGCGGGCCTCGTCCGGCGCGGAATCCATCTGGTGCAGGCCCATCCAGAAGGTCTTGCAGCCCGGCGCGCAGAGCACCGACAGGCCGGTGAGCAGCATGCGCCGGCCGGGCATGCCCATGAACCACCACCAGAATTTCGGCGCGCCGAGCGTCGAGATCGCGCCGATGACGCGGATGTTGGTGAGCACGCGGCCGATCGGCTTGCCGGGCTGGGGCATCTCGAAGGTCGCGTGCGGCACCCAGACCCGGTCGAGCCAGCCCTTCAGCATCGCCGGCGGGCCGTACCACCAGGTCGGGTAGACGAAGAGCAGCGCCTCGCAGGTCCGCAACCGGGCGAGATGGCCGGCGACCGGCTCCTCGTTGGCGCCCGGGTCGTGATAGGCGCGCCGCTCGTCGGCGCCGAGCACCGGGTCGAAGCCCTCCGCGTAGAGGTCGATGAGATCGACCGCGTGGCCGGCGTCGGTGAGCGCGGCGATCGCCCGGTCGCGCACGGCGGCGTTGAAGCTCTCGGGGACCGGGTGGCAATAGACCAGGAGGACGCGCATCGTCACAGGCTCGCGAGGGTCGTCTCGACCCGTTTCAGGAAGGCGCCGCGGCTTTCCGCGGTGGCGTTGTTCATGTCGTAATGGGCGAGATAGGCGGCCCTCGCGCGGGGCGCGGCGAGGACGCGCAGCATGCGCATGACGCATTTGCGCGGCGGATCGCCCATCACGACGGCGCGCCAGCGGCTGGCGCCGTAGGTCGTCACCGCCATCAGGACGCGAATGTTGCGCAGCGCCGGCGCGACGCGCCCGTCCTCGATGACGAAGCTCACGCCCGGCAGGAAGACCCGGTCGAGGAAGCCCTTGAGGATCGCCGGGAAGCCGAAGTTCCACACCGGGTTGACCAGCACGAGCCCCTCGGCCGCCTCGAGCCGGCGCACGTAGTCCTCCACCGGCGCGCGGTTTCCGGGGATGGCGTGGTAGCCGCGCCGCTCGGCGAGCGAGAGCACCGGCTCGAAACCCTCCGCGTAGAGATCGCAATCGTCGACCTCGTGGCCGCGGGCGGCCAGGGTGTCGACGACGGTGCGGTGGAGCGCCGCGACGTAGCTCTCCGGGTCGGGATGGGCGTAGAGGACGAGGATGCGCATGTCAGGAGACCCCGCCGTCCGTCATCTCCCCGCAGGGAAGGTGGGCCGCGAAGCGGACCGGAGGGGGCGAATGCCGGGTGGCTACTCCCGTCTCGCCCCCACCCGCCGTCCTTTCGGTCCGTCGACCTCCCCTGCGGGGAGACGTCGGGGCGGCGGCTGTCCCCACCATCCTCACCGCTCCGCCAGGCCGCGGAAGAGGAAGGTCTTGCCCGAGGTGAAGTCGTAGCTCGGGTCCTCCCAGGCGATCATCTTGCCCGGGTTGAGCAGGCCCTGGGGATCGGCCTCGCGCTTGAAGGCGAGCTGGACGGCGTCGGTCTGCTTCATGCCGCCCTCCTCCAGCGTGTAGCGGTGGGGGTTGAAGATCGGCGCGCCCATGTCCTCGTGGATCGCCATGATCTCGTCCAGCCGCTCCTCGGTGGTGAAGCGCACCAACGGCAGGCCGAAGCAGGTGACCTTGCCGTCGAAGCGCACGAATTCGAGGTGGCAGAGCACCTCGTCGCCGAAGCGCTCGTGGATCTTGGTGACGAGCTCGATCTGGTTCGGGAACGGGTAGAGCACCTGCAGGTAGGTGATGGCAGGGTCGTCGCGCAGCGCCCTGAGCGTGGTGTGGTTCCACGACAGCTCGAACACCGGCGGCAGGCCCTTGAGGTCCTCGGCCGGCAGCGTGTCGTTGCGAAACAGCACCTGCGCCCCCCGGAAGCGCCCGACCAGCGCGAGGAACGGGTCGAGCGCGAAATCCGCGACCATGGCCAGCACGAGATGCTTCTCGCGGGGCAGGTACTTCCTGTGGCGCTTGAAATGGTCGTGCGGCGTCGGCGCGGCCACCACCGCGAGCTCCTTCAGCAAGAGCCCGTCCTGCTCGCCCACGTGGTTGGCGAACGCGGTCGCCTCGCGCAGCCCGTCGAAGCCGACGATGACGTCGACCCAGACATAGGCGGGGGTCAGCGGCATCTCCACCTCGGTGATGATGCCGTTCGTGCCGTAGGCGTGGGAGACCTTGTGCAGGTCGTCGCCCTTCATCTCCAGCACCCGCGGGCTCGCCTCCATGGTCACGACCTCGAGGCGGATGATGTTGCCGGCGTCGCGCAGGCCGCCCCAGCGGATCGAGCCCACGCCGCCCGAGCCGCCGGCGATGAAGCCCCCGATCGAGGCCGTGTGGTAGGTCGAGGGGTGGAGGCGGATCTCCTGCTGCGAGGCCGCCCGCGTCTCCTTGTCCATCGCCGCGACGACGGCGCCGGGCTCGGCCACGACGCGGCCGTGGCGGATCTCGCGCACCCGGTTGAACAGCGACAGGTCGAGCACGATGCCCCCCGACAGCGGCATGGCCTGGCCGTAATTGCCGGTGCCCGTCCCGCGGGGTGTCACCGGGATGCCGAGCGCGTGCGCGGCCGCGAGCGTGGCGACGACGTCGTCGCGGCTCGTGGGGAACGCGACGATGTCCGCGGTCACGTGGTCGAGCTGGCGCTTGAGCGTGGGGGAATACCAGTAGAAGTCGCGGCTCTTCTGCTTGACGAGCGCCGGGTTCCGTTCGGTCTTGATGCCGTCGAGGCGGCTCTCGAGGGCGTCGATGTCGTAGCGGGCGCTCATGGTCACTCCTGTGGGGCCTCGTCGGCGGGTCTCAGCGCTGCATCAGGTCGTCGAGCTCGGCGTAGTCCGGCGGGCGCGCGTCGAGGGGGCGCCCGGCGAGGATCACCGTGCGGTCGGCGTGCGGTCGCGCCAGCAGCTCGTCGGTGGAGCGCGCGCGCAGGAGGATCATGTCGGCGGGATCGCCGGCCTCGAGGCGCCCGGCGCGGTCGAGCCCCATGACGTCCGCCGGCGTCGCCGCCACGGCGCGCAGCCAGTCGTTCGTCGAGTGGTCGAGATGCAGGATGCGCGTCGCCTCGCGGTAGACCTCGAGCATGTCGAGGTCGCCATAGGCGTGGAATGGGTCGCGGGTGTTGTCGGAGGCCACCATCACCGGCGCGCCCACCGCCCTGAGCTCGTGCAGCGGCGCGACCCCGCGCCAGCGCGGGGTGCGGCCCGAGGCGCGGTCCTGGAGGTACATGTTGCACATCGGGAGCGAGACGACGGCGATGCGCGCCTCCGCCACCTTCTCGGACACACGGGTGCGCGCGACGTCGTCGAGCACCGCGAGCGAGCAGCAATGGCCGGCGAGGATGCGGCCGGGGAAGCGGTTGCGGATCGCCGCGTCGGCGATGCGCTCGAGCGTGCGGGCCTGCGGCTCGAGGCTCTCGTCGACGTGCAGGTCGAGGTCGAGGCCTTCCGCGGCGGCGGCCTGCATCAGCGTGTCGAGCGCGGCGTCGTGGCGCGCGTCCGGCGCCGCGCCGAGATAGGTGACGCCGCCGAGCGCGCCGCCGTAGCGCGCGACGGTGGCCACGATCTCGCGGAACTGCGCCTCGTCGGTCCAGATCAAGTCGAGCGGCAGGAGGGCGGTGGCCTGCAGCGTGATGACGTCGCGCCAGGCCTCGCGCAGCTCGGCGAAGACCGGCCAGGAGATCGCCGTCTGCTTGCCGATGGAGTCGATGTGGGTGCGCAGCGCGCCGGTGCCGTGGGCGAGCGCGCAGCGCAGCGAGAAATCCATGCGCCGGGCGACGTCGTTCGCCGTCCAGTTCGCCTCGCGGTCGGCCTCGACCGAGGCGAGCGCGCCCGTGAAGGTGCCGTCGGGGTTGGCGCGGCGGGGCCAGATGTGGCCCTTGTCGATGTGGGTGTGCACGTCGACGAGGCGCGGCAGCACGATGCGGCCCTCGATGTCGACCTTGGGCAGGTCCTCGCCGTCGAGCTGGAAGCCTCCGGCCGGGGAGATGCCGGCGATGCGGCCGTGCTCGACCACGATGTCGACGCGGGCATAGCCCTCCGCGTCCGCGGCGACGCCGTGGGCGGCGAGCAGGCACAACGGCGCGCGGGCGTTCTCGATGCGGTAGGCGGGGGCGTCGGGGGTCATGTCAGCGCTCCTGCTTCATCGCGCTCTCGTGCCAGCGCCGCAGCAGCAGGTGCGAGAGGCCCGACATGGCCAGAAAGATCACGATCCCCGTCACCGAGAGCAGCGCCAGCGCCGCGAACAGGCGCGGGATGTTGAGCCGGAACTGGCTCTCCAGGATGCGGTAGGCGAGCCCGGAGCCCGCGCCCGCCGATCCCGCGGCGATCTCGGCCACGACCGCGCCGATCAGCGCGAGGCCGCCGGCGATCTTCAGGCCGGCGAGGAAATAGGGCAGCGCGGCGGGCCGGCGCAGGTACCAAAGCGCCTTCACCCGCGACAGGAAGCGCCCGAGCCAGGGCGGCGACCACTTGGGCTTCGTGGCGCCGTAGAGGTCGAACAGCTCGAGCAGGTTGCGGTCGACCGACTGGAGGCCGAGCGTGGTGTTCGACAGGATCGGGAAGAAGGCCACGAGCCAGGCGCAGGTGAGCACCGCGGCCTCCTGCGGCATGTAGATCAGCAGCAGCGGCGAGATCGCCACGACCGGCGTCACCTGCAGCACCACCGCGTAGGGATAGAGCGAGTACTCGACGAGGCGCGACAGCGACAGCAGCACGGCGAGCGTCACGCCGCCCGCCACCGCCAGGATCAGGCCGAGGAAGGTCGTCTGCAGCGTCTGGAGCAGCGAGCGGAACAGGATCGGCCAGTCCGCGATCATGGTCTCCATGATGCGGGTCGGCGCGGGGAGGATGTAGTGCGGCACCTCGTAGGCGACGACGTAGGCCTGCCAGCCCCAGATCACCAGCGCGAAGAGCGCGAGCGGCAGGACGACGCGCAGGAGGCGGGAGAAGTCCCGCTTCTCGGCGGCCGTGGCGGCCGGCGACGTCGGCGGTGCGGCGGCCGCCGCGGTCCAGACCGCGGCGCCGGCGTCGGGAGAGGTCTTCGCATCGCTCATCCGCGCGCTCCTCACAGGTGCTCGTCGGCGCCCATGGCGCCGTGGAGGGCCGCGCTCGCGCGCCGGCAGAGCTCGCCGTAGGCCGGCGTCGTGCGGAAAGCCTCCGTGCGCGGCAGCGGCTCGGGCACGTCGATCTCGGCCACGATCCGGCCCGGGCGCGCCGCCATCACCACGATGCGCGTCGACAGGTAGACGCTCTCGTAGACCGAATGCGTGACGAACACCACGGTGCAGCCGAACTCGGCCTGGAGCCGCAGGAGGTCGTCGTTGAGCTTGAAGCGGGTGATCTCGTCGAGCGCGGCGAAGGGCTCGTCCATGAGCAGGATCTTCGGCCGCAGCGACAGCGCGCGCGCGATCGAGACGCGCATCTTCATGCCGCCCGAGAGCTCGCGCGGGTAGGCCTCGGCGAACTTGGAGAGGCCGACGAGATCGAGGCAGAAGTCGATCGCGGCTTGCGCCTGCCGGCGCGCGACGCCGCGCAGGCGCAAGGGCAGGTAGACGTTGTCGGCGACGTTCGCCCAGGGCATCAGCGTCGGCTCCTGGAAGACGAAGCCGATCTCGCCGCGGTGCTCGTCGACGTCGCCGCCCCCGGCCCAGTCCACCACGCCGCGCGAGGCCGGGATCAGCCCCGCGACGATGCGCAGCGCGGTCGACTTGCCGCAGCCCGAGGGGCCCAGCAGCGAGACGAACTCGTTCTCGCGGATGTCGAGGTCGAGACCGGCGAGCGCGGTGGTGCCGTTGGCGAAGGTCTTGTCGACGCCGCGCATCGAGACGAGCGCCGCCGCCTCGGCGCCGGGGCGCTGCTGTCGTGCTGGGCTGAGGTCCATCGATCCTTCACTGCGCCGCGCGCGGCGTCACCGGGGGAGTCACTGGATAGGCCGCGGGAGCGCGCCTGCGCGCCCCCCGCGGCCGATGTCGATGTGCGTCACTGCGCGGGCTTCAGCTCCATGCCGACGCCCTTGTTGACGAAGTCGAGCGTATAGGCCTGCTCGAACGGCAGGTCGGCCGGGAACAGGCCCGCCGTAACCATCTTGTCGAAGAAGCTCTTCATGCGCTCGTCGGTCATGGCGCCGATGCCGAGCTCCAGCGCGTCGCCGGAATCGACGATGCCGTATTCCTTCATCTTCTCGACGGAATAGGCGAGTTGCTCGTCGGTCATCTCGGGGTTATCGGCCTTGATCGCCTCGTTGGCGGCGGCGTTGTCGCCGTAGAGGTAATTGTACCAGCCGATCGCCGAGGCGTCGACGAAGCACTGCACCACCTCGGGCTCGTTCTCGACCAGCTCCCGGCGGGTCTCGATCGTGGTGGCGTAGGTGTCGAAGCCGTAATCGGCCAAGAGCCAGACGTCCGGCGTGATCCCCGCCTCGCTCTCCACCGCGAAGGGCTCGGAGGTGAGGTAGCCCTGCTGCACCGCGGTCTCGTCGGCGATGAAGGGCGCAGGGTTGAAGGTGTAGGGCTTCGTCGCCTCCTCGGTGAAGCCGTACTCCGTGATCAGCCACTGATAGAACGTCGCCAGGCCCTCGCGACCGACGAGGATGTTCTGCGACGCCTTCAGGTCCTCGAACGTCGCGTAGACGCCCGGATGCGACATCAGGATCTGCGGTTCCTTCTGGAAGTTCGCCGCCACCACCATGGTGGGGATCTCCTCCTGGATCGCCGAGAAGGCCTGGATCATGTTGCCGCCCATGTAGAAGTCGATGCGACCCACGGGCAGCAGCATGCGGTTGTTGGCTTGCGGACCGCCGGGGACGATCTCGACGTCGAGCCCGCAGGCCGCGTAGGTGCCGTCGACGACGGCCTGGTAGTAGCCGCCGTGCTCCGCCTGGGCGACCCAGTTCGTGCCGTAGCGGATCTCTCGCAGGTCCTGCGCGAGGGCCGGGCCTGCGAGAAGCGCGAGGGAGGAGACCGCGGCCGCGAGCGCCGCGCTATGAGAAAGCTGCATCTTTGGACGATCCCTGCCTGTTCGTTGCCTAGTCCGTGGGCAAGCCCACCGCGCGGGAACCCATCCTCGCGAGGCGCGGGGAACTTGGCAAGGGCGACTTGGCAAGGGCCGTGCCGCGCCGTGCCGCGTCGTGCCGTGCCGTCCGCTCGGGACGTGAGGTCGCGGGGCGGTGGCCGTTCCGGTGACCGCGGCTCACGCTTCCTTCACCCGTTGGTGCGAAACATGACGCAGGTTGATACGCGTCGAAGTCGCGCAGAGGATGTCGAGAGAGCGCATGCGAAACCTGCAGGAGACACAGGCGGAGATCCTCGAGCTCGTCGCCCGCGGCCATGCCCTCGGCGAGGTCGCCACACGCCTGTGCCAGCGCGTCGAGGAGGCGGACCGGACGGTCCTGTGCTCCGTGATCCTCGTCGACGAGGAGCGACGCCTGCGGCCGCTCGCCGCGCCCAGCCTGCCCGAATCCTTCTCACGCTTCGTCGACGGCATCGTCATCGGCCCGAAGGTCGGCTCCTGCGGCACGGCGGCGTATCGCGGCGAGGAGGTGCTCGTCGAGGACATCGCCACCGATCCGCTCTGGGAGGGCATCTCCGAGCCCGCCCTGGCCCTCGGTCTCACCGCGTGCTGGTCGCGCCCGATCCTCGCTCGCGACGGTCGGGTTCTGGGCACCTTCGCCTTCTACTACCGCGAGCGGCGGGGGCCCTCGCCGGAGCACCGGGCCGTCATCGAGGGCTGCGTCCACGTCTGCGCCATCGCGATCGAGCACGAGATGCTCGTCCGCCACAACCGCCGGATCGCGCTGAAGGACCGGCTCACCGGCCTGCCGAACCGAACGGCCTTCGAGGAGGACCTCGCCGTCCTGCCGAAGCGCGGCCCGTGCCCGGTCGGGCTCCTGCTCGTGGACGTGGACGGGCTGAAGGTCGCCAACGACACGCTGGGGCACGCTGCCGGCGACGCGTTGATCGCGGGCGTCGCCGCGGTCCTCTCCGGGCTCGGCGAGGGCACGCGCGCCTACCGCATCGGCGGCGACGAGTTCGCCGTGCTGCGCCCCGCCGACGCCACGGCGCAGACGCTCCGGTCCCTGGCGCTGACGATCTTCCGCCGGCTGCGGGCGCTTCCCCACGAGGAGAGCTCCTTCGGCTGGCCGCGGGTGACCATCGGCGCGGCGCTCGGCCCGGACGTGGCGGCGCTCCGGCGCGACGCCGACCTCGCCCTCTATCATGCCAAGTCGCGGCGGCGTGGGACCTATCTCCTGTTCAAGGAGGGCATGCGCACCGCGATCGGCTCACGCCTCGAGGCCATCCACGAGGTCGAGGCCGCGCTCGCGGAGGACCGCATGCTGACCTGGTTCCAGCCGGTCGTGCGGCTGGAGGACGGGCGCATCGTCGGCATGGAGGCGCTGGCGCGGATGCGGCGGCCGAGCGGCGAGGTGATTCCCGCCGGCGCGTTCCACCAGGCGCTGGACGATCCCGCGATCTCGAGCCGCCTCACCGACGCGACGTTGCTGCGCGTGACGGCGGCGATCCGCGGCTGGCTCGACGCCGGGATCCCGGTCGGCTACGTCGGGGTCAACGTCACCGCCTTCGATCTCGCCCGGGGCAATCTCGACCGGCGGCTGCTGCGGGCCTGCGAGCGTCATCGCGTCGCGCCGTCGCACCTCGTGCTCGAGGTCACCGAGAACGCCGTCGTGCGCGTGGGCGACCGCTCGGTGACGCGCACGCTCTCGGCGTTGAAGACGCACGGCGTGCGGATCGCGCTCGACGATTTCGGCACCGGCTACGCCTCGCTCACGCATCTGCTGGAGCTGCCGGTCGACGTCATCAAGATCGACAAGCGCTTCATCGCGCGCATGGCGAGCGACCCCCGGGCGCGGGTGATCGTCGATTCGATGCTGTCGGTGGCGCGCGGGCTGTCGCTGCGGGTCGTCGCCGAGGGCATCGAGCGCGCGGACCAGGCCGCCGACCTGCGCGCCATGGGCTGCCAGCTGGGCCAGGGCTTCCTGTTCGACGCCGCCCGGCCCCCGGAGGTCGCGGGCGCGCTGTTGCGGCGCTTCGGGGTGAGCGCGGGCGTCCCAGCGGACGGGGACGCCGCCCGCGCGGGGCTTCTGCTGCGGGCGGGATGAGACCTACGCCTCGAGCCCCCGCATCACCGCCATCGCGGCGGCCAGGTCCTCGAGCGCCGCGCCCACCGACTTGAACAGCGTGATCTCGGCGTCGCTCCCGCGGCCCGCGACCTCCCCCCGGCAGAGCCCGAACAGGTCGCCGCGGACGTGCGCGCGGTCGAAGCCGCCGTCGCGGATGGCGACCGCGACGTCGCCGCCCTCGGTGAGCGCGGCGGGCGTATCGACGAAGACGCATGCGCGGTCGAGCGCCTCGTCGTCGGCCTCGCGCATGGCGAGGTTGAAGGCGCCGACGAGGTCGAGATGAGCGCCCTCGCGCAGCCAGGCGCCGCGCACCAGCGGCTCCTTCGAGAGCGTCGCGCAGGAGACGAGGTCCGCGCCGCGCACGGCGGCCTCGAGGTCCTCGCTCGCGGCGACGGGCAGGCCCTCGCCGGCGAGAGCGGCCGCGAGCCCGCGGGCCTTCTCGAAATCGCGGTTCCAGACGGTGACGCGCGCGATTGGTCGCTGGCTCATGTGCGCGCGGATCAGGAAGGGGGCGAGCGCGCCGGCGCCGACCATGGTCAACGTGGCGGCGTCCGCGCGGGCGAGGTGGCGCGCGGCGAGCGCGGAGGCGCAGGCGGTGCGCCACAACGTCAGCCGGGCCCCGTCGAGCACCGCGCGCGGCATGCCGGTCGCGCCGTCGGCGAGGTAGTAGACGCCCTGGATCGAGGGCAGGCCCCGCGCGCCGTTGCCGGGGAAGACCGAGACGATCTTCACGCCCATGGCCGACGAGTCGGCCGAGGGCTCGGCCGAGGCGTCGGCCGCGCTCTCGCCGGTCCAGGCCGGCATCAGAAGCAGGGTGGCGTCGCCGTCGACGCGGGCGATGCCGTGATGATGGCGGGTCGGCGCGACGAGATCGCCGCGAAAGCCCGCCTCCAGCGCATCGACGAGGCCGGGGAAGGTGAGTGCCCCATCGATCTGTCCCGCGGTGACGATGCGCGGCGCGGCGCCGTTCATCGAGCGCCGGGGCCGGCGAGCGCCGGCAGGCCGGTCTGCGCCTCGCGCTCCTTGGCGCGGTCGACCTCGCGGCGCAGCGCGCCCGCCTCGCGCTTGTAGCCGCGCTCGGCCTTGCGATGCTTGCCCTGGACGAGCCAGGCCGCGACGCCGCCGAGGATCACGCCGGCGGCGAAGACGACGAAGAGGACGACCCACAGCGGCGCGACGAGCGACCAGACGGGGTTCTCCGGCGTGAACGGGTCGAAGGCGATCATCGTCGGCACGCGGTTCGCCATGGCGAAGAGGGCGACGATCAGAGCCAGCGGAACGAGGATGACGAGGGTAACGATGCGCCGCATGGGCGAGGTCCTCCGAGCACGAGGCGGGCTTGCGGCGACCTTAGCGCGCCGCGGCGACGGGCGCCACGTCCGACCCGTTGCCCGGCCCGTCGGCGGACTCGGGCTCGTCGGGTCGGCCGCGATTGAGGCGCAGGCGCATCTCCTTGCCGGTCTTGAAGACGGGGATCGCCTTCTCGCCGACCTCGACGGTCTCGCCGGTGCGGGGGTTGCGGCCGACGCGCGCGTCGCGACGCTTGACGGAGAACGCGCCGAAGCCGCGCAGCTCGATCCGGTCGCCCCGCGCGAGTGCGTCGGCGATCGTGTCGAGGATCGCGTTGACGATGTTCTCGACGTCGCGCTGATACAGATGCGGATTCTGCTCCGCTATGCGCATAACCAGTTCCGACTTGATCATATGTCGCCTAGCAGCTTGAAAAGCTTTTAGTTTTCGACTTTAGGCTGCCAGAGCGCGAGCAGCCCGTCAAGGCGCAAACCAGCCTGCGTGGCCGATACGCGGCCGAGCGTCGCCGCGAGCGTGTCGAAGCCGAGGAGGCGCGCCGCGACCGCTCCGGCACCGAAGACGTCGAACGGGGACCCGCCGCGCTCCGGCTCCCAGTCGCGGATCGGGAGGTCGGCGGGCACCCCGCGCTCCTCCTCCAGCCAGCGCGTCGCGGTCTCCTCGTCGCCGAGCGCATCGACGAGGCCGAGCGCCAGCGCCTGGCGCCCGTTGAAGACGCGCCCGTCGGAGACGCGCACCACCTGCGACCGGGTCAGCGGTCGGCGCTCGCCGACGAGGTCGACGAACCAGGCGTAGGTGTCGTCGATCACGACCTGGAGCGCCTCGACGGCGTCGGGATCGATCGGCGACACCGGCGAGGGGGCCGCCTTGAGCGGCGTCGACTTGACCTCGGTGACCTCTACGCCGATCCGGTCGAGCAGCTCGGCCACGTTCGGCACCTGGATCAGCACGCCGATGGAGCCGACGATGGCGGTCTGGCGCGAGACGATGTGATCGGCGCCGAGCGCGGCGATGTAGCCGCCCGAGGCGGCGAGCCCGTCCACGAAGGCGACGGTCGGCTTCGCCTCCGCCAGCTCGCGCAGGGCCGCGAACAGCTCCTCGGCGCCGGTGGTGGTGCCGCCGGGGCTGTCGATCGAGACGACGACGCCGCGCGCGCTGTCCGTTTCGGCGAGCGCGCGCAGCATCTCCGCCGCCTCGCGGTCGGTGGTGATCAGGCCCGAGACGCTGATGCGGGCGACGTGGTCGCGCCCGGCGGGCAGGGAGCCGGCATCGAGCCCCGCCACCCGCCACCCGATCGCGGCCACGGCGAGGATCGCCGCGACGACGCCGGCGACGCGCCAGAAGGTGAGCTTGCGCCGCAGGCGGCGTCGGTCGGCGATGTACTCGGCGTCGCTGGGCATCGGCCTCGTGTCTTTCGGTTCGCGCTCTGCGGTGCAACCTAGTGGCCGCCGCCAGGGGCGACAAGAGCGACACCGGCGATACGTCCACGCCGAGACGTCGATACCGCGAGGTGCGGCGCGGATTCAGATCCGCCGGACGCGCCCCGAGACGCGGATGGACGAGCCGGGCGTCGGCGGGATCTCCGCCGTGATCCGCGAGGGCATGCCCATGTCGTCCCCCTGCGCGATCTCGATCGACCCGCCGTGCGGCCAGCCGAGGTCGCGCAGGTAGCCGGCCAGGGCCGCCGCGGCGGCGCCCGTGGCGGGGTCCTCGAGCACGCCGCCGGAGGCGAAGGCGTTGCGGGCGTCGAAGCGCCGCTCGCCGGCGACGTGGACGAGGCTGATCGTGACGAGGCCGTGCTCGCGCATCAGCGTGCGCCCCTGCTCGAGATCGTAGGCCATCCGCGAAAGCCGCTCCCGGCTGACGAGAGCCAGGGCGAGGTGGCGTGCGCCCGCCTCGACGAGCCCGGGCGGAAGGCGCCCGTCGAGATCGTCGGCGTCGAGCCCGAAGAGGTCGAGGGCGGCCGCGACCAGCGCGGGCTCGGCGGGGCGGCTGCTCGTCGGGGGCGATTGCAGCGCAGCCGACATCCCCTCGTCGTCGATCGCGCCGGTGACGCTGATCTCGGCGTGGTTCAGCACGAGGTCGTAGCGCCCCGGGCCGACGCTCTCGGCGAGGGCCGCGCCGAGCGCGATGGTCGCGTGCCCGCAGAACGGAACCTCGGATTCCGGTGCGAAGTAACGGACGCGGAAGGCCCCCTCGCCGCTGCGCGCGGCGAACGCGGTCTCCGAGTAACCGACCTCTGCAGCGATGCGTTGCATGTCTTCAACATCGGGGAGTTGGTCATCGATCACGACACCTGCTGGATTTCCACCAGAGGTTCCTGCCGCGAAAGCCGCATAACGGCGCACCTTCATGTCTGTCTCCCGCTTTTCATCCGAAGAAAGACACGCTACGACTTTCGGAACCCGACCGCGCCGACGTTTGTGAGGCGATTTCTGCTTTAGGGCTTCGGAAACGATCCTCGAGGACGCCTTCGCATGCAGCGCCCGCCCCCCGCCCTCGATCCCGTCGATCTCGAGCTGATCGACGCACTCCACCGCAACGCGCGCGCCTCGCTCAAGGAGCTGGCGGCCCGGGTCGGGCTGTCGTCGCCGGCGACGTCGCAGCGGCTGCGCCGTCTCGTCGACACGGGGCTGGTGCGCGGCTTCACCGTCGACCTCGACCTCGCCCTGCTCGGCTACGGGATTCAGGTGGTGGTCCGCGTGCGGCCGCTGCGGGGCAAGCTCCACATCGTCGAGAAGCTGATTCGCGAGACGCCGGAATGCGTCGAATGCGAGAAGGTCGCGGGCGAGGACTGCTTCGTCATGCGCGTCTGGGTGAAGAGCGTCGCGCATCTCGACGCGCTGATCGCGACGCTGTCGCCGCATGCAGACACCCAATCGGCGGTGGTCAAGTCGACGACCGTGAAGCGTCGGCTGCCGCCGGTCGCCTGACGAAACGCGCAGAGCGGCGTCGGTTCGCACGCCGAGGTAGAGCTTCCGACAGCCGCCACGCTACCTTTGGGCATTATACGGAGTTGACCGGCAACAGAACGCCTGATTACATGGTTGTGCTGATGCTGGTTGGCAATCTCTGACGCCGGGGCGCGCGCTCGCTCGAGAGGGATACGAACATGGCGGCCTCGCTTCACGGAATCGATTGGGACGACCTGCGTCTCTTCCTGGCGGTGGCCCGGCTTCCGAGCCTGCGCATGACGGCCGAGGAGCTCGGCCTGAGCGCGGCGACCCTGTCGCGCCACATCGCCGCGCTGGAGGGCCAGTTCGGCGCTCTCCTCTTCGTGCGCCGCAGCCGCGGGTTGGAGCTGAGCCGCGAGGGCGAGGGCCTTCTCGCGCGCTGCGAGGAGATCGAGCGCATCGTCGGCCGGGCCGCCCTCAAGGGCGCGGCGCCGTCGACCGGGCAGGAGGTCCGGCTCGCCTGCCTGCCGGCGCTGACCCCGCTCGTCGCGCCCGCTCTGCCGCATTTCCACGCGAGCTGGCCGGACGTCACGGTCGCGCTGGAGGCGACGTCCGAGCCGATGGAGGCCGACGTCGCCGACGCCGAGATCTCGATCCGCCTGTCGCGCCCGCGCACAGGGCGCTTCACCGTGCGCCGGCTGGCGACGCTCGCGACCTCGCTCTATGCCCACGTCGATGCGCCGCCGGACCCGCCGCTGGTGCTCTGGGGCGCGCCGCACGGCAAGCGCAGCCGCCTCGACGACATGCTGGTGGACAGCTGGCCGAGCCGCCGCGTCGCCCTCGTGGTCGACGACCTGGCGAGCGTCGTCGCCGCGATCGGCGCCGGGCTCGGCGCTGGCGTGCTGCCGGACATGATGGCGCGCGCGCATCCCGAGTTCGTCCCCGTCCCCGACGCCCCGCCGTTCGAGGGGAACGACGCCTGGATGATCGTGCGCGAGGATGCGCGCCGTCGTCCGGCCGTGCGCGACCTCGCCAGCTGCGTCGCCGACGCGATCACCGCCGGCGCCCGCGGCCGGCGCGCCATCGCCCCGGCGCCGGCGCTCCTGCCGGCGGAGTAAGGGCGGGCGGGTCACGCGCTCCCCGGACGCTGCCCGAGCCGTCCCGGATACGAAAAAACCCGCGCGAGGGTCGCTCGCGCGGGTTTTCGTGCGTCGGGGGCTCGCGCCGCCGCCGTGGCGGCGGCTCGGCCTCACTTCTTCTCGCGGGCCTTGAGGGCCGCGCCGAGGATGTCGCCGAGAGATGCGCCCGAGTCGGTCGAGCCGAACTGCGCGATCGCCTCCTTCTCCTCGGCCATCTCGAGGGCCTTGATCGACAGCTGGACGCGGCGCGCCTTGCGGTCGAACTGGGTCACGCGGGCGTCGAACTTCTCGCCCGGCGCCCAGCGCTCCGGCCGCTGGTCGGCACGGTCGCGGGCGAGCTCGGCGCGGCGGATGAAGGTCGACATGTCGGTGTCGACGATCTTCACCTCGAGGCCGGCTTCCTTCACCTCGGTCACCTCGCAGGTGACCACCTGGCCCTTGCGGATCTCGCCGGCGTCCGCGAAGGGGTCGCCCGCCAGCTGCTTGATGCCGAGCGAGATGCGCTCCTTGTCGACGTCGACGTCGAGGACCTGGGCACGAACCATGTCGCCCTTCTTGAACTCCTCGATGACCTGCTCGCCCGGACGGTTCCAGTCGAGATCGGAGAGGTGGACCATGCCGTCCACGTCGCCCTCGAGGCCGATGAACAGGCCGAACTCGGTCTTGTTCTTGACCTCGCCCTCGACCTCGGAGCCCACCGGATGGGCTTCGGCGAAGGCGTCCCAGGGGTTCTGGAGCGTCTGCTTGAGGCCGAGCGAGATGCGGCGCTTGACGGGATCGACCTCGAGGATCTGGACCTCGACCTCCTGGGAGGTGGAGACGATCTTGCCCGGGTGGACGTTCTTCTTCGTCCAGGACATCTCGGAGACGTGGATCAGCCCCTCGATGCCCGGCTCCAGCTCGACGAACGCGCCGTAGTCCGTGATGTTGGTCACGCGGCCCTTGAAGCGGGTATTGACCGGGTAGCGGGCGGCGATGCCCTCCCACGGATCGGCGAGCAGCTGCTTGATGCCGAGCGAGATGCGGTGCGTCTCGTGGTTGATCTTGATGATCTTGACCTTGACCGACTGGCCGATCTGCACCACCTCGGAGGGGTGGTTGACGCGGCGCCACGCCATGTCGGTGACGTGCAGCAGGCCGTCGATCCCGCCGAGGTCGACGAAGGCGCCGTACTCGGTGATGTTCTTGACCACGCCCTCGATGACCTGGCCTTCCTCGAGGTTGGCGACGAGCTCGGAACGCTGCTCGGCCCGGCTCTCCTCGAGCACGGTGCGGCGCGACACCACGATGTTGCCGCGGCGGCGGTCCATCTTCAGGATCTGGAACGGCTGCGGCACGCCCATCAAGGGGGTGACGTCGCGCACCGGGCGGATGTCCACCTGCGAGCGCGGCAGGAACGCCACGGCGCCGTCGAGGTCGACCGTGTAGCCGCCCTTGACCTGGTTGAAGATCATGCCGGAGACGCGCTCGTTGGCCTCGAAGGCCTTCTCGAGCTTCACCCAGCTCTCCTCGCGGCGCGCCTTCTCGCGCGAGATCACCGCCTCGCCGAGCGCGTTCTCGACGCGGTCGACATAGACCTCGACCTCGGAACCGACCTCGATCGGCTCGTCCCGGCCGGGACCCATGAATTCCTTGAGGGCGACACGCCCTTCCGTCTTCGCGCCGATGTCGATGACGGCGACATCCTTCTCGATGGCGACGACCTTGCCCTTGACGACGGCGCCCTCGGCGACCTCGTTCTTCTGGAAGGACTCCTCGAGAAGAGCCGCGAAATCCTCACGGCTGGGCGCGTTCTGCATAAGTGCGGACATTCAAGCTCCTCGTGCCCTGTCGGGCGTGCGCCGACGGCTGGCGTTGCGGTTCGTCCCCATCCGCCGCGCCCGAGAGGCTCGATGCGGAAACCCGTCGGGCTGCCGCTCCCTCGGGAGCGGGCCGGCGCAAACGACGGCGAACGGTGACGGTCTCGTCCGCGAGGGGTCGTCGCGCGCCTCGCGCGCCCGGAGCCGCGTGCGCGCACGCCGCCCGGGGCGCCGCTTCGCGGACGTCCTCACGGATCGCGGCGTCTTAAATGAAAATGCCTGGACAGGCAAGGCGGCCCGTGCTTTTGCAGGGCTCCGAACTCGGGTTAACGCCGCTTTCGCTCTTGCTCGAAGCCTGATTCCGTTGACGGACCTGATTCGGAGGCCGTCATGAGCGCGCAGATCGTGGTTCCCCTGGCAGACCTGGAGCTGCCG
>Ga0208623_100627_pt1 | contig 17166 bp, 12 predicted proteins | sample HotLakConsUCCL28_FD_184737 | JGI IMG/M metagenome (GOLD analysis project Ga0208623, IMG submission 184737) | Hypersaline microbial mat communities from Hot Lake, Washington, USA - Hot Lake Consortium UCC-L28 (SPAdes) (version 2) ...
TGCAAGGGGTCGGGCGGGGTTGGCACAACGGCTGTCGCCGTCGTGCTACGCTGTCGCCGTCGTGCTACGCTGTCGCCGTCGTGCTACGCTGTCGCCGTCGTGCTGGGCTGTCGCTGGCGTGCTGGGCTGTCGCCATCGTGCTGGGCTGTCGCTGGCGTGCTGGGCTGTCGCTGGCGGGTGCCGGCGCTGGAGTGTAGGGTGCCGGCGATAGCCGGTGCCTGGTTTGGCGGGTCGGGGTGGGTTGCAAGGGGTCGGGCGGGGTTGGCACAACGGCTGTCGCCGTCGTGCTACGCTGTCGCCGTCGTGCTACGCTGTCGCCATCGTGCTACGCTGTCGCCATCGTGCTACGCTGTCGCCATCGTGCTACGCTGTCGGCATCGTGCTGCGCTGTCGCGGGCGTGCAGCGCGCCGGGGGGGAATCTACTTTCCGCCGATCCAGCCTTTGCGCCAGAAGAAGACGGCGAGGCCGGCGGTGACGGAGAGGCAGATGCCCCAGAAGACGAAGTAGGCCGGTTTCCAGCTCAATTCGGGAATGTGTTCGAAGTTCATTCCGTAGACGCCGGCGATGAAGGTGATGGGGATGAAGAAGGAGGCCATGATGGTGAGGACCTTCATGATCTCGTTCATCTTGTTGCCGACGGAAGATTGGTAGAGGTCGCTCAGGCCGGAGGCGGTGTCGCGGTAGGTTTCCAGCAGGTCGATGACTTGCATGGCGTGGTCTTGGACGTCGCGGAAGAAGGTGCGCAGGTCCTCGTGGATCAGTCCGCCCTCGTAACGGTAGAGTTGGTCGACCACTTCGCGGATGGGCCAGAGGGCGCGGCGTTGGAGGGAGAGGTCGCGCTTCATCGAGAAGAGCCTGCCTTGGCTGGCCGGCGTCGGGTCCTTCAAAATCTCCTCTTCAAGATCTTCGAGGGCGGCGCCGTAGCCCTCCAAGAGCGGGAAGAGGTGGTCGACGATGGAGTCGAGCAGCGCGTAGAAGAGGTAGTCCGCGTGGTAGGTGTGGAAACGGCCGGTCTTGGTTTCGAGGCGCTTGCGGACGGGGTCGAAGACGTCGCCGATCTCTTCCTGGAAGGAGACGAGGGTGTCCTTGAAGACGAAAAAGCTGATCTGCTCGTTCTTGAGCGCATTGCCCTGGAGCTGGAGCTGGCGGGCCACGACCAGGAAGTGGTCCTCGAACTCCTCCAGCTTCGGGCGCTGGTAGGTGTTGAGCACGTCCTCGGCGGAGAGGGGGTGGATGCCGAAGTGCTTGCAGATGGCGTCGACGACGGTGGGCTTGAGGCCGTCCACGTTGATCCAGCGCACGCGGTGGCCTTCCGCTTTCGGGTGCTCCAGCGCGTCGCCCGCGGTGGTGAAGCTGTGGGTTTCGTTAAAGCCCTCGCCGTAGTCGATGACCGTGATGCGCGACCGGATGGCGTCGCTGTCGTGCTTGAGGTAGTGCTCGATCCCCGGGGCGGCGCCGGGCTCCGGAGCTTTGGTCGGGCCGATCGTGCCGACGATTGGTCGGAAAACGCCGCGCCCGATGCCCTTGATGGTGGAGGCGAGGAAGCCGGCGGTTTTGAACACCGCCCCGGAAGCGGCGTTGGCGACGTCTTTGGCGGATTCGAGGGGCTGCTTCATCGCGGAGCGAATGCTTGCGATCGGAGAGGAAAGTGCAATTGGGAAAATTTTGCGCTTGCCTACTATGAAAATGGTAGCTACTAGACTTATAGTATGAAGCGATCGAATCAGCCCACGCCCCTCGAGTCACGGATTTTGGGCATACTCTGGGAAAACCAGGGAGCCACCGTACGGGAGGTAAACGCGGGCTTGAAGGACAAGAAACGCGCCTACACGACGGTCTTGACGACCCTGCAGCTGATGGAGCGCAAGGGGCTCGTTTCCAGGAAAAGGGAGGGCTTGACCGACCACTGGTCGGCACGGGTCCGGGCTGATTCGGTGGCGCGTCCGATGTTGAAGGATCTGGTGAAGCGGATGCTGGGCGGGCGGCGCGGCCTGGCGCTCCAGTACTTGCTGGAGGACGAGACGCTTTCGGAAAAGGAGTTGGACGAACTTCAGGGGATGATCGATGCGGCGAGGAAGCGGAGGAAATGAGTGCGGTGGCGGCATGGTTCGGCGGGGAAAGCGGGGAGGCGCTGTTGCTCGCGCTGGCCCATTCGGTCTGGTTGGCGGGTCTCTTGCTCGGCTTGTGCGCGGCGATTTTCCGGGCGATCCCGGCCGGGCGGGCGGGGCTGCGCTACGGCATATTGCTCGGTGCCCAGGGGATGGTGGCCGTGGGGACGATCGGGATTTGGTCGCTTTTGAGCCCGGGCGACGGAAGGCCGGCGGCAACGCAGGGCGAGCCGCTCGGGCGGGCTTCGGTTGAAGTTGGCGGACCGGTGGAAACAACCCGGGAGGCGGAAGGACCTTCCGGGCCGATGCCCGGCTTGCGGGCCCCTACCGACGCCCCCGCAAGCGACTTTGGGACCGCGGCTTGGCCGCAATGGATCGGTACCGGGTGGTCGGCGGGTGCTTTGTGCGTGTTGCTCCTCCGGCTGGTGGGCTTCTGGCGGACGGTGCGCGTCTGCCGGTTCGGCACGGTGATCGAGACGGGGCTCTGGAGGGACTTGTTGGAAGCCGAGCGGGCGCGATTCGGCTACCGTCGCGCGGTCGCCCTGCGGGCGGTGGAGTGTCTGGGCGGCCCGGCGGCTTTCGGGTTGTTCCGCCCGGTCATCCTGATTCCCGCCTCGATGGCGACAGGACTGCCGACGGAGACGATGCGGGCCATCCTGATCCACGAACTCGCGCACCTGAGACGCTGGGACCCGCTCGTGCAGGCGATGCAGCAGGTCTTCGAGGCCCTTTTCTTTTTCAATCCCTTCGTCTGGATCCTTTCCCGCCAGATTGCGGTGGAGCGCGAGGCTTGTTGCGATGCGCGGGTGGCGCGCTTCGTGGATGCCGGGGCCTACGCGCAGGCGCTGCTGGATTTCGGCCGCGGACGGGGCATGGCACCGGCGGCGCTGGCGGCGGGGGGAGACGGCTCGCCTTCGTCGCTGGGCGAACGTATCCGCCGCTTGCTGCGTCCGGGGGAGCGAGCGGATTTTCGTTTTTCGCCGCGCCTCTTTTTGCTGGCGCTCGGTCTTGCAGGTCTCGGCGTCGTCGCCGGCCGGCAGGCGGCCGACGCCGCCGTCGAGGCTTTTTCGCATCGCGAGGTGATCCAGCGTATTCAGACTGCGCTGGACCTCGAGCGCCGCGAGCGATTGCCCGTCGAGTGGCAGGCGGGCGACCGGATGCGGGTGGAGGGCAGCGTCACCGACTCGGAAGGGAGGCCGATTCCCGGTGCGGAGGTGGGCTTCCGTCTCTATTACCCGGACGGCCGCGAGGGCTACACGACGACCGCGAGCGCCGACCCGGAGACGGGGGCCTACGAGCGAGTGCTCAACTTGACCGATTACACCGGAGACGCCCGTCCCTACGCGGCGGTTTCCCTGACGGCGGTCGCCCCGGGACACAATGTGGTCGCCTTGGACCGCGTGCCTCTGGGAAAGGGCCCGGCGACCTTCGATTTCCGATTGGAAAAGGGAATTCCGGTCGAGGTCGTGGTTCGGGACGAGGCGGGCGACCCGGTGGCGGGCGCGACGGTCCGGATGGATTATCTTGGCTTTTCTGTGGATGAGGAAACGACCGGCCGGACGGACGGGCGGGGCCGCGCATCGCTCCACGTGCCGGAGGAGCAGGCGTTCTTGGTGAAAGTGAGCGCGGACGGGTTCCAGGACGCGACAGGTATCCGCAGTACCTTCACCGAGGCCGGCGAGGTATTGGAGGTGACGCTCGAACCGGGCGACCCCGTCCGGGGGCTCGTTCGCGACGCCGAAACCGGCGAGCCGATCGAGGGTGCGGGGGTGTTTCGCATCCAGAGCATTTCACCCGCCGGGAATTTCCCTGCGGGGCGGAGCTTCTGGGTGGGGCAGGACGATCCGATGGTCCGGACCGGACCGGACGGCGGCTTCGTCATCCATTCGCTTGAGAAAGACCGCTTGCACTGGCTGGTCGTTCAGAAGGAGGGCTACCTGGTCGGCTTTTCCGGACCCGGCGACGCGAGAGCGAAGCGTTGGCTGGATGCTTCCTTCGCGGTGAGCCCGGGCGGCGATCCCGTGGAGATCGGGCTATGGCCCCGCCAGGAGCTGGAGCTGCGGATTCTTCCGCCCGCCGGCTGGTTGAAGGACGATGACTCGAAGGAGGAGGTGCGCTGGTCGCACAGCTACATCACGGGATTACGGGAACGGCCGTCGCATAATCGCGGCAGCGGCCTTAATCGGCGGACGGTCGCTCCGGCCGGGGGGGAGCTTCGTTTCCGCATTCAACCGACCATGGCGGCTCCGCTCCGGATCGGGCTCGGCCACCTCCGCGGACCCGAGCAAACGGTCGAGGGATGGCAGTTCGGGGAACCCCTCGTGGTCGATCTGAGGAACGAGCCGATCGTCGCCGAGGCGGCCGTCGACTACCGGATACGTTTCGATCTGGAAGAAGGAGCGCCGGAAGCTGCGGGTTCTTTGCAGGTCGATTACGTCGGCCCGGGATTCGGTTCGGGCCAGACGGAAGTTCCCCTGGTCGACGGAGAGGCGCGTTTCACCCTGACCCAGCGGCTCGATCGTTCCGTGGAATTCGATGCGCGGGGTGTCGTAGGCTACTACTTCAAGCAAGTCCGCTTGGAACCGCCGGGAAGTCTGCCGACGGCAACGGTCGAGCATAGGATCAAGGACGCGCGTCCGGCGGGGGCGATACGCTTGAAGCTGCTCAACCTCGACCCGGAGGCCGGGACCGAACTGCGGGTGGAGCAGGTGCCGGGCTTCTGGCACTTGGGAGGCGAGGCCCGGCCGCTTTGGCCCTTGGAGCCGGTGATTCGCCTGCCGGCGGGCGAGACGGAAGCGCTGCTCACGGCAGTCCCGTTCGATACAACGCTCCGCCTGAGGCTACGGAACGGCAACATGGAGTTTGAGTCGACGCCCCTGCGCCTCGCCGCCGGGGAAGCGATCAAGTCGAAAACCATTCGACTGCCCGACGGAGACCGGGTCAGCGGACGGCTCCTGCTGCCGGACGGAAACCCGGCGGCAGGAGTGCACCTGAGTCTAAACCGGGTTCACGATCTGTCCGACCGAAGCTACCGGACCAGTCACTTTGGCGCGGTGACGGATCGGGAGGGCCGCTTCCGCTTCGACCGGGTGAACGGGGACATGGAAGGCATCTTTTACCTGAATGCGTCCGGTATCGATGGCGCGGCCGCTCTCAAGCAAATCATCCGCGTTCCCTCTGAGGGGATCGAGCTGCGGCCGGCCCCTTCGGCGGATCTGCGGGTGCGGGTGGTCGTAGCCGGGACGGGCGAGCCCGTGGCGGGCCTCGATCTGGAGGCGTTCCGCAGCGATCTTCCGGAAAACCGGCGTTTCTTCGGCGATTTCCTGCGCGCGAACGGTGCCAGCGATACCGACGGGTGGACCCGCTTCGTCGGCTTGCCGGCCGAGGGCCGTTACCAGTTCCGGATCTGGATTCCGGGTGAGAACAGTCGATCCGCCTATACCTCCGGGCATGACTTGCCAGCCGTTGGGAACGGGGAGCGCTTGCTGGTGATCGAAGTGCCGCCCGGGGAATTGAACGATCGGATTTTAAAAAGGACGGAGCGCCATGTCCGATAGGCGCAGGGTCCGGATTGCGGGTTTGAACTTAGATAAATCCGTCGGCGAAAGGGAGGGTTGCCTGCGCTTGGGAACCACATCCCACTCGTAATGACGGCCGAAGTGGCGGGTTCGCGCCTGCGGGATTTCAAGGCAGGCGATAGCGAACGCGTCCGGGGCCGACACAGCTTGCCGATCCGATCCGCCAATGGCCGGGTGGAATGCGTTTCTCACTTGACATTAGGTGTCCTAAGGGAACTAATACACCTAATGCTCCCCTTCGAGGTCCAGTATCAGCCCGGCAAGCCGGTATCCGAGCAAGTCGTCTACTCGGTAAAGAAGGCCTTGGCGCAGGGGCGCTTGCAGCCCGGCGATGCTTTCCCGTCGGTGCGGACGCTGAGCCGGGAGCTGCGGATCAACCCGAACACGGCGCAGAAGGCGGTCGCGCAGCTGACCCAGGCGGGCATCCTCGAGATCGAGCCGGGCATTGGCGCGCGGGTGTGCGCGCGGCCGAAGCTTTCGGCGGCGGAGATCGCCGCGATCCTGGACGAACCTTTGGACTTGTTGGCGATCGAGGCAAAGCGCCTCGGGCTGAGCCTGGAACAAGTGGAAGAACGCCTTCGCAAAACCTGGAACCACCTCAACCGCTAAAACCCTCACGAGCGAACCTGCGATCCTAACCGAAAACCTCGGCCGCCGCTTCGGGCATCTCGAAGCCCTGCGGTCCCTCGACTTGGAAATTCCCCGCCGATCGGTTTACGCCTTTCTGGGGCCGAACGGTGCGGGCAAGTCGACCACGCTATCGATTCTGGTGAACCTCCTGCGGCCGACGGCGGGTCGCGCCAGGGTGTTGGGCCGGGACTCGACCCGGCTCGGGGCGGAGGCCTTTACCCGGATCGGTTACGTGGCCGAGCAGCAGGAGATGCCGGATTGGATGACCGGTTCCGAACTGCTCGACTTCCTGCGGCCGTTTTACCCGGGCTGGGACGAGAGTTTCTGCCGGAAGCTGCACGGGACGCTGGACGTGCCGCTCGGGCGCCAGGTCGGGCAGATGAGCCGCGGGGAACAGATGAAGCTGCGTCTCCTCAGTTCGATGGCCTTCCGGCCCGAGCTGCTGATTCTCGACGAACCCTTCTCCGGCCTCGACCCGACGGTGCGGGAGGACCTCTCGAGCGGCTTGCTGGAGTTGGTCGGGGAGGGCGACTGGACCGTGATCCTGGCTTCGCACGACGTGGACGAGGTCGAGCGCCTGGCGGACTACGCGGGATTCATCGATCAGGGACGTTTGCGTTTCAGCGAGCAGGTCGAGGTCCTGCAGCGGCGTTTCCGGAGGGTCAGGGCGGTCTTCGCGGCGGCACCGGAGGAAGCCGGCCGCCCCGAGAGCTGGAGCGCGCTGGAAGCCGGGGGGCGGGAGCTGCGCTTCGTCGACCAAGCCTACGAGGCGGCCGCCTGCCGCACCGCCCTGGAACGGCTGGGTCCGCTCGAATCGGTGGAGGACCGGCCACTCTCGCTCAAGGAGATCTTCATCGTGGCGGCACGACGGGGGCGCGCCGCCGGAAAGGGGGAGGGATGAGCCGGCTGGGTGCGATCTTCCGCTTCGACCTGCTGCGGTGCCGACGGTGGCTGTGGTTCTGGTGGGCCTTTTGCTTTCTCCAGTTGGCGGCGGGCGTGGCGCTGCGTTATGGTGTTCCGGAGGAGCGCTTGCCCGGCTTGGAGATCGGGCTTCCGCTCGGATTTCTGCTGTTGGCGATTTATGTCGGAGTGATCGTTCAACCCGGTAATCCGAGGCTTCCCCGGAGTTTCTTTCGGACCCGTCCGGTTCGTGCGACTGAGTTGCTCGGGGCGCGGCTTTTGCTGATGGCGGGCGTGCTGCTGCTGCCGCTTTATCTGGCGCAGTTGCTGCCTCTGCTCTTGGTGGAGCCCGGATTCGGAACGGCCTCCGCCTACACGGTCTACTTCTGGAGTCTTCACGCCGGGGTGCTGGCCTTGTTCGGCGCGCTGGCGGCGGCTAGTGGGAAGACGTCGACTTATCTCCTGCGGGTGTTCTTCGGGGGCGCCCTGCTCCTGTTGGTCTCGGCCCTAAAGGGCCGCCTGGCAAAGCACGAGTCCGCGTGGATCGCGGTCGCCTCACCCGAAACGGCGGCGCTCCTCTGGCAGAGCGGAGTCGCCGTGCTGGGGGCGGTGGTTTTTGTAGCCGTATTGGCGGCGCTCTATCGCGGCCGAGGTTCGTGGAGGCTGGGCGCGGGGGCCATCGCCTGCGCGCTGTTGTTGGCCGCGGCGTGGACGCCGGTCCGGTTTGTGCAGGATCCCGCCTCGGACGTCCACCCGGTGGAGGCTTCGCTTATCGATATCGCAGAGTTGCGCTTCGAGGCCGGATCGCCCTCGCGGTCGATGGGGAGCTTCGTGAATCAGAGGAACCGGGAACCGGGCAGTTATTCGACCTACGTCTCGGCGGCCCCGCCCTACCTGGAGGACCCGGCCGAGCGCTTTTGGTTCGTCCAAGGACGCTTCGAGGTGAAGGGATTGGACCCGGAAATCGCCTACGCAGCGCGTTTGGTGGACGCCCGCTGGGTCCCGCCGGACGGGGAGGTCGTGCGTTATGAGCCGCCGACAGGCACCTTCGCCGTCCGAAACAGCCTGAACACCTCGCCACCGCCACCCCCCACGGAGGCCGGCCTGGACGCCTTGCTCGGACCGGCCCCGGAAACCGAGTCCGAATTCGGCCCCAGACGCGCCGATGGGACCGAACTGCTGCTCTTCGGGACCTGGACCTCGGTTTACGAACGCTTCAAAGCCACGCCGGGTCGTCTGGAAATGCGGGTCCGAGTGGATTTCTACGCCCATTCGACCGGACCGGTCCTGCCTCTGGGCGAACCCGGCTTCGTCGATGCGCGGCACGGCGTGGTCCGACTGGCCGGGGTATCTCTTGTCGGCGACGAACTGGAAGCGACCGTGACCACCTTGCGCGCTTTGAAGCGCTGGCGGATCCCGATGGCGGATCGGTGGTCCAGCCAGTGGAACTGGATGATCCACGACCCCGCCACGGGGCGCCGGGGGATATCCTCGGGCGGTTCGGTCGGCAACTCCCCGCTTTGGGGCAGTCTCCGGCGCAGTCGGGAGAGGATCGCTTTCCGGCCCGACGCGCCGATCCGCGACCTCCCGGATTTGCAGGACTTTGCCTCGCTTCGGCTTGTGTCGATCAAGCCCCGCTACCTCGGCTCGGCAGAGGTCGACGTAATCGTCCCCGACTTTCCGCTGGTCACGCAAAAATCCATCGATTGGGCCTATGAACATGATCGGACATTGGATTAAGAACGACTTCTGCTACTTCCGGCTTTGGCTTCCGGCCTGGGCGGCGCTGCTCCTGACACCCGTGCTTTTGTTTGCGGGCCTGCGAACCGAGCTCGGCTGGAGTCCGGACTACTGGCGGACCCTTCGGATCATTTTGATCCTGTGGTTTCTGTCTCAATTCCTCTTCCAGGCCGTGATGCTGGCGACGCTGGTGCAGAAGGAAAGCCCGGCAGTCGCGAGGGCCTACTGGAGGACGCGGCCGATCTCCCGGTTTCAACTCCCTGTCGCCAAGCTGGTCTGGGCCGTGGGCCTCGTTCTGCTCCCGCAGTTGGCGCAGGGGGCTCTGCTGGGCTGGATCTTTCCGGGCGGGAGCGCGGCGATCCTCGGCGGTGCCGCGGCCCTGGGCCTGCTGGGGGCCGCCTGCCTGCTGCTGGTTTTGCCTGCGGCGGCCCTAACTCGGAATGCGGGGACGGCCCTGCTGGTCTGCATCGCGGTTCCTGCGGGTGTAGCGTTATTGGACGCCTTCTTGTTGGGCCGCATCCGGCTTGCGGTACAGACCTTTCTCCAGGACCTGATGCCGCCGACGATATCGGTCGCGGGTCCGCTCTTCGCTTTGCTGGTCGTCTGTCTCGCGTTCGGTTTTTTCAAGCGCTACCGAACCGACCTGCCGCCGCGACGGCGATGGCGGGGCTTTGCGGCGGCGTTGGTGCCCCTGTGCCTATTGGTGAACTTGCCTCCGGGGCCGAAACCTCTTCCCGAAGCGACGATGACGATGCCGGCGGAGGCCGAACTCCGGGTGCAATCGATCTATTACCAACTAACGAACCCGACTCCAGGCGGCGGGCGGGCGACGGATCTCTCGGATAAGAGCGAACTCTGGCGCTCGGCAGGGTCGCGGGCGGAGTATGGCCTGACCGGGGTGCCCTCTTGGAAGGGCCTGCCGGACGCTTGGCTGGCGGTCGCCGAGCCGGTGCGCAGCTACGGGCCGGACGGGAGCGAGCTGGAAATCGACCGGTCGAAATACGAGACGATTTCCGCTTACAATCTGGGAGAATCCTACAAGCGCTCTCTCTTTTCCCGCTACGATCCGGAGAAAAATAACGGGAGCGCCCCGCGTCGCGTGTCGCTTTCTTCGAGCCGGCGCCTGGACGTCGATGCGCTGGAGTGGCCTGCGAAATTCGCCACGCTCTTCGCGACCACGGTTTATCGGCCGAAGAAAACGCCGCTGCCCCTGGCCGAGGGCGCGCGCTGGGCGCTGGGCGACCGCCGCGTGATCGTGGACCGCATTCAGGCCGACGGGGGCGAGCTGCGGCTCGGGCTCGTCTCGATCGGTCGCGTTGCTCCCGACCGGGGCATCACCACAGGGGCCGGGGGGCTCTATGCGATTCAGGACCCGGAAACGGGAGCGGTAGCCTTCGGTCATCAGAAGCGTCGAAATACCTTGCACGTCCACGAGCTACTGGCGATCAGCAGCACCGAGATCGAATTTCAGCGGCTCCCGATCGCTTCGGACGAACTCTCCCGCTTGCGCTTGTATTTCGTCGAGCACCGGCCGGTCGGCGTCGACCTGCAGCGGGTGGATTACCGCGTGGCCGAAAAAGAGTAAGTGACGTCGGGAAGCCGAACGGCCGAATCCCCGGCCGGACCCCTCCCGTGCTCAATGCGCGTCCGGCATTTCGCGGAAGAAGACCCCGGTCTTGCCGACGCCGCCGACGTATTCGCAGCCCAGTTTGGCGGGAATCTCCTCGCAGTAGCGCTGGATCGTGGCGCGGTCGGCTTCGAAGCGCAGCTTGATCAGCCCATTCTTGAGGAGGGCGGTCTCGACCTCCCCGACGACGGTGGGCGTCAGGCCGTTGCGGCCGATGTGGACGTTCGGCTTGAGGCGCTGGGCCATGCCGCGGAGTTCCTTTTTTTCGGCGCTGGTGAGCGGGCGTGGATTCATGCAGGAGATATTTGAACCACTAATGGCGGGGATGCACAGGCATTTTTTCGGGGAAGTTCGGGACGGGAGCGCGCGCAAGCGCGCAGGCCACGGGGTGGGCCGGTAATTGACGGGGATCGATGCTTTGGTGTTACGGGGTGTCGTTGAAGCGAACTTGCGGCCTGCGGGTCGGCGCGTGGCGTGCGCGCTCGCGCGCGCTTCGCGGTGGAGGGGGGCCGGCGTCGCTCGTGCCGGCGGCGGGGCGGGGGGCGCCCGGAGCCCGGCCAGAGCTCACGGCGATCATCGTGCACCGCACCTTGCCCTTGCTTCGGTTGCGCTCGCCTAGGGTGCCATCTGGCCGAGGTCGACGAGGACGAAAGGGTGGTAAGGGGAACGACGGTCCCCGAGCTCGAAGAAAAGGGACCGCGCACCGATCTCGCAGGCATAAAAGACGCGGTCCTTGCTGTCTTTCGGCAATTCGAAGCGCTCCTCGTCCGAGGCCTCGACGGTTGCGACGGCATTGGATTTCAGGTACTCCACGATGATGGGCAGGCGGTTCGCCTCGAAGGCCGACCATTCTCCAAGAATGGCCTCGCGATTGTCACGGGCGATCTGCTGCTTCTGCTCGATTTTCCGCAGACTTTTTTGGATATTGATGAATTCCTGGACATATTTTTCAGTCCGGACAGATAGGCTTCGTCGGCCTCCCGCATGATGCCTTCCGTCCCGTTCACGCTTAGGTAGGCGTTTCGAGAGGTCCAGGTGTGAATGATTTGCTGCAACGCTTCGACCCGTTGGTCGATATCCTCGAGCGTGGTATTGTGCGCGATGTTCTGGACCGAGCGCACGAGGGCGGGCGAGCTGCTCTGGTGCTTTTCTTGGAAGATACGGTAGGTCCGGCCGTAGTAGCCGGAACGATTGATGTAGACGGTGCTTCCCGAGACGTACGAGCGGGTCCCGTAGCGCAGGTTGCTGCGGACGTAACCGGAACTCGTTTCCGCTTCCGGAATCGCCAGCTTCAGCTCGCTGATGCGTTCGTTCAGCTCCGCGTAGTCGCTGGTCGAGTCGGTGGCGGCCCCGGAGTCGAGCACGGCTTGGATCAGCTTTTGTTTCTCCAAGAGCAGCGCATCGACCCCTTGCGAGACTTCCGGGACGAGAAGGATTTGCGGGTCGGAGCGAAAGTATTTGCCCCAAGGATCGGTGAGCACGGTGTAGATCGATGTCTCCTCCTCGCCGGTGGGGACCGGTTCTTCGAATCGGGGCTCGGAATTCCGCTTCGGGTCTTCCGGAGGCGTTTGAACGGGCGCCGGCGCTTCGGAGCGGGTGGGGGCGGGTTCGGGGACCGACTCCACCGGCGTGACGACTGGTTCGCAGCCGACGCCAAAGGCCGTGATCGCAAAGATAGCTAGCAAAGGCCCGGTTTTCATGCACTTAGCTTGGGTAACGGTCTTTAACTGTCAATTTTTAAAGCGTTGGGTCCAGGTGGTTCGCAGTTGCCGGAGCGCGCGCAAGCGCGCACGCCACGGGGTGGGCCGGTAATTGACGGGGATCGATGCTTTGGTGTTGCGAGGTGTCGTTGAAGCGAACTTGCGGCCTGCGGGTCGGTGCGTGGCGTGCGCGCTTGCGCGCGCTTCGCGGTGGAAGGGGCCGGCGTCGCTCGTGCCGGTGGCGGGGGGATACTTGCGCGATGGCAGGGGGTCTTCGGGTGGGTAGGTCTGGACCTTTTTCCGGTTCGGTTGCGGTTCCGACGGGAGCGCGCGCAAGCGCGCAGGCCACGGGGTGGGCCGCTTGAACGCCCTTAATTCCGGGCGTCGGGCAGGGTCTTGGCGGCGATGTTTTCGAGCAGCTGGCGGGTGAACTCGGCGAGGGGTTTGACGCCTTCGAGGGCCTTGTTGGCGCGGGAGCGGACGGAGACCTTGCCTTCCTCGGCCTCGCGCTTGCCGAGGACGAGCATGTGGGGGATTTTCTCGACTTCGGCGCGGCGGATCTTGGCGCCGAGCTTGTCGGCCACGGCGTCGACCGTCACCCGGACCCCGGCGGCCTTGAGGGTCTTTTCGATCTCCCGGGCCTGGGGGACGAGTTCGTCGTTCATCGGCAGGAGGCGGACCTGCTCGGGCGCGAGCCAGGTGGGGAAGTTGCCGGCGAAGTGCTCGATGAGGACGCCGACGAAGCGCTCCATGGAGCCGAAGGGCGCGCGGTGGATCATGACGGGGCGGTGCTTCTCGTTGTCCGCGCCGACGTAGCTGAGCTCGAAGCGCTCGGGCAGGTTGTAGTCGACTTGGACGGTGCCGAGTTGCCACTCGCGGCCGATCACGTCCTTGACCACGAAGTCGATCTTCGGGCCGTAGAAGGCGGCTTCGCCGGGTTCTTCCGAGTAGTTCACGCCGAGGGTTTTGGCGGCCTCGCGGAGGGCGCTCTCGGCGCGGTCCCACTTATCGGCCTCGCCCACGTACTTCGAGGAGTCGGGATCGCGGAGGCCGATGCGGACGCGGTAGTCCGACATGCCGAGCGTGTTGAAGACGAGTTTGACGAGGTCGAGGCAGCCGGCGATCTCCGCGCCGATCTGGTCTTCGGTGCAGAAGAGGTGGGCGTCGTCTTGGGTGAAGCCGCGCACACGGGTCATGCCGTTGAGCTCGCCGGACTGCTCCCAGCGGTAGACGGTGCCGAACTCGGCCAGCCGGACCGGCAGGTCGCGGTAGGAGTGGGGGCGGCTGTCGAAGATCTTGATGTGCATGGGGCAGTTCATCGGCTTGAGCAGGTAGCCGTCGATCTCGCCCGAATCGAGCCGGTTGGATAGCTCCGCGCAGCCGCAGCCCTCGGAGGCGAGTTCCTCGACCACGCCGGGTTCGACGATGGGCGGGAACTGGGATTCCTTGTAATAGGGGAAGTGGCCGGAGGTGCGGTAGAGGCCGAGCTTGCCGATGTGGGGCGTGAAGACCTGGTCGTAGCCGGTCTTGCGGAGCTCTTCGGCGATGAACTGCTGGAGCTCGTTGCGGATGACGGAACCGTTGGGGGTCCAGAGGATCATGCCCGAGCCCACCGCCTCGTCGATATGGAAGAGCCGCAGTTCGCGGCCGAGCTTGCGGTGGTCGCGGGCCTTGGCCTGTTCGAGCTGCTCGAGGTAGGCGTCGAGCTCCTCCTTGCTGGGGAAAGCGGTGCCGTAGATGCGTTGGAGCTGCTTGTTGCTCTCGTCGCCGCGGTGGTAGGCGCCGGCGATGTTGAGCAGCTTGAAGGCCTTGATCTTTTTGGTGTAGTTGACGTGGCTGCCCGCGCAGAGGTCGACGAACTCGCCGTTGCGGTAGAAGGAGATGGCTTCGCCTTCGGGAATGTCGTCGAGGCGGCCGAGCTTGTAGCGCTCCTGGCCGAGCTCCCTGATCTTCTCGACCGCTTCCTCGCGCGAGCACTCGATCCGCTCGAAGCGCTGGTTCTCCTTGATCACGTTCTTCATCTCCGCCTCGATCGCCTCGAGGTCGGAAGCGTCGAGTTTCTTGTCGAGGTCGACGTCGTAGTAGAAGCCGCTGTCGGTCGGCGGACCGATGTCCAGCTTGGTATCCGGGTAAAGGCGGAGAATGGCCGTCGCGAGCACGTGCGAAGCGGAGTGGCGGAGTTCCTCAAGGGGAGACATGTCTTTCATGGGAGAGTAGGAGCAAGAAGTTTGCAGTTGGGGAGTCAACGACGGAGTCGGGCGCGCGGCCCGCGCGGGCGTGATTCGGGAGGGAACGGCGGGTCTCTCCACGGCGGGGGGGGGGACCACCTCTGGCCCCGCGCCTGGACGGCGCGGGGCCTGTCTCCTCCTTTCCCTTCGGGCAGGAGGAGAGTTTTGTTTTCTTGGGGCGGGGGATCAAGGTTGGGGCAAATAGCGCCCGATCACGGACTTCAGGTCTTTGATGCGGATCGGCTTGGGAACGAAGCCGCGCATCCCGCTGTCGAGGCAGCGGTTCTCTACCTCTTGGCTGACATGGGCGGAAAGTCCGATGATGGGAGTTTTCCGGTTCGGGCCGTTCGCACCGATGATCTCCCGGGTCGCCTCGAAGCCGTTCATGACCGGCATGCTCAGGTCCATCAGGATCAAATCGAAGCGCTCGTTGGCGCATTTCTCGACCGCTTCGCGGCCGTGCGCGGCGAAGGCGGTTTCGTACTTCCAGCGTTCCAGGATGACCTGTGCGACCCGCGCGTTGCTCTCCTTGTCTTCGACCACGAGGATCCTCGGCATGTGGTCGCCGGCCTGGGGAGGGCTTGCGACGCTCGGCGACCGCTCCTCGCGGACCGGCTCGTCGGCCCGGGCGAAGGCGTATTGGACGGTGAAGTTCGAGCCGATGCCGGGCTGGCTGTCGACGAAGATGGTCGCGCCGAGGGAGTCGCAGATTTTCTTGCAAATGGCGAGTCCCAGACCGGCACCCTCGTACTTGCGGGTATGCGAAGAGTCGGCTTGGACGAAGGGGTCGAAGAGATTTTCCAACAAGCCTGCGGGAATGCCGATCCCGAGGTCGATCACTTGGAGGGTGACCTCCAGTTCCTCGTCATCCTTCGGCTTGCCACCGATCCGAACTTTCACGGGCGCATCGGACGAATACTTGCAGGCGTTGCCGAGCAGCTCCAGCAGCACCCGTTGGAAAAGGTCCGAATCGCCGCGCACCCTCGTGCCCGGGGCGATCGGGTCGAGGTACTCGATGCCGTTGTTGAAAACGATTTGGGTCTCGGGGTAGTCGCGCCGGGTGGCGTCGATCGCGCCGCGGCAGCTTTCAAGCAGGTCGAAGTCTTCCGAGCCGTGCGGGAGGTCGCCTTGTTGCAGTTGTGAGAAAAACAGGATGTCTTCGATCAGGTGCAGGAGGTGTTCGCTGGAGCGGTTGATCTGTTCCAGCGACTCCAACTGGTCGGGATCGCCGAGGTCTTCGGACAGGAGCGCGCAGTGGCCCATGATCGGGTTGAGGGGTGTCCGCATCTCGTGGCTCATCATCGCGAGAAACTCGTCTTTGGCCCGGTTCGCGTTTTCGGCTTCGCGCTTGGCCTTGACCAGATTCTCGATCGCACTGGCCTTCTCGTGGGACATCGAGATGGTGTGCAAGGCGAACTTCAGGTCATCCGCCACCTCTGCGAAGAGGGCGAGCTCGTCCTCGTCGTCCGCCACCTCGGGGATCGCCATCAGGGCGATGTAACCGTGGCAGCTGTCGTATGTGAAATGCCGCCCGAGCAAGGCGCAGCCCTCGAGCTCCGGCATAAGGGGAAAGTCCGGGCAATCCTCCCGCGGGTTGCGGGCGATGATCAATCCGTCTTCGCGTCGGACCGGAGTCAGGCAGTCGGTCAACCGGCCCTCATCGAGGAAGGCGCGCAGTTTTTGCGCGTGGTCCAACTCCGGCGAATCGGCGTAGTTTACCGGCTTCCCGTCCGGCCCGAGGAGCACGATCCAAGCGTGCTTGAATTCGCGGTCCTCGACCAGGATGTCGCAGATCTTCCGGATCAGTTTCGGGGTCTCGGCCTCGTGCACGATCGCTTGATTCACCCGACGGATCGCCCGGAGCATGGCGTTGAGCATGAGCAGCTTTCTTTCGCTGTTCCGCCGGTCGGTGATGTCGCGGGAGAAGCAGAGCGCCTGGTCCTCGCCGAAGCGGACGCCGTCGATCCGGGTGTAGGCGATGGTGCCGTCCTTTCGGCGGATCCGGCGGTCACTGGAAGCGACGCCGTCCGAGAAGATCCGATCGAAGATCTCGCGGGTGGCCGCGATGTCGTCGACGTCGTCGAGCTGGAAAATATTCATTCGCCCGAGCTCCTCGAGGGGGTAGCCGGTCAAATCGCGGGTGGCTTCGTTCGCTTCGGCGATGGTTCCGTCGCGGTTGATCAGCGTGATGGAAACCGGGGCGCTTTTGACGAAGATCTCGTAATTGCTCTGGCTTTGCTGGAGCTGCTCCACCGCATCTTCGACCTCCGAGGACCATTTCCGGCAGAGGAACCAGAGCAGCAGGGCGGTGCCGCCGACGAAAGCGATCCCTTTGATCAGTTCGAAGGTAAAGGCATCATGGGAGGCCGAGGAGTGGGAGCGCACCCAAATGCCCGTCGCCAAAATCCAAACCACCCCGACCGCGAGATAAATCAGGGCTATGCGACGGGATGAAAGGCGGGTGCGGATGGTCCGTGTTGGTTTGGTCGGCATGGCGCGAAGAGGGGGTCGGCTTGCCAGCCGCGTTCCGCCCTAGGGTGGAGCCTGTCCCAGGGTTGGAAGCCGTTATCAATGAATAGGTTGCGGGTAAAAAAGTGGGGCGAAAACAGGTAAAAAACCTGGATTCGCCCCGAAAAAGGTGCTTATAAGTTATG
>Ga0208623_100632_pt1 | contig 17069 bp, 12 predicted proteins | sample HotLakConsUCCL28_FD_184737 | JGI IMG/M metagenome (GOLD analysis project Ga0208623, IMG submission 184737) | Hypersaline microbial mat communities from Hot Lake, Washington, USA - Hot Lake Consortium UCC-L28 (SPAdes) (version 2) ...
GCTCGAGGGTGGTTTGGAGCCGGTCCCTGCAGACAGACTCCGGCGGGTCGGTTCCGCCATCACTTCGGCAGCTTCTCATGCTGCCCGGTCAGCTCTCGCCAACCGAAACCGCATTGCTGCGGCACACGCATCTATCCTGACAGAGGGCGGGATCAGCCGATCGACTCATTGGCCTGGGTGTCCAGATTTGTCCTGCGTTCAGTCCCCTCATCTGTGTTTTCGATCTCGGGATGCGGGCGTCCAAGTTCTTCTCACGGATCACCCGACTGGCCTGTCACCTTTATGTCAATTTCACGCATTAAATTGATGGAGGTATCGGCCTTAGGTGGTTTTCTAGCCGCCACGTCACTTTCCCTTGGTGGCCAGTGACCTTCGATATCACCTAGCAGCTCGACCGACATTCGAGGGTGAACGTCATGACTTCCGATAATCTGTGGACGCAAACAGTCCGGAACATCTTCTGCGTAACCGCGTTCTTGAGTCTGGCGGCGTGCGACGGTGCGAACGACCCGGTCTATGCATCTCCGGTCCAGGCTTGCGATGCGCTTCCGACAGCCACGGTTTCCGCTATGCTCGAAAGCCGTTTCGAGGAGTCGGCCCGGGATTTTCGAGAACATGGAGACAGCGGTTTCTGGATGTCCTCATGCACCTATTTCTCGGAGCAGTCCGGCGTGTCGATTTCAATGATGATTCGTCCGAATCGGGAACGCGGCGACGGCGTAGCGGGATTCGAGGCCTACATCGAGGAACTTGCCGCGACAACCGGTGAAGACGCAGACATCGAGGTAACTGATGGCATCGGCGAACGCGCCGGATGGCAGGCGGCGACGGGGCAGCTTACGGCCTTCTCCGACGACTATTCCTTGATCGTGAGTGTTGCCGGATCTGGTCATGATCAGGACGCGAAACGCGAAATTGCTTCGCGGATCGCTGCGACGACGCTGCAGGCGATCTGATCCAAGCGATCCAAACGATCTGGAACAGCCAGGCAATAGAGCCACTACGGGAATTCGACCATCACCACTCGCCAGGCAATGACTGCTGCCGCAAGGTGAATGCAGGAACCGGAAATGCCTGTGAGTGTAAGTTTGTCTATCGAATGCCTGGATGCCCTGCGATTTGCCGAGATTCTCTAAACGTCACCTGCAGCGATTCGTTGGGCGACTTAGCGGATGGCACAGTATTTACTTCTGCACCAGCTCGCGAATACTTGATCTGTCGCACGGCAGAATCGGATGACGATTTCCACCATGCCTTTTACCTCCGCTGGGGTCTTGGTAGCGCCCGGATCGCCGTGAGCGATTAAATTCCTCCTGATAATTTACCTTTCTCAGCTATTGAGAAGGGTTGGCGCCAAGGTCGTAACCATAGCATAAACAGGAGGTTACGGAATGGCACAGAATGCAGTTCAATTTCAGAAGGGTCTCAGTCTGCCGAAATTTCTGGAACAGTACGGCACCGAAGAAGCCTGTCGAGAGGCACTGTTCAAGCTGCGCTGGCCAGCGGGCTTCAGCTGCCCGGACTGCGGCAACACGACCTACTGCGAACTGAAGTCGAGGAAGGTCTTCCAGTGCCATCGCTGCCACCATCAGGCCTCACTGACCGCCCGGACCATTTTCGAGAAGACAGAATTGCCTCTAGGGTCAATGCCTTTTTTGGACGCTCGACGACCTGATCCGAAGAGCTCCGCCACAGCCGAGTCATTTTCCGAAAGGGCAACTACAAGAAGCCGATTGACACCGAATCAGACATGCAATTACTCCGTTAGTAAGTAATTCACCTCACCGTTAGCAGATTCGGAAAATGAATTCATGAGAAGCACCATCACCGAACGAGGCCAGACGGTCATTCCGGCGGCCATCCGGCGCGAGTTGGGGCTCTCCCCGTCCGATCGACTGGAGTGGGTCCTGACCAGCGACGGCCTGCGCGTCATTCCGGTCAAGGCCGATCCGGTCGAGGCTTTTCGCGGGCGTGGAGCGGGTGGCAGCGTTGAACGACTGCTCGCCGATCGCAAGGCCGACCGCAGCCGCGAATGAAGCAGTTCCTGCTCGACACTTCGGCCCTGCTCGCCCTGCGTGACGACGAACCGGGTGCTGATCGGGTCGCCAGTCTGCTGAAAGACCCTGCTGTCCAATGCCACGCCTGTTTCATGACCCGCGCCAGCGAGTCAGGCCCGGCACGAAAATAGAGCAAAGGCCATGGAATCGATCCGAGGCTTTTTGTTTCACCCGATACCCCTCTTGGCGGTAAGCTTCGCTCTTGCCGAACGTTCGAACGCCATCCTTGCTCAAACTGTTCACCAACGCCCACGTTTTTGCGCCCGAAGATCGCGGCATCTGCCACCTGCTCATCGCCGGTGATCGCATCGCCTGGCTGGGCGAGAATATCGACGATCTTGGCGCCCTGAAACCAGTCGAGACTTTCGATCTGCAGGGCCAGCGCCTGATTCCCGGCCTGATCGACGGCCATGCCCATCTGACCGGCGGCGGCGGTGAAGCCGGCTTTGGCAGCAGGGTTTCGCCAGTACCCCATGAGAAGTTTCTCAGCGCCGGCATCACCACCGTGGTCGGCGTGCTGGGCACCGACGACACTACCCGCGACACCCGCTCGCTGGTCGCACAGTCCTTGCACCTGCGCGAGCATGGGGTCAATGCCTGGTGCCACACGGGCGGCTACCACGTCCCGCCCGTCACCTTTACCGGCAGCGTTCGTGACGACATCGTGTTTCTCTATCCGGTGATCGGTGTCGGCGAGGTTGCGATCTCGGACCATCGCTCCAGCCAACCGACTTTCGAAGAAATCCTGCGCATCGCCAGCGATGCCCACGTAGCGGGTCTGATCACCGGCAAGGCCGGCATCCTGCATCTGCACCTCGGCGACGGTGAACGCGGCCTGGAGCTGGTGCGGCGGGCCCTGGCCGAAACGGAGCTGCCGGCGCGCGTGTTCAACCCCACCCACATCAATCGCAGGAAGGCACTGTTCAAGGAAGCCCTGGACGTGGCCCGGGCCGGCTGCACCGTGGACATCACCGCCTTCCCGGCCGATCAGACCTGCAGCGAAGACGAACTGGCCGCGGATGAAGCGCTGCTGCGCTACCTCGACTCCGGCGCCTCGCCGGATCGCATCACGATGAGCTCCGACGGCGGCGGCTGCCTGCCGGTATTCAACGACCAGGGCGAGATGCAGCGCTTCGACATCGGCCAGCCGGCGACCCTGAGCGATACTCTGTCCCGGCTGCTGACCCGAGGCATCCCACTCGAACAGGTGCTGCCGGCGTTCACGCTGAACCCGGCCCGGCTGCTGCGTTTCCATGATCGCGGCCGAATCGAAATCGGCGCGGTTGCCGATCTGGTCGTGCTCGGCACCGAACATCGAATCGAGAAAGTCATGAGTCAAGGAATCTGGAGAACGACAAGCTGATGAGCCCATCTGGCGAGCGCAACAACACGAATCGCGGTTACATCATCCCCATCGGTGGGGCCGAGGACAAGTTTCACAACCCCGAGATTCTCGATCGCTTCATCACCGAATGCGGCGGCAAGGACGCGCGCATCGCGATCATTCCCACTGCCTCAGAACTGCCGGACACCGGCCCGACCTACGAAAAGCTGTTCCGCAAGATCGGCATCAAGCATGCCGCCGTGCTGCCGATCTTCACCCGCAGCGATGCCAACGACCCCGAACATATCGACTACATCAACAAATCCGACGGTGTGTTCATGACCGGTGGAAACCAGCTGCGTCTGTCGACCACCCTCGGCGGCACGGAAACCGCCGTCACCATCCGGCGCCGAAATGCTGCCGGCATGCACGTCGCCGGCACGTCGGCGGGCGCTGCTTTCATGCCCGAACACATGATCGCGGGGGGCCGCGAAGGCTCTACGCCCACCCCGGACAAGGTCACGCTCGCCCCGGGTCTGGGTCTGACCAACAGCTTCATCATCGACCAGCATTTCCGCCAGCGTGATCGTCTTGGCCGCCTGCTGACCGCTCTGGCCTACAACCCGTTCGCCGTGGGTATCGGCCTGGACGAAGACACCGCCGCCTTCATCCGTCCCGGCGATGACCTCGAAGTGGTGGGCAGCGGCGGCATCACACTGGTCGATCCGAGTGAGCTCAGCTATTCTTCGATGGACCGTGCCCGCCAGGGCGAGCCGGTCAGCCTGGTCGGGATCAAGCTGCATATCTTGATCGCCGGCGGACGCTTCGAAATCCTTACCCGGACAGCACACGCGGAATAGCCCCATGAATATCTCCAGAACCAACGTCTATGTGGGCCCCAATCTGTACGCCCACTTCCCGGTCATCCGCTACATCCTGGACCTGGGCGAACTCGAGCAATGGCCGTCAGCGCGCCTGGGTGAGGCATTCATCGGACCGCTGCTGCAGTGCCTCCCGGGGCTGGGGGAACACGGCTGCTCGTACCGTGAACCAGGCGGCTTCGTGCGCCGCCTGCGCGAGGACGAGGGGACCTGGCTGGGCCACGTCCTGGAACACGTCGTTCTCGAGCTGCAGAATATCGCCGGTTCGGATGTGAGCTTCGGCCGCACCCGGTCGATCGACGGCCAACCCGGTCACTACACCATGGTGTTCGAGTACGAAGACGAAGCCGTCGGGCGCCGCGCCGGGCAGCTGGGCCTCGATCTGCTGCACAGCCTGCTGCCGCCGCAACTCAAGCCGGAAGACGCACCGGCCGACGACTGGGACTTCGAGGCCGAGCGCGACCAGTTCATTCTCTACGCCCAGCGGCGCGCGTTCGGACCCAGCACCGCCTCGCTGGTGCGCGCTGCCGAAGAACGAGGCGTGCCGTGGATCCGGCTCAACCGCCAAAGCCTCGTTCAGTTCGGTTACGGCCGGTTCCAGAAACGCATCCAGGCCACCACTACCAGCCTGACCAGCAACATCGCGGTCGAAATCGCCTCGGACAAGGAAGAAACCAACCAGATCCTCCGCGATCTTGGCCTGCCGGTGCCCGACCAACGCCTGGTTCAGAGTTCCCGCGAGGCCGTGCGCGCCGCCCGCCGAATCGGCGGACCCGTCGTCACCAAGCCGCTGGCCGGAAACCATGGCCGCGGTGTGTCGATCAAGCTCGACACCGACGAGGAAGTCGAGGCCGGGTTTACCAAGGCCGCCGAATACAGCCGCAACGTGGTCGTGGAGCAATATCTGGAAGGCTTCGATCACCGCCTGCTGGTGATCAACGGCGAACTGATCGCCGCGGCGAAGCGTATTCCGGGCCATGTGGTCGGCGATGGCCGCAGCACGGTGGCCGAGCTGGTCGAGATCCTCAACCAGGACCCGCGTCGCGGCATCGGTCATGAAAAGGTACTGACCCGGATCGAAATCGACGCCCAGGCCGAACGTCTGCTGGCCCGAGTCGGCTATACCGTCGACAGCGTGCCGGCAGCCGGTGAAGCGGTCTACCTGCGTTCAACCGCCAATCTATCCACCGGTGGCACGGCCATCGACGTGACCGACGAGATTCATCCGGACAACCGCGACATGGCCATACGCGCCATTCAGGCCATCGGCCTGGACATCGGCGGGGTCGACTTCCTGACCGCCGACATCACCCGCTCGTATCGTGAAGTCGGCGGCGGCATCTGCGAAATCAATGCCGGTCCCGGCTTCCGCATGCACGTGGCGCCCAGCGAAGGTCAGCCGCGCGATGTCGCCGGACCGGTGCTCGACATGCTGTTCCCGGACGGCGAGTCGGGCACCATTCCGATCGCCTGCGTCACCGGCACCAACGGCAAGACCACCACCTCGCGCATGCTGGCGCACATTCTCAAGATGCGTGGCTACACGGTCGGCCTGACCTCGACCGACGGTATTCACATCGATGGCCAGCTGACCGTGCCCGGGGACATGACCGGGCCTACCTCGGCGCGCATGATCCTGCGCGATCAAGCGGTCGACGCCGCCGTGCTGGAAACCGCTCGTGGTGGCCTGGTGCGCGCCGGCATGGGCCTGCGCTCCTGCAACGTGGCCTGCTGCCTGAACGTATCCGGCGATCATCTGGGTCAGGGCGGCATCGATACGATCGAACAACTGGCCGAAATCAAGCGGATTCCCATCGAGGTCGCCACGGATGCCGTGGTGCTCAACGCAGACGATCGCCTGTGCCTGGGGATGGCCGACTACACCGAAGCCAGCCACGTCTGCTATGTCACCATGAAGCCGGGTCATCCGCTGGTCAAGAAGCATGTGCAGGCTGGCGGCCAGGCGTTCGTGCTCGAAGACGGCATGAACGGCCATATGATCACGATCTACGATCAGGGCAAGCACATGCCGCTGCTGTGGACCCATCTGATTCCCGCCACCCTCCAGGGTCGCGCACTGCACAACGTCCAGAACGCCATGTTCGCCGCCGCTCTGGCCTACAACATGCACCTCAGCCTTGATGACATCCGCCAGGGCTTGCGCACCTTCGATTCAACCTTCTTCCAGACGCCGGGGCGCATGAATATCTTTGACGACCATCCCTTCCGGGTCGTCATGGACTACGCGCACAACCCGGCCGCAGTGCGCGCCATGTGCACTCTGGTCGACCATTTCGAGGTCCAGGGCCGTCGCCTGGTGGTCTTGAGCGCGCCCGGCGACCGACGCGATCAGGACATCGAAGAGATCGCCGACATCGCCGCCGGACACTTCGACCATTTCATCTGCCGCTGCGACGACCACCGCCGGGGCCGGGGCGACGACGAAGTCGCGCAAATGATCAAGGCCCGCCTGGTGCTCAAGGGCGTGAGCGAAGACCGCATCGACGTCATTCCCGACGAGCGCGCCGCTGTCGAACATGCCCTGCGGATGGCGGCAGCCGATGATCTGGTGCTGGTGCTCGCCGACAAGGTCAAGCGCAGCTGGAAGCAGATCGTGCAGTTCAAGCCCGGCATCAGCAGCGCCCCGGTGATTCAACGCAACGACCGCGTCCAGGTGCCCGATCTGGAAGGCTTCCGCCTGGATGAAGAACTGGCCCTGATCAGCGACGAGCGCGGCGTGCGCATCGCGCGCGAAGAAGGCGACTGACGAACCGCTTGACCTGGCTCAGACTGACCCATCATGGAACTGCTCGACTGCCGGCGCCTGCCCGGCCCGAATCTGCTCTGGGACCGCTCATCGGTGGTGCTGGACATCGCCTGCAGCACTGAACAGGCCGCCATGGTTCAGTCCCGCCTGCAGATCCGCATTCTGGAGCTGCATGCACGCCTGGGCTGGACAGCGCCTGAATTTTCGGCACGGGAACGGGTCGGCGGACTCAGCCTGGCTTTCGACGGACCGATCGATCGCCTGTATGCGGGGATCGCTCTGGCCGAACTGGCCTGGCGGTGCTGCTTCGGGGCCGAAGGAGACCTCGATGCGGCCCTGGAGGCCGTGGTCGAACGGGCAGCCGAAGAAGCCAACCCGGAGCTGCTGGCGCTGCAGGCCAGAGCCCTCGAGACCGGCGCACCGTTCCTGTGGGATGACGACGAAGTCTCGGTCGGCTTCGGCGCCACGGCTCGCACCTGGCCATCGCGGCCCGCGCCGAGCGCTGACGACATCGACTGGGCCCGGGCCCGTCGGATTCCGATCGCGCTGGTCACCGGCACCAACGGCAAGACCACCACGGCCCGGATGTGCGCCGCGATCCTGCGCGCGGCCGGACACACGGTGGGCTTGAGCTCCACCGAAGGAATCCGGATCGACGATCTGGCCCTGGACGAGGGCGACTACGCCGGTCCGGGCGGTGCCCGCGAGATTCTTCGTCACCACGAGGCCAGCGCCGCAGTGCTCGAAACCGCCCGCGGCGGCCTGCTGCGCCGAGGTCTGGGGGTGGACAAGGCCGACGCCGCCGTGATCACCAACATCGCCGCCGATCACCTGGGCGACTTCGGTTCCAGAACCCTGTCCGAACTGCTGGAAATCAAGTGGATCGTCAGCCGTGCCGTCAAACACAGCGGCGTGCTGGTGCTCAATGCCGACGACCCGCTCCTGGTCGACAAAGCCGGGACGCATGACGGGCGCATCACCTGGTTCAGCCTCGACCCCAAGCGAGTCACGGCCGAGTTCAGACCCGAAGACGACTGGCTGATTCGGGACGCGGCCGGAACCCGGCAGCGTCTATGCCGAATCGGCGATATTCCGCTGACCCTTGATGGCCTGGCACGGCACAACGTCGCCAACGCGCTGGCAGCCGCTGCCGTCTGCGCCAACCTGGGCGCCGGGCCGGAGGCGATTGCCGCGGGCCTGACCGGCATGCAGCAGGACGACAACCCGGGCCGCGGCAATCTCTACCAGTTCGACGGGGTGAGTGTATTCGTCGATTTCGCCCACAACCCCCACGCCATGGCCGCCGTAGCCAGCCTCACCGCCGCTCTGCCGGCCCGACGGCGTCTGATTGCCTTTGCCCAGGCCGGCGATCGCACCGACGAACTCCTGCGCGAATCCGCGCGCGGTGCCTGGGCGCTGAAGCCGGAGCGGGTGATCATTTCTGAGCTGCCGCGCTACGCCCGAGGCCGCGCGCATGGCGAGGTCTACGACATTCTGCGCGACGAGCTTCTCCTCTGCACCTGCCCGTCGGCAGAAATCCTGCATGCCGAAACCGAAATGGATGCCCTGGAGCAGGCCCTGCAATGGGCTCAGCCCGGCGACCTGCTGATCATGCTCGTGCTCGGCGAAGCCGACGCTGTGCGGGCTCGGTTGGCCGCGCTGGCGCGCTGACTCGAGCCCGGACCCGCCCTGTCCAGGTCCTCTCCCGGTTTCTCCTGTCCCGCGCCCAAGCCGAGCCGGACGGGCCCGCAGGGAGTTGTTCAAAGCCGCGTACTGATCAGAAGTGTTGTTGCCGGCTTGTTCCGGAACCGAAACAATTTCGCCGCGTAGTGATCCTTTTCCGGAGTTTTCCGCACAAACATCGAACAGGCAACTACAAATCCAGTCAGGACTGACCGACCAATGAAACTCGCAGCGACGCTTATTCTTTTGGTACTGAATCCGATGCTCTGCTCTATTGCGCAGGCACAGACGTTTCCCGGCGACAATCTTGGCGAGATTGCGGACGGCTTGGCCAACTCGCCCGAATCCTATGGCCCGCCGCGAGACATTACCTTCGAGGTCAGCGGCCTTTCGGGGACCATTTCCAGCTTACAGGTGGACTTCAGCGCCGATCATTCCTGGGTGGGCGATCTTCGCGTCACGCTGATTGCGCCGAACGGCAAGTCGCATCGACTGTTTGCCCGGACCGGGTCAACCACAGCGGGCGGCGCAGGCTCCAGTTTGAATCTGGTCAGCACCGAAGTCTACAGATTTTCCGACGCTTTCACGACGAACTGGTGGACGGCTGCGGCATCCGGCGCTGGCGACATTCCCGGCACCGAGGCGCGAACGGTCGAAAGCGGTGGTGCCGGCACGACCAATCCGCCGGCGGTCACGTCCCTGGATGAGGCCTTCCGGTCAACGCCGCCCAACGGCACCTGGCGACTGCGATTCGAAGACGGCTTCTCTGGTGACACCGGACAGGTGACGGCAGCCAATCTGGTCATTCTGAGCACGGCCGGCGTGACCCGCGAGGTCAACACAACCGCAGACAGTGGACCGGGATCGCTCAGACAGGCCTTGCTGGATGCGATTTTCAGCAGCGGCGATCTCATCACGTTCGATGAGGCTCTCTTTGCCCAGCGGCCGCAAACCATAGCGCTGGAAAGCGAGCTGCCCATCGTAGAGACTGACCTCGCCATCCAGGGGCCAGGGTCGCATTTGCTGACCGTCAAGCGCATCGAGGGCGGGCCGCGTTTCAGAGTGATTACCGCCGAACATCAAGGTGCGCTGACCATCAGCGGCATGACGATCAGCAACGGCTATCCCTTCCTGTCGGAATTCGGCGGTGGCGGCATCCGGACCTCGGCTGCGCTGACCCTGAGCGACGTCATTCTGCGCTCCAATCGTTCACCGGTGGCGGGCGGCGGATTGATGCTGACCAACTCGGGCACGATCATCGATTCAGCAATCATCGGCAACATTGCTGGCAATCAGGGTGGAGGCGTCTCGTTTCAGGAGACACCGGACGGTGCCCGCCTGTTGATCGAGAACTCGACCATCAGCAGCAATCGTGCCAGCGCCGCCGAGGGCGCTCCTGAGACTCATGGCATTGGTGCCGGACTGGCAAACATCTCCGGCATGGGTTCGCAATTCGTGGAGCTGCTCAACACCACCGTGGTGGACAACGTCGCAGCCGACGCGCCCAATGCCAGTGGCGGGATCTCGACTCTGACCGTCTCGGACACAGGCCCTTCGGCCACCACGACGCTGCGTAACAGCATCGTTGCACGCAACCAGGGCGGGAATCTTCGCACCACGGTCTTCGACGGCAACGGCACGGCGACGATGAGGTCACTGGGCTTCAACCTCAGCGATGACTTCAATGACCTGGCGATCCTGGACAGCGATATCACGGCCGTGCCGCACCTGAGCCCGCTGGCCCGTCACGGCGGCGGCCCGCCCGGCCACCTGCCACTGGCCGGCAGCCCGGCCCTGGACGCCGGCAACAGCTCGGGCCGAGCGCTTGACCAGCGCGGAGCACCCCGCGTGTTCGATATTTCAGCCATCGACAACGCCCAAGCCGGCGGTGACGGCAGCGATATCGGCGCGCTCGAGAACCAGGCCATTGTCGTAAGCAGTCCGGCGGACAGCGGCGCGGGCACGCTGCGTGAGGCCATTGAAACCGCCAATGCCAATGGCCCCGGACTGGACGACATCACCTTCGACCCAGTGCCATTTGCTACCGCCCGGACGATCGATCTTCAAAGCGCGCTGCCGACGCTGCAGGGCCGACTCTCGATCACCGGCAATGGCGCCGATCTGACCACGGTCCGGCGCAATTCGGCGAGTCTGTTCCGCATCTTTGATGTGGCCGGCGGAGCCCATGTCAGCCTCACGTCCCTGGCCATCCGCGACGGCGATGTCGGATCAGAGGGTGTGGGTGGCGGGGTCAACAATTTCGGAGACCTCGACATCACGGCTTCCCTGATCGATGGCAACGCCGCCAATGGTGCCGGCGGCGTGAATTCCTCCAGGGTGCTGCGCGTTGTCAACTCGACCATCAGCAACAATATCGCCAACTTCTCGGGCGGCGGCCTCTACAACCTCAATGGCTACGCAGAAATCGAAGGTAGTACGATCTCGGGCAATACAGCGCTGCAACTGAACGGCGCCGGCGTGATTACTGTCAAGTTCGATGCCGGGCTTGCGCAAACGACGATCACCAACAGCACGATCGCCAACAACTTAAATGAAAGCGGTTTCCCCGCTGCAGGACTACTGGTTGTTGCCCAGGGCGCCAAGACACAGGCTTTGGCCACAACCCGGAACTCGCTCTACGCCAATAATCTGCCCGACAATATGGGCATCACAGTGGCTCTCGGCGGCTTGTCTGCGACGATTTCGGACCAGGGTTTCAACCTCAGCACAGACGATAGCAGCGAGTTTCTCAGCCCGGGAGCAAACAATGCCAATGCCGCCCTGGGCCCGCTGACCTTGAACGGCGGTCCCGTGCCCACTCACGCGCTACTGCCCAGCAGCGATGCGCTCGATGCCGGCTCGGGCGAAGGGGCATGGTTCATATTCGATCAGCGAGGCCGCGGGTTTGCCCGAACGACTGAACAGGACGTCGAGAATGCCCCTGGCGGAGACGGCACCGACGTCGGCGCGCAAGAACAGCAACTCTTTGTAGACGAGCTGTTCTCGGACCGATTCGAGAATTGAAGACGCTCCGAGGGGTGCTATCGCTTGACCGCGGTCGACGCAACTGCCGGGTTAATAATAGCTCGATGAATGAGTCCGTCCGGGTTGAGGGCGAGGAAGGGGCGGGTTGAAACAAGAACCCATTCTCAAGGAGCCATATCGTCTACGGCTCCGCCCGATTCGAAACCGTCGTTGAAGATGAAATCTGCAGTCTCCCGGGCGTGAGCGATCGAAACGTTATCGAGTGAAATCCATCCCCAGGGTCCGTGTTTGAGGTCGACCAGGTCCAGGGTGTAGCTGTCTTGGGTATTGATCAGGCCGTCAAGATCGGTATCGGTCCATGTGATGGTTTCGGCCGCCCCGCCCGGCGCTGCGCTGAGCTGACTCGACAACAGGTATGCGCCCGAATCCACATTTCGCAAAAGCAGGCCGACATAGCCGGTTTCCGTCGACGGACTGGTCAGAACCAGGTCATCATCCGTAGAGGGCGCGCCCGAATTATCTTCGGTTCCACTGCCGAGGTCGAAAACAATCCGTGCATCTTCGATGCTTTCGAATCGGAACTCCGGCGAACGAAACAAAAGGCCTGAGTTGTGCTCGTTGTCGCGGTGCGGTGAATTTCCGTCCGAGACCGATATACCGTATGAATAGAGCCTCAGCAGGTCGCTCGGAGGCTGTCGCGCGAACGCCGTGACCGGTTCCGTGGACTCCAGTACGGAAATCCATCCCTCAGCGTCGGCTTCGAAGTTGTATTCCAGTTCTGCCTGTGCGTGGGACACTTGACTGGCGGCTACCAGCAAAACCAGGAGGTGAATTTTCATTGCCAATCCTTTACTGAAAGGCGAACTTTACCAGGAAATCCGGGAAATCCAGGACATGCATCAATCCCTCGGAGAGGATGCGGGCTGCGAGAAACATGTCGCGAACCCGGTAGACGTAAACAGTCTCATGATGCTCCACCCGTGACTGGTTTCCGCGCGAGGCGCGTGTCTCCCTGAAGCGCCTGTTGCCGCGCCCGCGGCAGGCCTTCCAGCCGCAGTCATTGCCGTCCATCCACCAACTCCAGATTATTTGCAGCGCTCTCGTCGATTCCATGAAATAGCGACCTGCCCGGTTTCGTCGCGCGCTCAAGCGGAACGATTACGAGGTCGCGGCCTTGCCCGCCGGCTTGAGCCGCTGATGCAGAAAGGATATCCCCACCAGTGCCAGACCCAGCCCCATGAACGAGGCCACCCTGAACAGCCCGTCCAGATCGGACAGATCGATCAGGAAGATCTTCAGGATCACGACGGCCAGCATGACCAGCCCCCCTCGATACAGGTTCTGCCACTGCCGCATGCCGCCCACCAGCATGGCCGCGACGGCCATCAGCAGCCAGACAACCGAATAGGTATACAGCTCCCCGGCCGAGGTGCTGGTCTGCAGCGAGACCGTGCCTTGCCACAGATGGCGGATCTGGAATGACACGAAGATGAAGCTGGTCACACCCGCGACCAGGGAAGCCAGCGGCTTCGCGCCCGTGTAGAAGCGAGCAAACAGGAGCGATAGCACAATGGGCAAGCCCAGCGCGGGCGTCAGCAGGTTGACCACGGGCGTCGCACCGACGGCCTGAACCGCCCAGGACTCGCTGTTCAGCAAGTTGAGCAGGATGGCCATGTAGTTGAGCAAGGCGAACGCCAGCAGCAGAAAGGAATAGCCCTGATACCAGCGCTTCAGGCCAGCGCTGATCCGCGCGCGCTGATGGTAGAGCAGGCTGAGTGAGCCAGCGAGTCCGATGTACAGGGTTGCTTCGCTGAAACTGTAGTCGACGAAGAAGACCCGACCGTCGTACAACAGATAGCGCGCCTCGGCCCAGACCGTCAGCACGAACAGGTGCAGGCTGGCGATCTCGGTCCATCGACGAAGCGGCGCATGATCGGCCAACTGGCGGCTGCTCAGCCAGCACAGGAGGGTGGCGCCGCCATAGGTCCACAGGGGCCAATGCCAGATGGCCGGATAGTCGACCAGCCACGGGTTCACCGTCAGGCGCACGACCACCAGCAACACGACCAGTTTCAATAACCAACCGAGGGCGCTGACCTCGTAGCGCTTGATCAGCCAGGCCAGAGACAGCACCTGCGCGGCCAGGGCCAGGGTCAGTGTGGCGGCTTCGAAGGCTACCGCCACTGCCAGCGCATAGCCGCAGTGCCCGGCAATGAAGTGCCAGATACCGAGCCAGCGCTCGCGGCTTTTTTGCGTTGCGGTGACGGCAATCGCCATCTGCAGGGCGGCGAGGACCGCGAAAAGCAGGGTCCAGTTGAGTTGCGTGGCCGCCTGCGGTGCGCTGAGGAAAGCACAGAGGCAAGACAGCACCGGCGTCATCGCCAGCAGGGATGCCCACCAGGCCCGGCGCTGACCCAGGCGATAGCCATACAGTGCTGTGACGAATGCCAGAAGGCCCAGGCTCAGCAAGGAATAGAACAGCTCGGCGTAGGATTCGAGCGGCGCATTGCTCCAGCCGATGACCAGCTGCGGGAAAGACGCGAACTGCGAGACCACGCAGGCCTGGGTGCCGAGGAGCAGTACCCAGATCTGCGCAAGCAACCGCGGTTGGCGCGGGCTGGCGAACAGCAGCAGCGCCGGCAAGGCAAGAAAAGCGGGCCAATGCGCCGCCCACCCGCTCTGCAGCAGGGAAACGAGCTGCGCGATGACGATTGCGAAAAGCGCCGCAGGCAATCCCACCTCCCCGACCGCTGGACGGGATCGATGCGCCGTTGTGTCGTTCGGCCTCGGCGGACCGCCGGCCGCATCGCCTGAACCATCGAGCGCCGGATCGTCACCCGCTGGCGATTGCAGAAGCCGCCAGTTGCCCGAACACACGGCCATCAACAGGTAGGCCAGCACCGTCAGATAGAGCCCGCGCAGGCCATCGACCTGCGTGCTGGTCAGAGACAAGTACCACCAGCCCAGCGCCCCCAGCACGGCACCCCACCAGAGCCAGCTCATCCGCACCACCCGCGCCAACAGCAAGACAGAGACGGTGATGATCAGGGCATAGAACAATGCGGCGAGTACATTGCCGCTGCCGGTGGAGACAAGGGCCGGAACAGCGTAGGCGCCGAGCATTCCGATGATCGCCAGTAACGGGCCTTGATAGATCGCCAGCCACATCGTGGCCAGCGCAACCAGCGCCAGCAGCACGAAGACCAGCGACGGGCTGAACATCTGATAGAAGTGCAACGCGGCCAGCAGGGTGGCGAACAGGGTGATGCTGCCGCCGCCGGCCAGCGCGGCCAGGGACGGATGGCTACCCTTCTTCAGCCGCAACCACAACGCCAGGCTATGCAGCACCAGGCCCGTGACGACCCCCAGCGCAATGCGCAGGCCCGGCCCGAGCAGGCCCTGCTCGATCGAATACTTGCCCAGGAAGATCCCGGCCAGGGCGATACAGAACCCGCCCAGCCAGGCCATCCAGTTGCGCTGCAGCGCTTGCACGAATCGCGACGGTTCGAGCCGCTGACGCGCAGCTGCTGATCTAGGCGCCGCCGAAGCGGATCCCTGGCCGCGCCCGCCAGAAGCGGCGTCTGCCGGACCCGGATCATCGATCCTCGGGGACTGGGTCGATGGGGCGCTCGCGCTGGACAACGGCTGCACCGCCGGCGTTTCAGGGGGTGCCGTTGGCGGGACGGCCGGCTGACGCTCGGACGCATCGTCGGTCGTGGAGGGTATGTCGTTCTGTTCGGCGACACCCTCGCCTTCGCCTGCCGAAGAACGAGTCAGCTCCGCAACGCGGGCCTGAAGGCGCCTCACTTCCAAGCTGAGCGTTCCGATCCGGGCAAAAGCGATCAGACCCAGAATGCCGCCGACGAAGGTCAGCAAGCAGGCCAGCAAAAACAGCACGATCAGGGCTTCCATGCGACGTCCACGTGCTCACCAGCCTGAAACATGAACCAGGGCAGATAATATGTCATTTCCTGCCAGGGAGCCTCTGAATCACTATGCCCGGAGCGCTCGAGCATGGTTATTCAGAAGTTCCCTGGCCACAAAAAAAAGCAGCAGCGCAGCAGGCTGAGAGTCTTTTGTTCTGGGTGACTGTCTCTTGGCGAGAGCGTGGATGTCCAGCGTTGCCCGCCTCTGGTGGCAGACATGCAGAAGGCAGGATGATTCAGACTATCGAAATCGCTCGGAGGATTCGAGTTTCTGGCACAATCATCGAACATGCCGATCCTTCGATTAAGCGAACTGAACTGGCGCCGCGCTCTGGCCGAGGTCGCGCTGATCTTCATCGGGATCACGCTGGCGCTGTATTTCGACAACTGGAATGAAGAACGCAAGGAGCGTGCCCTGGAGCGGCAGCTTCTCGTGGAGATGCGAGATGATCTGGCGGAGACCCGCTTTGATCTGACGCGGGATATCGAGGCGCTGGAGCTGCGTCAGCAGATCCTCTACGACCTGCAGGCCGAGCTCAACGCCGGAGTGATTCCCGATGAAGACTGGGCGTCCAGGCTGTATCTGACCCAAGGCGGCGCCCGGCTGTTTGCCAAGGACAGCGCCTACCGTGCGCTGATGAGTCAGGGGCTAGGAGTGCTGTCCGACACGAATCTGCGCAAGGGCCTGACCGATCTCTATGGTCTGCGCGTCAAGCGCATCGAGGTCTTCGAAGGCCTGCGCGATGTCTTCCAGCAGGACCAGTTCATGCCTTTCTTCTCCGAGGTCATGCGGGTCGCACCCGAATGGATGGAGACTGCGCTCGCCGACCACGATCGACTCCCCGGTCTGGAGCGCGTCGAACCAATCTCGGGCGAAGCCCTGGCCGCGGATCCTCGCCTCCCCCTGATGCTCTTTCGCGCGTCCGCCGGTATGCGCTCTGTACTCAGTTTCTACGAGCTGGCGCTGGCGGACATCGATAAGCTCCTGCCGGTGATCGACAAGGCGCTTGAATCCTCGGCGGACTGATGGGCTCGATTGTCTGGGCGTCCCCCTGTGTGGTTTCGAGCCAGGTGCGGTTTGCCGCAGGCAAGAAGCGACAGTCGAAAAACGATCAGCACTGGACGGCTGCTGTCGCTCGGTTCGCGCCGAACGATCTGCGGCTTTTCCGACTGAAACGCGCTCCTTGCAACGTTGTTCAGAGGTTTCCCAGGAAATTGGCTCGATTCTCAGGGTGTCCGGGCCTTGGGGTGTCCGGGCCTTGGGGTGTCCGGGCCTTGATGAAATCCAGGAAATTGCCTGGGCGTCCAGCTATATGCGACCCTCGACTGCAAAACGCAGGTCACAATGGGTGTCTACGCTATCCGTAAGAAGCGACCAATCGGCGCATCGACTTCGTGCAGGATCGGGGACCGGCGCTTCAGGGTTCGAGTCGCGCACGACCCGCT
>Ga0208623_100634_pt1 | contig 17016 bp, 15 predicted proteins | sample HotLakConsUCCL28_FD_184737 | JGI IMG/M metagenome (GOLD analysis project Ga0208623, IMG submission 184737) | Hypersaline microbial mat communities from Hot Lake, Washington, USA - Hot Lake Consortium UCC-L28 (SPAdes) (version 2) ...
CAAAAGCCGATGTTCATAATTAAGATTTTCCATTCAACAAATGGAAAAAACTTTTTCGGAGGTGTCCAGACTTTTATTTTAACCTTCTAGTCAGTATGACTTTAGCACTATTTTTTCATAGGCGGTGCCGCCGCTTTCGCCGCCCGCGTCCCCGGACCGGAGAGCCAAGAGGCCGCCGCAGTCCCGGCCCGAGTCCGGCCTTGCAGTCGCGGCGGGGTCCGATTCAAATTTCCGAAATCCGACGCCCACCTCTTCCCTTTCAAGCACCATGCCGACCTATCTCTACCAGGAAATCCTGCCCGACGGCCGCGAGGGAGAAACCTTCGAAGTCGTCCAGCCGATGTCCGAAGCCAGCCTGAAGACCCACCCGAAAACCGGAAATCCGGTCCGCAAGATCTACGTCGCGCCGAACCTCGCGTCGAAGTACACGGCCGGCGCCACCAAGAGCAAACTGAGCAACGAAAACGTCGAAAAGCACGGCTTCACCAAATACGAACGTGACAAAGTGACCGGCAGCTACCACAAGACCGCCGGAAAAGACCGCCGGGCGCCCGACACGGTCGACGCCGCCCGGCTGAAGCAGATGCAGCGCGAGGGTCTCGGCTAAGACCGCCTCCCTGCGTCCAAAGCGCGGATTCGGGATTGCCCCGGCACTTCCGAGGCCTCCGCCTGTCGATTCCTCCATGCCGCTCCGCCAACAGCTTGCCGAAAGCTTCCGGGAACGAAGCCGTAGCTTCGATTTCTGGCTGACCTCCCTGCTCTACGTTTTCCTCGCCATCGCCTTTTGGCCGCTGACCCAATGGGTGGCAACGACGACGCACGACCAAAGCCGCCTGCTCCACGCCCTGGTCGTGCTGGTCATGGCGACGGTGCTCCTGATCCGCTTCGGCGGCGTCCGCATCGAACGGACCCTCCAATTCAACGCCTCCGCCCGGAATACGCTGACCCTCGCCTACGTCCTGCTGCTGCTCGTCTTTCTCGCACCCTTTGTCATCCCGGAGCCATCGACGCCGAGCGGAATCGCGCTCGCCGCGACCAGCATCACCGCCTACTGCGCGGCCATCGCCTCGCTTGTCTTCTTCGTCTTCGGGGAACGAATCCGCCGGGTGGTCTTCACCGCCACGGGCACCTTCGGCGTATTCCTCTTTTTCAGCCTACTGGTCGACGCGCTCGACTGGCCGCTGCGCAGCCTCGCGGGGAACTGGAGCGCCCGGCTCCTCGACCTCCTCGGCAAGCAGACCGAACTCGGACTGATGCAGCCCCCGGGCGAGCCTCCCCAGCTCATTCTCCTGGTGGATCGGCACCCCTTCCACGTCGCCGCCGAGTGCAACGGCTTCGGCGTCATCCTAACCAGTCTGGTGATCGCCGTCCTGCTCTCCCTTTATCGGAAACTCGGTCCGCTCGACTTCCTGCGCAACCTCGCAGTCGGCCTGGCGCTCGGCTTCGCCTTCAATATCCTCCGTATCCTGATCATCGTCCTCCTCGCGCCGGGACTGATGGACCACTACATGCTGATGCACGAAATCGTCGGCGGGATCAGCTTCTGGGCCTGCCTGGTCCTGCTCTGGCTCCTGCTCAAAGGCCCGGTTCGCGATGAACCCGGACGCCCCGAAGCGGTCTGAAGCCCAAACTGCGGTTCAAGTTGCCTTCCCCGTCCCGATCCCTACACTCCTTCCCATGAAGCGGTCCGCCCTCCCCCTCCTGTTTTCGGTCCTGTTTCTCGTCTCCTTCGCACTCGCCCCGCTTTCCGCCCGAGCGATCAAGGTCGGAGACCGCCTCGAGACGATTCTCGAAGCCTTGGGCAAACCGGCCGGCTCGATCGAGCTGCGCGACAAGACCCTGCTCCTCTACCCCTTCGGCGAGATCACTTTGAAGGACGAGCGGGCGGTCGAGGTCGACCTGATGACCGAGGAGGAATTCGCCGAGGATCAGGCCCGGCTCGCGCGCGAGCGCGAGGAATGGCTGGTCCAGCAGGAAAAACTGGCCGAAGCCCGGAAAGCGGAAGGCGAGGCGATCCGGAAGGACAAGATGAAGAGCGGCGCCTTCGCCGCGCTTCCCGCCAAGGACAAGGTCGACTACTGGCGCAGCTTCCAGATTCGCTACCCGGAGGTCGACGTGTCCGAGCAAATCGCCGCCGCCCTCGAAAGCTACGAAACCGAGTTGACCGAACTCCGCAGCCAGCAACGCATCGCCGAACTGGAGGCGCGGGTGGCCGCCGCCGAACGCGAGGCCGCCGCCGCCCGGCTCGAAACCGAGAAACTGCGCCGCGAAACGCAAGGCATCGGCGACCGACGCTACGGGTTGCGCTACTACACCGATCCGGTCATTCGCCCGAATTACCACTACAAGCCCCCCACCGTCACGATCTACTCCGACGGAAAAGTGACCACGGTTCCCTCCCAGCAAGCGCCCAAGACGAAGGAACCGGTCAACCGCTACCACTTTTCGACCCAGCACCGCCGCGTCCCGCAAGCCGAGACCCTGACGGAGCGGGTGGACCGTATCCTCGACGAGGTCCGCGACTGAGCGGCACCTCCCGCCCGGCCCGCCACTGCTTCCGCCGGCAAGGCCCGCGCGCAGTCCTTCGGTCGGGGTCCCGCGGACATCGACCGCGTTCGCCCCGCCCTTCTTCCGAATCCGACGGCTTCAGTCCTCTTCGGGAGCGAGGGAGGCCATGAGCGCCGTCGAGCTTTGCTCGACTCCGATCCGGCAGATCTGGCTGACCGGATAAATGTCTTCCGCCGCGAGATAGGCGGCGAGCGCGGCGGCGTGCTGACCCAGCTTCTGATGCCGCTCCGCCTGGTCGAGCAGTCCCACGAAGCGCGCGACCTTCGGCGCCAGTTCCGCCCGGGCGCGGTTCAGCGGTCCGTCGCCCGGGTCGATCTTGGCGGCACCGACGAGGATCTCCCAAGCGGCGTAGTTCTCCTCCTGGTTCATCAGCTCGCGGGCCTGCGCGATACGGGCGTCGATCTGCGAGACGCGGTCGAGCACCTCGAGCAGCAGCCCCTTCCGTTCGGAATCGTTCGACAGGGCAAAGCCCAACTCGAGGCGGCGCTCGTAGATCCCCCGCCAGTCCTCCCGGGAATAGAAATCGTCGAAGACCTGGGTGCCCTTCGCGCTGGAGGTCGCCAGCTTGGTCGTCTCCTGCTGGAAATTGCGGATCGACGGATTGGCCGGCCAGATCTCGATCGCCCGTTGCAGTTCCTCGCGCGCCTTGTCGAGGTCGCCGAGGTTCCGGTACTGCGAGGCCGCGAAAACCGCCATGTCGCTCATGCTCTGGGCCGTCTCGATCGCCGCGAGCACCCGCGATTTCGGAAAATCCTCCGCCAGGACCGAGAGCTCTTCCACCAACTCGCCGACGCCCCGGTAATCCTTGGCCTCCGCCAGTTCGCGCGCCTCCAGCATCTTGCGGTAAAGGTCCAGCAGGTTGCGGCGCTGCGCGGTATCGATGCGGTTCAGGGCCGGCAAATGCTCGCCGAGGAAAAAGGTCTCCTGCAGGCGTTCGAGCGCGATCAGTTTCCGGTCTTCCGCGTAAGCGGTATCGACCGCTTCGACCCCTCCCTCGACGTCATTGATCGCCTCGCGGGCGACAAAGGATAGGGTGTCCACGGTAAAGGTCAGGTCGGAATCGGGGAAAAACTCCCGCAGCTGTTCTTCGCCCACTTCGAGCTGCTGCGCCGAGCCCTTGAAGAGCAATTGGTAGAACCCGGACAGGATCAACGCGTGCTGGAAGCGCCGCTGCAGGGTGAAGGCGACGATCTGGCTCTGGAACTGAAGCTTGGCCTGCAAGCCGGTGGCCGTGGCCTGGGCTTCGAGCGCGGCGATGCGCGCCTCGGTCTCGGCGAGGTCGAGCGCGCGGAAAGCGGCTTCGGCGGGCAGCGTATCCTCCTCCCCGTTGCCGGCCTGCTCCGAGGGGCTCCGGGCGGTCTCGCGCTCCCGCTGCTCCTTGAGCCGCTGGATTGCCTGGGCGCGGTTGGCCACCACTTCCTGTTGGTAGCGCCGCAGGTCCCCCAACTCCCTCTGGGACAGGACGGTCCCGCGGGTTTCCTTCCTCAGCCGCCAGGCGTTGAAGACCTGATTCGCCACGATCACGCTGTTGCCGCCATCCGCATCGAACTCGGCCGCCCGAAAGAGCAGCTCCCAAGTGGCGAGTATCGTATCGTCGTTGTTATCGTTCAAGACCGAGAGCTGCCGCAGGATATCGTTCATCAACCGCGCGTAATTCGCCTCCTCCTCCGAAGGCGAGGAGAGCAGGAAGCGCTCGAAACGGGCGCGGAAGGCACGCTGGTCCGTGAGATTGAAGCTGCGCCCCTTCCAGACGAAACTGCCCTCTTGGAAATCCAGGGAGTCGCTTTCCGGATCGAACACGCGGTCCGCCATCTCGAGGAAGCTGTTGCTTTCGAACATGCCGCCGGTCGGCGCGGAGGCATTGGCTTGCGCGCCCGGCGGATTGGACGGGCCGGCCCCGACGGGCGCCCCCCCTTGGGCCCGGACGCCCCCCGCGAGCAGCAGCAGGCCGAGACTAAAACTTGCGCAGGTCTTCCACATAAATCAGTCCTCCCTCGTCCACCCGGATGCGCATCTCGTAGCGCTGGCCGACGTGCAGATTGCCGCCCGTCTCCACAGGAACGAAGACCGGGAGCCGCGAACGCTCTCCGTCCGGCACCACCGCGAGCAGCCGGCCGATCGCCTTGTCGTATTTCAATTGCGCGTCGATCTGCGCCTGCAGGCGGTATTCGTTGCCGAGGAAGTCTCCGGGACCCTCGAGAAACTCGGCCGACGGAAAGCGTTCCAGCTTGGCGAAATCCCCGCCCCGCAAAACCAGCGCGAGCGCAAGCAGCAGGGCGACCGCCACGGCGGCGAGCAGGATGGGCAGGACTTTGCCGTCGGGGGCGGAGTCGTTCTTCGGCATGGGCGGATCAGGTCTTTCGGACAACAGACGGAATGCCGCAGCCTTAGTTCCACCTCTTTTGCTGGCAACCCCAAAACACCAGTCCCGCGCCCACGCAGGCGTGCAGGGCGAGCACCAGACAGGCGGCCAGGGGCCCCGGCACGATTTCCGAGGAACCGAGGCGGAACGCATCGTAGAACCGACTGTCGATCATCGAACCGAAATAGCCCGCCCAGCCCCAGTAGGCGTTGATCAGCGGTCGGCAGATCCAGACCAGCACTTCGGGCAGCGCGAGCACGATCCCGGAAAGCGGCAGTTGGAAGCCGACCAGGTAGATCGACAGCAACGAGGCCTTGTCCGCCGAGTCGAATACCGCCGAAAAGCCGAGGCAGACGATGGTCATCGAGACGCAGGAGAGCACCAGCACCGCCGCCTGCGGGAGAAACGGCCCCGGGAAATCGCAGACATACTTCACGAAAACCGTCATCCAGAGCCCCTGCACCGCCGCGATCATCGAGGTGAAGATCAACTTGCCGACCGCATAGGCCGTCGGCCGCAGACCCGCGAAGCGCTCCTTCTCGTAAAGCACCCGCTCGTGCGCGATCTCGCGCGCGCCGTTGTTGCTGCCCATGAGGGTGAGCAGGATGACTTGGAACAGGATCAAGCCGGTCACCAGCGAGGCGGTTTCGAGCGCCTCGATCCTCAGCCGCAGGTCGGCCTCCCACTGTTCGATCAGCCCGCCCGCGCTCTGCATCGACAGGCCGCGGATCTCCGGCAAGCCGCCCAAGGCGAAGATCGCCACCATCAGGGGAAAACCCAGCGTGATGGCCAGCGTCAGCAACCAGTACCCCCGGTCCCGCACGAAGAGCCGCGCACGACGGCGCAGGAGGGTGGCGGTCTGGCTCCCGAACGAGGGCTGAGGCGGCGGGGCCGGCGGGGGAACCGCCTCCGCCGCTTCGGGCGCCGCTTCCTCGGCCGCCGCCCCTTCCTTCGCCCAACGCTCCCGCCACTCCCCGAGGCTGCGGCGGTTCAGCTCGTCGTAGAGGTGGAGCGCGTCGGGGATTCCAAAGTAGGCCTTCAAGTCGTCCAGCTCCCCCTGGAAAACCACTGCTCCCTCGTAAACGACCGTGATCCAGTCGAAGTAGTCCAACTTGGCGAGGTTGTGGATGATGCAGATGAAGGTCTTCCCATGCTCGTCCCGCAGGCCTTGCAGCATGTCGAGAATCTGGTCCTCGGAGCGGGGGTCGAGCCCACTGGTCACTTCGTCGCAAACCATGCAGGGCGGATCGCCGACCAGTTCCAGCCCGAGCCCGAGGCGGCGCAACTGCCCTCCGCTCAGACTGGCCACGCGCTTCTCCCGGCAATCCTCGAGCCCGATCCGACGCAAGATGGACTCCCGCCGCTCGCGCTTGACCGCCGCATCCGTCACCACCAAGTCCAGCGCGTAACCGAGGGCCTCCTCCACCCTGAGCTGCGGGGCGGCGATGCTGAACTGCGGCGCGAAGGCGAGCTTGCCGCGCAGCTGGGCGCTGTCCGTAATCGGCTCGTCGCCGAAACGCGCCGCTCCCTCGTGGGGAAGCAAGCCGAGCATGGCCTTCACGAGGGTCGTTTTCCCACATCCGGACGGCCCGATCAGCGCGTTGAGCTTGCCGGACCGGAAACGGGCGGTCGCGCGGTCGAGGATGCGCGTCGCGTCGGCGCCGAGCACGACGGACAGGTCTTCGCAAGCTAGCATGGCGGCCAAATTTGCTTTGCCCCGGCCTGCGAGGCCAGCATTTTGATCGCATGCGATTCATGTTTACCCTCGTCGCGCTCGCCGCGTGCTTCCTGCCGCCCATGGCGCTTCGCGCCGTGCAGGTCGATTCGAACGCCTTCCGCAATCAGGCGATCTTCGGGATCGAGTTTCCCGGGGAGAACCGCGCTTTCCTCGGGCGCGAGGACGCCGTCACCTCGATCGCCAAACAGGAATACGTCACCGCCGCCTTCCGTGTGGTCGAGCTGAACATCGTGACCGAGGGCAGGGCCCTCCTCCGCGTCTACTACAGCCGCCCGCTGAAGGCCGGCGAGATGCAGGCCGCGCTCGGCGCCGGCGCCGGCGCCCTGCCCGGCGGCGGCTTCGCGCCCCGCCCCGCCCTGCCCGAAGCCGTCCAAAAAATGGCCGACCAAGCCTCCAACGTGGCGGAGGAGGTAACCGCGGAGACGGTGGTCAAGGAATACCCCATCGCCACCCACGCCGGCACGATCGAATACCGCGTCCGCAGGCTCTCCGAAGTAAACGAGCTCTACGACGAACTCCACAAGCACTGGACCAAGGAGCCCGCCTTCTTCGAAGACGGCCGGATCGTGGACGAAGAAGGCACTCGGAGCGAACGCAAGCCCCGCTCGCTCGGCGGGACGCTTTTCCGCGTCGAGGAGTAGAAGCCGCTGCGGTCCTCCCCGTGGGCGGGGTGGCTAGTGACCCCGCCCGGATACGGCCGCCCGCGCGAAACTCATCCACACCCGCTAGGCGAGACCGAAAGCGCCCGGACGCCTTCCGCGCCGCCGATACGGCCGCCCGAGGGCCAATCGCCCCCGGGCCCCGGGCTACTTCGCCAATTCCCCGGCCCGACGCACCAAGTCGGTGAAGGCGCTGCGGTGGCCGCCGGGATCGCCGCCGAGGGCGTCGACGGCGATGCGTTCGATCGACTCGTAGCCGAAGTCGGCGAGCGCTTCCGATTCCCGCAGGCGCATCCCGAAGGCGGCGACCGCCGCCGTAAACCGGTGGTCGGCCGAGGCCTTCCCGAATTCGGCAAGCGCGTCCGCCCGGACCGACCGGGCGATCAACTTGCTGGCCTCGCCCTCCGGCTGCTTGTAGCGGAGTTTCACCGTGGCCAGCTCCGCGTCCGCATCCGATTCGGCCGACGCCGGCCGCTGCTCTTGGTAGCGCAAGGGATCCACCCCCGGCAGATCGATCTCCGTGCCGACGGGAACGATCTCGTAAAGCGCGACCACGCTGTGTCCGGGACCGATGTCGCCGGCCTTCTTTTTGTCGTCGTTGAAGTCCTCCGCTTGGAGTCTGCGGTTCTCGTATCCAATCAATCGATACGCCCGGACCACGGCCGGGTTGAACTCGACCTGGATCTTCACGTCCTTCGCGATCTTGAAGATGTTCGAAGCAAGATCTTCGAGGAAGACCTTCCGCGCCTCGGCCGAGGAATCGATATAGGCGTAGCTCCCCTTGCCCCGGTTGGAAAGCGTCTCGAGCATGTCGTCTTTGTAGTTGCCCATGCCGAAGCCCAGGATGGTCAACGAAATCCCCTGCTCCGCCCGCTCTTCGGCGATTTCGGCCAGTTCGCCCCGATTCGTCCTGCCGACATTGAAGTCGCCGTCCGAGCAGAGAATGACGCGATTGTTGCCGCCCTCGATGAAGTGTTCGCGCGCCGTCTCGTAGGCCAGCTCGATGCCCGCCCCAGCGTTGGTCGAGCCCCCCGCCTGGAGGTTCTCCAAGGCGTGCCGGATCGTCTCCGCATTGTTCGCCGTGGTCGAGGGCAGGACCAATCCGGAGCCTCCGGCATAGACCACGATGGCCACGCGGTCGCGCCCGTCCAGTCGCCGCACCAGCAGGTCCATCGCCTCCTTCACCAGAGGCAGCTTGTTCGGACCGTTCATCGAGCCCGACACGTCGAGCAGGAAAACCAGGTTGGAGGCCGGCCTCTCGGACCAGGGCATCTCGTAGCCCTTCAGCGCGATGCGCAGCAGGCGGTGCTCCGGCTTCCAAGGCGCGAAGCTCTGGCTCAGGTGCACGGCGAAGGGGTCGCGGCCTTCGTCCGGCGCCTCGGTCGGAGGCGCATCGTCGTAGGGGAAGTAGTTGATCAATTCCTCGATCCGAACCGCGTCCGCCGGCGGCATCCGCCCCTGCTCGAGGAAGCGGCGGACATTGGCGTAGCTCGCCGTGTCCACGTCGATCGAGAAGGTCGAAAGCGGCGCCACTAGAGGCGAGCGGAAGCCCGTGTCCTCGATCGGATCGTAGCTCTCGGTGTCGAATCCGCCTTGCTTGGGGACCTGAGGAAGCATGGCCGCCGATCCGCCGCCAATGCCGAATGCCGGGTCCACCTCGACCGCGATGTCGAGACTGGGAAGGATCGTGGTCGACGGAGCGACGATGATCGCATCGGGGCTCGCGGGCTCTTCCGCCGGCGGGGCAAAGGAGTCGACCGAACGGCCGATCTCCGACGCATCCTCAAGGGGGGCGCCGCCATCGGCCCGGTCACGCAGGTCCGCCTCCGAAGCGAGTTCCACCCGGTCCCCGTCTTGCTCGAAAAGCGGGGAGCCCTCGGGCCCCGTTTCATCGCTCGGCGCAGTCAGCGCGCGCGGGGCGACCTCGTCCGCCGAGACCGGTTCGGGCCGCGGGGTGGTCTGGCGCTTGTAGGTCAGCATCTGAGGTATCAGGATGGCCGCGAATGCCAAGGCCGCGGCGAGACCGAACAACTGTCTCCGGAAGCGCGACTTCGGTTTCGGGCTCGGCGCTTCCATCCGTGCCTTCTCGAACTCGCTCGGTTCCGGAGCCGGCTCCGACCCGAGCCCGGTCTTCAGGATTTCGGCGGTGGCGCGAATCTCGTCGACAGCGGCGCACAGTTCCGGGTCGGCCGCCAAGGCGGCTTCGATCCGGTCGCGCTCGGCCGGGTCGTCGATTTCGCCCAATGCGTAGGCGGTGATTCGGGGATCGTCTTTGGAAAATTTCATGAAAAAGGTCTCCTGGGCTTACTCGCCGGCCGCCGCGAGGCGGCTGCGGAGCGTTTGGATGGCGGTGTGGAGGAGGAAACCGACATGGCCGACCGAGAGCTCGGTCACCAAAGCGATTTCCTTGTAGCTGAGGTCGTTCTGAAACTTCAGGCGCACGACCTCACGTTGGTTTTCGGGCAGCTCGCCCATCAACCGCAGGATCCGCGCGTGGCTGTCATGCCGTTCGGCGAGTTCCCCGGGCCCCGGCCCTTCGGAGGGCGCGGTCGCCCGGGTGGCTTCGTCGATCGGTTTCACGCGGCCTCCTTTCCGTCGAAGGTCGAGCGCGCGGTTCCGGCAAACGCGGAAGAGCCAGGGCCGAAGATGGCCCTCGACCCGCTCCCGCGGCTCCTTCCAAAGCCGGATAAAGGAGTCCTGCACGGCATCCTTCGCCGCATCGACATCGCCGAGAATGGACGCGGCATAGCGGGTGAGGTCCGCGGCGTGCGCATCCACGACGGCGCGCATCCACTGTGCATCGGAGCTGGCTTCTTCATCTTTCATCGGGTTGGAGGTTCGGGTCCGGCTCGCGATCCGGACGATCGTTCACCCGAACAACGCACCGGCATCCGATCTTCTTAGAAGAAAAGTACGAACTTCCGGAAGAAAAAGCGAGTCTCGCATAAAGCCCATCGTGGCGTGCGCGCTTGCGCGCGCCAGCCGTCGCCCGAATCCAGAGCCGTCCCGCGATGCAAGCGGCGGCCCAAGGCGAGCAACCGTCCCGCCCGATCCAGGAGCGGTTCGACGCGCCTAGGCCTCCGGGAAGCGCGCGCAAGCGCGCACGCCACCTTATTTCTACTGCAATCGTTTGGTCCTTGAAATAGGCTAACGTTGCACTTCAATTCCCGCATGGGCAAATGGGACCATCGTGGGATCGATCGCCTGCGGAAGGGACGGCTTTCGATACCGGGCGCGCGCTACTTCGTGACCATCGTGACGGAGGAGAGGGCCACCGGACTCCACTTATCCAACCTGGCTCCCAAATTGACGGATGCCTTAGGTATCCTGCACTCGGGCGGTGATATCGAACTTCAGTGCGCAACTACCATGCCCGACCATGCACATGCGCTATTCCGACTGGGCAGCCGAATCACGCTGTCCCAAGTCCTAGCCAAGTGGAAATCACTGACAATTCAGTCCCTGCAAGCAGTCGGCCTGAAATGGCAGGGCAACTTTCATGACCACCGGCTGCGCTGCGACGATTTCATGGAGCCCTTTTCCCGCTACATCTACCTGAATCCTTATCGGGCAAACCTGCTCCCGCCGACGGAAAACTGGCCCTGGTGGACCTGTAGCCCAAAGTATCGCCCGGAGTTTCTCGAGATCATCCACGCCGAGAACGCCGTCCCCGCATCTTGGATCTCCGCGGCACCCGGCCTAACGGATCTAATCGAAGCGGACCTCCATTCATCCCGAAGCTGAATCAAGCCCATCGTGGCGTGCGCGCTTGCGCGCGCCCGCCGTCGCCAGAATCCAGAGCAGTCCCGCCTCGAAAGCGGCGGCCCAAGACAAAAGAACGAGAAACGGCCGATCCGGAGCGGTTCGACGCGCCCGGGCCCGCCAAGAAGCGCGCGCAAGCGCGCACGCCACGTGGTTGCGTAGTCCCGGAAGAATGCTAACGCGGCACCAGGCGAATCGGATTCAATCGAAGCAGGCCGCCAACCATCCCGAAGCTAAATCAAGCCCATCGTGGCGTGCGCGCTTGCGCGCGCCCGCCGTCGCCCGAATCGGAGCCGTCCCGCCTCGAAAGCGGCGGCCCAAGACAAAAGAACGAGAAACGGTCGATCCAGGAGCGGTTCGACCCCCCCGGCCCCCCGGGAAGCGCGCGCAAGCGCGCACGCCACGGGCAGGGCGCCCTTTTCAGGGTTTTCGCGCCAGGTCGGCGAGGGCCCGGAGGTCCAGCTTGCCGGTGGCGAGGGTGGGGATTTCGGCGACGCGCCTGATCTCCTTGGGAATCCACAGGTTGCTCAGGCCGGCGGCACCGAGTTTGGTCCGCACCTCGTTGGCATCGAGCTCGAGCGCGGCCAGCAGGACCAAGGCTTCCCCCTTGGCCTCGTCCGGCCGGCCGGCGACCGCCAGCATGGGCCGCTCGGCATCGATCAAGCCGAACGCCTCGTTCAAAAGCTGCTCCACCAGTCCGTGCGGCACCATCTCGCCACCGATCTTGGAAAAGCGGGAGAGCCGGCCTTCGATGTAGAGAAAGCCGTCGGCGTCGAAGCGGGCGAGGTCTCCGGTGACGAACCAGTCGCCCTCCTTCACCTCGGCGGTCCGTTCCGGGTCGCCGAGGTAGCCTTCGAAAACGTTCGGCCCCTTCAGCGCCAGAAGCCCGACCGATTCGACCGGAAGTTCCTCCTTCGTATCCGGATTCAGGATACGGGCGGCTTGGCCGGGCAGCAGCCGACCGACCGAGCCCGGCCGATTGCCCTCGCCCGATTGGCCCGGGTAGTCCGCGCCGCGGGGCGCGTGCGGCAGGTTGACGCTAACGACCGGGGAGGTCTCGGTCAGCCCGTAGCCCTCGAGGTAGCGGCTGCCGAAGGTTCGTTCCCAGAGGTCGGCGAAGCCGTCGGGCGTCTTCTCCGCGCCGGCGATGACATACTTGAGCGACTTGAGCTGGCACGGCTCGGCCCGCTTGAAGTAAGGTTTCAAAAAGGTGGGGGTGCCGACGAGGATCGTCGCGCCCTCCGCCTCGATCGCCTCGGCGATTTTCTTCGTCTCCAGCGGCGAAGGCAGGGCGACCACCCGGCAGCCGCGGAGGAGCGGATACCAGAGCGCGACGGTGAAGCCGAAGCTGTGGAAAACCGGAAGGTTCGCGACCAGCGTCTCGTCGGAGGGCAGGAGCCCGGAGGCGTCGATCTGGGCGCAGTTGCCGAGGATATTCCGGTGGGTCAGGGCGACGCCCTTGGGCTCGCCCGAACTGCCACTGGTGAACAGCAGGCCCGCCTCCCGACGGTCGCCCTTGCGCGGCACCTTGAGCAACGAGGCCAGAGCGCGCGCGGGAAGCAGGTAAAGCGCGGAAAGCAGCAGCAACGTCTTGGCCTTGGGCAGGTCCTTGAGCGCCTGGACCAGGTCGTAAAGGCCCTCCTCGGGCCATGGAAAGGCGGGGATCTTCGCCTGCACGGCCGGGGCCGTCAGGAGGCAGTCGATTTCGGCGCGGCGCAGGCAGCTCTCCGCCGCGGCGGGCCCGAGGGTGAAGTTCAAGTTGACCGGAACCTTGTCCGCCAAGACCACGGCCAGATTCGCCACGTAGGCGCCGATCCCCGGGGGGAAGACGATGCCGACCCGCTCCTGCTTCGTCCAGCGGCGGATGCGCCGCGAGAGCATCCAAGCGAGCGCAAGGAGGAAGCCCGCCTTCATCTCGCGCCGGTGCAGGCTCCGGTCCACGAGGAAGCGGTGCCCCGGCCGGCGGCCCAGCGCGAGGAAACTTTCCCATGCCAGGTGCGAAGCCAGTTCGTCGCGCCGCTGGAAGGAGGCTTCGCCGAAGTCGAGGAACGTGCGTTGCGTCATGCTGGCTTCTAGGATGAGAATCGGACCCCGGACAAGACGGCAGTTCCGCCCGGGACCGACAAGCTATTTGATGTAATAGCTGTTTGGCGAGAGATTCAACTTCCGGTTGAAGTCGGCGTCGTAAATCTCGCCCGCCTTGCACTTCATCACCACTTCGATCGCCGAGAGGAATTTGCTCTTCGAAGACTTCGTGTGGGTGACCTCGCCCCGGGCGTTCTTGATCAGCACGACGTAACCTTCGTACTCGTAGCCGAACTCGTAATTGTAGGCGCTACCGTAGGTGTTCTTGTGCTCGTACTGGCGAAGACGGAAGGGCTCGCTCTCCAGCGAGACCGAACCGAGGTCCGGGAAGGTGACGTCTTCCAAGGTGGTGGCGGAAACGACCAGCAACTGCTCGTCGTCCCGCATGTCCTTGGCCAGAACGACCACGCGCACGGTGTTTCCGGAGAAACGGTCCATCTCGTCGTTTTCGATGATGATTTCCGGGAAAAACGAGCGGACGCGGTCGTCCGTATGCACCCACCATGCCGAGTAGCGTTCGGACTTCGCCTTGCGGTTCAGCTTGACCGTCACATCGATCCGGGAGCGGGCCGCGAGCATGCTTTTCTCCAAAAGGACGCCATCCCACCATTTCCCGATGGCCGCGCGGTCTTCGGCGGAGAAGGCCGTCAATTTGGCGTCGAGCTCCCGGCCGTCGCGCAGCCGGATCCGGACCACATCGCCCCCCTCCTTCAGCTCCAGCAACTCGGCCTCGATACTGTGCCCCTCGCCGTTCGTGAAAGTCTGGAACTCCGCGAAGCCCCGCCCCGACGCCAAGATCAGCAGGACCACCGCAAAAGAGGCTCGCAAGTAAGGGGACACGGATGGAAACCAAACGGCTCCGACCGCATTCTGGCAAGCCCAAACGGCTCTCAAATCGACGGACCGACGACCGCTAGGCTTCCTCCGCCGCCGCTTCGGTCTCGCGCTTCCGGACCGCCCGCACCGCCTCAAGGAGCGCGGCCTTCAGTTCCCCGAAGCCTTGGTCCGAGACGCAGGAGATCGGGAAAACCTCCAGCTTCAAAGTCTTGCGGAAGTGTTCGAGGTTCGCGGCGGCGTCGGGCTCGTCCATCTTGTTGGCGGCCACGAAGACCGGCTTCGTCGCCAGGGAGGCCTTGTAGAGCTTCAGCTCGTTCATCAGGACCCGGTAGTCGGCCACCGGTTCGCGCCCGTCGGTCCCCTGCATGTCGATCAGGACCAGCAGCACCTTGCAGCGCTCGACGTGCTTGAGGAAGCGGTGCCCGAGGCCCCGGTTCTCGCTCGCGCCCTCGATCAGCCCCGGGATGTCGGCCAGCGTGATCCGCTCGAACTGCTCGGGATACTCGAGCACGCCGACGGTCGGAAACATCGTCGTAAAGGGGTAGGCCCCGGTCTTCGGGTGGGCATTGGTCAGCATGTTGAGCAAGGTCGACTTGCCCGCGTTCGGAAAGCCGATCAGGCCGACATCGGCGATCGTCTTGATGATCAGCCGGAAGTCTCCCTGCTCGCCCGGCTTGCCCAGCGTGTACTGCCGCGGCGCCTGGTTGGTGGAGGATTTGAACTCGGTGTTGCCCTTGCCCCCGTCGCCGCCCTCGAGCAGACGGAAGCGCTGGCCGTGCTCGAGCACCTCGCCCACCACTTCCTCGGTCTCGCGGTCGACCACCACGGTGCCGACGGGGAGCTTGACGACGAGGTCCTCGCCGCCCGCGCCATGCTGGTTGCTGCCGCGGCCCGGCTCGCCGTTCTTGGCCTGCCAGCCCGGCTTGAAATGGTAGGCCGTGAGGTCGGCCACGTTGGTGTCGCCCTCGATATAGACGTCGCCCCCGCGCCCGCCGTTGCCGCCGTCCGGGCCGCCCCTGGGCTCGTACTTGGCGCGGCGGAAACTGAAGCAGCCGTCGCCGCCGTTCCCGGCCTTCAGGCTCACTTTGACCTCGTCGTAAAACATGCACCGTTTTCATCCGCCCCCCGGGGCATTGCAACCGCAAAGCATGAGCCCGCCGGGCGGCCGACCGAAGCTTTGTCTTTGCCTCCCGCGCCAAAGCCTCGAAAGATCGCGTCCGATGAAGGAAGGACGCAAAGTGGCCGTGGTCGACGTCGGCAGCAATTCAATCAAACTGCTGGTCGCCCGCCAAGGCGAAGCACCCGGCTCCGTCGAAACGATCTTCGTGGAAACGATCGAGACCCGGATCAGCGCGGGCATCAGCCGGACCATCCCGAGCCTGAGCGAGACCGCGATCCGGGCCGGCGCCGCGAGCATCGCCGAGCTCGTCCGGATGGCGCGGGAGTACGAGCCGGAGACGATTCGGATCGTCGCCACCAGCGCGGTGCGCGACGCGGTCAACGGCGACGAGTTCATCGAAAGCGTCCGGAACGCGACCGGCCTGACAATTCGCATCTTGAGCGGCGGTGAGGAAGCCTCGCTGATCGGCAGGGGCCTTTCGGTCGATCCGCAGGTCGCGGGCGTCCGCGACTTTTTCCAGGTCGACATCGGCGGAGGCAGCCTGGAGCTGATCCGCTTCCGCCATCGCGGGATCGAACGCGCCCTCTCCCTCCAGCTGGGGGCGGTCCGGATGACGGAGCGCTTTGTCCGGGATCGCGAGTCGGCGATCGACGAGGCGACCGTGCAGGAGTTGAGCGCGCATGTGCGCGGCGAGATCGAGCGTTCCGGATTTGATTTCGAGCCGACGGACGAGCCTCTGATCGCGACCGGCGGGGCCTTCTCGGTGACGCGCGCCGTGCTCGCGGCCGAGCGGGAAAAGCCCATCGAGGCCTACTCCGCGCTCCTCGGGCGGGAAGAGTTCTCCCGGCTTCGCAAGCTCCTCTGCGCCCTCCCCCTCCACGAGCGCATGGCCGTGCCGCACCTCCCGGCCGCGCGCGCGGATGTCATGCCCGCCGCCCTGATCACGATCGAGGCGCTCCTCGACCGCGCGCGTCGGGACGCCGTGACCCACTCCTTCTACAATCTTCGCTACGGGGTCGCCGCGGAGTGCCTGGCCGCCCCCGCCGCCGGCTGATCAGAAGCCCTGCTCCGGGCGACCGCCCAAAGGCGCCGAGGGGGCGGAGCGGGCGTCGGCCAGATCGGCCGCATAGGGCTTGTGCAATTGCCAACCCGCGCGGAAGGGGCCGGCATGGTCTTTCACCCAGGCGACGATCGCGCCGAGTACCTGCGGATTCCGCCGCTGCGACCATTCGGGATGCAGCCAGACGGGACGGGCGCCGTCGAGCGGCGCGCCCAGCCCCCGCAGCAGGCGGGCGTACTCCTCGATCGCGTCGACGCGGTCGACGATCAATTTGAACTCGTTCGCGCGGGAGACGCATTCCGCCAGCGGCGCCTTCCAACGTTTCGGGCTGAGCGTGATCCAGTCGAACGCGCCCCGCAGGGCGAAGGCCCCGCTCGTTTCGAGGTGGACCCGCAGTCCCTTCCGATGGAGCGCGTCGGAGAGCGCCGAAAGATCGTGAATGGCGGGCTCGCCGCCGGTCACGACGGCGAAGTCCGCCTTCGTCGAAGCGGCCTCCTCCGCCAGCGCCTCGGGCTCGAAGCGCTCCACCCGCTCCGGCACGTGGTCCGGATGCCAGGTCCCCGCCGAGTCGCACCAGGGGCAATGCACCGGACAGCCGAAAGTCCGGATAAAAAACGCCGCGCGCCCGGCGTGAAACCCCTCCCCTTGGAAGGAGTAAAAGCGTTCGTGGACGGGTATCGGCATGGCAGAGGCCCGCTAGGGCGAATGGCACTTAGTTAAGCTAGGTTGTCGAGGATTTTCATGGGTGGATTTTCCGAGCGGAAGTGTTCGAAGTATTCGTGCCTTGGCTTCTGTAACCAGCGGGTGCATTTTGGTCTTCGTTTC
>Ga0208623_100644_pt1 | contig 16637 bp, 14 predicted proteins | sample HotLakConsUCCL28_FD_184737 | JGI IMG/M metagenome (GOLD analysis project Ga0208623, IMG submission 184737) | Hypersaline microbial mat communities from Hot Lake, Washington, USA - Hot Lake Consortium UCC-L28 (SPAdes) (version 2) ...
TTGCGTTGCGTCAGGGATCTCCGGCCCCGTCCGCCGAGAAATCGAAGGAAACCAGACCAAACACCGGGAGCTATCAAATAATCAGAAAGCTGATTTTTCAAAAAGCCCGCTTCTGGGACAGGCTCTAGCTAATTCGCATTCAGCTGGTTCAGACTCGTTGAACGAGCGCCGAAAACTGCATTTGAGACTTGACGTTTCGTATATTTGCGAAATATTCGCTTTAAAAGTATTTCGGTGCTTCCTATGCCAGTGCCCCGTCCGTCTCTATCGCCCAGCAAAATCTTCAAGGCACTCGGCAATGAGAGCCGTGTGACGATCGTGCGCAGTTTGCTGGACGGGGAAAAGTGCGTCTGTGACTTGGTGGCTGTGGTCGGACTGGGTTGGTCCACCGTCTCGCGACACCTCTCGGTGCTGCGTGAAGCCGGGATCATCGCCGACGAGAAACGCGGGCAACAGGTCTTCTATCAACTCACCCTGCCCTGCGTGGGGCGCTTCATCGCCTGCCTGGAGAATCCTTCCGAATTCCCGGAGTTGCACGGCAGTCCCTGCGGCTGCGACTGAGCGCTTTTTTCGAACCCTTATTTCGCAATTTAACGAAATACAAGCGCACAGCACATGGATAGGAACAAAGAACTGAAGATCGCAGCGGGCTTTCTGGCCGCCTTCGGCTTGGTCTACTTCATGCCGGTGGGCCTGCCGCGTTTTGACAACGCGGTCGACGAGGCACTGGAATTGACCCGCTGGTATGCGCGGGAGCATGTCATCCTTTGTCTGTTGCCTGCTTTCTGGATCGCCGGAGGCATCGCGGCTTTCGTCTCGCAGGCGTCGGTGATGCGCTACCTCGGCCCCAAGGCGCCGAAACCGATGGCCTACGGGGTCGGCTCGGTCTCCGGCACGATCCTGGCGGTGTGCTCGTGCACCGTCCTGCCGCTGTTTGCGGGGATCTACCGCATGGGTGCGGGACTGGGCCCGGCCACGGCTTTTCTCTATTCAGGCCCGGCCATCAATGCCTTGGCGATTATCCTGACCGCCAACGTGCTGGGTGCCCAACTCGGGCTGGCCCGGGCGGTGGGTGCCGTCCTCTTCGCCGTGGTGATCGGGCTGCTCATGGCATGGTTCTTCCGCAGAGAGGAAACCGCCAAGGTGGCCAAGGCCGCCCAGATGCCAGTGCCGGAAGCGACGCGCCCACTCTGGCAAACGGCGGCCTTTTTCGCGGCCATGGTGGGCATCCTGGTCTTTGCCAACTGGGGCGCGGCCTCCAGCGAGACCGGCTTTTTTGCCGCGGTGCATGCCCTCAAGTGGTGGTTGACCGGCCTCTTGGCCCTCGGCTTCGGACTCATGCTCTGGCGCTGGTTTAAGTTAGAAGGCTGGAGGCTGGCGCTCGTCGGCGGGTTGATCGCCCTGACTGCCTGGCTGACCTGGGGGCAGCCGAACTGGCCGGTCTTCGTCGGCCTGCTCGGCCTGGTTTGGCTGACCGCCGGGCGCGACGACGAGGCGGGCGAGTGGTTCGAGCAAACCTGGACCTATACGAAGATGATCATGCCCCTGCTGCTGGCCGGGGTGCTGGTGGCGGGTCTGCTGCTGGGACGTCCGGGCAATGAGGGGCTCGTGCCCGGCGAGTGGATCAGCGGTCTCGTCGGCGGCAACGACCTCGGCGCCAACCTCTTCGCCTCGGTCGCCGGTGCCTTCATGTATTTTGCCACCCTCACCGAAGTGCCGATCCTGCAGGGCTTGATCGGCAGCGGCATGGGCAGCGGCCCCGCTCTCGCCCTCCTCTTGGCCGGCCCCGCCCTGAGCCTGCCCAACATGCTCGTCATCAACACTATCCTCGGCCCGAAAAAAACCGCCACCTACGTTTTGCTGGTGGTCCTTTTCGCCACTCTAAGCGGCTGGCTCTACGGCATGTTCGTCTAACCCGTCATGAAAGCGAATAAGACCTAACGTAAACAGCATACAAACCATCAGTCCGATTTCCCTCGCTTGAATCTTAATGTCATCGTCTGACTATATAAACACTTCACGAAATAATTCCTTTCGCATGCATCCATCTCCGTTTAAATTGCTCGCCCTCCTTCGCCTCGGCGCTCTCCTGCTCGCCTTGAATACCTTGGCCACGGCGAATCCGGCGAAAGAAGCCACGCCAACCTTGACCGCAAAGGAACTGGTGGCGGCGGCCATCGAGCGGCATCCGGATCTGGCCAGTTTTGCCGCCCGCCTCGATGCGGCGGGTGCACAGGCCCGTGAACGTAGTGCCGAGCGCCTGCCGCGCCTTTCCCTGGAGGCGGGCTCGCAGCATTTCGACGATCCGACGCGTATCCGCCCGCCCCTGCCCGATCAGCCGGCCAAGTTCGCCCGCGACATCTGGTCGGGCGACCTGGTCCTGCGCTGGACGGCTTACTCCGGCGGACGGCTCAGCGCGGCGGAAGAAGCCGCGCGCTTGCTGGAGGAGGCCTCCGGGGCGGATCTGCGCTTTTTCCAGGAGCGCATGGCCACTCGGGTGGCCCAGCTCTATTTCGAATACAGCGCCCGCAAAGCGATCATCCGGGCCTCGGAAAAGTCGCTCCAATCCCTGCGCGAGCAAGCCAAACAAATCGGACAACTTCTGGAGCAAGGCAAAGCCGCCGAGGTGGACCGGATGCGGCTCGACGTCCGGGCCGCATCGGTCGAGCAGAGTTTGATCCAGCAGCGCAACGAGCGCAAGCGCCTGCGCGCCTCGATCAACTTCATGATTGGCCGCCTACTCGACGAGCGCTGGGAAAGCGCTGAGCTGGTCGGGGAGCCAATGCAAAGCCCTGCAGTCGGCGAGGCACCCGCGCCGGACGGTGCAGCACTTCGATCCGATCTGGCAGCGGCCCGCCTGCGCCTGGAATCGGCCGCCGCAAGCGTCGACCAGGCCAAGGCCGCCTGGCGGCCACAAGTCCAACTCTTCGCCAGCCACGGGCACCAGGGCGACTGGTCCGGCCGCGAGGATTTCGACCGCAGCATTGCGGGGCTGCAGTTGTCCTGGGATGTCTGGGACGCGGGCCGCCGCCGCGCACAAGTGGCTGCCGCACGTGCCAATGCTAAAACCCGCGCCGCCGAGTTGGCCAGCCTGAGTGAAAACCGGCGGCTCGATCTGATGATCGCACAGGACGACTTTGACTCCGCCCGTGAGCGGCTCGACGTGGCCGTCCTTGCCACCCAAACCGCCGAGGAATCGCTGCGCATCGAGCAGAACAAATATGCCCAGGGCAAAGGCACGATTATCGATGTCCTCGATGCCGAAACCGCCGCCCTCGAAGCCGAATCCCGCTTCATCCGCGCCGAGGCCGATGTCAATATCAGCCGCGCCGCCGTCGATTTCGCACGCGGAGCCGCCCTCAGTCCGCTGGCCGCCTGCGCCAGTCTGCGGCAAAACGACTCATCCCTTTAATCAAAGCCATGCACCTATATCGTATTCAATTTATCAATACACTCGTCATCCTCACGGTGAGCGTTTTTCTAGCCGCCTGCGGCCAGCCCGAAACCGGCAAAAGGCAGGCCTCGCCGCCCGCCGTCTCGGTGGAGCGCATCGAGCCGCGCACCTTCACCCGGAGCGTCGAGCTGACGGGCTCGGTCGAGCCGACCCGCGTGGCCACCCTCTCCTCGCCGGCCGAAGGGCCGGTCATGGATTGCACGATCCGCGAGGGCGATGCCGTGGCCGCCGAAGCGGTGCTGCTGCGTATCGGGCGCGATACTTCCGCCGCCGCGGCACTGGCGGCGGCCCGCGAAGAGCTGGAGCGCCAGACACGGGAGTTCCAGCGGATCGAGGCGCTGGTCGAGCAAAAGGCACTGGCCGCCGAACAGCTCGACATGGCCCGCAGTAATTTGGAAAACGCCCGCGCCCGGCTCGCGCTGGCCCGTCAGGTCAGCTCCGACTACGATGTGCGCGCCCCTTGGCCGGGCTTGGTCTCGCGGCTGCATGTGGCCGACGGCAAATACGTGGCCCCGCGCTCGCCCTTGGTCGATCTCTTCGACCCCGCCAGCCTGGTGCTGCGCTTCCAAGTGCCGGAGCAACATGCGCTGGCGGTGAGCGAGGGCGACACCCTGCATGTGCGCTTCGATGCCTTTCCCGCGCAAAGCCATGATCTCGAGATCGTGCGCGCCTACCCGGAGCTGGACCGACGCCTGCGCCAGCGCACCTTCGAGGCTTCGCTGCCGCTGGAAGCCCACGACTTCCAGCCGGGATTTTTCGCCCGTATCCGCATGGACCTGGAACGCGTCGAGCAGGCCCTGACCGTGCCGGTTGAAGCGATCACCCGCAATGCCGAAGGCCGGACGTTGGTTTACACCGCCGTGGACGGTAAAGCCGCCGCCCAAGTCATCCGGACCGGTTTCGAACAGGGCGGACGCGTGCTGATCCGCGAGGGCCTCACCCCCGGCGACGCCGTCATCGTGCGCGGCATCGAACGTATCCGGCCCGGCACTACAGTGCGCGTTGCGGGCGCCAAAGCCTCGAAAGGAAAGGGCCAATAATCGATGCTGCTGCGCACTGCCATTTCCAACCGGGTATCCACCGCCGTCATCGCCCTGGGCTTCGCCGTGATCGGCGCACTCAATCTGTCGCGCATCCCGGTCGACTTTCTGCCCGACATCAATTATCCGCTGATCAAGCTCAGCATCGCCTGGCCGGGCGCGACCCCGGAGGATATCGACCGCAATCTGGCCGACCCGATCGAGCGCCAACTGGCCTCGGTGGACGGACTCGACTACCTCACCTCCAGCAGCTTGGAGGGACTCTATCAGCTCGATATCAACTTCCAATACGGCGTCGATGTGGACGTGGCTTACCAGGACAGCCTGGCCGCCTATCAGCGCGCCCTGCGCGATCTGCCCGACGAGATGGACCCGGCGGTCATCATCAAGGCCGACCCCTCGCAGCTCCCGGTCGTACAGGCCGTTTTCGAGTCCGACCGCATGGATCTTACGGAGCTGCGCACCTGGATCGACACATGGCTGGCCGACCGCCTCCTCGCCGCCGAAGGCGTGGCCGCGGTCGACATCGCGGGCGGCCTGGAGCGTGAAATCCGCGTCTTCATCGATCCCGTCGCGCTGGAAAAACATCAGCTCAGCCTCCCCCAGATCGAGCGCCGTCTGCGCGAGGAAAACATCGAGATGCTGGGCGGCCGGGTGACCGGTGCCAACGAGGAGACCATCGTCCGCACCCTCGGCGAGTTCACCGATCTGGAGAGCATCCGCGACATCGTGGTGGCCGAGAGCGAGAGCGGACGCCTCCGCCTGCGCGACATCGCCACCGTGGCCGACAGCCACGAGGAAGTGCGTATGATCACACGCCTCAACGGCCGGCCCGCCGTCAAGGTCAACATCATCAAACAGGCCGACGCCAACACCGTGGCCACCGTTGCCGCGGTGAACGAGCGGCTGGCCGCCCTCGAAGATGTCTTCCCCGAGGGCTTGGGCTACCGCCTGGTCGAAGATCAGGCCGCCTACATCAACAACTCCATCCAGGGCGTGCGCAACACCGCCCTCGAAGCCGCCGTCCTCGTCATCCTGGTCTTCTTCCTCTTTCTCGGCAGCCCGCGCCAAGTCTTCATCATCGCGGTGGTCTTGCCCATTACGGTGGGGGCCAATTTCTTCATCATGAAGCTGGCCGGATTCTCGCTCAACATTTTCTCACTGGGCGGACTGGTCGTGGCGATCGGCGTGATGCTCGACGCCTCCACCGTGGTCTTGGAAAACATCACCCGCCTGCGGGCCGAGCGCCCGCAGGAAAGTCTCGCAAGCGTGGCGCAGGCCGCCACCCGCGAGGTGGGGCCGGCCCTGATCGCGGCCACCTTCGCCTTTTTCGCCCTCTTTCTACCCTTTCTCTTCGTCCCGGGTATGATCACCCTGCTCTTCCGCGAGCTGGTGCTCGTGGTCCTAGGCATCGTGCTGCTCAGCCGCCTCTGCGCGGTCTTTCTGGTGCCCATGCTGAGTGCCTGGATCCTGCATCCCGCTGCCCAGGCCAGCCACGGATGGAACGAGCGCTTCAACCAGTGGCTCCAGCGCCGCTACGCCGGCAGTATCGACTTCACCCTTCGCCACCGCTGGCTGGTGATCGGACTCTTCCTCCTGCTGGCCGCCGGAGGTGGGATCGCCTTCAAGCAGAGCGGCTCCGAATTCCTGCCCTCGGTGGACGACGGGCGCATCATGGTCAAAATCCGCATGCCTGCCGGAGCCGCGCTGGAGCGCATGGACGATATCGCCCGGCAAATCGAAGCCCTTGTGGCGGACGACCCCAACGTAAGCAGCTACTTCAGCCTCGTCGGCGGGGCCATACGCGGACTCTACACAAATAAAATTGGCAACGAGGGCCAAATCGACATCGAACTGCTGCCCGCCGATCAACGGGATCTCAGCACCACCGAATACCTCGCCCAGCTACGCCCGAAGATCGCCAAGCTGGCCGCCCCCGGCGCCCGGCTGATGGTGATGCAGAGCCAGATGCGCGGCATCCGCAAAGTCGGCCGCTCCGAGATCGAAATCGAAATCAACGGCAGCGAAATGAACCAGCTCTTCGAGACCGCCAGCCGTATCGCCGAAGGCCTGGGCGAGGCCCCCGGGCTGACCAATATCGATATCTCCCTCGACTACAGCAAACCGGAGTGGCAAGTGGACATCGACCGCCTCCGCGCGGGCGAACTGGGCCTGAGCGTCAGCGAGATCGCCGCCACCCTGCGCGGCTACATCGGCGGGCGCGTGGTCACCCGGTATCGGGAGAATAACGAACTCTTCGACCTGCGGGTCATCGTGCCGGAACGCGAGCTGCGCACCCGAGACGACGTGGAACGCCTCATCGTCGCCGTGCCCGGCGGCGGCTACGTCCGGCTGGCCGAAGTGGCCGAGGTGCGCCGCGCCACCGGACCGGTGGAAATCACCCGCCGCGACCAGATCAAACAGGTCATTGTCCGCACCGACACCGCCGGCACCGATCTGTCCACCGGCCAGTCGACCGTCCGCGCGGTGCTGGACAGCATCGAGTGGCCGGCCGGCTACACCTACAAGATTGGCGGCACCGCCCAGCAGATGGCCGAGATGAAGTCCGTCGTCCAACAACTGCTGGTCTATGCCGTCTTCTTCTCTTTCCTCGTCCTCGCCGTGCAGTTCAACAGCCTCCGCCTGCCCCTGCTGGTGCTGCTCGCCATGCCCTTCTGCCTCGCCGGCATGGGCTACGGACTCTGGCTCACCGGCACCGCCTTCGGGGCCACCGTCATCATCGGTGTCATGGTCGTCCTCGCCGCCAACGTCAACGACGCCGTGCTCCTGATCGAGACCGCCCGCGCCCGCATACAGGACGGGGAAGCGCCGCTGCCCGCCATCCGCGAGGCCGCCATCATCCGCATGCGCCCGCGCCTGATGACCACCATACCGGTCATTCTCGGCTTCGTGCCGCTCGCCTTCGCCCTCGAAAGCGGCGGCGAGCTGCTCCGCCCCATGGCCGCCGGTGCCATCGGCGGACTCGCCCTCGAAGTGCTCGTCGCCCTCTACCTCGTGCCCGTCTTCTACAGCCTCAGCTTCAAGCGGGCATCCACTGAAACCAAATAAAGAACCATGAAAAAGATCCAAATCCTCGGCACCGGCTGTGCCAAATGCAATAAACTGACCGAAGCCACCAAAACGGCGGCCGACGAACTCGGCCTCGATTACGAGCTGGAAAAAGTCACCGACATGATGCGCTTCGCCGACTTCGGCGTCATGATCACCCCCGCCCTGGTGGTGGATGGCGAAGTCAAAGCCACAGGCAGCGTGCCCAAAGCGGATGAACTGAAAAAGCTGCTGCAATAGCTAATCCAAGCCGATGCACGATTTAAGTTATGCCAATCCTCGTGGCGTGTGCGCTTGCGCACGCACGGCGCCCTCGAGGCGCGGCACCCGACCAGCAAACGGCGTCACCTCGACGGCGACGGGCCTTCGCGAGCGAAGACGCCACGTAGTTGCCTTAAAAAATCAACCCACCAACATCCTGAAAAAGATCCTCCAACCCATTCTGTTCATCATCGTCGCCCTCGGCATCGCCGCTTTCGTCTGGGAGAAAGTCCGTCCGGATGCAGCGACGACCCCCGTCGCGACGCCGGAAGCCACCGCGACGGCTCCAATCGCGGAGGCGACTACAGAAACCGCCGGGGTCGGCGAAAGAACTCTATTGCAAGCCACTTATCGCCTCATCCATGGATCAGAACAGCAAGGATCCGACTCCCGCGCTCAAGAGCACGAGCAACCATGGGGGTGTCGCAGCGAAGCGTAGCAGGGCGAAGACGACCACCGCGAAAGCCAGCCGGGTGGAATCCGTGATCGCGACGGTCCAGATGGGATCATAGAATGCCGCCAGCAGCAGGCCCACGACGGCGGCGTTTGTCCCCATGAGGGCGGCCTGTGCGGACTTCAAACGACGTAACCGATCCCAATAAGGGAGGACTCCGAGAACCAGCAACCACGAGGGCACATAGGCGGCGACGAGCGCGAGCATACCACCCGCTACGCCTCCGGGCCCAGTATTGATGGATGCGCCCAAGAAGCCGGTGAACGCGAACAAAGGCCCTGGCAGTGCCTGCGCGGCCCCGTAACCGGCAAGGAAGGTATCTTGCTCAACCCAACCCTGGCCAACCGTAAAGGAATCGAGCAAGGGCAAAACCACATGGCCTCCCCCGAATACGAGGGAACCGGCTCGATAGAATCCTTCCATCGCTTCCACCAAGCCCCCCGTATAGACCTCCCGCGCAACGGGCAGTCCGATCAAGAGAAGACCGAACGCCACGAGAAACGGCCAGCCGGAACGCGACCGCTGGTCCGGCGTTGAAGCACTCTGTCCACTGACTTTCCCTTGGAAAAGCAAGCGGCCAAGAAGCGCTCCAAAGGCAATCACGGCGACCTGCCAGAAGGCATCCGCCATCAGCAAAAGGATCGTCGCGCTGCCAAGGGCGATCAAGGCTCGCTCGTGGTCTGGACAGAGCTTGGCCGCCATGCTCCAGATGGCGTTCGCGACAACTGCCACGGCCGCCAGCTTCAAGCCGACAATCCAGCCTGCGCCGAGAAGGTCTCCCAGCGAGGAGAGCCCGACCGCTAGTCCGACCATGATCATGGCTGAAGGCAGCGTGAACGCGGTCCAGGCCAAAAAGGCCCCGGCAACTCCCCCTCGATGATGGCCGATGGCAAATCCAATCTGACTGCTGGCCGGGCCGGGGAGAAACTGGCACAGTGCCACCAAGTCCGCATAGGCTGACTCAGTGATCCACTTTCGCTTCCGGACAAATTCCTCCTGAAAATACCCAAGGTGGGCAACGGGTCCCCCAAAAGCGACACAGCCAAGTTTCAGGAAACTCAGGAAGATCTGAAGCAGCTTCGAACGATCACCGCTCATTGCGGCCTCCCGACTGAAGGCTGCGACCGTCCACGGACCAACGGCCCGATCCGCGCAATAGAATGAAGATACTCCCTACCGTCATACAGAAATCGGTGCGGACGGCATGGGCAGCCTCCCAGAAACCATCATTGAGCAAGGTGGGTATCTTCGTGGAGAGGATCGCGACCGCCATGATGGTCAGCAGGGGAACCGCGGCAGCACGAGCGTAGAACCCGATCACGAGCAGCAGCCCGCAAACGATCTCCGTGGTTCCGACCAGATAGCCCAAAAACTCGGGCGCGGGCAGGCCAATTTTCTCGAAACGTCCGGCTCCCCTCATTTCCGGCTGGATCCATTTCTGGATGCCTTCGCTCAGGAAGACCACGCCCACCATCCACCGGATCAGGGCGGTTGAAACCAAGGCATCGGTTCGTCTGACTCTTTCAAAAAGTGTATGCATTATAAGTCCTCTTCGAGGAACTGGATTATGCGTCGACACACGTCATGTGAGCCTGAGCTAGGATTCCGCCGACTGAATCTGCTGCAAAATCGGCGGACCCCACAACCTCGGCATCAAACCGTTCGGAGGCAAGACTCAAGCTGCTCGTGGCACTGCCGAATATTATTCCAGCAAGTGGTATCCATAGCCATATGCTCTCGAAGTTCACTAACATCCAGAGTCTGGCGATTTGGAATAATGCCGGTCGCCGTGCGTCAGAACAGGCACATGAGTCATTCGCCCTTAAAAAACAGCCACCGCCCACCACCAAATCCACGCCGCTGGCCAAGGTCGCCCTACTCGTCGGGACCGCCTTTTCCCTATTCATCGCCTCACGTTTCCTCCCGGCCGAAGCCTGGCTGAAGGACTTTAACCAATGGATCGCAGACCTTGGCACAGTTGGTATTGAGGTCTTTGTCTTCGCCTACGCCGCCTTCGGTCTGCTCATGCTGCCGGGTGCCATCCTGACGATTGGGGCGGGCCTCATTTTCGGCCTCGGTTGGGGCTTCGTTGCCGTTTCGGCGCGCTCGACGCTGGGTGCGGCGCTGGCCTTTCTCGTCGGTCGCTTTCTCGCCCGTGATAAGATCCGTGCGCTGACCGCCGGCAAACCGAAGTTCCAGCGGATCGACCGCGCCATCGGCGAACGGGGTGCCAGGCTCACCTTCCTCCTCCGGCTCAGCCCCATCGTGCCCTTCAACCTGAGCAACTTCTTTTATGGCCTGACCGCAGTCAAGTTCTGGCCCTACGTCCTGGCCAGCTGGCTCGGCATGATGCCCGGCACGCTGGCCTACGTTTACTTCGGCACCCTGGGAAACCAGTGACTGGTCCTTCACTTTTGTCCCAGCAGCGGATTCTCCCAGTTCAGGCCGGGAAACCGTGCGAAGTCGGCATCGTTCGAACAAAGCGTGGCACGATTTGCCATGGCATAAACCGCCAAGGACGCATCGGAAGTCAACTGCCCGCTTACGCCCGCCCGTTCCATCAAAGACAGCACTTGCTCACTATGATTCTCGGAGGGCAGCAGGACGCGAACGACACCGACCTGTCGCCACGTCTCAATGACAGACTTTGCCGTGGTCAGCATTACAGCCGCCTCGCCGAGGCGCGGGTTCGTGGCGATCCGGACGAATCCGAGCATGACCTCGTGCGGCAAGCCAATCAGATCCCGCCCGTTGAGCGCCTCCTCCCACCAGGCCTTCGCCTGCGCGTGCTGCGGCGCATGGGCATTGTAGGCGTAGAGCAAAAGGTTGAGGTCCGGCAGAATCATCGGGCCAACTCTTGGATTGTTTCCTCGTCGTCCAATTCGTCCGCCAAACGATTGAAACGCTTGCCGGCCAATTCCCCCGGAAAGGGCGCCTGGAAAATCGGCACGACTTCGATCCGCTCTTCAGCCGCTTGGCTCAAGGCACGACGGATGGATTGGTTCAAGACCTCCTTGAAGGACTGACCGGTTCGGGCCGCCTCCCCACGAAGCAAATGCTCCGTGTCGGGATCGATCGTCACTGTTGTTCGCATGGAATACACCATTACAGCATTCAATTTGCTGTCAAGACAGCAAATCGCTGAAAAACAGCCTCCCCGCAAACAGGTCTGCGGAAGAAACGACAGTAGAAGTTTTTACTTGATCCTATAACATACTTTATGTGACATACTATACATGGCGCGAGGACCTTCAGGCAGAGTGGTGATTGAGCTGGACCCCGAGTTGAAGCGGGAGTTGCACGGCAGTTTGGTCGCGGACGGGACGAACCTCAAGGAATGGTTCATTGCACAGGCCCGCGCCTATTTGCGGAGTCGGCGGGCGCCGGAGCTGCCGGGTCTGGCGGACCTCAATCAGGATTTTTACGGCCAAGCCGCCGAGGAGCCGGGTGCCTACAAAGCTGCCCCTGCCAAAGATGAACCGCCCCAGGCCGAAAGCAAGACCGACTAGTATTCGTTTCGACCTTTTATACCATGAATCCCTTCCGACCGACGCCCCGCGAAACCTTCCAGAATCTGCTCCGCGAGCTGTTTCAGATCGAGGCGGCCGCCGAGCTGGACTTCGGCATCTACCGCATCATGGGGCAGAAGCGCGGCATCGTCGAAAAGTTTATCGAGCAGGATTTGCTCGCCACGATCGACGGCGAGTTGCGCACGGGGGCGCTGAAAAAGGAATCCTCGACTTCGGACCAGCTGGCGGAGCTGGCCGCTCAAATCCGCGAGACGCTGGCCGACGACGCCATCGATGCGGAGGGCAATCTCGGCGAGACCTACGCCAAGACCAAGCTCGGCAAGGAATACCTGGCCATGCAAAAGGCCGGCCAGGGCAGCCGTTCGATGGCCGAGCTGGAGAGCACGATCTACAACCACCTCTACGACTTCTTCAAGCGCTACTATGACAAGGGGGACTTCATGTCGCAACGCCGCTATTCCAAGCGCGAGAAATACGCCATTCCCTACAACGGCGAGGAGACCCACTTCCACTGGTCGAATGCCGACCAGTATTACATCAAGACCGGCGAGACCTTTACCGACTACCGCTGGAAGGATCCTTCCGGCGCGGTGCGGGTGAAGTTCAGCGTGACCCGCGCCAACGTGCCCAAGGACAACATCAAGGCGCCGGACAAGCGCTTCTTCATCCCGCAGCTCGACGCCTTGACCGTCGAGACGCTGGGCACGGCCAAGGACCGGGACCGCCATACCCTCCTCACCCTGCCCTTCCACTACCGCGGCCTGACCGACGCGGAGACGAAACGCTACGAAGCGCTGGCGGACGAACTGGGCATTAAGAACGGCAATGGAAACGGCGGCAAACTACAGGCCGCCCTCCTCGCCGAAGCCGTCGAAGCGCTCCCGAAATCAGCAAAGGTCAAAGCCGACCGCGAACTGGTCGCCGCCCTGGGCGCGGAGCACCACAAAGACGCCGAGGGCGAAGCGGTCTCCCGGCTGGCCCACCACTTACGCCGCTTCACGGTCAAGAACACCTCCGACTACTTCATCCACAAGGATCTGGAGGCCTTTCTCACCCGCGAACTCGACTTCTATCTGAAAAACGAAGTCCTCCACCTCGACAACCTCGAAGCCGGCGGCGAACAGCGGGCCGAGGGCTGGTTCGAGATGATGGCCACCATCCGCCGCATCGGCCGCCAAATCATCCTTTTTCTCGCCGAAATCGAAAACTTCCAGAAACGCCTCTTCGAGAAAAAGAAATTCGTCACCGAGTGCCACTACTGCCTCACCCTCGACCGCATCCCGGAAGAACTTTATCCCGAAATCGCCAAAAACGAGAAGCAGATCGAGGAGTGGAAACGCTTGTTCGCCATCGATCAAGCCAAGGGTTGGTCCGAACCGCCGTCGGTCGGGTTTTTGAAGAAGCACTGGAATTTGGTGGTGGATACGAAATTCTTTGATGCTGCGTTCTCCGAATGTGTTCTCTCTGAGATAGATAATATTTCCGACCAAGCGATGGGCTTAGTTCTTCACGCGGAGAATTTTCAAGGCTTAAAACTCCTAGAAGAAAGCTACCAATCAGCGGTCCCTTGCGCTTACATCGATCCGCCTTACAACACAGAAGGAGATGGATTTCTGTATAAAGACCAATATCGCTCGTCAAGTTGGCTTTCGATGATGAGGCAAGGGATCACTCTTGCTAGAAACCTGTTGGCTGATGCCGGATCGCTGACAGTCAGTCTCGACGACGGCGAGCAGGACAAAGCGAAAATGCTCATGAAACAGGTTTTCGGTGAATTAAATTTTATTAGCAGCATTATTTGGCAAAAAAAATACGCGCCTGCCAACGATGCCAAGTGGTTCAGTGAAGATCATGACTTTCTTTTAATCGCAGCCAAATCACGCGAGGAGTGGTATCCCAAAGGTCTGCCAAGATCCGAGAAGCAGGACAGGGCCTATAAGAACCTGGACGGCGACAATCGGGGAAGATGGCGAACTGACAACTATACATCAAATAAAAGCCGTAGTGAGCGACCAAACTGTTGGTATGCGATCATCCAGCCCAACACCGGGGAAGAAATTTGGCCTTCGGAGGATGCGGTGTGGCGATATTCCAAAGAAATGCATGAACGGAACATTCGTGAAGACCGTATTTGGTGGGGCCAATCCGGCACCAATCGAGTGCCCGCTTATAAACGCTTCCTCTCGGATGTCGGCGAGATCCGACCCCGCACGATCTGGCAACACACCGAAGTAGGACACAACCAGGACGGCATGAGAGAAAACCAAAATTTATTTGGCCTAAAATCATTTTCGTCACCCAAACCCGTCGCCTTGATTGAGCGGGTTATCCAGCTTAATCAAGAAGATCTGGTTTTGGATTATTTCGCCGGTTCGGGAACCACCGGTCATGCGGTGCTGAATCTAAATCGATCAGAAGACAAATTGCGTCGTTATCTTCTCATCGAAATGGGAGCGCACTTCGATACAGTGTTAGTCCCACGGCTCAAGAAAGTGGTCTACTCCGCCGACTGGAAATCCGGCAAACCCACAACCCGCGACACGGGCATCAGCCACTGCTTCAAGTATGTGCGGCTGGAATCCTACGAGGACGCGCTGGGGAACATCGCCTTCGACGAGAACGAGGTGGCGCAGCGGCAGTTGGCCTTCGACCAGTATGTCATCCACTACATGCTGGACTTCGAGACGCGGGGCAGCGAGACCTTGCTCAACACGGAGAAGCTGGTGGCCCCCTTCGACTACAAGCTGGAAATCCGCGAGGGCGACGATCTGAGGGTCAAGCCGGTCGACCTGCCGGAGACCTTCAATTTCCTCATCGGCCTGCGGGTGCGCACGCGCCGGGTTTACTGGCGGGAAGTCAAGCGGGGCCGCAAGACGGAGAAGGTCAAGTATCTCGTCCTGCGCGGGCGCACGAATCCGCATGCCACCGGCGGCGAGCGGGAGGTGGTGGTGATCTGGCGCACGACCGAGGGCTGGCAGCAGGCGGACTACATCGCCGACCGCGCTTTCATCGAGGACGAACTGGAGCTGACCAAGGAGGCCGACGAAGTCTTCACCAACGACGACAGCCTGCTGCGCCACCCCCAGGCCCGGTCGCTCGACCCGGTCTTCAAGCGCCGCATGTTCAACCAACCCGATTGACCCGATGGCCGCGACAGCGAAACCAGAAGCCAAACGCGCCGAAGAGCGGCGCAACTACCAGAAGCTGGAGCGGCGGCTGGTGCTGCTCTCCTGGCTGCTGGACAAATTCGGCTTCCGCGAGAACAAGGAGCTGCTGGAATTCACCGCTCAGGCGGACGAGGGCTTCGACGGCGAGGGCCGGGCCTATGTGACCAACCTGCTGCGCAACCGCGGCTCGAAATGCCGGATCGAACCCGCCGACCTCGAGCGCTACGACAGCAACATCCGCCGCCACCTCGACCACATCAACCGCCTGCGCTCGCAGCCGATCGTGCTCAAGTATTTCCAGCACCTCGCCCTCCTCTTCAGCGAGATTTTCCTCGACGCCTGGGCCCACCGCCGCGCCAGCCTGCGGGAGGAGCTGAACACCTTCGTCCGCTCGCGCAATATCGACAAACTGGCCGGGGAGCCGGAGGACGAGGAGTTCACCCAGGCCGAGCTAAACAAGCTGGCCTTCTGGATGGCGACGGGCAGCGGCAAGACGCTCCTCTTTCACCTCAACTACCTGCAGTTTCGTCAATACGCCAAAGAGGCCGGGCAACCGATCGACAATATTCTGCTGATCACGCCCAACGATAATTTGACGCGCCAGCATCTGGAGGAAATGGCGGCCTCGGATATCCCCGGCGCCCGTTTCTCTCTGCAGTCCAGTGGCCTGGAAATGGCGCGGTCCGACACCGTGCGGGTGCTGGAAATCACCAAACTGGTGACGGAGAAAAAAGGCGGCGGCGAGTCCGTGCCGGTGGAGGCCTTCGAGGGCTTCAACCTCATCTTCGTGGACGAGGGGCACAAAGGGACGGGCAGCGAGGCCCAGACCTGGCGGGAGCGGCGGCAGGCCCTGGTCGCGCAGGGCTTCACCTTCGAATACAGCGCCACCTTCGGGCAGGCGCTCGACGCGGCCAAGACGGATGCCGTGACCGGCGAATACGCCAAGGCCATCCTCTTCGACTACAGCTACAAGTATTTCTACGGCGACGGCTTCGGGAAGGATTTCCACATCCTCAATCTGAAGGATTACGAAGACGAGGAGTCCGTCCACATGCTGCTGCTGGCCAACTTGCTCTCCTTCTACGAGCAGCGCGCCTTCTATCATAGCAACGCCAACACCCTGCGCGGCTACGGCATCGAGCCGCCGCTCTGGCTGCAGATTTGCAGCCGGGTCTCCGCCACCAACGCGGAAGTGATGACGGTGCTGAAGTTTCTCGCCCGGTTCACCATGAACGAACGCGACTGGTCGGTGAAACGGATCGCCAAGGTGCTCGAGGGCAAGAGCGGCATCGAGCTGGACGGGGAGCGCACCGATCTCTTCGCGGGGCGGCTGCCCTGGCTGCGGGCCGGTCGCCGGTCGAAGGATGCAGCCAGGGTCTTTCACGATATTTTGAGCCGGGTCTTCGAGGCGGCGACGCCCGGCGAACTGGAAATCAAGACGATCAAGTCGGCCAAGGGCGAAATCGCGCTCCGGGTGAGCGGCGCGACCAACGATTTCGGGTTGCTCAATATCGGCAATGTCAGCGGGTTTAAGACATGGGTGTAAAATGTTGAGTAGTTAAAAGATCGCATAGACGCGCCTCAACGAGCGTATTGCTTCGGCTACGGGGAGATTGGCGGCGAGGCAATGCCTGAGCCAGCGGATAAATTTTGCGGCAATCT
>Ga0208623_100648_pt1 | contig 16501 bp, 18 predicted proteins | sample HotLakConsUCCL28_FD_184737 | JGI IMG/M metagenome (GOLD analysis project Ga0208623, IMG submission 184737) | Hypersaline microbial mat communities from Hot Lake, Washington, USA - Hot Lake Consortium UCC-L28 (SPAdes) (version 2) ...
CGACAACCTCGCAGCCAAAACCAGCGACAACATCATGGAGGACACAACAACCTAACCATTCCGATCGCAGCGGTCAGAACCGGCCAACTTGGTTGTCGGCACAGGACAAGGTGGTTGACGCTCTACACTGCACTGTCATTGCAGGCCGGAATACAGTCAAACCCTTGCCCAGCGTCACCACATCCTGTTCGTGGAGCCACATGAGCGCGCGATCCATCAGCCGCGTCATTTCCTTGACCTGTGCGCGCAGAAACGCATCGCCGGACATGCTGGCGAGCAGGTCGCCCAGCGAGGTTTCGACCTGCAAATCCTTGCCGCGCTGACCTTTCTCCAATCGCCCCAGAAGATGCCCGACCAGTGCTTCGCCCGCTTGTTGGCGCAGGGCGGCTGACTGTTCGATCACCCGCCATGAGCGTTGCAACGCCACAAAAAGCGTGTGCCGCGACGCCTTGCGCAGACGCAGATTGCCTTTGCCGCCGTCAAGGTCACGACCATCGCGTGCCATACCACGCAAGAGCTTCTCGACCACGTCAGGGCGCACATGGCTGTGCCCGCCGTCGCGCAGTTTCTGGCTGGCCAGTTGTAGGTTCAATGGCGTGTACAAATGTTCGTCGGCGTCAGGTGCCTCTTCTCGCATGAGCGCGATCAGGTCACTTTCAAGCCGTGTGGCCTCACCTAACCGATTAACCGAACTGTCCTGCACGGAATTATGCACAAACACGGTCACAGCAGTGTCGTTGCGCGCAATCCCCAGCGATTCAAGATCGGCCAGCGCCTTGGTCAGCTGCCCACCGGTCAGCCCGCTGATCCCGGTCAACTCATCCGTGGAGATACCCTCATCGGGCGGCGCGTTGATCAAGTGGCGGACTATGTCCATCAAATGTGTGCGCCGCATGCCCGTAATCTGCGCCTTGTCCAGCAGAACCTTGGCCTCATCGATGCTGCGCACCCGCAGTGAGGACGGGAATACCTGCACGCGGTTTTCCTCGCGCGTCAGAAGCTTCGCCTCTTCAAGCCAGGACAGCGCCGTCTTGATCCGCGTGTCATCCGTGGCACTTTCGCGCTGAAACTCGCGATCCTGCTCGTTGCGCACGATTTCACCTGCGGTCGCCACCACCGTGCCGGTACTGCGCGTCCGGGCATCCATGCGCCGCACGGCCTTCAGGATGGCACCGATCTCGTGCCGGGCGAGGCGCGAGCGCGCCGAAAGCTGGAACTGGCGTTCAACATCATCGGCCGCAAACAGAAGCACGCAATTCGCATGGTCCCGGTCGCGACCGGCCCGGCCTGCCTCCTGCAGGTAGTTCTCGAGCGAGCCGGCAATGTCGCCGCGTCAGGGCTATGCGTTGCTGTGTCGTGCTGTTGCCGGAAGGGCCCAGAAAGCTCCACATGAGGGGGATGCGGTAGCGTTCGGTGACCACAGCAAGCATGAGAATGTTGACGTCGGATTTGCCGATCTTACAGTTGGTCCGGTCTATACAGAGATACCAGCGGTCTGGATTTCCGATCAGCGCCATCACGATCCCGACGCTCCAGTCATCGGGCAGGAGCACTTGTTGGAAGAAGCGCTGCAGGCGGCGATAGGTTGACGCAACTTTGGCGCGAGCTGGGCGCTCTGAAGCAATATGCGTCAGGTTCACTGTGCGGGCGCTGATCATTCCAAGCACGAGCAGGCACAGTATTTCAAGGCTGGTCTTACCCAGTTGCACATGTGGCGTTAGCGTCTTTTGCAGATCGGCGAGAGAACAGATGGTCATGGACGAAATCCTTGCAGGGAAAGAGTCCGTGCTCAGAATCCATCTCGCCGGTCGTTTCCACCCCCGTAATCAACAATTCACGCCAGTGTCGTGTAGTGTGGAACTTGGGGTATCATACCGGCAATGTGAAAAGTGGCTCTAGAAAACTACCAACCCGGCTTCTGGTGCCGCTGCGGCGAGGTTCGGGGTTGCTCATACCATCCGGCTAACTGCATAAATTCATAGTACAACTCCTAAAAAATAATGCTTTTTCAAGCTAAAAATACATCATTTGTTTACCAAACCGACGTATCAATAGAAACGAGCAGATAAACTTATCAACTTACTGGAAAAACATGCGTGAAATGCCTTTGGGCACTCACATTGAAGAATAAGCTCAGGGCATCGTTGTCCTGAGCTCTTCACAAAAACCTCAACTTGCTCTGAAAACAGACGCATTTTGATCTCCTTAAGAGAGTATAACCAAATTTATTTGGACTGACTTCCTTGAGGCTCTGTCATGACGACCATAGGTTGCAAACCGGAGATGTTCAGATCATAACGTTGACCATATGCCACCTGATGCTGCATGATCTTCCTAAATAGAAAACACATCCGAGGAGAACCGCGCACTATTCAAGCTTCCGCTTGAATGCTACAATCAAAATTCGGATAATTTTTTTTGAAAAATCCTGAAGCATAGGACTCTTCCTCACCGGAACCGCCAGTATTGGCCCTACAGTCCAGTAGAAGCGCACAAACGCCCTTCCCAATGCGCGGTTCACGAGCCATTGATCTCGGAAACGACGCAAATATACGACTTCTGGATGCCAAGGGTCTTGATAAGCAGCGGTCGCCACAAAACAACTTTCGGAATTGCTATCATCGTCATCGTCGACCACATCACCATCGTCGTCATCGGGGTCGTCAGGGTCGTCATCCGCAGGAGTTGACGGCCAAGTTGGGATAGGCCAGGGATCATCTGGCTCTAGTTCGGGCTCTGGCTCTGGCTCCGGTTCGTCATCCTGAGCATAGAAATATCCACCAGGGCTATCCTCATCAAAAGCCTCAGAACCATACTGCACCCCTTCTATTTCAAGGGTTGGTGGTTCATTTTCCCCATAAAAGCCACTTTCAGCTAAAATCTGTTGTGCAAGCTGATCTTCAGGATCTACAGAAATCGATATTATTGGGTTATCCTCTGAAGACCTTACAGTGGCAGCGTCTTGAAATTCTTCTAAAGAAACATTCTCGAGCTCTATTGATGCTTCTTGCCCATAATTTACTATGACGTTCCCATTATCACCCTCAATTACTTCCACTGTAAGGGGGTCAATTTCATGCTGAAGTGAAATTTTGTCAATTCCTACTTTGAAATCAGTAATAAGAGCATGACCGTCATCATTTGAGAAATGGAATTGATTTATATCGCTTTCAGATCCACCGCCAGTGAGAGTATCATCTCCAGACCCAGCAACAATTATATCGGACCCATCGCCGCCATTGATAATGTCATTTCCACGTCCACCGTGAAGATAGTCGTTGCCATCCCTACCAAGCAACGTATCATTCCCATCACCGCCCCACATACTGTCGTTGCCTGAACCGCCATCGAGATAATCGTTGTCTATACCGCCCGCAATCAGGTCGTCTCCACCTTCACCGAAAACAGTGTCGTTTCCTGTATTTGCGTTGATTATGTCAGCTTGATCACTTCCAGTTATTGTTTGCTCTCCACGCGAGCTAAGCGCGTTGGCATTTACCTTTCCGGCATATAGATGCGTTGGATAGTCCGAATTAGGTGTGATTACGACTTCTTCCCCTGGAGGCGTCCACAGAAGTTCTATGTTGTCGCCGTAGCTCTCGTAAAACTCAGTTGGAACGAAATTCTTTGGATTGAAATAATCAACGGCTTCTGCACTTCGGAGCGCATCCAATGCACTAGGTAAAAGAAAGTGCCGTTCTTCACCGATTAGATCAGAAAGACCATTTTGAAGATCACGAGCACCATCTAAGGCGTAAAATATATCATCTCCGATCGCCAAGAAGTACTGAGCTCCAAGGTCTTCACCAACAAACTCTGGATGTTCAATGCTTATGATTTTCAAAGCAAAGCTTTCTCCAGTTTCTAAAGTGATGGTCTTCGGAAGATCTTCAAGGTCAATTATTTGTCCCTCTATTTTGATTATATCTTCTGTAGGGTTAAAATCGTCCAATCGCCCAACAATCGGTGAATGGTTATTTGCAAGATTAGTGAATTCATAGATGTCAGCACCAGTGCCGCCATATGCATGATGACCTTGCATGCCTGCCGCATTACTTGCTTTTGTGACATCAAGGATCAAATGGTCGTCGCCGGGCCCTGCAAACATATGAATTTGACCACTTACAGGAACCGACGCTTCAAGCGTATCATTTCCTGCAAAGCCGACCAAGCCGGTGCCCGAGTGATCGATTGCGTCGCCTTCGCGATGATGGATGATATGGTCATCACCTTGAGTGCCCGAGATCTGGCCTCTTGCTATATCGTCTCTAACGAGATTGTATCGTTGAACGGTTGGCATCTTCACCCCCATGAAGCACTGGATGAAGATCGCTCATAAGGTTTAAGCGATGGCTAAACGTGGAGGGAACCAAATCGGTTTATGTAAATATTTTGATGGAAATAAGTTTCATTTTTTCCAATAATTTTTTGCAATTGTGTGGATTTTTATTTTTCCTACTATCCGCACCAAGCATGCTTTAGGTCAGAAATTTACACATGTGTGGCGTTGTTGCATATTACTGAGCCAGAAGATTCCCTTGGCGAATCCCACGCGATTAGACAGGCTGCATGAGCAAGCCATCTACAACCCGCTATTCTATGACGAACTGGTCCAGCTACACCACGTCTTTGCGCAATGAGGATCACGTTGTCGCGATGTTCGAGCTCGCCCTTGTCGACGGCCACATAAAGGTGGTCGAGGAGCGCCACTATATGCTCGTGCCGGCCCGTGATCTCGAACAGAAAGTGATCAGGTGCTACACCTCTTAATCGGCTGATCATCGAGATACCGAACGCTCCGACCGGGACCCAGCTCGACGCGCCATACCGTCCTGTCCGGCCGCTCCTCGACGGTGCAGCCCGCCTCCTTTCATTCGTAGAAGATCGGTATGCCCGCGCGCAGAATCGCCACCACTGCCGGGTCTACGGTTCCGTCGAAGACGTCGGACAGGCTATGCTCATCGTCATCGGTCATGCCGACATCATGCATGACATCATTACGCTCGCGCGAAGCGCGCTGCGGGCTCCTGCCCGAGCGAGTCATGAAAGATCGGCAAGACGCGCCCCCTTGCTTCGTAATTCAGGCAGCCTTCGCCGATCTGCCACCCTTCGAAAAACAGGTGTTCTAGTTCGTTCCGCCTAACCACCTCTGATCGAATTTCACGAACCCGCGCGAACTCCTCGACCAGTGCCACCGTCACCTCCTCGTGCAGGAGCCGGTTGAGGCGATCATCAGAACGAAAACCCGCATCTGCCTCGTCCGGTGCGACTCGCTAGAGAACTCCCTTCGCCGCCGCGTTCCAGCGCCCTTCCTCGACAAGCCAAAGGCCCTGAAGAGCTGCAAGGGTCATAGGGTCTGCCGTGCCGGGGCCGGTGCGCACGTCCGGCGTGTGGTATCCCGCCAGCCGGACCCTACCGGACTGCGCCGCTGCGAGCAGCACGACGACAGACACGTCGTCCCACCGTGGCATTACTGCAGGTTTTAGAGGCGTCTCATGCAAAACACACCCCCAGCTCGTCTCTTCGGCGTAGCCAAGCGCCTCCAGCGCCTCCGACGCCATCTGCCCATGCGCTCGTGTGCGATTGCTGGCGCTCCCCACCGGAACCGGGAAGACCTTCAGCAAGTACGTCCCGACCGACTCTGCCTGCGCTCTCGTCAACACTTTAACCTCCGTTCATGGTGCGACTATGACACGTCGGACGTTCTCAGGCAAAGTGCCCGCATCGACCGCCGAGCGTGCCCCGATTGTACATTTGTACAAAATCGCTCCCCACGACGCGCGGTGTCTGGGAAATATTTTTTCCGCTGCGGTGGGGATTTTCTGTTGCCACGCAAGACCTAAGCGGAGTGCAGGTGGCGGAGGAGATGGGTCCTAAAGACAACCTTCTCTACATTGCGCAGCTTGGCGTTTTACGATGCGAAGGCTGTCTTTCATATATAAATCAATACACTAAGAAAAATCATCCTTGAGCCGCGCGATCTGATGCATTCGCTCGTGCAGGATGGTGACGATGCCAATTTCGCCATCGCCGAGCCGCCGCCAGTACACGAAGTGGCGCTCATAGCGGAAGAAGTACCCTTCCACCCCGAACTCGGCCGGCACGGGCCTCGACACGACGCCCCGCGTTTCGATATGATCAAACGCGGCGAACAAGCCCGTGATGTAACTCTCCGCCTGCGCCTCTCCCCATCGGTCGCGGGTGAAGCGGTAGATCTCGTCGAGGCGCACTGACGCCGCCTCCTGGACGCGGATCGCCATCGGATCAGGCCCGGTTCCGGGCGATCACCTCGGCCGCGGTCAGTGGCTTGTAGCTGTCCTCGGGCGCAGCGAAGGCGCGGATGAGCTCCGCTTTCAGACGGTAGAAGGCTTCGCGCTCCGCGCGTTCCTTGTCGCGGCGGATCAGGTCGCGGATGTATTCGCTGACGTTTTCGTAGGCACCGTCCTCGCCGACATTCGTTGCGACGAACTCGCTAAGGGCGCCGCTTACGCGGACCGTCATGGTGGTGGTGCGGGACATAGCGTGCCTCCTTCTGGCATGTATTCAAGATAACCAAAAACGAAGACGTCCGCAAGCTCGGCGGCACACGGCCTTGTGTGATCCGCAGGACCGCTGACGATGCGCCTAGTCTTTGCCATCCTCCAGCACCAACCTGTCTGCCAGGACCAACAGAACGATTAGCACGGCCTCGGAATGGCGCACAAGCGAGCATCCGTCAGGTATTTGTTGAGGCGCGCCTCGCCTATGGAGACGACGAGGACACTGTTCGCTTCTGGGATGCGCTCACGGCGCGCGCGCGGTCTCCGCGATGGAGTCCTGACCGAAATCGGACGGCGTGGCGAGCGGTTGACGCTTCAGTATGAGCAAAGTCGGACCGGAGTTGAGCCAAAGTGGATCGCGCTTGAAAGCTCAGCCCATGGGTCTGCGATCTAGAAAAATGAACTTTAGCAAATAGTAAGTGATTTTTGGCGGCCATTTGGCTAACAGCGCGGAGATACTGCGACTGCACTGGATGGCCCTTCGTCGTTGATCGAAGTGGCCGATCACGAAGATAAACTGCCGAGCGCCTACGAAATGACGGTTTCGGCCTTGCCAATTTAATGATCCCCGCGGTTGCCTAGCGAATTGGTCACCTTTGACCGCGAAACTGCACGCTTATCGGATGGCGTCCGCTAACAGCGCAAGACCTACCCTGCCTTGCACCAAATCCAACCGTTACGGACCACGCTGGTCGAGCCATCGCGCAGAGGTGCCATCGGCCGGTCAATTGTCTCGCTCTTATTGGCGCGGGGGGGGGAGAGCGGCGATAGGGGCCACACATCACCAAGTTTAAATGAATATTGTTTATCATCGGAGGCTATGATGGCAGAGGGGGCTGGGCATGGACCACAGGATCGACACAGGACCACTGCGCCGCAAAAGAACGAAAGTTTTCTTCTGGAATATTTCCAAGAACGCTTGCCCGAGATCATCCCGTCCGAGTGAAGGCCCCAAAAAATCGTAAAGCCCAAACAGCTTCGATACAATGTTGAGGCTGCGGTTGGGACGCTGAGTAGCCAGTGGTTACTCTCGACCTTCGATGAAAGTTTAGCGCATCAAATGAAACCTGAGTATAGCCATATTCAAGTTGCTTGACAAAAAATAGTTCTAGTCACAATCTATTTTTTGTCGGTGTCTACCGAACGGAAACCAGCTCAACCGCGCCCACTTGCTGGACAGATAGCCCGGCGAATCCTGCTTACTTCAACTAGAGAGAGAAAGCTGAATGAAAACCAATCGTCGTACTTTCCTTGCCGGCGCTTCCGCCGCAGGTGCCGTTTCATTAGGCATGCCTGGCCTGATAACCGGACGCGCCTACGCACAAGAATCCCGCTCGCTCGTGTTTGCCGCAGCGGGTACTGTGACCTCTAGTTGGGACCCCACATCCCACACTGTCGCGCCGCAGATAACGGCGGAGGGCCTTGTTTTCGGCCATCTGACCAACTGCCCAATGACTCCAGAAAACCCTGATGAAATATTGCCCGATCTTGCTGTCGAATGGAATGTCGTGGACCTCTACACGCTTGAATATAAGCTGCGACAGGGCGTGACCTTCCACAATGGCGAGCCATTCACCGCCGCCGACGTAAAGGCTACCATGGAATATGCAAGCCAGCCAAGCCGGCCGGCATCTGCATGGTATCCGGGGCAGGTGGAAGTCGAAGTGATTGACGAATTTACTGTCCGGCTGAAAACTGAAAAGTTCGGTTATCCGGCTCTAAATTTCTGGTATGTCGTTGCATTCCTTCCTATTCTTTCGGCCAAGGATGTCGCTGATCCCGAAGTACTGAGACAGAGACCGAACGGTACAGGTCCATTCCGCTACGATCAAACAAATGGCGATCAAATCACCTTCACGGCTTTCGACGACTACCACGGAGGCAAGCCGACGATCGAGAGCGTCGTCTGGGCCTATGTTCCGGATGCTAACACCCGCGTTCTTGGATTATTGAACGGCCAGTATCACCTGACTGAACGGCTTGAACCGGAGCAATATCTTTCACTCTCTGGAGAGGCAAACATTGTAACCAATCGATCGCTGTCATCTGAGAACAAATATCTGCATTTCCGGTGCAACAAGCCGCCTTTCGACGATGTCCGTGTTCGCTTAGCCGCAGTGCACGCTATCGACCGTGAACAGGTGTTGGCAGTAGTCGATGTCGCCGGTCAAGCCTCTGATTGCCATATCTCGCCGGTAAAATTCGGTTATAAGGACATAGAGAACTACCCGAAATATGATCCCGCCCTGAGCCAGCAATTGCTCGCAGAGGCCGGTTATCCGAACGGGCAGGGCTTGCCAGAGATTGAATACATTACCTCGGTTGGCTTCTATCCTAAGACCCGCGAGTATGGCGAACTTATCACAGCCATGTTGCAGGAACAGGGATTCCCAGTGAAGCTGACAACGCTAGAACCGGCGGCTTGGGAAGAGCGCCTCTATCGCGGGGCCGACGGGCAGGGACCGGGGCATATCATCGACGTGGGCTGGATTACCGGTTCACCGGAGCCCGCTTTGGTACTGCGTCCAAACTACCATTCGGACTTTGCTCTCGTCAATGGGATCGCGGACGAGGAGATTGATGCCGCCCTCGACAAGGACCGCAATGCGGCATCGACCGAGGAAAGGCTGAAGATACTGCAAGAGGAAGTCTTGCCCCTTCTGGCAGCCAAGGTGCCTGCAATCTCCTTGTTCTCTTCGGTTTTCCTGCGCGCTATGTCGAAAGATCTAGAAGGTGTCTATTTCTACCCGAATGGACCCATTGACCTCTCAAAGGCTCGCTTTGTCTGATTGAATCGCTGATGAGGGGTGCCGGGTCATCCCTCATCAGCTTTCTTGCTTACGACCGGGCTGAGACAGCTTCGCCCGCGTTTAGAGGAAACACCGTATGGCGTTTGCAATTGAATTCTTCCTACGGCGGATCAGCCAAGGCCTTGTTATCGTTCTGCTCGTCGCATTTGTGATTTTCGCCCTTTTGCGGATAGTGCCCGGTGATCCAATGCGGATTATCCTCGGCCCAATGGCACCTCAGGCCACGCTAGAAGAAACCGCCAGAGAACTCGGCCTTAGGGATCCAATGCTTGTGCAGTTTGGGCGCTTTGTCAGCGAAGTAGCCACCGGAGACCTAGGCCGCTCCTACATTCGTGGAGTTCAGGGCGGCAGTACCGGCGGCTCTCAGGATACTGATGGCTTCGACCCGGAAAACAGTGCCTCGGTCGCGGCGCTCATTTTGAACGCACTGCCTTATTCACTCATGCTTGCAGGGCTCGGCATCGTCTTCGCGACAGCTTTCGCCTTCCCCATCGGCATCGCGGCAGGACTTAATGCTGGGAGGTGGCCGGATAAAATAGGACTCTATACCAGCTCGCTCTTCGTCTCCTTGCCGAACATCTGGATCGGGGTGGTGCTTATCTTTCTCCTGTCCGCCAAGCTGGGCTGGCTGCCAGCAATCGGCTATCGTGGCTTTGCCTACACGATCATTCCCGCCATCGTGTTGGCGATCGAACTATCGCCCGTGATGATACGCGCCATCTCTGTCGCAGTCGCCCAAAATCTAGGCGAAACCTTTTACAGGGTCGGCTTGGTACGAGGAATCTCCCGCCGCAACATGATCGCCAAACATGTTCTGCGCAACGCAGCCGTCCCATTATTGAACCTATTTGGCGCCCAGATGATTGGCATGCTGCTCGGCGGGTTGTTCGTCGTTGAATACATTTTTTCCTTTCCAGGCATCGGCATGCTTACCATAAATGCGGTATTCCAACGCGATTTCCCGATCATCCAGGCAGTGGCGATCCTCGCTTCCGCAGCCCTCGTAATCATCAATATGCTGGTGGACTTCGCTTCGTCGATGATTGACCGCCGGTTGAAATTCTAGAGGACAGGTATGAGCAATCCTATGATTGAGACAGCCACACTGGAGCCTGTTGTAGGGCAAAAAAGACGTGGCGTTACCCGACGTATGCTGAGACGCGCCTGGGGCTACACTGAGATGAGGATCGCTGCCATCGTTTTTTCAACGTTGATGTTTCTGTCAGTCTTCGGTCCTTTCCTTATCGACGCATCAGCAACCCAGATGAATGTCGCATCGCGTTTCCTGCCGCCGATTTTCATGGAAGGTGGACAATATCCGCATCTCCTCGGCACCGACCAACTTGGTCGCGATCTGCTGTTGCGATCCTTGATTGGGCTGAGAAATGCCTTTGCTATCGGCCTTATCTCAGTCATCGGTATGTTTGTACTTGGCTGCGCTATCGGGATCTATGCTGGCTATCGCGGCGGCTGGATCGATGTTATTCTGATGCGTATTACCGATGTGCAGATGTCGATCCCGGTAATCATACTTGCAATTACAATTCTTGGGTTGTCGCGTCCATCTCCGCTGACCATTATCCTCGTTCTAATACTGGCAAGTTGGCCTACTTACGCACGTGTTGCACGTTCGGTAGCGCTGGCCGAGCGAGAAAAAGAATATGTCCGAGCCGCTAAAATCCTCGGCGCAGCCGATTTACGGATCATGCTCAGGCATATCGCTCCGTCCATCCTGCCTGCGATAGCTTTCGTTGCTATCCTAGACATCGCGCGCATGATGATCTTCGAGGCAATCTTTGGCTTCATCGGCATCGGCATACAGCCACCCACTCCGACCTTTGGCACCATAATTTCCTCAGGTACTCAATACCTGCTCAATGCATGGTGGATCACTGTCGCCCCCGGAGTTCTTCTGGCGCTTGCGCTTGGCAGCCTAAATCTCATGGGCGGTGTGCTCGAACGCGCCCGCAACCAAGTTCTTCAAGGGGGCGAATGATGGGACAACCGAACGAAATAACAGAGGCCCCGGCAGCGCCAGTCATGCAGGTGAGCAACCTTTCGATCGGAATAGCAGGGAAGGCGGGGGTCAAACCGATCCTGACCGATATAAGCTTTGACATTGCACCCAAATCAGTGCTTGGGATAATTGGCGAAAGTGGTTCCGGAAAGACGGTGCTGTCCCGCGCATTGGTCAACTGGATCGACCCACCGCTCAGTGTTACTGGTGGGAAGATCTACTATGGCGGGCGAGATATTCTGGCGCTGACATCACGCGAGACCAATGCACTGAGTGGCAGGGAGCTTGCATATATCGGCGCTAATCCGACTTCTGCGCTCGATCCGACAATTCCGGTTGGTCACCAGATCCTTGAAAAACTAATGGCGGTCTCGCAGGGCATCGACAAAACCACAGCGAAAAGGCGGGTCCTCGACACACTCGATGCCGTGCGCATCCCCTCGCCTAAACAGCGCTTCGACGAATACCCTTTCCAGTTCTCCGGTGGCATGATGCAGCGCGCGCTGATTGTCGATGCGCTGGTCTCCAATCCTAGACTCCTGATCGCTGACAACATCACTCAGCCGCTGGATGTGACGGTTGCTGCGCAAATCCTACGCCTTCTGCGAGACCTGCAAAAGGATTTTGACACATCCGTGGTGTTTATATCCTCCTCGCTTGGTGTTGTTGCAGATATCGCAAACGATGTGCTGGTGCTCGAAAGTGGACGTATAGTCGAACACCAGACTGTTGGTGATCTTCTACGGGCGCCGACGCATGATTACACCCGAAAACTCATCGCTAAGGTGCCCCGTATCTGGCAGGGGGCCGAACCCCCTCCCGCATCGTCAAGCGACGAGACTGTGCTTGAGGTTACCGACGTCGCGCGGACCTACAAGGTGAGAGACCGCAACGGGCTTTTCGCTCACAAACTGGTTCAGGCAGTGCGCGGCGTTTCGTTCTCTGTCCGAAGGGGTGAGAATTTCGGCATCATTGGAGAATCTGGCTGCGGAAAATCATCCTTGTCCCGCGTGTTGAGCTGCCTTGAAACGCCCGATGCTGGCCATATCAAGTTTAAGGGCAGAGATATCTCCACCCTCGCGGGTAAATCGCTGCTTGAATTACGGCGCAAATTTCAACTCATATTGCAAGATCCCTACAACGCCATTGCCGCACACATGTCGATTGGGCGCACCATCGCCGAACCGCTGCTGATCCATGGGTTGGCAAAAGGAAAACTGCTCAGAGAAAGAGTCGAGGCCGTTATGCTTGAGGTCGGGCTTTCTCCTGAGCTCTATGACCAGTTGCCGGTGGGGCTGAGCGCCGGGCAACGCCAGCGAGTCAATGTTGCCCGCGCGCTTGTGCTTGAACCCGAGCTCCTGATCCTGGACGAAACGCTGTCATCACTCGACCAAGTGGAACAGGCCAAGCTTCTCGACCTTTTTGAAACCATCCAGCGCCAAAGGGGGATCACCTATATCTATATCTCTCACGATCTCGCCATGGTTCGACAAGTCTGTACACGGATCGCAGTAATGTATCTGGGACGGGTGGTCGAACTTTCAGAAAACGAGGCCATGTTTACTGAGGCGACCCATCCCTATACACGGGCTTTGTTGAGCGCTGTCCCGACCGTCGAAGATAAACCCTACGCGACAGTCGACTATTTGCTCGAAGGTGAGCCCCCCAATCCCATCGACATTCCTCCCGGTTGCAGTTTCCGGACCCGGTGTCCGTTTGCCTTCGACCGCTGTAAGGTAGATGATCCGATTTTGGGTCTTGAAAACAGCCTCGGGCATGCATCAGCCTGTCATCTGGCACCAGGCATTATGCCTAAGCCAAGGGTTAAATCCGAAAGCGCACATCATGAAAACTAGGAATCAGCCCGCAGCCGTAGCGCCGACTCCAGAAGCCTATTTTTCGGCCCGGCAGAACCAATATGTGGCTTGGCGGCACCATCTGCATATGCACCCTGAAGTTGGATTCGAGGAACACGATACAGCGCAGTTTCTTGCTGAACATTTGATCAAGATGGGACTGGATGCGGAAATCGGTCTGGCGGGCACCGGTGTCGTTGCGACCATTAAAGGCCAAGCACCGGGACCTTCTATCGGCCTCCGGGCAGATATGGATGCCTTACCGATCACCAGCGAAGGGGTATATCCTCACCGCTCAACTCGCCCCGGCGTGACCCATGCTTGCGGCCATGACGGGCATATGACTATGTTGTTAGCGGCGGCCGAATATTTGGCGGAAACCCGTAATTTCCCCGGGCGCGTGCGGGTCATCTTTCAGCCTGCCGAGGAAGCTATGGGCGGCGCGAAAAAAATGGTTGAGGAAGGGCTGTTCGACCGCTTCCCATGTGAGGCGGTTTTTGGATTGCATAATTGGCCGAGCTTGCCTTTAGGAGTCTTTGCGGTCAAGCCCGGGGCGGTTATGGCGGCCATGGATCTCTTCTCAATAACCATCAATGCTACAGGCGTACATGCAGCACTTCCCCATGAAGGCACGGACGCTATTGTCGCGTTGGGCACCATAATAAGCGCAATCCAGTCGATTTCGAGCCGCTCAGTAAATGCGCAGAGCCCTGTGGTAGTTTCTCTCACGCAGGTTCATGGCGGCGATTCCCTCAACGCTTTGCCTAGCACGGTCGAGCTAAAAGGGACCGTGCGTGCGCTCTCGGACGACACCCGAGCATTGGTCCGCCGCAGGCTCGAAACCATCGTCACTAGTGTCGCAGAGGCCCATGACGTCACTGCTTTTCTTGATTTCAGCCCGCTATACCCCGTCACTGTCAATAACACAGAAGCGTCAAGGCTATCCGCTGAAGTGGCTAGACAAATCAGGGGCAGTGACATGGTGACTACTGATTACCGACCAAGCATGGCATCCGAAGATTTCGCCTTCATGCTCGCTGTTAAGAAAGGCGCCTATGCTTGGATCGGTAATGGTAACAGTACGCCCTTGCACAGCCCGGATTTCGATTTCAATGATGATCTTATCCCGCTGGGCGCTCGTTATTGGGTGGCGCTGGCTCAGAACTATGCCGGGCTTGCTAGCGCATCGGATCATCAGGACACACAACCAACCACACGGAGAGTAGCGACATGAGACTGACAGGAAAACGAGCGTTACTAATCGGCGCGGCAACTGGCATCGGACGGGCTGTTGCCAAGGACTTTGGGGCTAACGGCGCCAAGCTGGCTATTGCCGACATCAATGAGGCAGGCGTCAACGAACTTGTGACCGATCTCACGACCAATGGCTTTGAGGCTCATGGCTTTACCTGTGATGTTCGGCATGGCCAGTCGGTGGCCGACACGGTGGCCGCCGCTGAGAAAGCATTGGACGGGATCGACACGCTGGTGTTTTTAGCCGGTCTGATGCGTACTGCTCCCGTCACCGAAATCGATCCCGATGTTTGGGACGCAATTTTCAACGTGAATGCACGGGGCACCATGTTTGCGGCGAAATATGGCGTTCCAGCACTACGGCGCGCGGGCGGTGGGAGCTTTATTTCCACCTCATCGCTTGCTGGTTTGCGCGGCGCGCCTGGAATGACCGCCTATTCCTCGGCAAAGGGGGCGGTCTTAGCATTCACCACGGCGCTAGCACAAGAGTTAGCGCCAGACAATATCCGCGTCAATTCTGTGCTGCCAGGCTGGATTGATACCCCCTTTAACACCCCGGCCATCGATTTCATGGGCGGCGAAGATGCGCATGGCGAGATTATTAAGAGAGTTGTGCCGCTTGGACGACAGGGTGTGCCCGAGGAAGTTGCCCCAATGTATACGTTTCTAGCTTCGGAAGAAGCCCGGTATATCACCGCCAAACAAATGATGGTAGACGGCGGCATGGCCCATTAAAGACTGTTACGCGTTCAGCGTTCAGCAGAGGTATGTGCGCTTGAATAAATGGCCAAAAACAAAGAAGATGCGAGAACGGCTGCTCAGACTTTCCTTAAGCGCTAGGCAGTAGCTTCGGATATATTATGAACGATCAGGCATTGACCCAATTCGACGATATGAAAGACGCGGAATTCGACGAAGCCGCCGAACTTATCGAATCGCGTCGCCGCTTAGGGGCTAAGCTTAAGCTTGCCCGCCGCACCAAGGGACTGACGCTAAAAGACCTGGCCAAACGCGGTCAGTGCTCGGAAAGTTTATTGTCCAAGGCCGAAAACGGAAGGGCGATGCCGTCACTGCCGCTTATTCATCGTTTGGTTCGGGTGCTTGAAACAAATGTCGCCTGGCTATTTGAAGAAACCGAGCCCGACGACTCACCGGTTTACAAGGCTGGTGAGCGCCCCGTGATTACCCTGGACAACCACCCAGGAGACTGGGCCGGCGTATCTGTGGAACGGCTCATCCCCTATGCGAGCGGGCACTTGCTGCAGTCGAGCATCCACCATATCGATGTCGGCGCCCAAAGCGGAGACCCAATAAGCCATGAGGGCGAGGAGACTGGCTATGTCCTTCGTGGCAAGATCGAACTGGTCCTCGACGGAACCGTGCATTTGCTTAGCGCAGGGGACGCCTTTTGCTTCCGTTCACATATACCGCATTCCTACCGCAATGTGGGAGATGAACGGGCTAGCATTCTGTGGACCTGCACACCGCCAACTTTCTGATGGTCAGACTAGCTATCTGTAGGGCTCTGTTGCACAAATCCCGTGAGGCTTTAATCTTGTGAATCCAGTGTGGTAGCTGGAGGGCACGAGCAGATCCATCGCCGCCCGCCTACAAGACCAAGAACTGGCCGGCCTATAACGAAGGTATCCGTCCGGTCTGACTGCCCTGCCTGCGCGAAGGAGTGGATGATAGTGTCCACCATCGATAGTGGACATCTTGAGGTTGGTGATGGCGGGTAAGAAGGGTTTGAAGAAGCGGGTCTCCCAAGTTCGGCAAAATATTTGGGATTTGGCATGGGCTGGCGTTGCTTGGCCTTGTAATTTCAACGGGTTAGGGTTTGCGAGGGGCTGGGTTTCTAGCAGTCTTGTTGTGGCACGCCGATGAGATTTATGCCTTGCTTAAATGGCTATTATGTCGGTAATATTGTGGCATGTACGCCAGAATCACATCATCCGGCGGTCGCCGCTACTTGCAGCTCGTCGAGGGCTATCGAACCGAGGAGGGAAAGGTTCGCCAGCGCACGAT